>OLQE01000306.1_pt1 | contig 42517 bp, 36 predicted proteins | sample 1643161 | NCBI WGS metagenome assembly OLQE01 (sample SAMEA3136650, study PRJEB25190) | human gut metagenome
CTCCGGTGTCCTTGTTCTTTGATTATGCCATGAGTCCGAGCTCGCGTCTTCGTTTTGCGATGCTGGTGCCGAAGGCGAGCTTGATCCGCTCGTCCCGATACCAGCGCATGTACCCGTCCAACTGTTCGACGAACCCTTCGATGGTGACGCCCGTGAAGCTCCGGCCGTGGAAGAACTCCTGCTTGAGATGCCCGAAGAACCCTTCCGCGGCCGCGTTGTCCGGACTGCAGCCCTTCGCACTCATCGACCGGGTCAACCCGTTCTCCCTGCAGATGCTGATCCACCCGGGCCACCGGTAGTGGCAACCGCGGTCGGAGTGGATGACCGGACGCTCCCCGTCCCCGAGCGTGGCGCACGCGTCCATCAGCATCCGGTTGGCCAGCTCGGCGTTCGGGCTCGTGCCGATCGTCCAGGCCACCGGCATCCCGTCGAACGCGGTCGACCACCGGGCTGAGGTAGACCTTGCCCGCGGGGATGGAGAACTCCGTCAGGTCCGTGACCCACAACCGGTTCGGTTCCTCGGCATGGAAAACGCGATTGACGAGGTTGTCCGGCGCCTTGGTCAGCTCGCCCTTGTACGAGCTGTAGCGCCGGGCCCGCTTGAGCAAGGGGACGAGCCCGTGCCGCGTCATCAGCCGCATGACCCTTTTGGCGGACACGACGATCCCGGCGTTTCTCAGTTCGAGCCACACCCGCCGGTAGCCGTAGCGGCGCAGGCTGTTCTCGAACACGTCGCGCACCAGGGCGAGCAGCCCCTCGTCCCTGTCCGGCCTCTTCATCGCGTTCAACTGATGGTAGTAGGTGCTGCGCGCCAGACCGACCCGGGCGAGCAGACGCTCCACGGGGATGCCATGTCCGGCACTGACGGCCTTGACGAGGATTGTCTTCTCCCTATTGGCCGGGTTGTCCGGGTCTGCGCCCCGCTCTTTTCCCACCAGATCCAACGCCCCCTTGAGGATCGACAGCTCGATCTCCGCCTCCCGTTTCTCCCTGCGCAGCCGCTCGACCTCCGCGCGTACACGATCACGCTCCGCGACCAGCCCCTCCAGGTCCGGCACGTCATGATCCGGACGGGCCGCGCCATCGTCCTCTTCCCTCAGATCATCCGGTCTCACTGGATCGCCCTCCGATACCGGTTCTCGCAGCAGTTGACGCTACCCGGTTTCTCACGACCGACGCCTCCACGCCCACCTCGGCCGCGACCTGCCGCGACGTCACACCGCCCGCGACCAGCCGCGCCACCGCCATACGCCTGACCCCGTCCGCCACCGGGCCGCGCTTGACCGCGCGCTCCCCGGGCGCCAGCCCGACCGGTCCACGCCGCCAGCACCTCACGGCTGGGATACCCCATTTGGCGTATGGTCCTGCTCAGACGCCTGCCATGTGTCAGGTAATGCTCCACCGCCGCGCGCCTCTGACCATCCGTGTACCTCGAATAATGCTCGCCACGACTGGAGGGGATCCCCATGCGCCGTTCCTCCAGCCAGTCGCGATGCCACATGCGCAACGCCTCCTTGCTGGGATACCCCAGCTCCCGGATCACGTCCGCCGCGCTGTGCTCGTACCGCTCGTACAACTCCACCGCGCGCCTGCGCTGTTCCTTCGAATACCTCGCCACGATGACGACTCCTCCCGCTCAAGGAGTCCAACATTCCGTCACCACCCCGACCACACCAATAACCTGACGAAAATCGAAACGTCGACTTGACTAAAAACAGTGCACTTCATGCGCAACGTGCTCTCCAAGGTGCCGTCCGCCCATAGGGAATGGGCATCCGCCGCGCCCGAGGCGATCTTCGCCATGGAATCCCGGGAATCCGCCCTCGCCAAGGCCGAGGCCGTCGCCAAGGAGATGGAGTCCAGGAAAGCTCGGGCCGCGGCCAACTGCCTTAGGGAGGGCATCGGCGAGACCACGACCTGGCTGCTCGACGAATGCCCCGCCGAGCACCGACGCCGGATCCGCGCCAACAACATGATTCGGACGGCTGAACCGTGAGATCCGCAGAAGGACGCGTGTGGTCGGCAGCTTCCCCGACGGCAGGAGCGCGTTCATGCTCGTCTGCGCCAGGATCCGGTACGTCACCGCCAACGAATGGTACACACGCCGCTACCTCGACATGTCCCGACTCAATGACAGACTCAAGACAGCGAACTGATCACCGCGCCATGGACGGGCGGAACCACATTTGCGCAACTTTAGGGCACTACCCAACGCTCAAAAAGGGTTATCGAATGAATAATATAGATATTAACGAAGCAAATTGCGGCAGATTATTCGCTGAACACTATCTAGAAGGCGTAAACTGGCACGCCCAAAAGATTAATCTTATTGACACGACTTCAACAAATGCCTTCGAAAACTGCTACCATATTGGAGCCGCGCTCGAGATGTATATCTATGCTCTCATAGCATGGGATGATCCACTACAACTCGTTGATGCTCAAACGAAGACCTCAGAAAACAGTAAAACAACAACGTTACAAGCATTGATTCACAATCAACCCGATATCAGTCGTTTATCCAAACTACAAGTAGCATCGGTAAACCATCTGTTACCTATCGTCGTCGAGAAAATAACTGGAAGACGTAATACGCAATCAGGCTTAGGCTTATTTATGCAACAAATACTTCAAGCACGCAATGATGTAGTTCATCGCAATATAATTTCCAACTCGACAGATTACCTCGTTACTCGGTTTATCTTTATAAAAGATTCAATACGTCAATTGTTTGGGGAAAAGGATTTAAGATATCTAGCACTAGAAGGTTTACTACCTGATAACAAGCCTGCACTCAGCCGATTGCTTGCAATACAAATCAACAATCTTCAAAAGACTCACACTTTTCCAACAGCCTCAGAATTACAAGCTAAGTATAGTTCAACAATCGGAATCATCAAAAGCGAAGCGGATTCATACGCCACATCATATGAGCACGGAAGACATTGTACCGAAATTGTGTCTTGCCCTGTCTGTGCTTATCCTAGTTTCATGCTGTATCGCACAACCCACATGGCTACCGCTCCGACCGGAATCCCAAATAATAGCCCAAGCATACTTGCAGCATATTCAAACAATTGCGACAAAAGCGAAAACGAACTGATATGCGCAGCCTGTGATTTAACATGGAAAGAAACCGAACTTATACATTACTCTCAGATTTCTCAAGTAAAGCAATTGATTCCTTCATTCGACTCAAAACAGATTAAAACCAAAAAGTCAGCTATTCTTCAACTGGCAGAAGAAGCCAAGCATAGAAATTGCACTATGGATTAGTTTTCTTCTAATTGCACTTTAATTTATGATTACATTAACGGTTCACGTAGGCTTGTCGCCGTATTGCCAGTGAAAGTTGACCATGTGATCGTGCTGCCAACATGGAGTGAGTATCACTCGTTTACATCCACTGTTATCGCACTTTGAGATCGGCACCTCCAAGCTGCACCTTCACCGTCTGAAGTATGATATGGCCTGGTTTTTGTTCCGCATTTCACCTAACTCGATGGGAGATGATGGAATCATGTCCAAGGGCACGAGATACACGGATGAGTTCAAGGCGAAGGCCGTCAGGCTGTTGACGGAGTCCCGTCCCTCGTATTCGTCGGAGACGAAGGCGATCGCCGAGGTGGCCAGGGATCCGGGCGTCTCGTCCGAGACGCTGCGGCGTTGGCGGAACCAGTCGGATGCGTCGGCCGCGGAACAGTCGGAACAGTCCGCGCAGGAGGCGATGGCCGAGCTCAAGCGTCTGCGGGCGGAGAACGCGGAGCTGCGGCGGGCGAACGAGATTTTGACGACGGCGTCGGCTTTTTTGCGGCCAGGCTCGACCCGACACGGCCCTGATGGCCGCGTACATCGACGCGCATCGGGATCGTTTCGGGGTCGGGCCGATCTGCAGGGTGCTGGGCGCGGCGTCGGATTGCGGGTTTCTCACGCCGCGCGGCTACCGCATGTTCAGGACCAGGCCGCCCAGCCGCATGAAGGCGCGCCACGAGGCGCTGGCCCGGGACATCCTCCGGATCCATTCGGATTTCTTCATGGCCGTGTACGGATACGGGAAGGTCCATGCCCGGCTGCTCGCCGAGGGGTGGGATCCGTCCGAGGTCGGCCGCGACCAGGTGATGAACATCATGCGCGAGCTCGGCATACAAGGCGTCGGGCGCGGCAGGACGCCGGCGACCACCGGGCCGGCGAAGGGCGCGGGCGGCGGGCCCGACCTCGTGGAGCGCAGGTTCCGGGCCATGGCGCCGAACCGGCTGCACGTGGCCGACATCACCTACGTGCGCGTGACGGACGGGCGGTTCGGCTACGCTGCGTTCGTCACCGACGTATTCGCCCGCCGCATCGTGGGATGGGCGTGCGCCACCAGCATGAACACCGAGGAGCTGCCCCTGCAGGCGCCGGGGCAGGCGATCTCCTGGGCCGCGGGGCACGGCGGCACCCGGGGGCTCGTCCACCACTGCGACCACGGCTCCCAGTACATCGGCACGGTGTACACCACGCGCGTGCGCGAGTACGGGATGCTGCCCTCGACCGGCACGGTCGGCGACTCCTACGACAACGCCATGGCCGAGTCCGCCGACGGCGCGTACAAGACCGAGCTGGTCTGGCGGCGCAAGCCGTTCCGGGACGTGGGCGACCTGGAGCTGGCGACGTTCCGATGGGTCTCATGGTGGGACTCGAAACGCCTCCACGCCAGCCTGGACTACAGGACACCCGAGCAGGTCGAAACCGAGTACTATACGAACCAGGCGACACAAGCCGCCTCACTATAAAGGCGGAACAAAAACCAGACCAGTTCATATCACACCTTTAGAATCTCGAGCCGAATCGAGTGTGCCACATCGACGCATGGCGTATTATAGCCACATAGATTCATACGTCAAAAAGGGAGACGCAATGATGTGGAGTTATGCAGCACTATCCAAAGCCGCAAAAACAGTTGGAGGGCCTGCCGGTCTTGTCTTCACTTTAGTCGGTGGAGGTATTGCTATCGGGGCCGCGGGTGTGCTAGCTATTCAGAAAATGGCTGCTAACGGCACATATCACGAAATAACCGATGGTCGCGATGACGATGACAACACGGAATCAAGCAAGGCGGATTGATTCTTTCGCCCATGTCCCTTGCGGGCTGAAAGGAGCCCCATCCGTCACCGGTTCCGCTCCTGTCGCAATAGCACCGTAAGCGAATCGAACAATCAAAGAGCCAAAGAGCGGCCGCGTGACCATCTCCAAGAATCGTCCGCAGCCCTTTCCTGGCAACCCCTTGCTTTGTGCATCGCCATTGGCGGTGTGTTCGCGCAGATGTCCTATCTACGGAGATTCTTAATTGCCTTGTGCTGGGGCAACGGCTCCGTAGACATTTGCCAAGCGGGATTCGGGGTCATGAATTCAGCTGCAAGCCGACTGGGCCTCACATGCGGTATCGTACGGTTATGTCTGTTACGCCGTTGCCCTCTGACGTGCATGTCGCGCCCAGGCCTGCAGAGAGGTCGATTTGCTCAGTACCGGGGCGGAACCGGTTCTTTTGGGTGAAATCCCCAAAAGCGCCTACACTGTTCGATGCCTTTACAACTTATGTGCTGGACCGATTCACAGATGAGTATCAGGCTTCGATGGCAGAAGCAGAGTTTTATGCGCGTATTCAACGAGCCATGCGCGGACAACTCGTTCCGGTCGAACATGTCAAGCCCATGCACGAAGCCCCGGGGGTATTCGAGATACGGTGGAACTGGCACGACTATGCAAACGGAAAGAAACAGTACATCGGCGCCAGGCTGTTTCATATGGAAAAGGTCATGGAACGTTGGATTATTGCGGCATATCTTATGTGCAAGAAATCCGACACGGATGATCTGTCAACCTATTTCAAACAAACAGGCGGCGCGAAGGCGGCCAAACGGGTGGTGGAGGAATCTGAGCCTGACCGTGCCAATGCGTGGGAAGAGTACCAAAGCGACGAATTCACCTTGGCATAGGTTGCGGCGATGGCTGTGGAAACAGGTACACTGTGAGACGTATCGAAACGAAACGAGGAAGCATGGGACGTCACAAAACGGCACGTTATTCCGCCTTGCTGAAGCGCGCGGCTGTGCTCGTGCAGAATGATGAACGTCTTATCGACGAATTGGTCGCAATCATGCACGAGCGCCAACTCAGCGAAGAGGATGTGGCGCGACGCATGGGCGTTGCTCTCTCCGAGCTGCAGGCCATAGAAGGCGGCACGGCCGACCCGACCATGGGCACGGTACGGCGTCTGGCGCATGCTGTTGGCGCAACAGTGTCCCATCATGTGGAAAAAGATTCGACACCAACGAAAATAGTATTGCTGCGGTCGTGGTCGAGCAGGCAGTTGTCCTTGGATATGCCGAAGGCGGAAGTTAGCAACGGGGGCATATCGATGCAATTCCCGGTCCCCTCGTATAGGGAGTCCTATATGCGGAAGGAGTCGGCGGTATGAAACGCTTGACCAACCTTGAACAGCTTTCGGAACATGCGGAGTTTTTCCCCGAAACATATCCCGTTCCGGGGGAAGATGAGACCATTCAGTTCCGAGCGAATGCTAATCTCGAAGTTAGTGCCACCGGTGCATCGGATTGGCCAATTGCCGTCAATGTCAATTTCGACGTTACAGCGCGCCTCAGTCAGCAGCAGGACGGTAATGCTGAATCTGACAATGATTATGAGCGTCTCTTCCGTATAGAGCTTATGCTGCGTTGCAAGTTTGACGATAATGCCATCGATTCCGATACGCAGCGCGATGAGGCGCAGGCTGCAATTTGGCCGTATTGCCGTGAGCGGCTCATGCGTGTGATCCGTGATTTCCCCGTGAATGTACCGGAGTTGCCGTATCAGTTCTAGGCCGGTTCACGATAAGGGGCTGCACGACTATCTCCAAGAAACGTTCGTGGTCCTTATCGCCGCTTTTCTGCGGGCAGCGGAGACGGTGATACCGTCCGATGGTTAGCGCTTTTGAATGTGGCTTGATTACAGGCATGATGTGTGCCGGAATGGATGAGTCCGGTACGATGCCGTCAAAGCCGAGGAATGGCTGCGCGATTGTCTTACGGAGAGAGTGTTTGCGGGCAATCGGGCGGCACTCAAAGTCGGCGGGTACATCCTGCTCAGCCGGAATTAGCTGTCGTTCCTGCCGTTGGTAACGCCGAAGGGGATGTGCACGGCGGGGATGTGCAGACTGCGGGCGGACAGGTTGCTTAGCTGGTCGTCGAAGAAGATGTGCGGGCTGAGCTTGTTCAGCACCTCGGTCTTGTCCAGTCCGCCGAGGAAGAACGCTTCGTCCACGGTGAGTCCCCATTGTTCGAGTGTCTGGACGGCCCGCTTGTGCGCAGGGGCATTGCGCGCGGTGACTAGATACACTCGCAGCGACGGCTTGCCTTCCATTGTGCTGCGGGCGGCGGCCTCCTGCAGGGTGTTGATACCGGCGAGCAGTCGTTTGAGTGGCCCGCCCTCGATGGGTTGGTCGGCGTGTTCCCGCTCGTATTCGGCGTACTGCTCCAGCGCGTTGTCCGGATCCTCCTGCTGCATGCGTCGGAAGTTGCGCTCCGCGGAGTCGCCGGCCAGAACGCCGTCGAAGTCGAAGGCGACGCGCAACTCGTTGCCGTCGTCGTCCGCGTCAGCCGCGCTGTAGGGGAGCACACATCCGGCGGACTGCCCCGCGGCGACGGCGGCATCAACGTCCTGCGCGTTGGCGGAGAGGAACAACGACATGTTGAACACGTCCATGAACGGGAACGTGGAGCGGCCGCCGCGGAACACAGCGCGGGTGATGCCCAGACGGTAGTGCTCGATGCTGTTCATGACCCGCAGGCCGGTCTTGGGGCTGTTGCGGGACAGCACGATGACCTCGACGCCCTTGTGCCGGTCATCGAACAGGTCGTTGAACCGTAGTAGGCGGGAGATGAAAGGGAATGCGACGCCGGGCTGGAACGGCTCGTCGATGTGGTCGTTCTGATACCGCTCATACGCCTTCACGCCCTGTTCGCGGAAGATTTCGTCGCTCTGCGCCAGATCGAATAGCGCGCTGGAGGCGATGCCGATAACCAGCGCCTTATCCTTAAGCAAGTCGGACATGACTGTTCCCCTCCTGTGCGCTTGGCGCAGATGCGCGGTCGTGCTGTCCTGTAACGCGACGCTACGGCGTCGCGTCCATACCGATGAGTCCACTCTACCGCCGACGGAGCGCTCGATATGGCGACGCGGGCTTAATGCGCAAGTGCAACGTCTGTTGTCGGTTGGCTATCTTGTTTTCTGAGTAACGTGGTCATACCACTTTGCGATATCCCCTGATTCGGTTGCGAATCACACCGGCGCAACCTCGGCATGTGCCCACTCGGGAAATGTCATGCAGGCAACCGGCTGAAACCGACCCGGCGACGGCTCGACCGCATTTGTGCAAGACGTCGGACGCAACCCACGAATCCTTGATGTCTTTACTACATGAACCAATGCAGCACTCGATTACGCTGCGCTTCAATACCTGCTTGAATGCGGTCGACGAGCTGGTGCCTTTGGTCCGCGGAAGTTTTGTTGCAATCTAGTGCGTTGACTGTTTTTATCTCCATTCGAGCTGTGGCCGAAAAAATTGTGGGTAGCTCCTGGGCGTAATGCTTCAAGGCAAAATGAATGAATTCTTTATCGTCGGCTGCGCACGTCGCGTGAATCTCGTCCGCAAGGCGATCCCAGTGCCGCAGCTCTATGCGTTCGTAGTTATATTCCTTGCCGATGCTCATGGCAAGCTTGCGCTGCTTACGTTGGGTGTCATACGGAAACATGGAAGCTATGTCATATAGCGGCGCCAACGTTGGGGCGGTACCGGGCAATTCCAAGATGGCATAATTTTTCGCGTGGGCATCTGTGCCGCCTAGAAGGAAATTCAGCACCAACGCAATGTAGAACAGCTGGATATCGGTTTCCGAGAACCGCTCCGAATATAGAAAGCGAATGATTTCCGTAGCACCTGGACCTCCGTCGCTCTGATATTTCTGCGCAGTCAGGTATCCCAATGCTTGGCAGAAATCATTCATATCGCCATTCTCTGGCCTACGGTTCAGTAGTTTCGCTATTAAGATCCTCGGCGTCCTTTTTGATGGCGTCGCTTCGTTCCTTAAGCGCGCGTAGTGATGCCGTGAACGCCGATTCCGACAGGACATCCTGCTGCCAAGCCGGCTTGTCTTCTGATTCCGTGTCAAACATTCCCGTAGCCGCTGAACTGTGGGCCAACGCTTCGGCCCATTGTCCGGTCAGCTGTTTGGGGATGGGGGCGGAATATTTCGCACTCATCGATATTTCCAATGCTTTACAGAGTGCTAGGCAGCGGTCCAGTCCGGGGTTCTGTATCTTCCCTTGCTCCAGCTGGCTGATCCAAGGGCGGGGGATTCGTGTTTGCTCTGAAAGTTCTTGCTGGCTGAGTTTGCGTGAGAGTCTGGCGTCTTTGACTGCAATGGAAAAATCTTTCACTGTGGTGATTGGCGCTCGCCGTATCAGTGTTTTCATTGCAGACCTCATCAAATTGTTTCATTATTCGAACATTATGTATTGTTTGAATATCCTAACATCTTTTGTTTGGATAATCAAACATTTTAAAATGTTTTAAAAATCGAACATTCATTCCAAGTGGCGCAAAATGTTCGAAAGAAGAGACATGGAAAGTCCATCGATTCGTCACTTTTCTCACGCCGCCGTGCAGTCGCCGATGCTAAGGTGGCTGGTATATCGGCCGTTGCCGCCATAGTCCAAAGGAGCCCGTCATGCAACTTCCCAATGATGCGGTGGTGATCCTGCGCGACGAATGGGATGTCAACGAGCTGTGCACCTACTTGCGGCGCTCGCAGCGTAGCCGCATCGTGGTGGTGATGTCAACGGCGCAGCGGGAGCGGAAGCCGGCGGCCGACCCGGCGAAACTGAAGCGTCGCCTGGGCTCCAAGGCCGATGTGGTGGTGATCTCCTACGCGCTGGCGTTCAAGCTTTCCGACAGGATGGGCAAGCAACTGTCCGTATACGGCGGCGCGGCCCGCGTTTATCCCTGCGATGACGCCTGGCTGTCCGACTTCCGTCAGACCGCGCTGGTCTACCCGGAGTCGACGCCGAACGCCACCATGGGCGCCATCGAGCGGGCGGTGGACCGCGAACAGGAGCGGATGAGGAAACTCGCGCGTCAACGCGAACGTGAGGCCGAGGAGCGTCGAGCCCGCGAGGAACAACTTCGCCGCAAGCGTGAGGCCGAACGGGCCGAAGCCCGGCGTCGCCAGGAGGAACAGGCCGCCCGCCAGCCGAAACCCGCGCAGAAATCCAACATCGCGGCTGTTGGCACCGCCCCCGCCGCGCCGGCGCGACTCGATTTGCCGCAGAACGCCGACGGGGTGCTCATCGCCGACACCGCGGAACGCGCGGCGCATCTGGCCGCCTATCTGTGCGCGGAATCCTCCGCAATGCCGGTGATCATCGCCACACGCAACACGGGCATGACCTCATCCCTGGCCGATACCGGCGAACTGTCCAGAATGCTGCGCGACGCTGCCCTGGTGGTGGACGTCATCGGCGAGGCCGCCACCGCGGAATTGAACGCGCGCATGCCCAAAGGCGTGCAGACCTTCGGCAACGCGTGCCGGGTGATCCCCGCCGGTTCCGCGTGGATCAAGCGCGGCGGTGTGAAACTGTTCTGGGGCTGGGGCATGGCCGACCGCGAACGCGTCACCGACGCGGTGCTGCAGGAGGCGGCGCGTCTGAGCTTCAGCCACACGTATTCCAGTGAGCAGGCCGCCGCCGGCAAACGCAAGGTGTCCGGCACCGTGCTGGGCAGTCCGGCGGAAGGCCGCGTGTTGGTGGATCTCGGGGGAGGGCGGTACGCCACCATCCTCACCCGGCTCGTGTCCAAAACCGTCGCCGGCGATCGCCTGTTCGCCAAGGGCATGCGGGTCTCCGGTCTGTTCGACGACGATTCTAGGCGATTGGACATCACCGAGCCGCAGCCGTGCGCGCCGCGCGCCGCATTGTCCGGGTACGCCGACGGCATGGTCGTATTGGCGCGCGTGAGGCATGTGCTGAAGGAATCCTGCACGCTGGAGCTGTTCCCCGACGTTCTGGTCGAAGTGTCGGCAGAGGACGCCGGCGTCGGCGGCGACCTGCGGTATGAGCTCACCGAGGGTGCCGTGATGCCGGTGCGGATCATCGAACGCGACGATGACGCGGCCGCGTGGTCGGCCGTCAGCGATGACGGCGCGGTGCGGCTCGACTGGCTGGTGTCGCTGCTGGACGTGGAGGGGCGGCCCGCCCCCGCGCCCGGATACCTTCCCGGCGGTCCGGCCTGGATCCAACCGGAGGATATGGCCGGCAAGGCGGCACGGCAGTCCGACCACGCCGAACTGTCCGCCATGGACGAGCGTCAGTTGTCGGACATCACCCCGGATACCGCGGACACGGCAAGCGCGCAGGCCATTCGCGCCCTGTTCGTCCAACTCGGGCAGGCCAGACAGGAACTGGCCACGGTGGTACGCCAGCGTGAGGCCATGGCGGCCCAGCTTGAGCAGGTCAAACGGCACGCCCTGGAGCAGAGCCGCGCGCTGAAGCGGCAGTCCCGGCATCTGGGCGGCGGCGAGGTGCCCGACCTGCGGGACCGGTTCGCCGACCCGAGGCAGCGGCTCGACTGCGACATCTACCTGGCGTGGGTGATGCGCATCCCCGCCGCCGACAAGCCGAACAAGCCGCTCGCATGGAACTGGTCGTACGGCCCCGGGTTCTTCGACAGCCTCGACGAAGTGCAGGGCGTGGAACGGGAGAAGGTCGCGCAGGTGATGCTGGAGGTCGTGCTCGGGCTGGACAAGGATCTGGCCGGGCGCGGGCTGCACCAGCTGCGCGCCGGCGATGGCGGCGCTGACCCCAAGCGTCGCACGGCCGAGGGGGATACGTACTGGCGCGTGTACCTTCAGGTCAACACCCCCAGCGCACGCCGGCTGCACTACATCCGTCGGGCCGACGGCTCCGTGGTCTTCAGCCGCATAGCCCTGCACGACGATTTCAGAAGCTGACCGCCGGCCCCGCCGGCCCCAGACGGGCTCCATCCTGTGCCTCTGCTAGCATGTATCCGTTATCCGTCTATCTAACAGATAAGGAATGGGGTCCTTTAATGGATCAGAATCAGATGGAGCAAGAAGACGAGGGGATCACCCTGGGGGAACTGCTGCAGATGATCCGGAAGCATATCGTTTCCGCGGCCATCGTCACTGTGGTGGTGTTCGCGGCGGTGGCCGCCTACACGTTCCTGACGCCCAGGAAGTATTCGGCCACATCCGAGCTGCTGGCCATGTCCGGCCAGGGCGTGATCAGCGACACGTCGAACGCCTCCCAGTACAGTTCGATCGGTTCGTACATCAACCAGCAGATCGCCACCTACCCGCAGCTGGTGAAGACGGAGGCGGTGCTGGAACCGGTCATCACCAGCCTGGGCCTGGACACCACGGTGGAAGAGACCGCCGAACTGATCACCGCCAGCAACCCCGACGGCACCTTCATGGTCGACATCACCGCCGAAACCGAGGATCCGTCGCTGTCCGAGCAGCTGGCGAACGCGGTGGCCGAGAGCCTGAACGCGCAGGTCTCCACCTCCATGAACACGATGGACGAGGCGCAGGCCCCGGTCTCGCTGTCCGTGGTGCAGCAGGCGCAGACGCCGGAAGGCCCGAGCTCGCCCAACGTGCCGCTGTATCTGGCGGCCGGTCTGGTGGCCGGCGTGATTCTGGGCATCGGCTGGGCCATCGTGCGCGAGATGCTCAACACCAAGGTGGACAGCACCTCCGATGTGCGCGGCATGGTGGGTGCCTCCTCCATCGGCAACGTGCCGGATGACGAGATCCTGCAGGGGAACAAGCCGGTCATCATCGCGCAGCCGGGCGGCGCGCTGGCGGAGGAGTACCGCCGCATCCGCTCCAACATCTCGTTCCTGAAGACCGACCGTGTGTCCGGCCACGGCCAGCTGCTCGTCATCACGTCGGTTTCCCCGTCCGAAGGCAAGACCACCACGTCCATCAACGTGGCCACCGCCTTGGCCGAGGACGGCGCGAAGGTGCTGCTGATCGACGCCGATCTGCGGCATCCGTCCGTGGCCAACCATCTGGGCATCGAGGGCCACGCCGGCCTGGCGCATGTGCTCTCCGGCCAGATGACCCCCAAGGACGTGGCCCAGACCTACTGGAAGCCGAACTTCCACATCCTGCCCGCCGGCAAGCGTCCGGCCAACGCCAGCATCCTGCTCAGCTCGGATACCATGACGCTGCTGGTGGAGCAGGCGCTCACCCAGTATGACTATGTGATCATCGACACCGCGCCGATGAGCGTGGCGAACGACGGCGCCATGTTCGGCCGTCTGGCCAAGGGCGTGGTGCTGGTCACCGCCAAGGGCATCACCGAGAAGAAGGATTTGCAGGAGAGCGTCGAGACCTTCAAGTCGGCGGACGTGCCGGTGCTCGGCTTCATCTTCACCTTCGCGGATCCGAAGAAGAACCACGCGGGCAATTACTACTACTATTACGAGGACAGCGCCAAGCGGGGCGCGTCCGGCAAGCGTAAGGGTGGCCGGAAGAAGTGAGTCCGGTGACGGGCATCGCGTGAAGATCAGGGCGGATTCGGTCCGCCCTGACTCGTATGGGGCAGTGACGGGGCCTTCAGGTTGACAGGCGTCACTACACTGGAGTGAGAGAGTGGAACGGAACAGGGAAGGGACAGTTCGGCAATGAACGATGAGCATCGCATGGCGGACGCCATGGATTTGAGCTTCCCCATGCCGGTCAACGGCGGCACCGCGAAGGCGGCATCGACCGACGCCGGCAGGACGCCGGGCGGCGTCGCGCCGACGGACGACGTCGCGCCGACGGGCGGCGTCGCGCCGACGAGTGTCGTCGTGCCGACGGGGGACGCCACGCCCAACGCGTCGGATGGTTCCGGCATGACGGCGGACACGGCGACGCCGGCGTACACCGCGGATGCAGACCGGCAGGCCGACATGTCGTCCCTGCTGGACGCCCCGCATCCGACAAGCCCCACGTTGCCGCCCATCGTCCGGGCCAACCGTGGCGATATCGTCGACACCGCCTGGGACATCCCCTCCATCGAATTCCCCGAACCCGAACCCGAGCCTGCCCCCAAGGATGGTCCTCGCCATGCGCCGGCCAAGGGCGCCTACTCCACGGCGCAGCTGCGCCGGATGCAACAGAACTCGGCGGAGGCATCCACCCGTGCCATGCCGCTGTCCGAAGTGGCGGGGGAGCGTACCGAGGCGATGGGCGACGACGCTCCAACTGCGGTGCTGTCCGGCGACACTTCCGCCTCTGCCACCGCAGTGATTCCCGGTAGCGGTTCGACCGCCGCCACTGCAGTGTTCCCCGGCGGCGACGTATTGTCCTCCACCCGGTTGTTCCCCGGTTCCATGGACCCAACGCCTCGCACGGCCCAGTCGCACGATGAGCGGCTCAGCGGCCTGGAATTCAGCACGATGCCGCCGGCGATCGCGCACCGTCTGCCCGACGAGGTGCCGCAGCCGCCGGAGGAGCCCCGCAAACGGTCCAAGACTCCCGTCATCATTGGCGTCATCGTCGCCATCGCGGTGGTGGCCGCGGCCATCGCCGGCGTGCTGGTTTGGCGCAACGGCCAGTCGGAGGCCGACCATGCCTCGGCGTTCGCCGCCTGCACCAAGTCCAGCTCCGAGGCCAACGATGCACGCGTCGCGCTCGACGCGGCCCTGAAAGACGCCCAGGACGCGTCGGCGTTGACCGCCGACCAGGTGGCCGACTCCGCCACGCTGGATACGCTCAAGCAGGCCATCGAGGATGCCGACGCGCTGGACGAGGTCGCTGCCTGCGGTGCGGATCTCAGCGCCGCGGACCTCGACGCCCATGCCCGGAGCAACGGCACGCTGGCCGAACAGTTCACCTCCGCCGCGGACAACGTCACCAAAGCTGCCAAGGCCGTGACCGACAGCCGTGACGCCAAGACCGCCTCGGACACCAAAGCCGCGCAGGACGATCTGCAGACCGCGGTGACCGAGGCGCAGACGCTGCTCGACAACAGCCTGTGGGCCGTGGCTGACAACACCACGCGCGTGGCGCTGGAACAGGCCATCGACATCGCGAACACGGCGCTGCAGAGCGGGGACGCGGACCTGAAGACGCTCGAGGACGCCCAGGAGGAGCTGCAGCGTGCCGTCGACGGCGTGAACGAGTCGATGGAGGAGCTGGCCGCGATCAACGCCGGGCAGCAAGCCCCGTCGCAGTACCAGCAGTACACGTACGGCAACAACGGGTACGGGACGTATGATCCGTACGGCACCGGAGCGGGGACGGGCGGCCCGTCCGCCCAGCAGACGGACGGCGATGCGGATGATCCGGGACAAACGAATTCGGGATAAAAGGATTCGGACTCGTCGCTATCGACGGAGACGGGCACGCCCTCGGATTCGGAATCGGAAGGAACACCACCGACGGGCGCGGACACGGCCCCGGACCAGTAAGCGGAGGCGAATTGACATGGCGAACACTTGCGCTGGCAGCCGGATTCCGCACGCGCCGTCGTCCACGGCCTTGCCGGGGAACGAACGGCGGCGTGCCCCGGCCACGTTCCGGAATCCGCGGAATCAGGCATCCCGCCGACGTACTATAGTCAACCGATAGAGAGAACATGGAGCTAACCTTTCGGGGGGGGGGTATTGGTTTTGGAACCCAAGGCCGATGAGATGAAAACCGTGCCGATCGCAGTGACCGAGCCAACCGCGCGGGAACGCCGAGTGCGTGAGCACCGCAATCAACGGGGACATTGGGCGGAGGCATCGGCCGCGCACGAGCCGATGACGTTCGCGAACACGCCGTTCCCGGATACCGACCAGTCGGTGTTCCGCGCGATCACCCGCAAACCGTTGTGGCGGTACCTGTATGTCGCCTCGCTGGTGGCGGTGGACGTGGTGGTGATGCTGCTGGCGCTGGTCATCTGCTTCGCCGTGAACCCCGACGCATATGACGCGGTGCCCGAGGTGATGCCGATTCCGCTGTTCCTCGTGCTGGTGTGCGGCATGTGGCTGCTGTGCCTGGCGTTCGCGGGCTGCTACCACCGCCATGTGATGGCCGAGGGGTACGACCTGTATGCCAAGATCATCAACGCCGGCGTATTCACGCTGGTGCTGTCGAGCTGCGTGGCGTTCATGCTGGGGCTGAAGCTGCCGCGTACCGCGCTAATCATCGCCCCGCTGGTGGCGATGTTGCTGGAGCTCATCGCCCGATGGCTGATGCGGCGGGCGTTGCATTCCAGCCGTCGCCGCGGCGGCAGCAAATACAGCACGGTGGTGGTCGGCTCGTCGGATGGCATCAACCGCACGCTGCGGATGATGCAGAGTCACCTGTCGCTCGGCTACAACCCGGTGGCCGTATGCCCGATCGCCGCCGATCCGCATAATCCCGACGCCTATGTGGTCACCGAGTTCACGCCCGATCCGGACATCGTGGGGGCGGACCGGCTCAAGGTGCTGTCGTTCGGTTCGCGTTTCCCGCGCACCGTGGAACGGCTGGGCGTGCAGGAGGTGTACATCGCCGACGTGCTCTCCCGCGACTCCAAGCTGCTGCATGCCATGTCGCTGGCCATCGAATCGCTCGGCATTGAGCTGGCCATCTCCGTGTCGCTGGCCGATACCGGCGGCCATCGTCTCTACCTGCGCAACTCGGTCGAGCAGCCGGTGCTCATCGCCAGCCTGCCGCAGTACCGGACCGGCACCTACGTGATCAAACGCGTGCTGGACATCATCCTGTCCACGCTGGCGATTGTGGTGAGCTCGCCGATCATGCTGGCCACGGCCATCGCCATCAAGCTGGATGACGGCGGCCCGGTGCTGTTCAGCCAGACGCGCATCGGCCTGCACGGCAAGCCGTTCAAGATGTACAAGTTCCGCTCCATGGTCACCAACGCGGAGGAAATCAAAGCCAAGCTGGCCGAACAGACCGGGCAGACCGACCGGTTCATCTTCAAGCTCAAGGACGATCCACGCATCACCAAGGTCGGCAAGTTCATCCGCAAGACCTCGCTGGATGAGTTTCCGCAGTTCTTCAACGTGTTCAAGGGCGACATGTCGCTCGTCGGCCCGCGTCCCGCCCTGCCGGAGGAGGTGGAACGGTACGGCTCGCTGTACTCCACCAGACTGCTCGTCAAGCCCGGCATCACCGGTCCGTGGCAGGTGTCCGGCCGCTCCGATCTGACGCAGGAACAGTCCGAGTTCCTGGATGTGTCCTACATCGAGAACTGGTCGATCACGGGCGATCTGGCGCTGCTGGCCAAAACCGTCATGGTCGTGTTCCGCGGCACCGGTTCGTACTGATTGCACAAGGTCCGACTGGCTGCACAAGGTCCGGCCCAGACCGATCAACAGGTCTGGGCCGGACCATATGTATTCGCCGTCTACCGATTATCGTTCGGTGGTGTTTTCATCGTCGCATGCTTCCATCGCCTGGCATACGTGCCGGCTGTTTGCATAGCCGGCCGCGGGCGTTGCCCGGTTAGTGCTCGATGGCCTGGTGCATGCGGTGCAGCGCACGCTGGGTCAGGTCGCGGGTGGAACCCGCACCGTTGCCGCGCACGCCGAAGAACACCATCAATACCATGCCGAAGCAGATCACGGCGCTCACGCGCAGCGCCCACTGCACACCGAATACGCTGGCGGCAATCGCCACGTCGTCGCCACCACCCAACGCGGCCTGGCGCAGCGCGGCGAACGTCTCCATCAGGATCACCAGCACCGGGGCGCCGATCGCGCCGGCGATCTGACGCACCGTGTTCGTCACCGCCGAACCGGCGGACACCTCCTTGGGTTCCAGACAGTTCAGCGACCAGGTGGTGATCGGCATCAGCACGAATCCCATGCCGATCTGGCGCACGAACTGCCAGATCGACACCCACCAGATCCACGAATCCATCGAGATCAGGCTCATCATCACCGTGCCGAAGCACAACGTGATCGTGCCGATCAACGCCACCGGGCGCGCGCCGAACCGGTCGAGCGCCTTGCCGCCGAAGAACTGCGCGATCGCCTGGCCGAGCGCACCCGGCAGCATGATCAGGCCGCTCATCGTGGCCGAATACCCGCGGTCGTCCTGAATGTACAGCGGCAGGATCACGGTGATCGAGCTGAAGGCGAAGAAGCTCAGCGCCGCCGTGATTGTGCCCACGGTGAAGCTGCGGTTCTTCAGCACCTCCAGGTCCAGCAGCGGCTCACGGCCGGTGGTGCGGTGCCACTTGTGGAAACGCAGGTGACCGTGCAGGAAGCCGTCGTGACTGTTCGTGGAGTCCCCGGCATCGGCGGTCCCGGCGTCGGCCGCCCGACCGGCGTCAGTTCCGGACTCTGACACATTGGCGCGGCTCTGTGCCTCAACCCACGCGCGCTTGTTGCCCAGCTGGCGCAGCACGAACCACACGATGCCGGCCAGGCCCACCACCATCGGCAGCCAGACCATCGGATGCGTGAACGGGTAGCTCTCGATGTTCGTGAACCCGAACATCAGTCCGCCGAAGCCGAAGATCGACAGGCACACGGAGAAGAAGTCGGCCTTGACGGTCTTGTCCGTGGCGCCGAAGTTGCGCAGCCAGAACGTGGCGAGCACCAGCGCGAACGCGCCGATCAGGGTGAGCGTCAGGAAGATGGAGCGCCAGCCGTTCGCATCGGTCTGCCAGCCGCCGAAGGTCGGGCCGATGGCCGGGGCCACGCTCATGGCCATGCCCACCATGCCCATGGCCATGCCTCGGCGGGAGAGCGGGTAGATCGAGAACACGGTGATCTGCAGCACCGGCCACATCACGCCCGTGCCAATCGCCTCCAGCATGCGGCCCATCAGCACCAGGATGAACGTGGGGGAGAGCCAGGCCATCAGCGAACCCGCGGTGAACACCGCCATCGACGTGATCACAATCTGGCGGGTGGAGAAACGACGGGTCAGGTATGCGGTCAGCGGCACCATCACGCCCATGACCAGCTGGAAGATGGAGGTCAGCCACTGGCCGGTGGTCACCGAGATGCCGAATTCGGAGACGATCGTCGGCAGGGCGGCGCTCAGCTGCAGCTGGGTGAAGTTGCCGCAGAATGTGATGAACGTCAGGATGGCGATGGATACCATGGCCGCATGGGACAGGTGTCCGTTGACGAACGACTCCTCAGGTGTCAGCGGCGTGCTCAGATTGCGTTTCGTGGCAGCGGTCATGCCGAGCCCTTCTCTCTTGCTCTTCGGACGGAGGCGGGTGGGCGGTCCCATCCGCCGAAGTGACCCCAACAGCCTACTCCTATGCATAGGCAACGTGACCGAACCTACGTGGAGGATAGGCGGAATCGAGGTAAAAAAGACGAAGCCCGGGATTGCCCGGGCTTCGTCCGTAGAGAGTGTCGATCAGTACCAGTGGTTGGCGACCCAGAAGTTGTAAGCGCCCTGCACCGAGCCGTAGCGGCTGTTGCAGTAGCTCCAGAACCACTTGAGCTGCGTCTGGTAGTTGGTGGCCCAGTCGGCGCCGGCGGAGGCCATCTTGTTGCCGGGCAGCGCCTGCGGCAGGCCGTACGCGCCGGAGCTGGCGTTGGTGGCGTTCACGCGCCATCCGGACTCGTGGTTGATGATGTACACGGTGGCGGAGAAGTCGGCTTCGGTGTAGCCGTTGGCCAGCAGGTAGTCGTGCGCCCACTGCTGCATCTCGCCGGCCGGCACGGTGGTGCCGATCGAGGTGCTGGCGGACGAGGAGCTGCCGGAACCGCTCGAGCTGGAGGAGCCGGAGGCCGTCGACGAGGCGGTGGAGCCGGTGCCCACCAGGATCACCTTGTCCACGGGCTCCTTCTTGACGTACGAGGCGAACACGTTGGAGGAGATGACCTTGTCCCCGGCGCGGGTGACCAGGCTCGTGGTCTCCATCACGCCTTCCTCGCCCTCGGTCTGCACCTGCTCGGTGCCTTCGGGCAGTGCGGAGGTCTCCTTCTTGACCGTGCTGAACGCGATTGGCTCCTCGGAGGTTTCCAGCGCGGATCCGGCGGTCTCGATGGTGATGACGGTGGATTCGTCGACTTCGGTGTCGAGCGCCGGGTCGACGGTGTCGTCCGGTCCCAGCGTGATGTTGCCGGCCTCCAGCACGGATTTGACGGTGGTGAAGTCCGTGCCGAGCACGGTGCGCGATTCGCCGTCGAGTTTGACGGTGACATAGGAGGTCTCGCCGCCGTTGGTGCGCTCGTTGCCACGGGAGACGGCCAGCGGGTCGGTGGCGGAGAACGATGTGATCTGCTGCGCCTCGTCGCCGGCGTGCGCGGAAACCCAGAAATGACGGGCCGTGATGCCGCCGGTCGCCGCCAGTGCCAGTGCGGCCGCCGCTGCGGCGATACGAATCCAGTGACGCTTGGTTAACGAAGGCAGGCTAAACGTGCTCTTCCTGCGATGATTGGCCATTGCACTCCTCTTGCATTCCGGCGCTTATGGCACCGGGCCGCTGTTCACACTGCTCACGATTTTACGCCGAAGCGCCGATATCCGCCGAGGGAGCGACGTCGCCTTGCGGAGGGGTCGAACGGCCTGTTGCGGCCCTCCCCGGGGCCGTAGGATGCTCCGGCCATAGCCGCGCACGGTCGGCTATGGCCGGAAAGGGGAACCTTACTGCTGGCCGTCCGCGGCGGCCGCCTCCGCGGCCTCGACGTCCAACGCCTTGGCCTGACCGATCAGGTCCTCCAGGTCGGAGGCGCGCAACGCGCCCGCCTGCTGGAACACGATCCTGCCCTGCTTGGCGATCATCAGCGTCGGCACGGCCTGCACGCCGGCGGCCGCCGCCAGATCCTGGTTCTGGTCGATGTCCACCTTGGCGAAGTACACATCCGGATGCTGTTCGCTGGCCTGCTCGAACACCGGTCCGAAGGCGCGGCACGGCCCGCACCAGGTGGCCCAGAAATCCACGAACACCAGTTCGTTGCCGTTGATGACCTGCTCGAATTCGGCCGAGCTCACCGCATGGGTCGCCATAATCGCTCCTTACCTGTCTGCCTGTCCATGACCCGTCCATTCCGCCGACGGTCAGGGATCGTCCCTCCGGCCGCCGCGCATGCGGCTCGCCGGATTGCCGTGCTACCAGCATCCCAGCAGCACCCAACAACGCGCAACACCTTGCGCCCACGGAGGAACGCGTCGCCCGGAGCCCGCGTCCGGACGCACGGCGACGGCGGCGGCGGCGACGCCTGCAATCCGCCTGATTCCGCGTCCGCTGAGGAAGGCTCGTCGGCGGATTTCCCGTCAAGGCTCATGCAACGGTTACGGAATGGTCATGCGCCGGTCATCTGTTCGGCGGATAATGGGAACATGCCAGTGCTGAACGATGAGGTGCCCGACGAGGGCGATTTCGACGCCGGCCGCCGCCGTGGCGAGTTCGACGACATCACGCCCGAGGATTTCGTGAGCGGAACCCCCGGCGGCAATCCGCCCGGTTGGCTGGATGCGGACCGCGTGAACGACATCCGCCGTCAGGTGCCGATGGTCTATGTGGAGGTCGTGCCGGTGCACACCGATGATTTCGGTCGTGTGCTGCAGGTCGGCACGCTGCTGCGCGTCTCGGACGACGGTTCGGTGGAACGCACGCTGGTGGCCGGCCGCGTGCTGTATCACGAGACGCTGCGTGAGGCCATCGCCCGCAATATCGCCAAGGATCTGGGACCGTTGGCGCTGCCGGCGCTGCCGTCCAATCTCCAGCCGTTCACGGTGGCCGAGTTCTTCCCCACGCCCGGCCTGAGCGAGTTCTACGACCCGCGCCAGCATGCGATCGCCCTGTGCTATGTGGTGCCGATCGGCGGCGACTGCCAGCCGCAGGACGAGACGCTGGACGTGGAATGGGTGGACGTCAACGGTCCGACGCTCGACACCATGCTGGACCAGATGCCCGGCGGGCACGGCCGCATCGTGCGGCGCGCCCTGTCCTGGACCGAATAGGGGCGGTCCACGGCTCCGCGGCCGTACCGGACGCGGACGCAACGCCACATTACATACGAGAGGAACCGCAATGGAACTGAACACCACCATCTATCGTGAGGGCGAGGGCCTGCCGGTCGTGCTCGTGCACGCCTTCCCGATCGACCATCATCTGTGGGACGACTGCGCCGCCGAACTCATCGCCCGCGCGGACGCCGCCGGACTGCCGAACCCGAACTTCCCGCTGTGGGCCCCGGACATGCCGGGCGCCGGCGAAGGACCGATCCCCACGGCCAAAGACACCGGCGCCGTGGCCGAGGACGGCGCGTACACGCAGGCCCTCGACCGCATGGCCGACGCCTACGTGCGGCTGATCCGCGACGCCGGCTACAGCGAGGCCGTCTGGGTGGGACTGTCGATGGGCGGTTATCTGGTGCTGGACATCCAGCGCCTGTACCCCGAGGCGGTGGCCGGCCTGGCCTTGTGCGACACGAAGGCCGACGCCGATTCGCCCGCGTCCCGCGCCAACCGCCTGTGCATCGCCGACATCTGCGAAACCGAACACACCGTGGACCCCGTCATGCACTTCGCCGAACCGCAGCCCGGCGACTCCACCATCAAGCAGTCGCAGCGGTTCATCGACCAGTTCACCGCGTGGATCCACGCCCAGCGGCCCGAAGGCGTCGCCTGGCGCGAACGCATGGCCGCCGGCCGTCCTGACCTGAACGACCAGCTGCCGCTCATCACTGCGCCCGCCGCCGTCATCTGCGGAGAAAACGACCCCTCCAGCTCGCCCGCCGTCATGGGACCGATCGCGCAGGCCATGACCGGCACCGACGTGGCGTTCACCACCATCCCCGATTGCGGTCACTTCAGCGCCTACGAACACCCCGACCAGGTGGCCGCGGCCCTGCTCGATCTGATCCGCCGCGCACAGACGGAGGCCTGAGATGCCCGCGTTCTCGCCATTGGCCCTCACCCAGGTGCTGCCCTTCCTGCCGCTGGCCCAGGGCGACATCGACTACCAGTCCGAGCGCCGCGGCGAACCCGGATTGATCGACGGTCTCCTGCTTGAGCCAACGACCACCGTGATCCTGGTGCGCAACGGCCTGCTCGCCGTGCCGCGCGGCCAGGGCCGCCTGACCGAACGCGAATCCGCTTCCATGCGTCTCGCCACCCTGCCCGGAACGTACGCGGCGCAGGCCCTGGCCGCCTCGCCGGATGCGGTCGCCATGTTCCTCGGCGGCTACGAGGGGTACCGCGGCACGCACGTCATCGCCGTCGACATCTCCCGCGTGCCGGTGCAGGACGTCGTCCCCGTGCCCGATGCGGGCGGCACGGGCGCGGACGACGCGTTCGGACGCACCCTGCCGCACGACGACACCGCGGGCCGGCGCTCGCTGTTCGCCCGCACCGTCGAACGATTCGACTGGGTCGACCTGCGCGGCTTCGTGCCCCACGCCTCGGCGCGTGAGGCCGGACAGGCCGTCACGGCCGTATCGCTGGGCCTCTGGCACGCCACGCAGCGGCACTGCCCGACCTGCGGGGCGTCCACGGAGCCGGCCATGGCGGGCTGGGCGCAGCGCTGCGCCAACCGCGACGACGGCAACCGTCTGCTGTTCCCCCGCGTCGAACCGGCCGTCATCACCGCGATCGTCGACGCACAGGACCGTCTGCTGCTGCAGCACAACCGCGCCTGGAACGATCCGACGCTGTACTCGGTGTCCGCGGGGTTCGTGGAGGCCGGCGAGAACCTGGAGCACGCCTGCCGGCGCGAAGCCAGGGAGGAGGTCGGCATCACGCTGGGCGAGGTGCGTTACCTGGGATCGCAGCCCTGGCCGTTCCCCGCCTCGCTCATGGTGGCGTTCAAGGCCTACGCGCTGGATACACGCATCCGCACGGACGGCGACGAAACGGTGGACGCCCGTTGGGTGAGCCGCGACGAGCTGACCGACGAGCTGGTGCGCGGCCGGATCACGATGCCGAACCGCGCCGCCATCGCACGGTACATGATTGAGGAATGGTACGGGCGTTCGCTGTAGCGGCGGACTCGTCGGTTTGGTCGCGTATAGTGTTCGACGGAAACAGTTGATTTCGCAAGGAACGGCAATGTCTGACGAGTACCAGTTGGAAGCGCCCATCTCCGGTGACGGCGAGCGGACCATGGTGATGGGGCAGCTCCCCATCCCCGAGGGGATCGACGGGGGAGAATCCTCGTTCATCCTGCCCGCCGACGAGGAGAAGGGACCGAACCGCAATCTGCCGTGGATCATCGCGCTCAGCGTGATCGGCGCGCTGCTGGTGCTGGCTGCCGCCGGGCTGTTCGCCGCGCGCTGGTACTACTCCGACAAGGCCGCCCCGGGCGTGACGTTCGGGCAGGTCAGCGTGGCCGGGCAGAACCGCGACCAGCTGACCGACACCGTCAACCGGGCCGTCGCCGATTCCGCCGTGACCGTGGACGGGGGCGACGGCGCGCCGGTCAAGGCCTCGCTGGAGGAACTGGGCGTGGACGTGGATGTGGACGCCACGGTGGACTCCCTGCTGCAGGCCAAGGCCGACGGCTCCGCGACCGGCGTGCTGGACGGGCTACTGGCCGACTTCGCCAGGATCAATCCGTTCTCCAAGAAGGACATGGGACTGACCGCCGAATACGATGAGTCGACGGCCAACACGTTCCTGACCGACCGGTTCATCGCGGACGACCAGAAGGCCGTGGCCTCATCGATCGGCTATGACGAGGCGAGCCAGCGGTTCACCGTGACCGAGGGACGCACCGGGCGCGCGCCGAAGATCGAGGCGGTGAACCAGGTGGTCAACAACGCCATCGCCACGCCGGGGCATGGCGCCTCGGTGACGCTCGAATACGAGGACGTGAAGATGCCTGTCGGCGTGGACGCAGCCAACCAGGCCGCCACCGACGCCAACAAGCGGCTGGACAACCGCATCGTGCTCACCAACGACCGTGAACGCAACTTCGAACTGCCGGTGAACGTGGTGGCCTCCTGGATCAAGCCGACCAGCGACCTGGAACAGGGCACGATCACCCTGAACTACGACGAGGCGGCCATCAAGGAGTATCTGGCCGCCGAGCTGCCGAACCAGCTCAACCAGGAGCAGGTCGATCAGGAGGATATCGTCGACGACAACGGCAACGTGATCCTCACCCGCGTGTACGGCGTGGACGGCGTGAGCGTCAAGGACACCGACGCCACCGCCGGCGACGTGATCAAGGCGTTGCAGGGGGGCGAGGGCGGCCTGATCTCGGTCAAGGCCGACGTCACCGAGCACAAGACCACGCAGAAGAAGGCGGAGATGCGCATCGTGGTGGACAAGAGCTCGCAGACCGCCACCGTGTACAACGGCAGCCAGGTGGTGCGCACCTTCCCCGTGTGCACCGGTACGCCCGGCGCGTTCGGCGAAACCGACAACGGCACGTTCTCCATCTACCTCAAGTATTCGGTGCAGGACATGCGCGGCCTGAACGAGGACGGTTCCAAGTACCTGTCCAAGGGCGTCAAGTGGGTCAGCTACTTCAACGGCGGCGAAGGCTTCCATACCGCGAACTGGAACTATTACGGCATCGAGCATGGCGACCCGGCCAACTACGGTTCGCACGGCTGCGTGAACATGTATGAGGCGGACGCGCAGTGGATCTACAACAACTGCCCCGAGGGCACGCTGGTCCAGGTGGTGGGTGCCACCCCGTCCGGCCCGGTGCGCTGATCCACGGCGCGTGGCGCGGGCCGCGCGTTGTACGCTTGACGCATGAGCGAAACGCATGACCCCCAACCGATGAATCTTGACGTGCCCGAGCACCTCGAATATTCCGAGGAGCATGTGTGGGTCGACGCCTCCGTCGATCCCGCGATGGTCGGCCTGACCGAATACGCGGTGAGCCAACTGGGCGAGCTGGTGTTCGTGGACCTGCCTGAACCGGGCACCCGTGTGGAGGCCGGCGACGAGATCGTGGAGCTGGAATCCCAGAAGGCGGTGCAGCCGCTGGTCTGCCCGGTCGCCGGTACGGTGCGGTATGTCAACCGTGAGGCCAGCGAGGATCCGTCGGTCATCACCAACGACCCGTACGGCGAGGGCTGGATCCTCAAGATCGAGCTCGATGACGACGAGCCCGGTCTGCTGACCTCCGAGGAATACGCCAAGATGGTCCGCTGACCGTCCGGGCTCCGGAACCGCGGCGCACGGCCATGCCGACATCGCCTTCCGGATGCGACACCGCGTTGCCGTATTGTGCGGGTATAGTGAATATATGAGTGATCGACGGCGAACGGCAGCACAAGCGCAACCGGTGGGGGACGACATGCCTACCGTGCCCATTCCGGCACGGCGCGCCGTCACGACGTTCGACGCGGCGTCACGGCACGAACGGTTCGAGGCCAAGCCCCCGCTGACACGGCTGTTCCGCCGCACGGTCTCCGCCGCGGTCAACCTGTGGATGACCATCTCGACTCCGGTGGTGAAACAGCTGGGCTGGTACGAGCAGGTCGAACCGTACGTGGGCTACGGCACCGAATCGTATTCGCGCCTGATCTGCAGAACCGTGTACGCGCCGGAACACCGCAGTCCGGGCGCGCGCGTCCGGGGCATCTGGGGGATGCTGGCCATCCCCGCGCCGCGCTGCCGGGTCCGGGTCCGCATCGACGGCACGCCGCTGGAAACCGTGCAGGTCGGGTCGTCGGAAACCTACGACCGTCCGGATCGCAAGCGCCGGCGGGACGCCGATTACGCGGTATCGGATTCGGCGGGGTATCTGGACCTGGTGGCCGAACACCGCCTGAGCCCGGGCATCCATCAGGTCACCTGCGAGGTGGACCGTCGCAAACCGGTGGCGTCCCGGCTGTTCACCATTCCCGGCGGTTCGAAGGTCGGCATCATCTCGGATGTGGACGACACCATCATGATCACCCAGGTGCCCACGTTGTGGAAAGCCGCATACAATGTGTTGTTCGCCAACCCGAAGAAGCGCGCGCCCGTGCCCGGCATGAGCGTGCTGTTCACCAAGCTCGCCGCGCTCTTCCCGGACGCGCCGTTCTTCTACCTGTCCACCTCGCCGTGGAACGTGGAAAGCTCGATCCGCCACTTCATCAACGATCACGGCTATCCCGCCGGACCGCTGCTGCTGCGCGACCTGGACCCGCGTCCCAAGACCTTCGTGCCCACCGGCGTCCAACACAAGCTGGAATTCGCCGAACAGCTCATGGGCGACTTCCCGGATATGAAGTTCATCCTCATCGGCGACGACGGCCAGAAGGACCCGACCACCTACGCCACCATCGCACGCCGGTATCCCGGCCGCGTCATCGCCATCGGCATCCGCCAGCTTTCGCCGCGCGAGGCCTCACCGCTCGGATCGGTCGCCGGCATCTCCGCCACCCAGCCGATGCCCGTCACCGACGTGCCCGTGTTCACCGGCACCACCGGCGCGAACCTGATGAAAACCATGCTCCCGTACCTCGAGCGGTTCGCCTGACGGACGCGGCAACGCATATAATCGCCTGCATGACCGAAGAGAAGATGGGCGCGATTCCGGCCGAGGACGGCGCGGAACGCATGACGCCGCCCGCGGCCAAGCGGGTGCCGTACGAACGCACGTTCCACGGTGACACGTTCACCGACCCCTATGAATGGCTGCGCGACAAGGACGATCCCGAAGTCCGCGACTACGTGGCCGCGCAGAATGCCTACTGCGAGCGCCGCACCGCCGCGCTCGCGCCGCTGCGCGACACGCTCCTGAACGAACTCAAGTCCCGCATCCAGCAGACCGACATGTCCGTGCCCACCCGCATGGACGGCTACTGGTATTTCACCCGCACGCGCGAGGGCGCGCAGTATGCGGTGCAATGCCGTCTGCCGATCCGCGGGGAGGACGACTGGACCCCGCCCGACGTCGACCCGATGGGCGAGCCCGGATCGATGCCGGGGGAGCAGGTGGTGTTCGACACCAACCGCGAGGCCGAAGGCCATGACTTCTTCCAGGTCGGCGGCATGGACCTGAGCCGCGACGGGCGGTGGATGCTCTACGGCGTCGACACCCACGGCGACGAACGCTATGACTTCCGCATCCGCGATCTGGAAACCGGCGAGGAGCTGCCCGACGTGCTGGAGGGCATCGCGGGCGCCTGCATCACGCCGGACGCGCGCTGGGTGTTCTATGCAGTGCTGGACGAGGCGTGGCGGCCGTGCGCGGTGCGCCGGCATCGGGTCGGCACGCCGGTGGCCGACGACGTGGAGGTGTTTCGTGAGGACGACGAACGGTTCTGGCTGGGCGTCGGCCTGAGCTTCGACGAGCGCAACGTCGTCATCGGCACCGGGTCGAAAACCACCACCGAGGTGCTCATGCTGCCGATCGATACCCCGGAGGGCGAGTTCCGTGCGATCATTCCGCGCGAACCCGATATCGAATACGACGTCAGCTTCGCGCGGTTCGAGGGGGCGGCGCCGGACGGCGGCGATATTCCGCTGGCCGTCGTCTACCACAATGCGTTCAATCCGAATTTCGAGATCGACGTCATCGATATGCGGGCCCACGAGCCGCCGTACCGGCTGGGCGAGGGCGTGCGCGTCGCACAGGGCTCGCCCTACGGGTGCGAGCGGGGCGACCGCGTCGAAGCCGGCGCGTCGACCCTGCCGATCGGCACGGCGTACCGCAATCCCGACAACCCGGCGATCCTGCAGGGGTCGCGCGGGCTGGGCATCGAGGGCATCGCCCTGCACCGGCACTATGTGGCGCTCAGCTACCGGGCTGACGGGTTGCCCCACCTGGCTGTGATGACCAAGCGGGATGCCGCCGAGGATTTCCTAGCAGGGCGTCCGTGGCGGTTCCGTGAACTGCTGCCGCCCGCCCTCGAAGGCGATTGGGACGCGGCGGCCGGTTCCACGGCCTCCGTTCCCGTGGCCGATTCCTCGGTCCCTGTTCCCGCGGGCGATTCCACGGACTCTGATCTATGTTCCACGGGGTGTTTCACGAAGTCCGGTGACGCGCTTCCGGGCGTCACGCGTCGGCTGTACACCATCGTGGCCGGCGGCAACCCCACCTATGACGCGCCGCGCATGCGGTACACCTTCTCCAGCTACACGAGGCCGGGCGAACTGCACGAGATCGACCCGGCCAGCGGCGAGGACCTGCTGCTCAAGCGGGCGCGCGTGCTGGGCGACTTCGATCCGCGTGATTATATGGAACGTCGCGTCTGGGTGACCGCACGCGACGGCGAACGCATCCCCGTCTCCCTGGTCTGGCGGCGCGGCGTGGCGCTCGATCGCCTCCCGATGTTCGTCACCGGCTACGGCGCGTACGAGATCAGCTCCGATCCGGGATTCTCGGTCTCCCGTCTCAGCATGCTCGACCGCGGCGTGCTGTACGCGGTGCCGCACATCCGCGGCGGCGGCGAGATGGGACGCGCCTGGTACGAGCAGGGACGCCGTCTGGCCAAACGGCATACCTTCGAGGATTTCGTCGACGCGGCGGCGGCGTTGCAGGACGCCGGTCTCGCCGATGCGCGGCGCACCGTGGCCGTCGGCGGGTCGGCGGGCGGTCTGCTCATGGGCGCCGTGGCGAATCTGGCGCCCGAACGGTTCGCCGGCATCGAGGCGGACGTGCCGTTCGTGGACGCACTGACCTCGATCCTGGATCCCTCGCTGCCGCTGACCGTGACCGAATGGGACGAGTGGGGCGACCCGTTGCACGACCCCGAGGTCTACCGGGCGATGAAGGCGTACACGCCGTACGAGAACGCGCCGGAATCGCCGGACGATCCGCGGGTGGCGCATTTCCCGAAGATCCTGATCACCACGTCGATGAACGATACGCGCGTGCTCGTCGTCGAACCACTCAAATGGATGGCGCGGCTGCAGACGGCGGGCGTGGACGTCATCGCCAAGATCGAGGTCGAGGCGGGGCATGGCGGCACCACCGGCCGGTACCGGCAATGGGAGGAGCTCTCCTTCGAGAACGCGTGGTGCCTGCGCACCATGGGCGTGGCCTAGCGCGCGGACGCATATCCCGCCGTCGTCGGCTCGACACGCCGTCATGGTGGCAAACCACCCCCAAAAGTTTGCCGGGATTGGCTTTATTCCGCCAAACTCGGCAAACTTTTGGGGGTGGTTTGCCACCGCTACGGCGTGTCGCGATGTCCGTTTCCGCGCAATGCGCCCCTGTCCACTTGCTGAACCATACGGAACTGTGTCCCCTCGACCGGGGTAGTGTCGCACACTATGAGCGAAACAACGAAGAAGTATCGGATCGCCGTCATCCCCGGCGACGGCATCGGCAAGGAAGTCACCCCGTGGGCCCAGAAGGCGCTGGAACAGGCGGTGCGAGGCGCGGCGGATTTCGAATACGAGGACTTCGACCTCGGCGCCGAACGCTACCTGCGTGACGGGGCGATCCTGCCGGACGAGGAGCTCGAGCGCATCAAGACCACCGACGCGATTCTGCTCGGCGCGGTCGGCGACCCGCGCATCAAGGCGGGCATCCTGGAGCGCGGCCTGCTGCTGCGTCTGCGCTTCGAACTCGACCAGTACGTGAACCTGCGCCCCTCCAAGCTGTACAAGGGCGTCACCTCGCCGCTCGCCAACCCCGGCGACATCGACTTCGTGGTGGTACGTGAAGGCACCGAAGGTCTGTACTGCGGTGCCGGCGGCGCGGTGCGCCGCAACACCCCGCAGGAGGTGGCCACCGAGGTGTCCATCAACACCGCATACGGTGTGGAGCGTGTGGTGCGTTACGCCTTCAAGCTCGCTATGAAGCGCAAGAAGCACGTCACCCTGGTGCACAAGAAGAACGTGCTCGTCAACGCCGGTGATATGTGGCAGCGCATCGTCGACAAGGTCGGCGAGGAATACCCTGAGGTCACCCACGACTACCAGCACATTGATGCGGCCACCATCTTCCTGGTCTCCGACCCGAGCCGTTTCGATGTGATTCTCACCGACAACCTCTTTGGCGACATTCTGACCGATGAGGCCGGCTCCGTGGTGGGCGGCGTGGGCTACTCCGCCTCCGGCTGCATCAACGCCTCCGACGAGTTCCCGTCCATGTTCGAGCCGATTCACGGTTCCGCTCCGGACATCGCCGGTCAGAACAAGGCCAACCCGACCGCCGCCATCCTCTCCGCCGCCATGCTGCTCGAGCATCTCGGCTTTGATGATGCGGCCAAGAAGATCCATACCGCCGTCGAAGCGGACATCGAGGAGCTCGGCTCCACCGTGCGCTCCACCGACCAGGTCGGCAAGGACATTCTGGCCCGCATGTGACCTCAAACTTGGCTCCCCTCGCTGAGGGGAGCCAGAAAACTCTCTATACTGAGTTGCATGCAAATGCGACATGGGGAATGCAAAACCGTTGGCAGCAAACTAGTCGCCGTGACCGTATCCGTCGATGATGACGGCACCGCACAGTCATGCCATATCAGCGGTGATTTCTTTATTGAATCAGTTTCGGATGCCGAATCTCATGCTTTGTTGCATGACCTGGAACGAGCTCTAATTAGCGATGATTCATTGCGGTCCGTATTGGACGCCCATCCTAGTTGCCAAATTATCGGCACAGATGAAATTGCCATCAAAACCGCATACAGCCGAGCCGTAAGCAGCAACTTACCCCCGCTGGCGGGGGCTCCAGCGCAGCGGGTGGGGGTGGGCAGCCCCGATGCGCCGAACATCCCAGCATCCATCAATACACAAACCAAGCAGCCCGACAAAAGCTCTGAATACCGGGAGCGCTGGAACGCCCTCAAGCCTCAACTCACCGTGATCCACGGCCATCCGCGTACTCCGGACGAGCAAATGGCCATTGACGAGACCTGGGCGCGTGAAGTCGCAGCAGGAACACGACAGCCGACCATCCGATTATGGGAGTGGGCGGGCCCGGCTGTGGTCATCGGCCGTTTCCAATCGGCCCAGGACGAGGTGAATCTGGACATTGCCAAGCAGCTCGGCTTCGACGTGGTACGCCGTTGCACGGGCGGCGGAGCGATGTTTATCGAACCGGGCAACACCATTACCTATTCTCTGTATGCGCCGCTCGATTTCGTTCAGGGCGTAAGCATCGAAGAATCCTACCGGCTCTGTGACTGGTGGCTGGTCGAAGCGCTGCGCGAACTTGGTTTAGATGTGCGGTTCGCGGGCCTCAATGATATCGCCTCGCAGTACGGCAAGATCGGGGGAGCGGCGCAGCGGCGCTTCCCCGTAGGCTCAGGCGGCGCGGTGCTGCACCATGTGACCATGGCATATGACATCGATGCGGCCAAGATGAGCCGTGTGCTCAACACCAGTCGCGAGAAGATGTCAGACAAAGCGGTGAAATCAGCGGTCAAACGCGTGGACCCGATGAAAAGCCAGACGGGTCTCAGCCGCGAACACATCGTCGAGCACCTTATTGACTGGTTTGCGGCGTGATTTCACCGATGGCCGTATACGATTTTGCCGCTGGCCGTGCGCGGTTTTGTCATGGGCGAGCGCGGTAGCCGCGACAGTGCCGTTTTTCGCGGTAACGCATTCGTCAGCATGTCGTACGGCTATCGGATCGTGCCACACATGAAGTGACGAATGAGGGCATGCTCCTGACGAAACCTGTGGGGCGCGTTACAATATGACGGATGGGCGACGACGGTCATAGGACAATAAGGATGGTGCGATGAGCTTGGAAACGCCAAACGCTTTTGCTGACGAGGAAAACATCCTGTTGCATACGGCATTGTTCAAGCAGGTATCGCCAGCCGAAGCCGAGGAGCTGTTGCCGCATTTGAAGCATGCGACGTTCGATAAAGGCGACTATATCTTCTCCGAAGGCGATACCGATCAGCGCATGTATTTACTGGAGCAGGGGCGCGTCAAGCTGATTCGCACTTCTTCCGATGACCGCGTGCAGCTGCTGTCCATCCACGCGCCGGGCGAAGTGCTTGGCGAGATTCCGGTATTCGACCCTCATGGTGGCCCGCGCACCGCGTCCGCGGTGTCCATGAGCCATGGCACGCGCGTGGTCTGGCTGGAGCATGATGCCCTGTTCGCATGGCTTGATGAGCATCCGCGTGTGGCCATCGACATGTTGCAGGTCATGGCCAGCCGCCAGCGCGGCAACAACGAACGCATCTCCGACTTGGTATTCATGGATGTGCCGGCGCGTCTGGCCAAGACATTGCTCAACTTGGGCTCACGTTTCGGCGAGCCGGTGGAACAGGGCCTCAAAGTGCCGCATGACCTGACTCAGGAAGAGCTGGCCCAACTGGTGGGCTCCAGTCGTGAGACCGTGAACAAGGCGTTGATGGACTTTTCCAATCGCGGATGGATCGCACGTGACGGCCGATCGATCATCATCTTCCAGCCCGGTATGCTGATTCGACGCTCGCGGCGCTGACCGTTCGGCTGACTTCCAGCCAATGTTACGCTAGTGCGATTCTTGTGATGATATGTTCACGGGAGCTGACCGTAAGCCCGGTTGGTAGGGCACCCCATTTAGAATGGGGCCCATGCCCAAAAAGAAGTCCCTCACTCTCCAACGTGTGCTTGTTCTCCTCTTGGCCTATATCATGCTTGCCGTCTGCGGCGGCGTGGCGGCCAGCGTGTTGTTTGTACCGGGTGTGATCGGTGCCAATAAAGCCGCCAAAGCGGTGATTCCGTCGCTCAAGGTAGAAAACGTGGACTTCGACGTGACTAGTCTGCCCCAGAAGTCGACGATGTACGCGCGAGACGGTTCCACCGTTATCGCGACGTTCTACAACCAAAACCGTATCGTCGTGCCGCTGAAGAAGATTTCCAAAACCATGCAGCAGGCAGTGGTGGCGCGCGAAGACCGTCGATTCTGGACTCACGCCGGCGTCGACGTGCAAGGCGTGATGCGTGCGTTCGTGCAGACCTACCTCGTCAAAGGCTCCCAGCAGGGTGGTTCGTCGCTGACCCAGCAGTACGTCAAGAACGTGCTGCTGATGCAGGCGATCGAGGATGACGATTCGATCGCCCAGTACCATGCCACTGAAGACACCATCGCCCGTAAGATTCGCGAGATGCTGATTTCCGTGCAGATGGAAAAGAAGTATTCCAAGGCCGAGATTCTGCAGGGCTATTTGAACATCGCCCAGTTCGGCAACAACCTGTATGGCGTGGAAACCGCGGCCCAGCGCTACTTCAGCGTGTCCGCCGCCGATTTGAACGTGGTGCAGTCCGCCACCATCGCGGCTATCACCAAGAACCCAAGCCTGTATGATCCGCTGGTCGAAGAGAACCAGAAGGAAAGCGAAAACCAACGCAATATCGTGCTCAAGCTGATGCTGCAGGAAGGATACATCACCCAGAAGCAGTACACCGAAGCTGTGAACACGCCGTTGAAGGACACGCTGAAAGCACAGGACGTGAATGTCGGCTGTCAGGACACCGGCGATTACGCGTACTTCTGCGATTTTGTGGTGCATCGCATCCAGAACTCCGAAGAATTCGGCAAGACTCGTGCCGAGCGTAACAAGCTGCTGCAGGAGGGTGGCCTGAAAATCGTCACCACGCTGGATGTGGAAGCGAATTCCACGATGATGGAGACCGCGCGTAATACCATTCCACCGGACGATCCCAGCGGCATGGAGATAGCCATGGCCGCAGTCAAACCGGGAACCGGCGAAGTGCTGAGCTTTGGCCTGAATCGTTACTATGACGCCACTCCGGCAGCCGCGAACGATCCCACCAAGACGAGCCAGAACTATGCCGTCGATTTGGCGGATGGCGGTGGTTCTGGTTGGACCATCGGTTCGTCCTGGAAGCCGATCAACCTGATTGCGTGGATGGAAGCGGGCCATTCCATCAACGACAACCTCCAGACCTCGACGTCATACCCCACTACGGACTTCGCCTGCAGTAACTATTCGGGCGGTGCCGATTCGTGGAACGTGTCGAACGCCATGGGCGCAGGTACAGTGAACCCAGAAAGCCCATTCCTCGGTCTGGTCCGTTCGCATAACACTACTCAGGCTTCCATGGGTGCCATCCTCAAACTGTGCAAGGTGGCGGACACCGCGACTGAACTGGGATACCATGACGCCGCCACGGGTGAGACCATCGACAAAACCCAGGTGTATACACCATCCATGATGATCGGCTCGGTGAATGTGTCCCCGCTGACCATGGCGAGCATCTTCGCCGTATACGCCTCGAATGGTGTGCAATGCAACCCGATTGCCATCAGCAAGGTGACCGATAAGGACGGCAACGATCTCAAGGTTCCATCCGCGAACTGCCATCAGGCGGTGGATAAGGACATCATCCAAACACTCGCTTATACCCTGAACCAAGGTACGGTGCGGCCGGATGGTGCCGGTTGGTCATTCAGATTGGCTGACGGGCGTAAGTCGTTTGGTAAGACCGGTACCAGTGAGGATCTTGCGGTGTCCGGTGGATCGTTCATTCCTAATCAGATTGCGGCGTTCGCTGTGGTCGGCGATGCACAGAACCCGTACACCAACCGTATTTCCAACATTGCCATCAACGGCCGGTACAACAGCTATTGGGATGGTTCGACAATCGCGGCTCCGGCCGTTACCAACTTCTTCAATAGCTACATTTCCAAGAAGAAAATACCGATTGACAACGATTACGGCCAGCCCGTCTCGAAGTACACCACGACTGGCAAGTATCTGGGCATTGGCGGACGAACGTTCAGCGTGCCGCAGACCACTACGAATGGCAACAGCCAATCGCAGAGCAGCAACAATCAGTCTCAGTCGCAGAACACTGGGCAAAACAACACCCAAACCCAGGGCACCAATTCAGAGCAGTCGAATGATGGCCAGTGATTGGTGATTGGCGTTTGACATTTGGTGATTGCATGCCGGCTGAGTCTGCGTAACATGGCCGACTGCGATACCCAAATTACGTAGTTTGCGGGCGTTACCTGTTTCAGGTGACGCCCGTTTTACAATACTTAATGACAACGCCATCGCGTTCATCGAATATTTGCCATGAACGTGCATCGGAAAGGGGAACGATGAGCAACGACGATCTGACGCATGAGAATTTTGATTTTCGTGGATTCGACGTGCCGGATCTCAAAGCGGTGACGCTGGCTTCGTCTTCGGACGGCGATCAGTCCAAGCAGCCGAAGACCAAGCACGAGGATGCATCGAAGAACCGTAAGCACGGTAAGAAGAAGTCAAAATCCGATGCACGGTCCAAGAAGCGGGCCGGCGCGGGCAAGACGAGCGAATCGTTCGATGATTATGAGGATTATGAGGAAAGGGAAGCTGTGAGCAAGGCAGATAAGAAAGTCAGCAAGGACCGTCCGGGGCTGTTTGCGCCAATGACGCTGCGCGAGGTGACCGTGCGTAATCGTATTTGGTTGCCGCCGATGTGCACGTATTCGTCGTTCGCCCGCGATGGTAGGCCCACGCCGTTCCACTACCAGCATTACGTGTCTCGCGCGTTCGGCGGATTCGGCATGGTGATTGTCGAATCCACCGCCGTGGCTCCTGAGGGGCGTATCACGCCGTGCGATCTGGGCCTGTGGGAAGACGGGCAGATTGATGCTTGGCGCTGGATCGTGGACGGTATTCGCGAGGCGGGTGCGGTGCCTGCCATCCAGCTCAACCATGCGGGGCGTAAGGCTTCGACTGGTTGCTTTGCCGTTGGTTACGACGGTCAGAACGTGCCGGAGGAGGCGGGCGGCTGGCCTACCATGGCACCGTCTGAAATCGCGTTCGGTGGGTTGCGTACGCCGCGCGCGCTGTCCGTGGATGAGATTCATGGTCTGGTCGGCGCGTTCGCCGTGGCGGCGGGCCGTGCGGTGGCCGCCGGCTTCCAAGCGATTCAGATTCATGCCGCGCATGGCTATCTGATTTCTCAGTTCCTTGACCCGCTGAGCAATGAGCGTGATGACGAATATGGTGGCGATTTGACCGGTCGCTCTCGTTTCCTGGTCGAGGTTGTGGATGCCGTGCGCGGGGCCGTCCCCGAGGGCGTGCCGGTTCTGGTGCGCATTTCGGCCACGGATTGGGCCGCTGGCGGTTGGGATTTGGATCAGACCATTGCACTATCCAAGGTGCTGAAGGAGCATGGCGTCGATGTGATGGACGTATCCACCGGCGGCATCATGTCGGGAGTGTCGATTCCGGTCAAGCCGAACTATCAGGTGCCGTTCTCCGAGCAGGTCAAGGCCAAGGCCGATATTCCGGTGACCGCGGTGGGTCTTATCACCAAGCCGAAGCAGGCGGCCAAGATTCTGGCCCATGGCGAAGCCGATGCCGTGGAGATTGGCCGCGCCGCATTGCGTGATCCATACTGGCCGTTGCGTGCAGCCAACAAGCTGGGCATACCGTCCACCGAGATCCCCTACGCCCCGCAATACGTGGCCGGTGCGTACTAAATCCTCATGGGGCGGTAACTTTCCCATGGGGCGGTAAAACCCTCATGGGGCGGTAACCCAAAACGGCGGTATTCTGCGGAATGTGAAATTTGGCTAACCGCCCCATGGGACAATCACCGCCCCATGAGGGTTTTACCGCCCCATGGGTAATAGGGCAATATGTGAGTTCACTCCACGTCTACGCCGACGGCGTCGGAGACGTGCTCGAATCCGTCGCGGCGCAGCAGCTGGGCCAGACCGCGCTTCAACACGGTAATCTGCTGCGGGCCTCGGTACATCAGCGAACTGATGAACATGACCAAGCTGGAGCCGGAACGAATCTTCGCATAGGCTTGCTCGGGGGTAAAGACGCCACCGATGCCGGCGATAGCGAACCGGTCGCCATACTCTTTATACACCTTGCGAATCAGCTCGGTGCTGGCGTTGGTGCACGGGCCGCCGGACAGGCCGCCCTCCCAATCGCGCGGAATTTCGAGGCCGGTGCGGTCCTTCTGCAGATTGGCGATGGACAGCCCCTGCACATTGTGCTCGGCCAGCACATCGAGCAGTTCCTTGTACTCGCCCCACGGCTTGTTCAACGGCATCTTGACCAGCGTGGGCTGCGGGCGGTCGATCTTGTCGAGCGCCGTAAACAGACGGTCGAGCGCTTCCGGAGTCGCGGTGAACGGTTCGCCGACGTGCGTGTTCGGGCAGGAGACGTTGACCTCCACCATCGCGGTGCGGCCGGCGGCGCGGCGCATTGAAATGCAGTAATCCTCAATGCCTTCGTCCAAATCGCCGCACTGGTCGTCGTTGGTGCGGGCGATCGACACGGACAGCTGCATCTGGCGGGCCTGAGTCCAAGCCTTCTCGGCGCGCTCGATGACCTTGTCCGAACCGATGTTGGCGAGGCCGACGTGCACCATCATCGAATCGTATTCAGGCAGACGGTGGAACCACGGCTTGGCGTTGCCCGGGCAGGGACGCGAGGTGGTGGAGCCTACGGTTTCGAAGCCGAAGCCGGCATGGTCCAGCACCACGGGCATCTCGCAGTTCTTGTCGAGGCCGGCGGACAGGCCGAACGGGTTGGTGAAATCGACGCCCATCACATTCGTTTCCAGAATGGGGTCGGTGTAGTCGAGCATCAGCTGTTCGGCGAGCAGCAGCGGCGGGACGTTCTTGACGACGTGGCAGAACTCGATCATCTGATCGTGTGCCTCATCGGGGCGGTGGTTGAACACGAAGTTCGGTTTGATGATGTGCTTGTAGCCGAAGGTGAACAGATCGGTGGTGGCTTTGTTGACGGCGTCGTGCCAGAAGCTTTCAGAAACGTAAGTCATACCGCCTATTGTCTCACGCTTGGGCCGGTGCGGCTAGGTGATTCCGACCTAGGCGAATTGGGGAAGGGGGCTACTGCGTGTCGAGGCGCACGCAGGCGTCGGCTCGGCAGAAGATACATGAACCGGGACGCACCAGGTATCAGGCGTGACTCTCCGCTGAGCAACGCGCGCGGGAGAGTCGTCGGTCGTGAGCTATCGCGCTAGTGGCCGCTGTGAGAATATCGGTTCGCGCAATGTGCGATTTTGCGCGGTTTTGTGGAAATGACACCTGAATTGCTCGGAATTTTCGAGAAATTGTCCCCAAAACGCTCAAGCCGGTTTGGTTTGTGAGCTTTTGCGTGCGATAATGTTCGCATGATTTCGTCACAACGTCAGCACCTCATCTTGAGCAGGTTGCGCACACGCGGGGCAGTGCGCATTACGGCGCTATCGAAGGAACTGGGTGTGTCGGCGATGACCATCCGCCGCGATATCGCCGAACTTGCCGACAAGGGACTGTTGAAGCGCGTCCATGGCGGCGCGGTGACTACCAGTACCTTGCTCAGCGAACCCCTGTTCTCTGTCAAGTCTCAGATGGATATCGGCCTGAAGGACGCCATCGCCCAGGAAGCCATCAAATATGTGGCTCCCGGCGATGTAATCGCCATCGGCGGCGGCACCACGGCCTATGTCTTCGCCCAGCATCTGCTCGAATCGCAGCAGTCCAGCGGCATCACCATCCTCACCAATTCGATTCCCGTGGCCGAGCTGGTCCAGGCCCTCGAATCCAAGGATGTGGAGGTGATCGTCACCGGCGGCGTGATCACCCGATCGAACTCGCTTGTCGGCCCGATCGCGGACAAGGTCGTCGCTTCGCTGCGTGTCAACACCGTATTCCTCGGCACCCACTCGGTGTCGATTCCCCGTGGCTTCCTGATGCCGAATTCGCTGGAAGCCGCAACCGATATGGCGATGATGGACATCGCCGATCGCACCATAGTTTTGACCGATCACACCAAGTGGAGCTGCACGTCGCTGTCGCTGTTTGCGCGCTTCGACCAAGTGGACACGGTCATTACTGACGACGGGCTCGACCCCGACTCCGCCGCCAAAACCAAGGATTTAGTAAAGGAGCTCGTGCTGGCCCACCAGAGCGAGACCATTGAGGAAAGTGAGCAAACCCATGGCTGATTTCGCCAACTACACCCCCGGGGAGTATGCGAAGGAGCATATCCGCATCACGCCGGCGACGCTTGCCGACGGTCGTGACTTCTTCTACCTGGACGACGACCCCGAGTTCGTCTCCGGTGCCAAGACCCGCGAGCTCAAGGACCCGCGCCCGCTGGACTACCGTTTCGCCCCGCATCTGGACGCCGACGGTAACGAAGTGCCGTACGCCGCCCCGCAGATGCGCCGCGACCCGCTGACCGGCGACTGGATCCCGATGGCCACCGCCCGTATGAACCGCCCGATCACCGCCGGCCCCGGCGCCACCGCCAAGGGCAACCCGCTGGCCGCCCGCAAGCCCGGTGACCCGTACCAGGACGGCGAAGTGCCGGACACCGACTACAACGTCGTGGTGTTCGAGAACCGCTTCCCCTCGATGGTGCGCGTGCCCGGTGTCTCCGAGGACGTGACCTACGTTGACGGCAACCCGCTGTGGGAGAAGAAGCTCGCCGCCGGCCGCTGCGAAGTCATCTGCTTCGACCCGAACGAGGACGGCCTGCCGGCCGATTTGCCGGTCTCCCGCCTGCGCACCGTGGTTGAGGCTTGGGCCTTCCGTACCGCCGAAATCTCCAAGATGGAAGGCATCGAGCAGATCTTCCCGTTCGAGAACCACGGCCAGGAAATCGGCGTCTCCCTCGCCCACCCGCACGGCCAGGTCTACTGCTACCCGTTCATCGCCCCGAAGATGGAGAAGGAACTCCAGCACACCGAGGCCTACCACGAGAAGACCGGTGGCAACCTCTTGAAGGACATCATGAACGCCGAGCTCGAAGCCGGCGAACGCATCGTGATGCGCAACCACAGCTGGGTCGCCTACGTGCCGGCCGCCGCCCGTTGGCCCCTCGAGGTCCACGTGGCTCCGGTGCGCGACGTGCTCACCCTCGACCAGCTCAACGACGAAGAGCGCTGGGACCTCGCCTCCATGTACTCGCACCTCCTGAAGCGCGGCAACGCCTTCTTCGACAAGGGCGACGGCAAGGGCATGGACCTGCCATACATCGCCGCCTGGCACCAGGCCCCGATCCACGACGCCCGCCGCGAGAACTACCGCCTGAACCTGCAGTTCTTCTCCTTCCGCCGCGCCGCCAACAAGATCAAGTACCTCGCCGGCTCCGAATCCGGCATGGCCGCCTGGATCTCCGACACCACGCCGGAACTCATCGCCAAGCGCTTCCACGAGCTCGGCTCCATCGACATCGCCGACTGATAGAAAGAAAACATCAATGACTGCTGTTGAATTCATTGAGCCGCTGACCCATGAGGAAGGCGTCTCGCAAGCTACCAAGCTGTTCGTCGACACCTACGGCGCTGCGCCCGAGGGCGTGTGGGCTGCTCCGGGCCGTGTGAACCTGATCGGTGAGCACACCGATTACAACGCCGGCCTGTGCCTGCCGATCGCACTGCCGCACCGCACTTTCATCGCCCTGAAGCCGCGCGAAGACACCAAGGTTCGCGTCGTCTCCGACGTGGCTCCCGACAAGGTCGCCGAAGCTGATCTCGATGGCCTCAAGGCCCGTGGCGTGGACGGCTGGTCCGCCTACCCGACCGGTGTGGCCTGGGCGCTGCGTCAGGCTGGTTTCGACAAGGTCAAGGGCTTTGACGCCGCCTTCGTCTCCTGCGTGCCGCTGGGCTCCGGCCTGAGCTCCTCCGCCGCCATGACCTGCTCCACCGCTCTGGCTCTGGACGACGTGTACGGCCTTGGCTACGGCGATTCCGACGCCGGCCGTGTGACCCTCATCAACGCCGCCATCAAGTCCGAGAACGAGATGGCCGGTGCCTCCACCGGCGGTCTTGACCAGAACGCTTCCATGCGTTGCACCGCCGGCCACGCGCTGCTGCTTGACTGCCGCCCGGAGCTGACCCCGCTGGAGAACGTCTCCCAGCAGGAGTTCGACCTCGACAAGTACAACCTCGAGCTGCTTGTGGTCGATACCCAGGCTCCGCACCAGCTCAACGATGGCCAGTACGCTCAGCGTCGCGCCACCTGCGAGGAAGCCGCCAAGATTCTCGGTGTGGCCAACCTGCGCGTTACCGCCGACGGCATCTCCAAGGCCGATGACCAGTTCCAGGCCCTCAAGGAAACGCTTGACGCCCTGCCTGATGAGACCATGAAGAAGCGCGTGCGCCACGTCGTCACCGAAATCGAGCGCGTGCGTTCCTTCGTGCGTGCCTTCGCTCAGGGCGACATCAAGGCCGCGGGCCGTCTGTTCAACGCTTCCCACGATTCGCTGGCCGCCGACTACGAGGTCACTGTGCCCGAGCTGGACATCGCCGTGGACGTGGCCCGCAAGAACGGTGCCTACGGTGCGCGTATGACCGGCGGCGGCTTCGGCGGCTCCATCATCGCGTTGGTGGACAAGGGCCGTTCTCAGGAAGTCGCCCAGAAGATTGCCGACGAGTTCGAAAAGCAGGGCTTCCACGCTCCGCGCGCCCTCGCGGCTTATGCCGCTCCGAGCGCTTCGCGTGAGGCCTGAGCCCGCATCTGAGCTCCCTCTGACGAGGGAGCTTCGTTTTATCCCGCGACACGCGGGGCGGACTTACGAAGAATCTTGAATCGTATTACGGTGACGGATTGTTTTGAAAATCGCATGGCGTCTGCCGAAATCACATGGCAGACACCATGCGTTTTTTAGGCCTATAGGAACTTTTGTGGTGTTTTAGACTGGTTTTCGTTGTCAGTCGGTGGT
>OLQE01000308.1_pt1 | contig 42454 bp, 38 predicted proteins | sample 1643161 | NCBI WGS metagenome assembly OLQE01 (sample SAMEA3136650, study PRJEB25190) | human gut metagenome
GTTCGAACATGCTTGTCCTTCCCATTGTGATAGTCCACATCACTCTACCGATTCGAGGTGACGTTTATTGCACGCCCGCCCCGAATTGCGCTGTGGACGCAAAACCTTCCACGACTGTGCCCGGTGTCTAGGCCTGCGCGTCGCCCGTCACGTCGGTTCCGGATTCCGCCGCCGTTTCGGCCGCCACCGGTTCGGTGTCCTCGGCGGACGTGGCGTCCGCGGCCGTTTCGACATCGCCGGCCGGTTCGGTGTCCTCGGCAGACACAACGTCAGCCGCCCCGCCGTCGTCGATCGGCTCGTCGCCGTCGGCCTGCACGGCATCGGCAACCGGTTCGCCGGCTGTGGGCTCGCCATCCGTCCCGGAATCCTCGGTATCATCGGCCCCATTGGATTCGCCGCCGCTCAGATCGATGGTCTCCTCGACCTGCGGATGCCCGGTCAGCGTATCCTGGTCATCCTGCTCGTCGATCTCATCCTCGGCGGTCACGTTGGCGTCGATGTCCTCGTCGGTGGCCTCGTCCTCGTCCCGATCGTTGATCCGCTCGATGAGTTCGACCTCGGGACTCTCCTCGCGCGGGGCGTGGGCGATGATGTCGATGTGCAGATCGTCGAACGCCGGCTTGGACTGCACCCACAGATGCGTGGGCTCCGGCGGTTCGATCTCCGAATGTTCGCCGCAGCCGTGATCCAGCGAGACGACGCGTCCGTCATCCGGACTCCACTTGTTCGCGCACACGCCGAACATCAGGTTCAGTTCGCCCTTGAGCGGCACGAAGAATCCGCATGTCGCGCAGGTGTGGCCCCCGGCCGTCTTCGTGGACAGCGACTTGGGACCGCGCGGCCCCTCATACCACCGTTTGGCGGTCTGGGAACGACCCAACGGGCTCATCACATGCCTGCGAGACAGGTCGAACTCCTCCACCGCGGCATCGATGTCGGTCTGCTCCTGCGTGGCGTCGCCGTCGGCGGTCGCCGCCTCCGCGTCGGCGTCCGCACCGTGCGCCGTCGTGCTCCCGCCGTCCACGGCGGCGGTCCGTGCCGCGGCGTCCCCGCCGTCCGGCGAGGCATCGGGCTCGGTCTGCGGTTCGGTGCGGCGGAATCCGTCCTCAAGCCGGGGATCGTCGGGCTCGGTGCCGATCGAATCGGTGACCGACAGATCCGTCGGTTCCAGACGGTCCTTCCACGGCACCCATTCCGGAGGGCGCAACGCCTCATCCGTCGGCACCAGGGACGACTCGTTCACCGTCCACCTGTCGAGTTCCTCGTCGTGGAACAGCGTCACCGACCACTGCCATCCTTCATAGCCGCGGTAATCGGCGACGAAACGGAAGTCGGTCACGCCGTCGCCCAGCGCAATGGCATCCACAAAGTCCCCGACCTGATCCGGGTCATCGGCCATCGCTCGGGCGACACTGCGGGCAATCGTCTGCGGGTCCAGCATCGAATCGGGCATCATCCCTCAGTCCTAGTCCTGTACGTCGAAATTGTCGGCCACGGCGCGCAGCAGCGTCGCCAGCTTCTTGCTCTCGGCCGCGGAGGGATAGTGGTGGCGGCGCAGACCGTTGCCCGCCGCATCCAGCAGCTTGATCAGATCCTCCACGATGGCGGCCATGTCGTCCGGCTTCGGACGCGTCGCCTTGACCATCGAAGGCGCGGAGGCGATCAGGTGGACGTTCATCGCCTGCGGGCCGCGGCGCCCGTCGACCACGGAATACTCCACGCGGGCACCCTTCCGCAGGGTCGTCACGCCGTCCGGCAACGCCGAAGCCGACATGAACACATCGTCACCCTCCTCATTGATGATGAAGCCGTATCCCTTCTTCGCATCGAACCAACGCACACGTCCGCTTGGCATCTGACACCTCGTCTCTTCATATCCTCGTGCGGCGGACCCTGGTGTCCGCGCATTTCAAGCCGACCCCCTATTCTACCGCACGCCATGCCTATCCGCCTGACGGCGTAACCCGGACCGGTCTATCGGTTGGCCTTGGGGCTCTTGGATGCGAACAGCGTCTTGCCCGCCTTGGCGTTCCGCGAGGTTTTGCCGCCCTTTGCGGACCTGCCGTCCTGAGTCTGCACCGCGGGGATCTCGACCGGCGCGATGGGCAGCACCACCACGATGGTCAGGCCGCCGCCATCCGTCTCGCAGGCGCAGATGAAACCATGATGCGCCTTGATCACCGATTCCACGATCGCCATGCCCAGGCCCGTGCCGCCCTTCTGCCGTGCACGCGAGGGGTCGGCGGTGTAGAACCGTTCGAAGATCCGCTCACGGGATTCGGCGGGCACGCCAGGACCGTGATCGCTGAACCGCACCACGGCGTATCGCATGCCGACGTTGATCGACTGTCCCACGTCCACCGCGTCCAGGAAATGCCGCAGGGACTGTTCGGTGGGCGGCATGCGCCCCAGCGAATCGTCGCCGATCGAGGCGATGACCTCGCCCATCGACACCTCCACGGGGGAATCCACCGGCGTATACCGGTGGATGTTGCCGACGATGTTCGTCACCACCTGGCGCAACCGAGACCCGTCGCCGTTCAGGCTGATCGCCGGAAGGTCGCCCTGTTCGAACGCCAGCCGCGCGGCCTCCTCGCCGTTGCGGGGTACGAAACGTACAACGCCGCAGGTGATGCCGCGATCCGGGTCGAGGGCGTGCAGGTCGTCGGCCGCGTCCCGCACGATGGAGGTCAGGTGCACCTGCTGGCTGATATCGATGCCTCGACCCTCGTCCAGACGGGCCAGCGACAGCAGATCCTCCACCAGCACCGTCATACGGGAGCTTGAGGCCTCGATGTGGGCGATGGATTCATCCGCCCGCTCCAACGCGCCGGGCATGTCCCGCTGCATCTTATACAGCTCGGCATATCCGTGGATGGCCGCCAGCGGCGTGCGCAGCTCATGGCTGGCGTCGGAGACGAACCGTTTCATCTTATCGGTTGTGGATTGCTGTTCGCGGAAACTTCGCTCGATGCGGGCGAGCATGGCGTTCAGCGACGCCGACAGCGAACCGATCTCCGTGTTCTCCGGAGTGGAGGGGATGCGCTGTTTCAGGTCCCCCGCCGCGATCTTGGCCGCGGTCTTCTCGATGCGTTTGAGCGGTGCGAGCGTGCCCTGAACCACCAGTGTGCCGATGACGCCGCCCAACAGGATGACCGCGATGCCGACCATGACGCAGTAGCGGGTCAGTCTTGAAACGGTGTCGATGGAATCGGCCAGCGGCAACCCGATGAAGATGATATAGGAGAAGACGTCGTTGCGCACCACCTTCATCGAGACCACGCGCCAAGGCGAGCGCGCCGTGGACAGCGTGGCCCGGCTGGGCAGCTCGCTTCCCAGATGGACGATGGATTGCGCGGTGAACGGTTCGCCGAACGTCACGTCACCCATCGTGCCGCTGGGAGGCAGCACGGGTTCGGACACCACATCCTGCGCGATGGTCGGTTTCAACGGCGTGGTCAGGATATTGGCGTCGGTGTCCCTGATCTGCAGGAAGAAGTCGGTCATGCCGGCCGAGTTGGTGTCGCTGTTGCGCAGCAGATCGATGTTCTGGAACACCAGGTTCGCCTGCTGGACGATCTGCGTATCCACCTTCTCCAGCAGATAGTTGCTGACCAGCTGGCGGATGGAGAACGAGATGCAGGCCACGCCGATGGTGAGCAGCACCAGCACGGTGGACACCAGCTTGGTGCTCAGCGAAATCGCGTTCCACCGTGCCCGCACGACGCGTCTGACCGCCGATTCCTTGGCCGGACCGCCCTTGGATGTCTTGTTCGGCGGGACATCCGGGGACGCGGGTTCCGGTTGTGTGTCACGCCCCGCGTTCGCCGCCGCCATCACGCCCCCTGGCTGCCCTTGGGCGCGCGGATCATATAGCCAATTCCGCGCTTGGTCTCGATCAGCGGCGCCACTTTGTGTTCCTCGCCGTTCTCATCGGTGACCATGATGCCGTCGACCTTCTTGCGCAGGTAGGAGATGTAGGATTCGACGATGGCCGCGTCCCCGCCCCAGTCGTATTGCCAGACGTGGTCGAGGATCTGCGCCTTGGAGAGCACGCGGCCCTCGTTGTCCATCAGATACCGCAACAGCTTGTATTCGGTCGGGCTCAGGTCGATGGACTGTCCGGCGCGGGAGACGTCATGCGAGTCCTCGTTGATCTCCAGATCGCCGACGCGGATGATGGGATCGTCCTCCACCTGTTCACGGGTGCGACGCAGGATCGCGCGGATGCGGGCCACGACCTCCTCCAGGCTGAAGGGCTTGGTCACGTAATCGTCACCGCCCACGGTCAGGCCCATCACCTTGTCCTGCGTGTCGTCTCGCGCGGTCAGGAACAGCACGGGCGCGTCGATGCCCTCCTGACGGATGCGGCGGGTCACCGTGAAACCATCGATGTCAGGCAACATGACGTCCAATACGATCAGATCCGGCTGGACCCGTTCGATGACCTCGATCGCCTCCGACCCGGAAGCGGCGGTCGCCACCTCGAATCCCGCGAAATGCAACGAGGCAACCAGCAGCTCACGAATGGACGGCTCGTCATCAACAACCACAATCGATGCTTCAATGGCTTTGCTCATGGTGTCCAGCTTGACCCTCGTATCTGTGCTTTTCCTGAATGTTCGCTGGTGGTTGGACTATGCGCTGTGGCGGCCGCGCGGCTTCCTCCGCAGCGGCAACAGGCCACGGCGCCGTGGCTTCTTCGCGCCGGCATCCGCCGCGGCGTTCTCCGCCGATTCGGGCCCGGGCGCGGGCTCGGACTCCGGCTCAGCCGCGGCCTCCGGCTCGACGCTCTCCTCCTCCAGCTCGGTCTCGACAGGCTCCGTCTCGGTCGTCTCCAGCACAACCGGTTCCAGTACAACCGGTTCCAGTCCGGCGATTCCCAACTCGGCATCCTCGGGCCAGGCATCCGGCGACGACGGTACGGCTTCCACCGGTTCCGCTTCGTCCATCGGCTCGTCGGATTCCGTCGGGGATGGGAACGTCATCGCCCCGTCCGCATCATCCGATTCGACGTTCTCTTCCTGTGTCGCATCCTCCACCTGCGATTCGACGCCGTCCTCGACCGAGGTGACGGCCATGCCCCAATCGACGCCGTCCTCGACCGAGTAGGCGGTGTCCCCGGTCGGCTCGACGGATGCCGATGTATCGAAGTCCGTTTCCGATGTGTCAGAGTCGATTGCATCAGAGTCCGACTGCGATGTGTCAGAGTCCATTGTGTCGGAGTCCGACTGCGTGGCGGCGTCGGTCGCATCCGATTCCTCGGCCTCCTCCGTTGGCTCGTCGGGAACATTCCGCCTGCGGCGACGCACCACCAGTACGACGACCGCGGACAGCGCCGCGATGACGACGACGCCCGCCGCCACCGAGCCGATCAGGATGGGCAGTCGCGACTTCTCCTCGCGCTCGATTTCGCCGATCCGTTCGACCATGGCGATCGCCGACCCGGACCAATCCGGCGTGTCGTTCTCAACCAACGGATCCAATGCGGCTTGGGACAATTCGTCCACGGTCTGCTGGCGCCGCAGCCACTCATCGGAGTTCGAGGACACGGCGACGACCAGATTGCCGTCATGCGAGGCGACGGCCAGCAGCACCGTATTGGGACCCGGATCGGTGGATTCCAGCACGTCGCTGGCCCACTGATCGACGTCGTCCTCCCCCGCGCTGAACGAGGTCAGGTACAACAGCCGCACCGATACGCCGCTATCCTCATGCAGCTGGTCGATGGCGTCGTTCACCGCGCCGACGTTGGAACCCAGCAGGTTCTCGGTGTCCGTGATCGAGCTGCTCAGCATGCCGCTGTCCTCCACGGCGGCATCGTCGCCCTCCTCGTCCGCAAGCCCGACGGGAGTTATCCACAGCATGGCGGCAAGTACCGCGGCAAGCAGGCAAACCAGCCGCTTCGTAAGGGTTTGCGGCGTTGTGTCCGCTCTGCGGCACTTCAAACGTTCGACCACCATGCCCATATTCCCACCTGTGTTGTTCGAATCCGACATACCCTCCACCATAGCGGGCGGTTGCGCCAAAGCCGTCCGCTGGCATCGCCCGACGACCTCAAACAAGGAAAGGAACGCATCATGGCACAGTATCAAGTGGATTCGGACCGCATCCAATCCTCCGGCGCGGCGGTATCGGCATCAATCGCCGCGATCAGACAGGCCACCGACGGCATGGTCGCGAATCTCAATGCACTGCAGGACGCATGGCATGGTTCGGCGGCCACGCAGTTCGCCTCAGTCGTCGCGCAGTGGCATGCGGCGCAACAGCAGATGGACGCCTCGCTTGAATCGATCCAGAACGCGCTGACCCAGGCCTCCATGCTCTACGCCGACGCCGAGATGCAGGCCTCGCGGCTGTTCGCGGCGGGATGATCCCGTTGCCTGCTCCGGCAGGGGATGCCCCGGATAACGACGGGAGGGATGGACACCGGTTTCGGCGTCCATCCCTCCGTTACGCTATGCCCCTCCCTTCAGGGAAGGACCCTGTCGCTCATTCCCGCGATCAGTAGCCCATGTCGGCGTTGGCCGGGGCGGCTGCCGGCGGCTCCGGCTTGTTGGCCACCACAGCCTCGGTGGTCAGGAACAGGCCGGCGATGGAGGCGGCGTTCTGCAGCGCGGAACGGGTCACCTTCACCGGGTCGGTCACGCCGGCGGCCAGCAGGTCCTCGTAGGTGTCGGTGGCGGCGTTGAAGCCCTGGCCCTCCGGCAGCTCGCGAACCTTGTTGAAGACCACGTCACCCGAGACACCGGAGTTCTCGGCGATCTGCTTGATCGGGGCCTCGATGGCGCGGAACACGATGGCGGCGCCGGTGGCCTCCTCGCCGGTCAGCGAGGTGATGGCCTCATCGGTCTCGGCCTTCTTGGCGGCCTGGACGAGGGCCACACCACCGCCGGGCAGCAGGCCTTCCTCGATGGCGGCCTTGGCGTTGCGCACGGCGTCCTCGATGCGGTGCTTGCGCTCCTTGGCCTCCACCTCGGTGGCGGCGCCGACCTTGATGACGGCCACACCGCCGGCCAGCTTGGCCAGGCGCTCCTGCAGCTTCTCACGGTCGTAGTCGGAGTCGGTGTTCTCGATCTCGGCGCGGATCTGGGCCACGCGGGCGGCCACATCCTCGGCGGAGCCGGCACCGGAAACGATGGTGGTCTCATCCTTGGAGACGATGACCTTCTTGGCGGAGCCGAGCACGGACAGGTCCACGGAGTCGAGCTTCAGGCCCAGCTCGTCGGACACCACCTGGGCGCCGGTCAGGATGGCCATATCCTGCAGCATGGCCTTGCGGCGGTCACCGAAGCCCGGAGCCTTGACGGCGCAGGAGTTGAAGGTGCCGCGGATCTTGTTCAGGATCAGGGTCGGCAGCGCCTCGCCGTCGACGTCCTCGGCGATGATCAGCAGCGGCTTGCCGGTCTTCATCACCAGTTCGGCGATGTGCACGACGTCCTGCTGGCTGGAGACCTTGCCGGAGGTCAGGAGGATGTACGGATCCTCGAGCACGGCGGTCTGGTCCTCGGCGTTGGTGACAAAGTACGGGGCGATGTAGCCCTTGTCGAAGCGCATGCCCTCGGTGAACTCGAGGTCCAGGCCGAAGCGGTTGTTGTCCTCAACGGTCACGACGCCGTCCTGGCCGACCTTGTCGAGAGCCTCGGCGATCTTCTCGCCGACTTCCGGATCGGCGGCGGAGATGGTGGCGGTCGCGGCGATCTGGTCCTTGGTCTCCACGTCCTTGGCGGCGGCGATGAGCTCCTTGACGATGACGTCGGTGGCCTTCTCGATGCCGCGGCGCAGCGCGATCGGGTTCGAACCGGCGACCACGTTCTTCAGACCCTCATGCACGAGGGACTGGGCCAGCACGGTGGCGGTGGTGGTGCCGTCGCCCGCGACGTCGTCGGTCTTCTTGGCGACTTCCTTGACCAGCTCGGCGCCGATGCGCTCGTACGGATCCTCAAGCTCGATCTCCTTGGCGATGGACACGCCATCGTTGGTGATGGTCGGGGCGCCGTAGGTCTTGTCGAGCACGACGTTGCGGCCCTTCGGGCCCAGCGTGACCTTGACGGTGTCCGCGAGCTTGTCGAGACCCGCGAGCATGCCCTGGCGGGCTTCCTCGTTGTATGCGATGATCTTTGCCATTGTTCCTCCACATATGGCTACACGGTACTGTTTCCACTCGTAAAGCCTGGAGGACATCCAGCCGTCAGCTGCCGGTTATCACTCTCGGCCTCCGAGTGCTAATTGGGACATTAGCACTCTCGGGGCCCGAGTGCCAACACCGCCACGTCAATTGCGCTGTTGGCTGCAAAAACATCACTGCGCGGCGATGTACACCACCACGATCGGGTCGGATATCCCCGTCGTCTGCTCGACGGTCGCGATACCCAGCGTATTGGCGACATCCTGCGCGGTGGCCATATCGGTCTCGTTCTGATACCACACCACGTTCACCGCCGGCAACGTGCCGCCGGAAGGATTCGCGGCGACCACGTTCGTATAGCCGACCGATTGCAGCACACCCATCTGCTGGGCGGCATACCCGTTGACTCCGGTGGCGTTGACGACACGGACGCCGGTACCGTAGTTCACGGTCTGCTCCGGCGCGGTCTGTTCGGCCCCATCCTGCGACTGGTCGTCCCCGTCCGGCTCATCCTGCGCGCCATCCGTCTGATCCGTCTGATCGGACTGGTCAGATTGGTCGGACTGATCGGACTGTGAATCGGACGCGTCCTGATCGTCGGACTGCCCGTCGTCCCCGGCGTCGGACTGCGACGTCTGCGACTGGTTCGACCACGGCAACTGCACCTTGGCCAGTTCTCCGGAGGCGATGCCCCACGCCAGCAGCCCCGCCAGCGCGGCGGCCACGATCACGATGAGGAACGGCGCGACGCGTGCCACGACCGAACGACGGCCGCGGTGCACACCCACAGGGCCACTCGGCGGATTGTCGAAGGCATCCCGCGGATACGACTGGTAGCTTTCCTTCTCGCTGTGCGCCATCAGAGTTCCCTTTCACGTCTGGTTCCATGCACGAGTGTAGCCGTCGCCATCGCCAGCACGCCACAGGCAGGCGGCAGCGTATACCGGATATGCACAGGTTCATCGAACGAGACGCCTAGAGTGGGAGGCATGAGCACCACACATGTCAAGCCTCTGTCGGAGCTGGTCGACCCCGGGTGGGCCGAAGCGCTGGCCGACGTCGAACCGGCCGTCCACGCCATGGGCGATTTCCTGCGGGGCGAGCTGGCCGCGGGCAGACGGTATCTGCCGGCGAGCCGCAACATCCTGCGAGCCTTCACCATTCCGTTCGACAGCATCAAGGTGCTGATCGTCGGGCAGGACCCCTATCCGACCCCCGGCCATCCGGTGGGGCTCAGCTTCTGCGTGGCGCCGGACGTCAGGCCGCTGCCCAAAAGCCTGGTCAACATCTATAAGGAGCTTGTCGACGACCTTGGCGTACCGATGCCGGCCAACGGCGATCTGACGCCCTGGACCGGGCAGGGGGTGATGCTGCTCAACAGGTGTCTGACCGTACAGGTCAACAGGCCAGACAGCCATCAAGGCAAGGGGTGGGAGCAGATCACCGACGCGGCGGTCCGCGCATTGAACGCCCGCACGGACGAACAGGGGCGCCCCAAGCCGCTGGTGGCGATCCTCTGGGGGCGCAAGGCGCAGACCCTCGCTCCTCTGCTGAACAACGCCTTCATCATCACCTCGCCCCATCCAAGCCCCCTATCGGCATCACGGGGATTCTTCGGGTCGAAACCGTTCTCCCGAACCAACGAGGCGCTGATCCGGATGGGGGCGAAACCGGTAGATTGGTCCCTTCCGGCCGCCGACCCTCCCAACCAACGGTTACAATAACTGACCTGAGTGAGCACACAGCCGACCGGAAGAAACCATCATGCCGATTTTCCCCACCCACGCCCCGTCATCAGCGCAACCCGCACTCCAGCAGCAGACGCCGACGCCCCACCCGCTCAGCCGGGAGGACCTCGCCCGTGCACGTCAGCTCGCCGACCGCATCCGCGCACGCTTCGCCCAGACCCTGGTCGGGCAGGACAACCTGCGCGAATCCCTGATCGTCACCCTCGTCGCCGGCGGGCATATCCTCATCGAATCGGTGCCCGGCCTGGCCAAGACCACGGCCGCCCAGACGCTGGCCACATCGGTGTCTGGTACGTTCAAACGCGTGCAGTGCACCCCCGACCTCATGCCCTCCGATCTGGTCGGCACGCAGGTGTTCGATTTCGCCTCCCAGCGTTTCACCACGCAGATCGGCCCGATTCACGCGAACTTCGTACTGCTGGATGAGATCAACCGGTCCAACGCCAAAACCCAGTCGGCCATGCTCGAGGCCATGGCCGAAGGCGCGACCACCATCGGCGGCGAGCGCATCGCGCTGCCCCGACCGTTCATGGTCATCGCCACCCAGAATCCCGTCGAGGAGGAGGGTACGTTCAATCTGCCGGAGGCGCAGATGGACCGTTTCATGATGAAGGCCGTCATGACCTATCCCACGGCCGACGAGGAACGGCGCATGCTGGCGCTGCTCACCCGGCGCGGCTCCGATGTGGTCGATGTCAACGCGCTCAGCCATGACGTGCTGTCCATCAGCGACGTGGAGTTCCTGCGCGCCTCGGCGCGACGCGTACACGTTGCCGACGCGGTCATGCGCTACGCGGTCGACCTGGCCGCCACCACCCGCGGCGCTGGCCCCCATCCGCTGCAGGGCCTCGACGCCCTGGTGCGTCTGGGCGCCAGCCCCCGCGCCTCGATCGCGCTGGTCCGCATCGGACAGGCGTATGCGCTGCTGTCCGGGCGCGACTACGTGGTACCCGAGGACATCAAGGCATTCATCCACGAGGTGATGCGGCACCGCATCATTCTCACGTTCGAGGCGTTGGCGGACGGAGTCGCCACCGATCAGATCATCGATTCGGTCGTCAAGGCGGTTCCCGTCCCATGATGAGCCGGGATCCGAACGCCGGCAAGGAGATCCGGGCCAAGATCGAGGCGCTGGGAACGTCGCTGAGTCTGCCCACCGTGCGCAAGGCGCTTGGCGTACTGGAGGGCGAGCATGCCTCGCAGCGCAGGGGCGGCATCGACGAGCTGATGGACATCCGCCCCTATGCCGCAGGCGACGAGGCCCGCCATATCGATTGGCGCACCAGCGCTCGCGTCGGCCGCCCGATGGTGGTGCAGCGCGAGCGGCCTTCGACCAGCCGTGCGTGGCTGCTGCTGGACGTGGGCCGGGAGATGACCGGCGCATGCCCCTCCGGCGAACATGCCTATGAGGTGGCCGCCAACGCGTTGCGCATGTTCGCCGCGTTGAGCCTGCGTCGTTCCGATGACGTGTCGCTGGTGTTCGGCGACGCCGCCAGCATCACCCGCGTGCCGTTCAACGGGGGGTTCGCCCAGTTCGAGCATGCGCTCGACCTGGCGTTGCAGCGGACCTGGGACCATCCGCGCAATATCGATGCATTGCTGGAGTACGCCCGGCGCATCCGCGACCGTCGCGCACTCATCGTGCTCGCCACCGACGAGCACGCCCTGGGCGACGCTCATCTGGCGACGATCCGACGCATCGCGCGAACGCACCCGATGGTGTTCATCGATGTGGCCACGGCGAACCCGTTCGGCGCAACCGGCGGGCGGGGACTGCGCGACGGCATGTCCGGCCGTGCCGTGCCGGCGTTCCTGCGAAACGCCCGTTCCCGCGACGAGGTCGATGTCCACCGCGCGTATCGGGCAGCGTCGATGGAACGGGAGCTGGCCCGGTGCGGCTCGCATATGATTCGCTCCGGTTCCAGCGAGTCGATGTTCGCCGCGTTCGTGCATCTGGTGTCGGACACGCTGGCCCGCTCGACCCGGAACCAGCTGCGGTCCGCCGTCATGCCGGCCCTGCAGGCGGGAGGATGAGATGCAGCTGTCCATTCCCACGGATGATTTGGTCGTCGGCGCTCCCCTCGATCTGGCGATGCCGTTGGTCGCCGTGCTCATCGGTTGCGTCGTGGCCGTGGCCGTGCTGATCGCGTTGGCCGTCGTGCTTTCGAAACCCAGACGGCCCCGCGCATCCGCACCGGTGCGCGGCGTCCACCGCACGTCGACGGGCAAGGCCGTCTGGCACAAGCGGATCGACGCGATCGTCCAAGACCATGCCCGCGGTTCGATCGACCGCGACGAGGCGATGATCCGTCTGGCCGCCGTGGCGCGTGAGTACGCCTCCGCGGCCAGCGGGCGTGATCTGAGTTCCCAGACGCTCACCGATCTGCACCGGCAGCGGTCCGACGCCTCGCAGCGCAACGGGTTCAATCTGCTGCGTCAGACCATCGGCGCGCTGTATCCCGCGGAATTCGCCGATCCGGCCGTCAATGACGTCGCTCGCGGCGTCGATGTGGCCCATGCCGCCGAATGGGTGTCCGCGCTCGTGGAAAGGTGGCGATGATGAGCCTGTCCTGGCAATGGCCCTGGGCCGCGTTGGCCGCTGGCCTGGCGATCGTCGCGATCGTCGTCGTGATGCTGGTCGTCTCCACGCGTCGGCACCGCCGCGACGACGGGGAGCGTGTGTTCAGTCTGGATGACGATCTGCGCACGGAACATGCCTCACGCCTGTTCCGTCAATGGAAGCTGCTCGGAAGGCTGGCCGTCGTGCCGCTGGCGCTGGCGTTGGCGATCGGCGTTTCGCTCGTCGCGCGCCCCTCGCAGGTCGATGTCGGCGCCGAACGCGCCAGCGACCGCGACATCGTGCTGTGCCTCGACGTCTCCGGATCGGCCCTGCCCTATGACCGGCAGGTCATCGACACCTACCGGGATCTGGTGCGCAGCTTCGAGGGCGAGCGCATCGGCCTGAGCATCTTCAACTCCACTTCGCGGACGGTGTTCCCCCTTACGGATGACTACGATCTGGTCACTTCCCAGCTAGACGAGGCGGAACGGCTGCTGCGCGGCGTGGAATCGCAGGACGACATCGACGCGATGAGCGACGAGGACTACCAGCGGATCTCGAACTGGTTGGAAGGCACGCAGAACCGCACCAACGCCACGTCGCTGATCGGCGACGGACTGGTCAGCTGCGCCGCGATGCTCCCCGGATTCGCCTACGGTTCAGCGGGGCGGGACGGAGACGAACGCCACCGCGCCGCTTCGATCGTGCTGGCCACCGACAACGTGGTGTCAGGCGACCCCACATACACGCTGTCCGAGGCGCTGGAACTGACCGACGCCGCGGGCATCGGCGTCGACGGGCTGTATTCCGGCCCGCGTGAAAGCGAGAACGGCGCGGAGGCCGCCGATATGCGCACCCTGATCGAATCGCATGACGGCGTGATGCTGACCCAGTCGAACGGCGGATCGGTCGAGGAGCTGGTCAAACGCATCGAACGCCGCCGGGTGGACGAGAACGAGGAACGCACCAAGGCCGCGCTGATCGACGCTCCCGGATGGTGGACCTTGGCGTTGGCCGCTGCGGCCGCGGTCTGGCTGATGTTGGCTTGGAGGTTGCGGCGATGAGTTCCTGGACGTTCTCCCCCGTGATGGGTTGGCCGGTCGGCGGCACCGTGGCGGCCGTGATGCTGACGCTCGCCGTCGTAGAGGTGGTGCTCCATGTCGTACGGCGTCGTTCGAGCGATGAGACGACCGCCGCCTGCGTGCGACGTGTGCTGATCGTCGTCGTGGTGGCCGTCATGGCGCTGACGCCGAGCAGGGTCACCTCCACGACCAGCCGTGCCGTGAACGCCACCGACGTGGTGGTGGCCGTCGACGTGACGGGTTCGATGGCGGTTTCGGACGCCCGATACGGCACCGACCAGCCTGTCAGCAGGCTGGATGCCGCCCGTCAGGCCGTCCATGGGCTGACGGCGATGTATGCGGACGCGAGCTTCGCCGCCGTGCGGTTCGGCGCATCCGGAACGTTGGACGTGCCGCTGACCCCGGACACGCTGGCCATCGACAACTGGGCGGACACCCTGTCGGTCGAGGCCACCTCGGTGTCCGCGGGATCGAGTCTCGACGCCCCGTTGGATCAGCTGCTCATCACGCTGAGGTCGATCCGGGAGCAACGCCCCGATGATGCGATCATCCTGTACCTGATCACCGACGGCGAGCAGACCTCGAATCGTACGCGTCGCACGTTCTCCACATTGCGCCGGTACCTTGACGACGCCCTGGTGATCGGGGTGGGCTCGACCGAGGGCGGCATGGTGCCGCTGGTCTCCGACGGTGTGGATGGCACGGCCGACGGGCAGTGGGCGATCGACCCGGCCACGGGCGAACCGGGCATCTCCGTGATGGACACCGCCGGCCTTGAGGAGCTGGCCGACGAGATGAGCGGCGGCACACTGCTGCTGGATGCCATGACGACGATCGACGCCGGTGTCTCCAAGGAGGCGTCGGACCGATGGCGGGTGACTGAAACCTCCAAGGAACGTACACGGCTGACGCCTGTGGTCTGGCCGCTGGCGATCGCCGCCGTCGCGCTGCTGGCTTGGGAACTCGGCGCATGGCTGGCGCTTTCGAGGAGGATGCTATGAGCACACGTACCGTCGCCCGCGCTCCGCTACCGATGCGTGTGGCGCTGATCGTCCTGGCGGTGGCGGTGGCGTGCCTCGCCGCGCTGACCGTCGTCAACCTGTCCGCCGCGGTTCTCCACGATGAGGCGACGCAGGCGCTGGAACGCAATGTGGCGGAGGCCGCCGACGACACGTCGAATCTGGAGATGCTGCGCATCCGGCAGCAGCAGGTCGACGCCCAGTTCGAGGACGCCGGCCGCTATGGCATGGCGCTGCTGCCGGCGCTGCGGTCCTCCATCGAGACGAATGCCGCCGTCTCCCAAGCGCTGACGCAACGCATCCAGGAGGAGCTCGACCGCCAGCAGCAAGGCGACGCCGACACCGGTACCGACTCGTCCGACTCCTCGGAAGGCGGAACGACTTCCGAGGGCGGCGGGCTGACCGAGGAGCAGCGCCGACGCGTCGAGGAACTGCTGCAATCCAATCAGTCATCCACGCCTGCCGAATCATCCGAGACCGATCCCCAGGACGGGGATTCCGCGAACGGCGGCGACAGCGGAGAATCCACCGTCGAGAGCAAACCCTGGTGACACGGGCGACACGCCATGATGTGGATAACTGACAGCGTTCGACCACATCGGTCCATCCGGCTGGACGCACGCCGAAGGCGACGTGTTCCATGGATGCATGAGCAGTACGACATCATTGATCCCCGGCACACCGGTGCCGTCCAATGGCTTTCAGACCGCAGTCCCTCAGGGGTTGCCGGTGGCGACGATCACACCGTTCGCCTCGGCGGCATGCCCCTGCCGGCAGGCCGTCGAGGACAGCCGTGCCGCACTCCGGAATTCCGCCCTGCTCAGCGAGCAGGCCGCCCTCGCCATGGCCGCGTTGCGCACGCAGGCGGATGGGCTGGATTGGACCGGTAACGCGGCGACGATGTTCCGCCAACGACTCGGCGAGCTCGACGGCGAGGCGCGTCTGTTCGACACGGATGCGCAGGAGACCTGGCGGCTGTCCCTGACGGAGGCGTCATGAGCTGGCAGGTCACGGCCACCATCCATGGCGGCCAGGCGTATTCCGCCGCCACCGTGGAGGAGTATTCGGGGTTTGCGGCGCAGATGGAGGAAACGGCCCGGCAGTGGCGGACGCTTGCGACCTCCTGGAACACCACGATGATGCTGCTGGCCAACCGCCGCGTCAGCGCTCCCCTGTGCCCGGCGTTGTCCAGCGGGAGCGCGACGCCGGTGGAGGGGCATGTCACGATCCCCTTCCAGCAGATCACCGACCGTTGCGCCGATCTCATCCGTCGCGGCGGCATGGTGGCCGACCGGCTCGACGAGTTGGCGGATCTGCTGATCCGCACCTACTCCCTGTATTCGCATGCGGAGCGGAATACCCAGCGGATGCTGACCGAACTGGTACAGCTGGGCGGTGCCTTGTTCCCCGGGCACGCCGTGGCGGGAACCACGGCCATGGCCGTCGGAGGGTTCCTGGGCGGCTCCCTGGCCGAGGGCGGGGCCAACGGCATCCATGCCCTGGACGCAACGGCCTGGGCCCAGGAGGGTCTTATGGGAGCTCTGGCGTCGAAGGTCGCCGGCATCGGCGCCATTGCCGGTGTGGGTTCCTCCGACGAGGTCAACCAGGCGGCCGAACGGGTCGCCTCGGTGACGGCACCGCTGTACGGCGCGTTTCGGGGCGATGTGCTGCAGGTCAGGCAGGTGCATTCGCGCACCGAAGTGGTGCGCGAATCGCGTTCCGTGGCCGAGGCGATGGAGAATCTGCGGCGGCTCGGCGAGGAACGGTTGGGCAAGATCGACCTGAACAGCGGGCTCGAGTACGGCACGATCGCCATCCAGGAGTATCGCAAGGCCGACGGCTCGTCCTCCTGGCTGGTCACGATCCCCGGCACCGACGGCAAGCTCGATTCGCCGTTCGGCTGGCCGCAGAACGTGGAGCTGATGAGCGACGATCCGGAACGGCGCATGCATGCCGACAGCGCCCGCATGGTGCTGGAGGCGATGGACCGCGCCGGCATCGGCGAGGACGAACCGGTGGCGTTGATTGGGCATTCACAGGGCGGCATCGTGGCTGCGGCCATCGCCGCCGACATGGCGGATGTCTACACGATCGAGCATGTGGTGACCTGCGGCTCTCCGGTCGCCAACCATCCAATCCCGGAGAAGACCTGGGTGACGAGTGTGGAGATCGACGACGAACTGGTGGCCGCGTTGGATGGCGCGGCCAATCCGGCGACCGAGAACTGGCTGACTGTCAGCGGCACCGTGCACAAGGTGCCCGGCAGCCTGACCACCAGCGTCAGCGAAGAGGGGTACTGCGTGCCGGGCATCGGGCCGGGCGCCGAGGACCCGTTCACGGCGGCCAGCGTGCGCGACACCGGCGAGGACAAGGAGATCACCCACTGGCTCAAATACCATCAGGCCGCCTACCAGAACGCCACCGACCTGGGCTCTCCCGCCGTGCAACGCCATGAGGCGCACTTCCAGGAGGTTCTGAACGGCGAGCTGGTCTCCACCACCTACTGGCAGGGCCGCATGACCAAATCCGCCACCATGGCGCCGGGCGAGCCGGTCAACGCACCCCGCCTGTGACCGCCCCGCCCGGCCTGTACGGACTGTGACACAACCACACCAACACGCCCGGCTTCTGCGGACTGTGACACTTTTGTGACTCTGATATATTCACCAGACCCGCAGAATACCAAGGTTTTGAACTTGTATCACAGTCGCAGAAGTGTCACAGTCCGTACAGGCCGGGCGTGTCCGAATGCCGCTGCAGCGCAAACCGACTAGCACCTTGACGACATCGGTGCCGATAAAGGACATGATGCGGTCGAGATATCGTGGACGGTCCACCAATTGGCTTCGTGCTTCTTGTATATAAGAAACTAACAAGTAGTTCCGCGATAGTTTCTTGTATGCAAGAAATCAGGATGCCCGCCGCAGCATCGCGGGGTGGCGGTAGTCTTAGGGGCATGAAGCTTACCGATATCTCCCCCGCAATCGCATTGACCCCCCTGGACGGCCGTTACCACAAGCAGACCGCCGACCTCGTCGAATACCTGAGCGAGCCCGCGCTCAACCGCGAGCGCATCCACGTCGAGGTCGAATGGATGATCCTGCTGGCCAACGGCTTCGACGGCAACGGCAACCAGCCGATCGTCGAAGGCGTCCAGCCGTTCACGCAGGCCGAGATCGACTTCCTGCGCGCCATCCCCGAGGATTTCGGCGCCGAGGGCATCGCCGCGCATGCCGCGCACGAGGCCGTCACCCACCATGACGTGAAGGCCGTGGAGTATTACATCGACGACCAGATCGACAAGGCGGCCGCCGTGCTCGGCCCGGACACGCAGCTCAACGAGCGCATCAAGACGCTGGTGCATTTCGCCTGCACCTCCGAGGACATCAACAACCTGTCCACGGCGCTGTGCGTTAAGCAGGCGATGGAGCGGGTCTGGCTGCCCTCGTTCCGCGCGATCATCGACCATCTGGCCGCCAAGGCCGAGGACTATCGGGACATGCCGCTGCTCTCGCTGACGCACGGCCAGCCGGCCACGCCGACCACGCTGGGCAAGGAGCTCGCCGTCTACGTGTACCGTCTGAACCGGCAGCTGAAGCATCTGGAATCCCAGGAGTACCTGGGCAAGATCAACGGCGCCACCGGCACCTTCGGCGCGCATCTGGCCGCCCTGCCGGACGTTGACTGGGTGGCGGTCTCCCGCGAGTTCGTCTCGAACCGCATGGGCCTGACCTGGAACCCGCTGACTACGCAGATCGAAAGCCACGACTGGCAGGCCGAGCTGTATTCGACCGTCTCGCATGCCAACCGCATCATGCACAACCTGTGCGTGGACGTGTGGATGTACATCTCGCGCGGCGTGTTCGCGCAGGTGCCGGTCAAGGGCGCCACCGGTTCCTCCACGATGCCGCACAAGGTCAATCCGATCCGCTTCGAGAACGCCGAGGCCAACTTCGAGCTGTCCTGCTCGCTGCTGGACACGCTGTCGGCCACGCTGGTGGAATCCCGTTGGCAGCGCGACCTGACCGATTCGACCACGCAGCGCAACATCGGCTCCGCGCTCGGCTATTCGCTGCTGGCGCTGAACAACCTGCTCGGCGGGCTGAACTCGATCCATCCGAACACGGCCGTCATGGAGCGTGAGCTCGACTCCAACTGGGAGGTGCTCGGCGAGCCAATCCAGACCGCGATGCGCGCCTGCGAACTCAAGGGCCTGCCCGGCATGGACAAGCCATATGAGAAGGTCAAGGAGCTGATGCGCGGCCATGAGATCAGCCGTGAGGACGTCGAGCGGTTCATCGACGGACTGGCCTTCGATGACGAGACCGCCGCACGCCTGAAGGCGCTCACGCCCGCCTCCTACACCGGCGTGGCGAACAAGCTGGTCGATTTCGACCGCTGACCCGAATCCGTTCGATATGCACCGACCTCCCGGCATTCCCACACCGGGAGGTCGGTCCGTCCCAAGGCAGGTGGATGGATGAGCGAGGAACACACGAAGCGCGGCAATCCGCAAACGGATGGCGCAGCCGATGGGAGTGTCGTCATCGATGACATCCCGCCCCGGCGCACACGGGACTTCGCCGATCTGATGCATGCCGCCGGCGCGCTTGTGCTCGCCGTGCTCATGCTGCTGGTCGCCGTATATCTGCGCGGTCTGACCACGGGCATGGAATCCGACGTGCATAACGCCGGGCAGGCGATCGGTTGGGTCATGGATGTGCCGGCCTCGCTGCTCCAGCAGATCATCACCATCGTGATCGCGATCAGCGTGCTGTTCCAGTTGCTGGTCAACCGCGAATGGCTGCAATCCGCGATCTCCCTGATCGCCATGTTCGGCGGCTATGCCGCGGTATGGGCGTTGTCGTCCATCATCACCCTCACCGGATTCGACCCGTTGATCCAGGGATTGGAATCGCCCGGCGCACTCAGCGGCTCCGGCCTGATACCGGATTTCTACGCCGGTTTCGCCGCCTTCCTGACCATGGCGGGTCCCCGCCGCATGCGCTCCGCCGTCAAATGGAGTTGGAACGCGCTGTATGCGCTCGGCGTCCTGCTGGTGGTGCTGTCCTGGAATTCCGTGCCCGGCGTGGTGTTCTCGTTCGCTGTGGGGCGCATCGTCGGCATGGTGATCCGGTTCGCCGTCGGCACACGCAATCAGGGCGCATGGGGCACCCAGGTGGTGCAGAGCCTGCAGGGCATCGGGCTGGATGTCCGTTCGCTGACGCGCCGCCCGGAAGCCCACGCCGAATCCGGCATGCTGAAGACCACGCTCGACGACGACCTGGCGGAGAACTCCCGCGTCTATGACATGCTCGACGGGCAGGGGCGGCGCTATACCGTATCGGTCATCGACGGGCAGGAGCACAACGCCGGTTATCTCAATCAGCTCTGGCAATGGCTGCGCCTGACCGGAGTGACGATGCGACGCGACCGTTCGGTCTCCGACGCCGTCCACCACCACCTGACCATGCTGCTGTCGCTGGACAACATCGGTCTGGCCGCATCGCGCCCATACGGCATCGCCGATTGCGGGGAATCCTCGCTGCTCGTGCTCGACGCCGAGTCCACCGCCCTGCCGTGCAACCTCAACACGCTCACCGACGACGACGCCGTCGCGTTCATGCGATACCTCGACGTGGCCCATCGGCATGGGCTGTCGCATCATCGCATCACCCCGGACACCCTGGCCCGTCTGCCGATCGGCTCCCCCGTCATCGCGGGGTGGCAGAACGGCGATTGCACCAGCACAGGCGCGAACCTTTCGATCGACAAGGTGCAGTTGCTTGTCCTGATGGCGGTGCTGCTCGACGTCGACAGGGCCGTGGCCGCAGGACGGCTGGTCTGGGGCGACGAGACCATGATCGGACTGCTGCCGTTCGTGCAGAAGGCCGCCATTCCCGCCGCCACGCGCGCGCTCAACCCATGGAGCAAACGGCTGCTCGACGACGTGCGTGAGGCCCTGCGCGCGCTTGCGCCGCAGGAGGTCTCCGAGGCGATGGAACCGGTGACGATCTCCCGGTTCAACATCCGTTCGTTCATCACCATCGTGCTGCTGATCGTCGCGGTGTCGGTGGTGTTCACCCAATTGCGTCCGGACGAGGTCATCGCGGCCGTATCGAACGCCAACCCGTTCATGGCGGTGCTGTGCGTGCTGTTCGGCTTGCTGGCGTGGGCGGGTTCGGCGCTGACGCTCGGCACGTTCATGGACCCGCAGCGTCGCAACACCATTGGCTTGCTGTGCTCCCAGGCGGCATCCGGATTCACCGCGGTCTCGATGCCGGCCGGCGTCGGCCCCGCGTTCGTCAATCTGCAATTCCTGAGGAAAAGCGGCTACCGCAATACCGCGGCGACGGCCATCATGAGTGCGGTATGGGCCATCCAGGGCGGCACCACCATCGCGCTGGTGCTGTCCATCGGCATCTTCACCGGCCGCAATATGCTCTCCGGCATGATTCCCACGAACACGCTGATCATCGTCATCGCCGCCGTGGCCCTGCTGCTGTCCATCGCCATGGCCATACCGCCGGTCCGCCATGTGGTGGCGCAACGGTATCTGCCCCTCGCCAAGGCGTATGCGAGGCAGCTGGTCAACGTGCTCAGCCAGCCCAAACAGCTGGTGACGGGATTGGCCGGGGCGTTGGTGCTGAACATCGCAACCGGGCTGGGGTTCTGGGCCGCGCTGATGGCGTTCGGTCATCCGACGAACCCGCTGGAGACCACCTTCGTGTTCCTGCTGGCCAACACCCTGGGCTCGGCGGTCCCCACCCCCGGCGGCCTGGGCGCGGTGGAGGCGGCGCTGACCTTCGCCTTCACGTCCGTCGGGGTGCCGCCCGCCGTGGCGCTGTCGGCTACGCTGGTCTACCGTGTGGCCTTCTACTGGCTGCGCATCCCGATGGGCGCACTGGCCATGAAATGGCTGGATCGGCACAATCTCATCTGATTTGTGCCCCTTTTTGTGCAAACTATCGCGAAAACCCTTGTAATTGGCGGTTCTTGCCAGTTTTCTGCGCTATTATCGGTGATGAACGTTGGATGCCGCAGAATCGTGGCATCCCCTGACCCAAGAAGGATGCTGTATGGCATACAACAAGTCTGATCTCGTGTCGAAGATCGCCCAGAAGTCGAACCTGACCAAGGCTCAGGCTGAGGCTGCTGTCAACGCTTTCCAGGATGTGTTCGTCGAGGCCATGGAGTCCGGCGAGGGCCTGAAGCTCACCGGTCTGTTCTCCGCCGAGCGCGTCAAGCGCGCCGAGCGCACCGGCCGCAACCCGCGCACCGGCGAGACCATCAAGATCCCCGCCTCCTACGGCGTCCGCATCTCCGCCGGCTCGCTGCTGAAGAAGGCCGTCACCAAGTAAGTTTGCCCTTTCAGGACACTGGTGCCGTGTGGGCCCCGACCATTGTTGGTCGGGGCCCACACGTGTATGAGGCCTCCGTGCGGCGCGTCACAGCGCCGCCAGCAATGATCGGAAATCCTCGGTGACCGTGTCGTCGAACGGATCGAGCAGCACGAGTTCGCGCCGCACCGGCGCATGCACCGTCAACCGCGTCCAATCACAGGAATACTGGGCGCCCGAGGTCCTCGCCTCCCGGACGAACCGTCCGCGCAGCAAGGCTCTGGTGCCATGCGGGGGCTCATGGACCGCCGTTCGGACCCGCGCGGCATCCATCAGCGTCGACATCGCGCCGCGCGCGGTCAACGCCTCATAGGTCCCGCCATTGGCGACGTCATGGTAGTCCAGGTCGATCTGCGCCAATCGGGCCGGGTCGACATCGGGGTGACGCGCCGTCATCGCCTCCAGCAGGCGGCGTTTGGCCATCCAATCCACACGGTCCGCCATGGCATCGAAACGGCCTCCCGCGATGGCGTCCAGGACGCCACGCCACTGCTCCACCACGGTACGGGCGTGGGTGCCGTTCAGGGATTGGTCCACCGCATCGCCGTACCGTTCGAGGAAACGTTCCACCACCGCGCAGTACTGGTACTGCATGGCCAGCGCCGTGACGCCGAGGTCCTCGCCCCCCGCGGCGCGTACGGCGTCCCGCCGGAATCCGGGCTCGTCGACCACGTCAAGCCGCGCATCACGGCAGCCCAGGTCGCGGCTCACCGCACGGTTGGCGGCGTTCGGATCGGCCAGGGCACAGGTCTCGAACCCGGTCGGGCAGCCATGCCGCACCGCCGATTCCATCACGCACAGCACCAGATGCGTGGTGGCCATTTTCATCCACGTGGCGAACTGGGAACGGTTGGAATCCCCGATGATCACGTGCAGACGCCGGTACGAGTCGGGGTCGGCGTGCGGTTCGTCACGGGTGTTGACCATCGGTCGGGCCCGCGTGGTGGCCGAGGACACCGCTTCGTCCAGGAAATCGGCACGCTGCGTGACCTGGAATCCGCCGGCGGTCACCCGCCCCGCGCCGGTGAAGATCTGACGGGTGATCAGGAACGGCAGCAGCTGCCGTTCGATCATCGTCAACGGCACATACCGGCGCACCAGATAGTTCTCGTGGCATCCGAAGGAATGGCCCGCCGAATCGGCGTTGTTCTTGTACACATGAACGGTCAGGCCGTCGCCGTGCGAGCGCCGCAGCCGCTCCTGGGCCTCGAGGGCCAGCCGGCGCATCGCGGCCTCCCCGGCCAGGTCCTGCGCCAGCGCGTCCATCGGGTCGCGAGCCTCCGCCGTGGCGTATTCGGGGTGTGAGCCAACATCCAGATACAGTCTGGAGCCGTTCTCCAGGTACGTATTGGTGGATCGCGTGTTCGCCACCACCGGACGGAACATCTCCATCGCCACGGTGCCGGCGTCACAGGCGGCGTCGGTACCGGTGACGCTGACGCCGTACTCGGTTTCGATGCCGAAGATCCGGTCGAACCGGTCCGCGCCGCCCGACACGGACGCCGGTTGTTCATCGGAACGCCGCGAGGCGTCCGATACCGGATGGTTGCCGCTGTCACGCAGCTGGGGCATCACTCGCCGCCTTTTTGCACGAAACTGTTCACGTACTCCTGCGCGTTGGTTTCCAGCACGCTTTCGATATCGTCCAGCACCGCGTCCAACGCGTCCACGGACCCGTCCATCCGGGACTCGCCCATGACCGTCGGCTGTTCCTGCGGCTGCTGCGATTCCTGATTCCGCGCTTGTGCGAACTCCTGCGGCATACTACGCTCCCCTTTCCGTCATCCGGTCCATGCCGGGCATGTCGGCGCCCGTCCGTCAGCTCTCGATCAGATACGGACGCAATTCGTTGATGATGATGCCGTTCGAGGCGACCACATCATTGTTGCTGCGCCAATGGATGTCGTTGCCGTTCCACTGCCGCAGCTTGCCTTGGGATTCCCACAGCACCACGGCGCCCGCGGACACGGCGGGCACGTCCCAGGTGTGCAGGTGAGGCTCGAAATAGGCGTCATACGTGCCGTCCGCCACCTTGCACAGGTCCAGGGACACCGGCCCCACACGCTTGATGTCGGTCGGCCGGCCGGCAATCGAGGAGACCACCTTCAGCGCGCGCTTCGATTCCTCCTGCACATACGACATGCCGAAGCTGACCACCGAACCGTCCAGCGAGGACGTGGTGGAGGGGATGATCTTCTCCCGCTTGTCGCCGATCGGCGTCTTGCGCACCCGAATCGCCCCCTGCCCGCGCGCGGCCATATACGTCATGTCCAGCGCCGGGGCGTGGACCACGCCGAGGATCGGCTGGGCGGAACCATACTCGTTGACCTCGAACAGCGAGATGGTGATCGACCATTCCGGCATGTTGCGGATGAAGTTCACCGCGCCGTCGATATTGCCGGGGCACCAGTAGCGCTCGCCTGGGCGGCACTCCTCCGGACGGTCGTTCCACAGGCCGTTGAACGGTTCGAGCTGCATCAGCCGCTGGCCGAGGAAATCCATCAGCTTGTAGTTGATATCTAGGTCGAACTGGGTGGATTCCTTCGGCACCTTCAACCGGTTCAGCTTCCGGGGCGTGGTCTGTTCGCTCAGCACGTGCTTGCCCGCGTCCACCGCGATGCGGGCCACGGCCAACGTCATTTCCTGCAGTTCCATCGTCATCTCATTTCATCCTGCGCCGTTTCCTGATTCCGGCGATTCCTCATTCGTTACTTCCAGTGGGGCGATTCTACCGGGTATTTCCGGCATCCGCACACAACGCGCCGAACAGTCCGGCCGCATCACACGATTCCTCCACGGCCTGTTCGCATCGATCTCGGTTATACGCCAACGGGTCCGTGCAATCCAGTGTACGCAATCCCGAGGGCAGGCTCGCATCGCGGACCGTCAGCTGGGACCACGATGCGGCCACCGTCTGTTCGGGGTAGCGCCGCACCAGCATGGCGCGCAGCCATGCGCGGGTGTCGGAGGGCGGTTCGGTCGCCGCCTGTTCTACCCGCTCCCGTCCGTCCAGATGCGTGATGGACGCCGACAGTCGCTCTGTCAGCGATGTGCCGGGATCCAGCACCGCCCAAGCCAGGTCCAGCGCCGCCAGCCGCGGATCATCCCACCCGGCGGCCACCCCGGCCATGCCGGAACGTGCGTCCGCCGCCCCCGCGGAGCTTCCGCCCGCATGCCGCTTACGGCGGTAGCGTTCCATCAGCTGCCATTTGAGCAGCCATTCGATCCGTGATGCCTCGTCGCGCATCGTCAGACGGGCATCGTCACCGGCGTGGCGCATGGCGGCCACATCAGCCAGTGCCTGGCCCCACATCGCCATGACCCTCGCCGTCGATTTGTCCGGCCACAACGGCTCCCCACGGTTGTCGGTGCCGTACAGCGCGGCGGCGAGCTCGTAGACGGCGCCGCGCAGACGCACCTGCATGTTCCACGCGTCGGTGCACCTTCCCGATTCCAGGGCCAGCGGGGCGGACAGCGTCAGGTCGCGGGAGACCGTGTGCAGCGCTTCGACCGGATCGGCCAGCATCAGCCCGTCCATCAGCGAGTCGAAATCGGTGCCGGATTCGTCCAGATGTTCCAGCAGCCACAGGATCATCGATGTAGTGCCGAGTTTGAGCAGCTGCGGCACGTCCATGCGGTTCGCGTCGCCGACGATGACGTGCAGGCGGCGATGGTCCGCCGTGCTGTGCGATTCGTCGCGGGTGTTGATGATCGGCCGGTCGAACGTGGTCTGCAATCCCACGCGCATGTGGATGTAGTCGGCGCGCTGGCTCAGCTGGAACCCGGCCTGTTCGCCGCGTTCGCCCAGACCCACGCGTCCCGATCCGGCATAGATCTGCCGGCTGACCAGGTGGGCCGTCATCAGCGCCGTGACACGCTCGAACGGCACGGCGCGGTCCATCATGTAGTTCTCGTGCGTCCCCCAGCTGGCCCCTTTGCCGTCCACGTTGTTGCGGTGCAGTTCGATGACGGCGTCGGCGGTGGATGCGCGGCGGGCGGCTTCGGCCATAATCAGGTCTCCGGCATGGTCGTAGCGCACCGCGTCGAACGGATCCGTGGTCTCCGGCGACGAGTATTCGGGATGGGCATGGTCGACGTAGACGCGGCCGCCGTTGGGGGCGATGACGTTGACGATCTGCAGCTGCGGCTCGTCGGTCAGCATGTCCGGGCGCGCGGCGGCACGGGGCAGGCGATGCCCGCGCGCGTCGTTGACCGGGTCCTCCCCCCGGTAGTCCCACCGGATATGCGAGGTGGAGGGGTCGGCGGCGGCCGCCACCACGTCGAAGGACAGGCGCACCGGGTTGTACCGGTCCGCACCGCGCCGGGAGACGGCGTATTCGGTTTCCGTGCCCATGACGCGACGTACGCTCATGTCTCCGTCCCTCCCTATGCCATCGGTCCGTCGGAGGCCGGGCGGATGCGGGTCACGCCTCCGGATTCCAGTCCGGTGATCCGCGACCATTGCGTCGGATCCGCGTCCAGGATGGAATCCGTGGTTTCCTGGAACTCATCCTGCGCAGCCTTGCCCAGCATGTCGACGTTCAACGCCACGGCGGCCCCGGTTTCGATCGAGGCTTTGACCGCACGCGTCTTGGCACGGTCCACGATGTTCCTGAGCATGGCGCCGGAGACCACGTCGGCCAGGTGGACGGCGTGCCATTGGCCGTGCTCGTCGCAGACGTCGCACACATGCCGGTGCTCGTCGCGCGCGTAGATGTCGCCGACCAGCACGCGGGCCAGGGCGTCCGCGTCCACGCCGTGTTCCAGCGGCAGGTCGTCGGTCAGGTAATGGCGGATGATGTCGGACGCCTGCTGCGGGCCCGGACGGTCCACGCGGATCTTCACGTCCAGACGGCCGGGGCGCAGCACGGCCGGGTCGATCATGTCCACCCGGTTCGAGGCGCCGATGACCATCACGTTGTCCAGTTGCTCCACGCCGTCCAGTTCGGCCAGGAACTGCGGCACGATGGTGGTCTCCACGTCGCTGGAGACGCCCGAGCCGCGGGTGCGCAGCAGCGAGTCCATCTCGTCGATGAACACGATGACGGGCCGTCCGGTGGCGGCGCGTTCACGGGCGCGGGCGAAGATCATGCGGATGAGCCGTTCCGATTCGCCGACGAACTTGTTGAGCAGTTCGGGGCCCTTGACCGACAGGAACACGCCGCCGGCCTGCGTTCCCTCGGCGAGCATGTGCGCCACGGCCTTGGCGATCAGCGTCTTGCCGTTGCCCGGAGGGCCGTACAGCAGCACGCCCTTGGGCGGTTTCAGATTGTAGCGTTCGAACAGTTCGCGATGCAGGAACGGCAGCTGCACGGCGTCGCGGATGCGCCCGATCTGCTCGTCGAGGCCGCCGATGTCCGCAAAGGTCACGTCCGGGGTCTCCTCCAGCACCAGATCGGCGTCGTCTTCGCCGGGCAGCAGTTCCAGCGCCAGCCGGCAGGAGGGGTCCACCGTCACGCGGTCCGCGGGGTTGATGTTCATGCCGGCGAGCGCGGTCGAGCGACGGACCAGGACGGGGTTGCCCGCGTTGTCCGTCACGATCAGGCGGCCGTCGTCAAGCGTCTGCGCCACGCGGCGCACGGGGCCGACGCCGTCCATGTCGCGCTGGTCGACCAGCACCATGTTCTCGTTGAGCAGTACGGTGCGTCCCGGTTCGAGTCCGGCCGGGTTCAGCGATGCGGCTATGGGCACGATCATGCGCCGGGTGCCGGCGATGACCTCGGCGCTGGCGTGGCGGACGCCGTCCTCGTCGATATGGCTGCCGTCCACGCGCACCATGGTGGCGAAGCTCAACGGGGGCCGGGTGATCTGGCTGATCTGGGATTTGGCTTTCGCCAGTTCCTTGCCGGCACGGGTCAGTGCTTCGGCCAGCGCATGGTTGCGTGCCATGAGCCGGTCGTTCAACGCCGCCAGATCCTGCGGCGGCTGCGCATCCTGCGTCATTCGCTCCGTTCGCCTCCGTTTCGTCGGTTCCTCATCAGATTACGCGCCCAACGGGCGACGAACGCCACGATGACCACGATGAAGACGACGATGACGATGTCCTCGAAGATGTTGAGCGCCCCCAGGATGGAACACCACTGGTCGCCCAGCAGGTATCCGGCCGTCACGAGAATCGTGTTCCAGACCGCCGATCCGAGCAGCGTCCAGCCGGTGAAGGTCAGGAAGTTCATCCGGTTGAATCCGGCCGGGATCGAGATCAGCGAACGGACCACGGGGATGACTCGGCCGATCAGCACCGACCAGTGACCGTACTTGGTGAACCAGCGGTCGGCCTTGTCCACGTCGCCGCGGTCCACGCCGGGGATCTTGTCCACGGCGCGGTGGATGCGGTGCAGGCCCACCCAGCGGGAGATGCCGTACAGCGCCCAGGCGCCGAGCACCGATCCCACGGTGGCCCAGACGATCGCCTCGACCAGGTTGAAGCTGCCGCGCGCGGCGGTGAAACCGGCCAACGGCAGGATGACCTCGCTGGGGATCGGGGGGAAGATCGATTCCAAGGCGATGGCGAACGCCACGCCGATGCCCCCGACCGTGTCCATGACCGAGACCAGCCAATCCGTGATCGCGCCGATGATGCCGCCCTCGTTGGTCTCACATAACGGGGCCGCGGCGGCAAGAACAGAAAAATCCATACCGGCCATTGTCCCAACGATTGCAGAAAATCGACAGTATGCCCGAAGAAACTTTGCAACCCCTTGACGAGCCGACGCTAACCCAGCCCGGGCTGCTGGTCATGGATGTGGACTCCACGCTGATCGACGAGGAGGTCATCGACCTGCTGGGCGAGGCCGCTGGAGTGGGCGATCGCGTGGCGCGGATCACGGCCCGCGCCATGGCCGGGGAATTGGATTTCGCCGAGGCGCTGCGCGCCCGTGTGGCGTTGCTGCAAGGCCTGCCGGCATCGGTGTTCGACGAGGTCCGTGCCGCCGTCCATTTCACCAACGGCGCATTGGCGTTGATCGGCACGCTGCACGAGCACGGGTGGACGGTCGGCGTGGTGTCCGGCGGATTCCACGAGGTGGTGGATGATCTGGTCGCCGACGCCGGCATCGACCACGCGTTGGCGAACCGCCTGGAAGTGGTGGATGGCGTGCTGACCGGGCGCGTGGTGGGCCCGATCGTGACCCGTGATCTCAAGCGACGGTCGCTGGTCTCCTGGGCGCAGGCCGACGGCGTGCCGATGCGCCAGACCGTGGCCCTGGGCGACGGCGCGAACGACATCCCGATGATCCTTGAGGCCGGGCTCGGCGTGGCGTTCTGCGCCAAACCGGCCGTGCGCGCCGCGGCACCCCATGCCATCGACGAGCGTGACCTGACGCGCGTGCTGGACCTGCTGCACTGATACGGCGCGTCACGGGCGGAACGCCGATGACGGACGCCCAGTCCCCGTCATCAGGCGCAGTACGCAGCCTCGCCCAGCCGGGCGCCGCGCGCCCAGTCGGCGGCGCGCATCGCCTTCTTGCCCTGCGCCTTGACCTCGGTCAGTTCCAGCGGATCGCTGGCGGTGCCGACCCAGACGTTCTTCTTGCCGACGCGCAGCATGCCCGGCTTGAGGTCCGTCGGCACGGCGGGATGCGTCATGTCGGCCGGACGTGCGGCGAGCACATGCAGGACGACCGGCTCGGCGTCATCCTGCGCGTGCAGTTCGCACCAGGCGCCGGGGTTGGGCGTGCAGGCGCGGATCTGCCGGTCCACGGCGAACACCGGCACATCGAAGCGGATGCGGGCGTCCTCCACGGTGATCTTCTCGGCCTTCTCATAGGCCCCCTGCGGTTGTTCGACCGGTACGATCCGGCCTTCCGCCATGCCCAGCAGCGCGGAGGCCAGCAGATGCGAGCCGTCCTCGGCCAGACGGGCCAGCAGTTCGCCCGAGGTCTCATGGGCGCCGATCGAAACCGTGGATTGGGCCAGAATCGGGCCGGCGTCCATGCCGCGGGTGATGCGGAACACCGTGGCGCCGGTCACGTCGTCGCCCGCCCAGATGGCGCGCTGCACCGGCGCGGCGCCGCGCCACTGCGGCAGCAGCGAGAAATGCAGGTTGTACCAGCCCATCGGCAAGGCGTCGAGCACATCCTGCTTGAGCAGCCTGCCGTAGGCCACCACGGCGGCGGCCTCGGCACCGGTGGCGGTCAGCTCGGTGAGGAACGTCTCCTCCCCCGGGTCGGATTCGATGACCGGCAGTCCCAGTTCCAAGGCCGCCTGCTTGACCGGACTGGGCATCAGCCTGCGGCCGCGCCCGGTCGGCGCATCCGGCCGGGTCAGCACGGCCACCACTTCGAAATGCTCGGCATCACCGGCCAGCGCCCGCAACGAGGGCACCGCCACCTCGGGAGTGCCTGCGAACAGCACCTTCACCATCATCGACTCCTTACGTTCACGACTCCGCCACCATTCCACGCCCCGAGGACGTGCCGCGTAGGTCTCAGACCACAGCCGGGATGTCCACGCCCGCTTCGATCAGCACGTCGCGCAACCGGCGCGGGTCGCTGAACCGGATGCCGCGGATGCCCGCGGCGTTCGCCCCGACGATGTTCATGGCCTTGTCGTCGATGAACACGGCGGTCGACGGATCGATGCCGAACTCGCGCAGCGCATACTCGTAGATGTCACGATGCGGCTTGCGCAGCTTCACGTATCCGGAAACCACCTTGCCGTCCAACCGCTGCAGGATCGGGCAGCATTCCTCGGCGATCGGGTAGAGCTCCTTCTCCCAGTTCGACAGCCCCCACACGCCGATGCCCGCGGCCTTCAGATCGTTGACGAGCACGCGTGCGCCGGGCACGACGCCGGTCAGCGAGTCGCGGAAGTTCGCCACATAGTATTCCAGGATGTCGGCCCATGCGTCCCCATGCGTGCGGCGCATCCACGCGATGGCCTCCTCATGCGGCGCACCGCCGTCCATCATGTCGTTGGCGTCGTAGAACCCCGAGACGTCGTTGTCGAGGAACCGTTCCACGGTCCGCTCGCTGTACCGGGGCACCAGCACGGCCGCCGGATCCCAGTAGATCAGCACATTGCCGAAATCGAAGATCACGTTCTCAATCGGCTTGCCCGCGGCCTCGGCCGCCGCATCGTCGGCGACCATCACGTCGTAGTCCATCTCCGGTTCGCCCGGCCATCCCTTCACGGCGTCCTCCTTGCCATCGGTCTGCGTCGCCGTCCGGTTACGCCCGCACGGCGGTGTCCATCCCAGTCTAGCCGAGCCGGCTCCCGTCAGGTCAGGTCCTTCGGGTCCAACTGGAAGCGCAGCTCCCCCGGCTCGCGCGCGGCCACATGCCTGGCGATTTCAACGCGCAGCCGTCTCGCCAGTTCGGCGCGTTGGGACAACGGCACCCTGACCACCGCCTTGACCCGGTCCTGCGTGGCCTCCAGCTCACGCGCGTCGATCGTGCGCGGTTGCGCGATCGGCACCGGACCCCACACCGACGGCATCTCACCCTGCGTGGTATCGACGACGGCAAGGTCGCCGCGGAACGCGCCGATATGCTCCAACGCCGTGCGTACCGCGTCCCGTCGTCCCCATACGCAGGCCGCGGCGGCCACGGGAGGCAGTCCGGTCTCGGCGCGTTCCGCCAGCTCCCGTTCGGCCAGCACCGTACCGTCCCACAACGCCAGCGACCTGGCCAGCACCGGATCCGTCTCACCCAATATCAGCGCCTGCCCGCCACGGGAACGCGGCGCGCACATCGCCACGGCGCGCATCCACGCCGTCAGCGTGTCCACGCGCGCGTCCACGCCCGTCTCGTACAGACTGGTCCAGGCGTCGAGAATCGCCACGGCACGGTATTCCGAGCGGCCCGGCGTATCGCCGCGCACCCTCGGTTCCGCACCCGGCGTGGCGATGACGATCATCGGGGTGCAGGCGATGTCCTCCACAATCCCCCGCGGCTGGTTCGGGCTCGAGGTGACGATCGGTACATAGCGGAACAGTCCGCGCAGCTCCTGCGCCGTTCCCGCCGCGCCGACGCGCACCACACGCATCCGTTCGCCGCCGCATCCGGGGCAATGCCAGCCGACCGCGGCGGCCCCGCACCACAGACAGCGGGCCACACCCTGCTGCGGCCGCGCCAACGGCCCCGTGCACCGCGGGCACCGCGCCCTGCGGTGGCAGGCGGCGCAGCTCAACGCCTCGTTCACCCCGTCCCGGGGAATCGACAGCAGCACCGGGCCGTTTTCCAACGCCTTGGAAAGAATCGTGACCGCCGTATGCGGCACGCGGGCGCCGACCGTCGTATCCCCCAGTCGTCCCAACTCCTCACGGTTCAGCCAACGCACCCAGGGCATGCGGTCCTTGACCACGGACTGCAGCGGTCTGATCGACGTGCTGAACCCACTGACCGAGGTCTGCGCCACATGATTCGCGCCGCACTCCCACTGGCTGATCGGGCTGCGCGCGTTCGCCATGGCGACGAACACGCCATCATGGCTGCGGGCCCGCAGACGCAGGACGCCGCGGGCATGGGCGTACGGCATCATGCCGTCGGCGTTCTGATAGTCGATGTCCTCATAGATCAGGAACAGCGCCGGACCTTCGACCGGCGCGTACATCGCCGCCCGTGTGCCGATGACGCACCGCACCCTGCCCGTGGCCACGGCCAGATATGCGCGATACCGTTCCGCGGGCGGCAATGCGGCGTTCAACACGGCCACGTCGCCGTCGAACCCGCCATGCGACGCGCCGGTCCGTTCGAACATCCGCAGGCCCAACGCCGTCAGTTCGCGCGATAGGTCGTCCACCTCGCGCATGGTGGGCAGCACGATCACCACGGCCTTGCCGGCTGCGAGCGCGGTCGAGGCCATCCATCCGGCCAGCCGGCACCATTGCCCGGCACCCGGCAGCGGATCGAGGGCGAAGGCGCGGAACCGTCCGCCGTGCAACGCCTCATCCAATCCCTGCAGGCCGTCGTAGAGGGGGGTCAGCGTCCGGCGCAGTTCATCCGCCGCGCCGCGTCGGGCCTCGTCGTCGGCGCGCCCGTGCGCAGGGGAGGCGACCATGCGCTGCTCCTGCTCTACGCGGGCGACGCGCGGGGGCACCGCCAGCCGCAGGATGTTGGCGCGCGTGCCTCCGTAGGCGTCCGCGATCAGCGTGATGTCCTCGCGCATCGATGCCGGCACCAGCACGTCGGGGCCGAACACGCGTTCCAGATAGCGCAGCGACGAGGCCGGCGTATCGCTGCGGTCGGCCCGTTCCCACACCACGCCGTTGACGCGGCGCCCCCCGAACCGCACGCGGACCAGCACGCCCGGGCGCACATCATCGGACTGCCGCTCGTCGATCAGGTAGTCGAAGGTCTGGCCCAGATGGGTGGCCTGCACATCAAGCACGACGCGGGCGATCGGCCGCTCGGGGGCGGGAACGCGCTCCGCGGGCGCGCGTTTGCGGCGCTTGCGCGGTGCCAGACCGTCAAGCGCCAGCTGTTCGGCGTCCGCTGTGCTCATGCAGTCCAGATTAGTGCAGCGGTTGCGCGCACGCGACCCGACGCCTACCGGATGGCGGCCTTGAGCGCCTCGACCTTATCGGTGCGCTCCCAGGTGAAGTCGGCGTCCTCACGGCCGAAATGGCCGTAGGCGGCGGTTTTCGCGTAGATCGGACGCTTGAGGTCCAACTCGTCGATGATGGCGGCCGGCCGCAGGTCGAACACCTCACGCACCGCGTGCTGGATCTGTTCGCGGCTCACGCCTTGCTCGGTGCCGTACGTGTCCACATTGATGCTCACCGGGTCGGCCACGCCGATCGCGTAGGCCACCTGCACCTCCACCTTGCGGGCCATGCCGGCGGCCACGATGTTCTTGGCCACCCAACGCGCCGCGTAGGCGGCGGACCGGTCCACCTTGCTCGGGTCCTTGCCGGAGAACGCGCCGCCGCCATGATGAGCGGCACCGCCGTACGTGTCGACGATGATCTTGCGTCCGGTCAGCCCCGAGTCGGCCGCCGGGCCGCCCAGCACGAACGAACCGGTGGGATTGACCAGCAGACGGTAGCCGTCGTGCGCCACGCGATTGCCGCACACCTCATCCAGGACCGGTTCGATGACGTGCCGGGCCAATTGGTCGGACAGCCATTCGCGAGTGGGTTCGGGATCGTGCTGCGTGGAGACCAGCACGGTATCGATGCGCACCGGACGATCCCGGTCGTCGTATGCCACGGTCACCTGCGTCTTGCCGTCCGGACGCAGATACGGCACGATGCCCTGCTTGCGCACCTGGGCCAGCCGGTACGCCAGCCGGTGTGCCAGATGAATCGGCATCGGCATCAGCACGTCGGTCTCGTCGCAGGCGTAGCCGAACATCACGCCCTGGTCGCCCGCGCCCTGCGCCTGATACCGTTCCTCACGGCTGGCCTTCGACTCCTGTTCGCGGTTCAGCCGCTCCACCCCCTGGTTGATCTCGGCGCTCTGCTCGGTCAACGACACCAGCACGCCGCAGGAGTCGGCATCGAGGCCCACGCGCGAGCTCGTGTATCCGATCCCGCGCACGGTGGAGCGCACGATGTTCTGGATGTCGCTGTACCCCTCGCTGGTCACCTCGCCGAAGACGAAGAACTGTCCGGTGGTGGCGCAGGTCTCCACCGCCACATGCGAATGCGGATCCTGGCGCAGCATGTCGTCCAGAATCGCATCCGAGATCTGGTCGCAGATCTTGTCAGGATGGCCTTCGGTCACCGACTCCGCGGTAATCAATCTTGCTTCCCTCATCATTGCGCTCCTTCTCGTAGTCGTCGGGGCACCCGCTCGGCACCACTGCGAGGGGCATACGTCATCGGCACGGCCCGATACGCGACGTCCCGGCCGGTTCCCATGCCGCTGGCACGGTTCCCGGTCGGGACGTACTGGTGTTGGAGGCCGGCTGCGGCGATCGGGCCGCGCATCTCGCCCGCCGGCGCCTCACGAAGATCAGTTGCCCTCGCTCAGATCGTCCTCGCCAAGGGTCTCTTCAAGCAGACCGCTGTTGATCTCACGGAACGCAATCGACAACGGCTTCTCCTGGTTCTGATATTCGACCAGCGGACCCACGTTCTGCAGCAGGCCCTCGTTGAGCTGGGTGAAATAGGAGTTGATCTGACGGGCGCGCTTGGCCGCGAAGATGGCGAGCGCGTACTTGGAGTCAGCATGCTCCATCAGATCGTCGATGGGCGGATCCGCCAGACCCTGCGGGGTGGGATCGGTACCGAAAGCCATATGATGTTCTCCCATGCTTGAGAATACGTATTCCAACCGTGTAAGTATACCCCACCGCCCCGATATAGCGGCCCGTTCCACGATGTGACCAGCGGCGGGCGGCTGTCCCCTCGCCTCACTTGAATGGTGAGCATGGAAATGCGTTCTGAAAAACTGATGAAGGACCGCACCTTCGCGGGTGCGCGCGCCCTGTATCGTGCCGCTGGCGTCGACGCCAAGGATTTCGGCAAGCCGATCGTGGCCATCGCCAACTCGTTCTCCGAATTCGTGCCCGGCCACGTGCACCTGCAGCAGGTGGGCCGCATCGTCTCCGAGGCCGTCAAGGCGGCCGGCGGCATCCCGCGCGAGTTCAACACCATCGCCGTGGACGACGGCATCGCGATGGGCCACACCGGCATGCTGTACTCGCTGCCGAGCCGCGACATCATCGCCGACGCGGTGGAATATTCGGTCAACGCGCACTGCGCGGATGCGCTGGTGTGCATCTCGAACTGCGACAAGATCACCCCGGGCATGCTGATGGCCGCCCTGCGTCTGAACATCCCGACGATCTTCGTCTCCGGCGGCCCGATGGAGGCCGGCACCACCGTTCTGCCCGACGGCACCGTCAAGCAGAACACCGACCTGATCGACGTCATGTACGCCACCGCGGACGACGGCGTCTCCGAGGAGGATCTGCTGGCCTACGAGAAGACCGTGTGCCCGACCTGCGGCTCCTGCGCCGGCATGTTCACGGCGAATTCGATGAACTGCCTGACTGAGGCGATGGGTCTGGCCCTGCCCGGCAACGGCACCACGCTCGCCTCGCATGCGTATCGCAAGCTGCTGTTCGAGAAGGCCGGCCGCGTGATCGTGGACCTGGCCAACCGCTACTACCATGAGGACGACGCCTCCGTGTTGCCGCGCTCGATCGCCACCAAGCACGCGTTCGAGAACGCGATGACGATGGATGTGGCGATGGGAGGCTCCACCAACACCGTGCTGCACATCCTGGCGGCGGCCCAGTCCGCCGACGTGGACTTCACGCTGGATGACATCGAACGCATCAGCCACACCGTGCCGTGCATCTGCAAGGCCAGCCCGTCCGGCGAATGGGAGATCTCCGACGTGCACCGCGCCGGCGGCATCACCGGCATCCTGGGCGAGCTCGACCGCGCCGGCAAGCTGCACCGCGACGTGCATTCGGTGGACTATCCCTCGCTCGAAGCCAAGCTGGACGCCTGGGACATCATGCGCCCGACCTGCACCGAGGAGGCCAAACGGCTGTTCCACGCCGCCCCGGGCCATATCGTCTCCCCCGAGCCGTTCACCCATGAGACGCTGTTCGACACGCTGGACACCGACCGCGTCAACGGCGCGATCCACGACATCGACCATCCGGCCGTGACCGAGGGCGGCCTGGCCGTGCTGCGCGGCAACCTGGCCCCCGACGGCTGCGTGGTCAAGACCGCGGGCGTGCCCAAGGAGATCTGGAAGTTCCATGGCCCGGCGCTGGTCGTCGAGTCCCAGGAGCAGGCCATCGAGGTCATCCTCAACGACACGCTCAAGCCCGGTCAGGCGCTCGTGATCCGCTACGAGGGTCCGAAGGGCGGCCCGGGCATGCAGGAGATGCTGTACCCGACCTCGTTCGTCAAGGGCAAGGGCATCGGCAAGGAAGTGGCGCTGATCACCGACGGCCGGTACTCGGGCGGCTCCTCCGGCCTGTCCATCGGTCACGTGGCGCCCGAGGCGGCGAACAAGGGCCCGATCGCGCTGATCAAAAACGGTGACATGATCGACATCGACATCCCCGCACGCACGATCAACGTGGAGCTGACCGACGAGCAGCTGGCCGAGCGCCGCGCCGAACTCGAGGCCGGCGACGGCTATGTGGCGCACCGCGACCGCAAGGTCAGCCAGGCGCTGAAGGCCTATGCGGCCTTCGCCCGTTCGGCGGACAAGGGCGCGACCCGCGACCCCGAACTGATCGACAGGCTCAGCGGCCTGGCCTGATGACGGGACCTGCGGATTCCGTCGCAGCGCGACCGTTTCCCATCAGTTGCCGGCGATTCATCCGAATCGCCGGCAACTGCGTTGTGACGAAATCTCGTCTTGGTTGCCCCTCAGGGGCAGCCAAGACACCGTCCCTCCCCCTCAAGCGAAAAAACCTGTACGATGAAAGATTGGTGTGCCTACCGCGGCATACCTTTTACCGAGAGAACATCCTGAAGGGATTATTCATGACTTCTTCCAACCAGTCCGTTTCCGCCGAGCGCGGCGCGCTGAAGATCTTCGGCGTCCTGTTCATCATCCTGGGCATCGTCTATCTGATCGGCGGCGGCGTGATGATCGCCGGTGCTCGTTTCGTCGACCCGAACCTGACCGTGAACGTGGCCGAAGGTCTGGACCTCAATGTGATGGTCTGGGGTCTCGCCCTGGCCATCTGGTGGCTGATCAGCGGCCTGTTCTACGTCATCTTCGGTGTGCTGGGCATCCATGGCGCCAAGAACCCCGCCAAGATCGGCGTGTTCATGGTGCTCGCCTGGATCGTGGTCGTCTTTGGCCTGATCGGCGTGATCCTGTCGCAGCTGCTCAACGGCATGACCTCCGTGAGCTGGTTCGCCTGGCTCGTGTTCGCGGTCACCATCGCCAGCGCCGTCTACGCCACCAACATCCACAAGAGCGTCAAGAACAGCTGACCTCAACCGTCCCCTTGCTGAAGGGTATGAAAAAAGCCTCGCGATGCGAGGCTTTTTTCATACCCGAACACAAAAGTGTTCACAGTCCGTATTCTTTGACGATGACGGACCAGAGTTCGTTGGCGGCCTGATCGACGTCGGCGTTGACGATGACGACGTCGAATTCCGATTCGGCGGCCAGCTCCACACGCGCGGTCTCCAGACGCCGATTGCGCTGTTCCTCGGTCTCGGTGCCACGACCGGTCAGACGGCGCACCAGCTCGTCGAAGCTCGGCGGCGCGAGGAACACCGACACGACCTCCATGCCGAGTTCGGCGGCGCGTTCCTTGACGCGGCGCGCGCCCTGCAGATCGATCTCCAGGATGGTCGGCACGTTGGCGGCCAGATGATCCAATACCGGCTTGAGCGGCGTGCCGTAATGCGCCATGCCGTGCACCACGGCGGTCTCCAGGAATTTGCCGGCGCGTTCGTCGGCCAGGAACTGCTCCTCGGTCATGAAGTGGTAGTTCACACCGTCCACTTCGCCCGGCCGCGGGTCACGCGTGGTGGCGGACACCGACAGCCAGATCTGCGGATGATCGGCGCGCAGCTTGGCCTCGACAGTGCCTTTGCCCACGCCGGCGGGCCCGGTGAGCACGATAAGACGCCCGCCAGGCGTCCCGGAAGCGGTTGCGGCGGTCATGTTGTCATGTGCGGGATTCACTTGGCTTCCACCTCCGGCTCCTCGGCGCCCTCCTGCGTGGCCTCCATCAGCGCCTGACGCACGTCGAGCGCGATGGCCTCGGTGGCCTGCGACAGCGAGGCGATGTCCGGCCCGTGGGCGGCGATGAACCGTGACACGGTCACCAGCACGTTGCCCTTGATGCCTTTGAACACCGTGCGCAGGTCCTTGGCCTCGGCACCCTGCCAACCGTATCCGGGAGACAGGATGGGACCGGTGAACTTCGCCGGGTCCACGCCGCTGTCATTGATCCACTGGCCGATGGTGGCGCCGATGATCAGACCGACCGATCCCATGCCGTCGATGCCGGTGTTGAACTTCTGCGCCGTGCTCGCGATGCCGTAGGCCACGGTCTTGCCCTTGTACTCGCCGCTCTGGCGGATGGCGGTCTGCATGCTCGCGCCCTCCGGGTTGGAGGTCAGCGAGGCGATGAACACGCCGCGGCTGTTGTTCAGCGCGTCGTTGATCACGCCCTGCAGCGAGCGTGCGCCGTAATACGGCAGCAGGGTGATCGCGTCGGCGAGCAGCGGGGCGCCCGGTTTGAAATAGGCGTCGGCGATGGCCGAGATCGTGGTGTTCAGACCGCCGTGCAGGCAGTCGACGATGGTGATGATCTCCATCTGCCGGGCCGCGTACAGCACGCGTTCCAGGGCGGCGAAGCCCTTGGACCCGTACCGTTCGAACATCGGCACCTGGAATTTGACCGCCGCGGCGCGGCCGTTCGCGGCTTGCAGCATGCGCATCGCGAACAGCTCGGCGCCGTCGGCGTCGACGTTGTACCCCCAGTCGGTGAGGAGCTTGCGATGCGGGTCGATGCCCACGCACAATGGACCGTATTTGTCCATCGAATTCTTCAGACGCAGACCGAAATCGGACCTGCGCATCTGCATCTCTTCACTGCTGACGGTATCCGGCATCGTCAATCACGACCTTTCCAAGTCGAACAACTGCTGGGCATGCTCCTGGATGCTCATGATCTGGTAGTCGTTGCGCTTCACCGCCTCGATGGCCATCAGCACGGCCGAGAACTCGGTCATGGTGGTGAACTGCGGCAGGTCGGCGGCGATGGCCGCGGCGCGGATCGAATAGCCATCCGAACGCGAGCCGCGGGAGTTCGGCGTGTTGAGCACCATGTCGATCTTGCCCTCTTCGATGAGCTCGACGACGTTCTTGCCCACACTGCCTTCGGCGTGCTTGACCTCCACCTGGGTGTCGGCGGAGGTGTCCACGCGGGCGGTGATCTTGTCGACGATCTTCGACTCGATGCCGTAGCGGCGCAGCACGGAGGCGGTGCCCTCGGTGGCCCACAGCGTGAAGCCGAGCTCCACCAGGCGCACGGCCATCAGCGGCAGCGAACGCTTGTCGGAATCGTTCACCGAGATGAACACGTTACCGCTGGTCGGCAGGCCGCCGTCGTAGGCGGCCAGCTGGCTCTTGGCGAACGCGTGCGGGAAGTCGCGGTCGAAGCCCATGACCTCGCCGGTCGAACGCATCTCGGGGCCGAGCAGGATGTCCACGGTCTTGCCGACGGGCGTGCGGAAGCGCTTGAACGGCAGCACCGACTCCTTGACCGCCACCTGCTGGCCGACGTGCATGACGCCGCCGTCGCCCTCGGGCAGCAGCAGCCCGTTGGCGCGCTGCTGGGCGATGGTCTCCCCCGCCATGATGCGCGCCGCGGCCTTGGCCAGGGCCACGCCGGTGGCCTTGGACGCGAACGGCACGGTGCGCGAGGCGCGCGGGTTGGCCTCGATGACGTACAGCGTATTGGCCATGAACGCGTACTGCACGTTGATCAGGCCCTGGACGCCGCAGCCCTTGGCGATGGCGTAGGTGCCCTCGCGCAGGCGGCGGATCTGGTCGTCCGACAGCGTGGACGGGGGCAGCGTGCAGGCCGCGTCGCCGGAGTGGACGCCGGCCTCCTCCACGTGCTCCATGATGCCGCCGATATACAGCTCCTCGCCGTCGAACAGCGCGTCGACGTCCACCTCGATGGCGTCCTGGAGGAACTTGTCGATCAGCAGCGGCGACGGCAGTCGGCCGGAGACCACGGTATCGGCCTGGGCCTCGGCCAGCGCGCGGTTCACGTACTTCTCCAGCTGGGCGTCGTCGTAGACGATCTCCATGCCGCGGCCGCCGAGCACGTAGCTCGGACGCACCAGCACCGGGTAGCCGATCGAACGGGCGGCGTCCTGCGCCTCCTCGAGGCTCAGCGCGGTGCCGTAGCGCGGCGCGTTCATGCGGGCCTTCTTGAGCACCTCGCCGAACAGCTCGCGGTTCTCGGCCAGATCGATCGATTCGGGCGTGGTGCCGAGGATCGGCACGCCGGCGGCCTTGAGTCGGGCGGCCAGCGACAGCGGCGTCTGCCCGCCGAGCTGGACGATGTTCCAGGCGTGCAGGTAGCGTTCACCATTGGCACGGTCCCGGTCGCTGACGGCGATCATGCACGGCAGGCCGAGCCCATCACACAGCAGCTTGACCGTCTTGGCCATACCCTCGCACACGCCGACGCCGTTGGTCAGCGGGCCGATGACCTCGTGCGAATACGGCTTTTCGAGCTTGTCATAGCGGACGTTTTCCACAATGAAATCATGGATCGCGCGCTCCTGCTCCACCGGCGGCAGGCTGCGCAGCGGCCGCAACAGGCGCGTCACACGCGCTTCGATTGCCTGCCGGTGCTCCCGGATGCGCTTTTTCTCAAACCGGTATTCCGGCCAGAACTCCACGAACGCCGCCTCCGGCACCGCGCGGCACGAAAAGCCCACGGCGTAAAAGATCTCCGGATGATCCAGCCGGAGCTGGAAAAAGAGCGTGCCGAGCGTTTCCATCGGCAGACGCGGGATGCGCGCCGACGGCGCAAGCGCCTGCAGGCAGGTCAGCATGCCGTGATAGGCCGCTCGTTCCTGTGGCGGGAGCTGCTGGTAATAATATTGTGGGTGCAGCTGCATGGTTCACTGCGCTCCTTTCGTCAGATCTTCCCGCGGGCTGACCTGAAACCGTTTTTTGTACGCCCGCGAGAAGGCGGAATAGTCATGATAGCCGCACTGAAAGCAGGCATCCGTCGTGCGCATCCCCTGCGCGATGAGGTCGCGCGCCACACGCAGGCGTTTATCCGTGAGGTAGCCGTGGATGGTGAAGCCGGTCTCGGCGCGGAACATGCGCATCATATAATATTTGCTGAGGTAAAAGGTGTCCGCCAGCGCGTCGATGCTGACGTCCTCGGTCAGGTGCGTATTGAGATATTCGAGAATGGCCGCCGTTTTCTCGTTGCAGTGCTCGGACGGAGCGTAATTCATCTCGTCATCGTTCAGCCCGCGGCCGAGCATGACCAGCAGCTGCAGCATCTGCGCCCGCGCAAGCAGGTCATGCCCGTAGCGCGTGCTTTGTTCTTCCGCCTCGAGTGCATCCAGTGTGCGCAGCAGCGCCGCGCGCAGCCCGGCCTCCGGCCGCAGGACAAAGCTCTGCCCATCCGCGGGCAGACGGAAACAGGCATCCAGGCTGGAGTCGGCCGTGGACTGCGTACGGAGAAACTCCGGTGATATGTAGAGGATCACGCGTTCGTAACGCTGACTCGGGTCGATCTGTGCCTTGTGGATCGCCCCCTGCCGCACAAGCACCACGTCATACGGCCGCAGCGCGTGCGTGCGTCCCTCGACGATGTAGTTCCCGCGCCCGGCCAAAAAGAACACCAGCTTGTGAAACTCGTGATAGTGGAACGCCGTGTCCTCCGCCAGCGCGCTGCTCAGGTGGAACAGGCGGAAATCTTCATGCAGGTATCCCCTGCGCTCATAATCGGTCTGCTGCATGGCTCGCCTCCGAATAAAGCATCTTTTGCAATGTATGATAGCATTTTTGTACAATTATTGCAACAGAGAATTGTATATACTGTCACCAAAGCGCTGCTACTACGGCGCAAACTACGCACTGGGAGTGTTGCATT
>OLQE01000310.1_pt1 | contig 42276 bp, 31 predicted proteins | sample 1643161 | NCBI WGS metagenome assembly OLQE01 (sample SAMEA3136650, study PRJEB25190) | human gut metagenome
TTACCTCTAGTTAATAACGCCTAGCTAATTTGCATAAATTACTAGCGCCTCGATCAATAGCACCTAGTAACAACGAGATGCTTCCCCTAGAAAATAAGCTTACTCGCGAAAGAGGACATTCGTTAAGTACTATTCATATTGTTTTTGGGGAATTTTGTTTCATTTTTTGAATACTGAATCTGCCGAATACGCCGAAAAACGATTTCGCTCATACGTCGAAACCGATTTCGTGCATTCCACAAACTTCCCAGTTCTTACAAGTTTTCCATCTTCAGTGTTATGCAAGCTAGTCTTGCGCGCTTCATAGACCATCTTTGCACTAAGCTTTATTTTTTCGAAAAAGAGCTTAACTTTTGGATGAAATATACCGTAATGCAGGTGCTTCGAATTCACACTTGCTTCGTCCTATAATTATCGCCCCAATAATGGTAATGAAACGCAAATTTGGACGATTGATCTACGTCTTGAGCACTTTTCATTTTTTTGTCCCAGCTAATTCACCTGCATTATGGTTAATTTTGTCCAAAAGTTGGGGTTGTGGATCAAAAAAGCTGAATCGATAGAACAAAAAGCGCAGATACAAAGAAAGCCGAGAACCCTAGACAAGTAGCTCGGCTTTACGAAAGCCCCGCCTTAAATTGAAGCACTAGCGGGGCCTTAACGAAAAACGCTGCCCGAGTAAGCGGGATGCCTTTCACCTGGAAGTATAGCAAAAAGAAGGTTATAGGTTATAGAAAAAAGAGGATCATAGGAGGGCTATAGCAAAGAGGGTCCGCATGAAGCGGACCCTCTCAATTTCAAACTTGTAGGTAACTAACAGCCTTTTTCGCTAAACATATCAGCTGTATTACATCTGCATAGCTACCAAGTAGCCGTCGCGGATTGCCTCGAGGAGACGCTTGAACTCAGGCGTACCATAAGGATCGTTTGCAGCAACGCCTTCCCAATCGGTGTGAGGAGAAGCGTTACCAATAAGGTGGAGATGCTCTTCACCAAGAACACCCTTAGCCTCGTCATAAAGCTCGGTGTTGTCGATCATGGTAGTGCCAGTGATGATGGTGTCAGCAGGAACGGTGAATTCCTTACCTTCAGCATCTTCGCAGAGAACGCCTTCGTCGGTGTAAGCCTTAACCTTGGTCAAGGTAAGAATCTTTACGCCTTCCTTCTTCAACTTACGAAGCTCTGGGTTCTTGTCGATGATACCGATTTCAGCGCCAGCCTTCTTAGCAGACTCGATAACGGTAACCTCACGGCCTTCGTTCATGGAGGAAGCTACTTCGATACCAGCGAAGCCGCCGCCGATAACAGCCATGCGCTTCTTAACCAGCAAATGAGTACCAAGACCCCACTGCATAAGTCCCAGAGGAGCACCAAGGATGCCCATACCGAAGCAGGAAAGACCCCACATGAAGCCCTTGCCTGGGGTGCCCTTACCTTCAACGAGCTCCTTCAAAGCGTGAGAATCGATAACGTTCTTGCGATCCTTACCAGGAACATCTGGAGAAGTGGTCTCAGGACCAACAGCCAAAATTACTTCGTCAGCACCGAAGTCCTTCAAGTAGTTAACGTCGACCTTGGTGTTGCAACGAACATCAATGCCAAGACGCTTGATTTCGTTGTTGTACCAATCAACCATTGGAGGAAGTTCTTCGTTCAATACCTGAGCGAGGTTCAGCAAACCGCAAGGCTTCTTCTTCTGGTCAACAACGGTAACGTTCTTGAAGCCGCGCATCTTCAGGTTACGTGCAGCTTCCAAACCAGCAGGACCAGCACCAACGATCAGGATCTTCTTCTGTGCTTCTTCACCAGTTACCTGATGGTCTGCAGGCAAGCCGTACTGTGAGAAGTAAACGTTAGGGTTAACAGAGCACTTGCAAGGCTTACCAATGAAGATGTTGTCGAGGCAGCGAGAGCAAACGATGCAAGGACGAACTTCTTCGGAGCGGCCTTCAGCAACCTTGATGCCGATTTCAGGCTCTGCAATCCAGTGACGAGCCATACCAGCTGCGTCGCCGGAACCGTCTGCGAGGATCTTTTCGCAAACATCCAAGTGATTAATACGGGTGCCAGGGAAGCAAGGCAAGGTGGTGTACTTCTTAGCTTCCTTGGAAAGATAAATGAATTCGCCTTCAGGAACGAGCTGGTTAGCAACAGGGCGAGGAGCCTCATGGAAGCCAGCCTGGATAGACCAAGCATCTACGCCGTGCTTTTCAACGCATTCGATAACCTCTTTGAGGTCTTCAACGCGCTGACCACCAGGCATAAGGTCGTCTGCAGAATAACGAATGAGAATAGGCATGTCGTCGCCGCAGGTCTTGTGGATCTCATCGATGATTTCGGTGAGCAGACGGCAGCGGTTTTCAGTAGATCCACCATATTCGTCGGTACGATGGTTGGAGTACTTAGAAATGAAGCGCATTACCATGTAGCCAATACCAGCATGAATCTCGATGATGTCGATGCCAGCCTTCTTGCAGCGAAGAGCAGCTTCGCCGTACTGCTTAACTACGATAGCAATTTCTTCCTTGGTGAATTCCTTTTCAGGCATGCCAACGAAGGGGCCAGAAACAACGTCCTTAGAAGGAGCGTAAGAGTGAAGTTCGTCTTCACCAGTTGCGCGCCATTCATAGCAGAGCTGAAGCTGAGCAGCCAACTTAGCGCCATGCTTGTGGCAAACTTCTGCGGTACGGGTAAGACCTGGGATGAAGCAGTCGTCCCAAACACCTACAGCACCAGTGGTGGTGTGATACTTAGGCTCGGTATCGAATACGTCGCAAACGTAGCAAGAGCCAAGCTCGATCAGAGCTGCACCGCCCTTTGCGCGCTGCTCATAAAAGTCCACCAAGTCGTCGCCAACATGATAGTTGTCAGTCTTCTCGATGGTCATCGGCAGCATAACGAAACGATTACGCAGCTCGACGTTGCCGATTTTAAACGGCTTGTTTAACAATTCGTACTTCACTTCGCGGCCCCTTTCGTAAGACAAAAGTGAAATTTTATTCCAGCATATCTTGAGAGCTGATCAGTACTGACCAATCGTAAGCACTCCTTCGCATTACGTTATTGTAAAACAGAATGCAATATAATTTCAGTCAATATCCATTGTTTGTTCTACCGATTCCCCGAAAAAGCAATAGGCAGAGACACATATGGCGCCAATTAGTGGCGATTTGATACACATTTTTAAAGTTTTGACCAAACTTTGTTGATTGCACGATAAAATAGGGACACGCATTCGAACGATAGGCGTGTGCGTTGCGACATGCCAGGAGTATGCGTTGCACACGAGGAAGGATTGCGCGTTGCGCGCAAGGTAAAACTAAGGCGAAAGGAACAAACAGTGGGTACGTTTGATACAAAACTGCTGATATCCCAGGCCTTGGTAGATCTGTGCAAAGAGCAGCCTTTAAAGAAGGTTTCCATTAGCGATATCGTCGAGCGCACGGGCAAAAACCGTAAGACGTTTTATTATCACTTCGAAGATAAGAATGCTCTTATTATTTGGAAATTTCGATACGACCTTGGCACCGAACTCCAGCGCCGCTTCCCAGAAAACATCCTGGTATACGAAAAGGAAGGCGAAGGTACCTATCCTGAACTTCCTTTCTATATCACACAGAAGTCGGGCGTTCGCTCGCTTGATCATTCAAAATTTTTCGACACGTTTGCCATCGTGCTTGAACGAGAACGAAACTTTTATATGCAGGCCTTCGCCGAAACAGGTCCTGCGGCGCTGCGCAATTATCTATACGAGTTGTATTTACCCGCGCTGCGCAACGACATAACTATCATTTTGGCTAATCGGTATTTACCCGAAGAAAACATCGATTTCTTGAGCGAATTTTATACCTGCGCTTTTCTGTCCTATTTCACCCGCAAATGCGAGCAACCTGGAACGAAGCACCTCATTAGCAACGCGGGCCCCTTCGCTAATATCATTCACAGCTCAATGGAAAGCGAAATCAAAGAAGCACAGCTGCGTAGGAATTTATAGGCATCCCAGCCGACCCAACCGATCTCTTTAGCTGATTTGCCTTGCAAATTTAACCACCCGCGCGGCACATATCTCGGACGATTTACTCAGGCACCCACCTCTCGCGCGATTCATCCCTGGGTCAATTAATCGCCCGCGCAATCCATCCCTAGGGTTATCCGCCTCTCAGGCTATCCATCTCTTGGGCGGTCCGTCCCTCAGGCTATCAACCTTTTGGACGATCTGTCTCTAAAGTAAACGATCTATCTCTTGAGCGATCCTTCCCTAAAGCAATCCACTTCTCAAGGAAATATTCCTTCTACCCACCGAGTTGATCTGGAGATATTTCTAAAAGGTTGCCACTTGCTTGCCGCTTGTTTTCACCCCTTTTGCCGAACAATTAAAGACTGATTAATCAAACGTAAAACCAGCTCAGCTGAAAAAAGAACTTGCTTTTCGGTGCTACCCTACCAAACATATCGTTCAACGAAGAACGTTATCGAAACATTTGTTTCGTTTTCAATTCCCCAAAACTACTTATAAGCACCTCTTTGTACTTATAAATTTCAGCAGAAAACGAAACGCATGTTTTCTCGATTCAATGGCGAATCGCTTCTAGCTGCGCAAACCTTCTCAAGAATTCTGCAAAGCGGCAGCAAATTCTTACGCGCATGGTTTTCGGATCAAAAAAGGAAGTGATCACATGACTCCTCCATCAACGGCAACCACCTTGGGTGGTGCGCGAGTCGAATCGAAAGAGTACTTTGAAAAACGAGCTCTCAAAAAAGGTGCCGTGAGTTGGGTACTCTTAATGAGTTTGGGCGTTGCCTATGTTATATCCGGCGATTTCTCCGGCTGGAACTACGGCATCGCCAACGGTGGCTGGGCAGGAATGGCTATAGCTTTTGTCGTAATGGGCGCCATGTATTTATTTATGGTTCTTGGCCTTGCTGAAATGTCTTCCGCTATGCCAACAGCAGGTGCAGGTTACGGATTCGCTCGTCGTGCAATGGGAAAGATTGGCGGTGCCGTAACGGGATTCGCTATTCTTATCGAATACTGCATTTGCCCTGCTGCAATTTCAACCTTTATTGCAGATTACGTGCATGCGCTTGGGCTCTTCGCCGACGTCCCTTCCGCCTTAATAATTGGATTCTTTTTTGTGGTATTCGTTGGAATTCACCTTATCGGCGTTGGTGAAGCCCTCAAGATTGTTTTTGCCATTACGGCAATCGCAGTTGTAGCTCTTCTTGCTTTTGTGTTTGGCATGATTCCTCATTTCGATGCAGCAAATTTGTTCAATATAGCTCCCGCTGTCGAAGGTGGTAGCAGCTTATTCCCCTACGGATTAACGGGCGTGATTGCTGCATTGCCTTTCGGCATTTGGTTATTCCTTGCTATTGAAGGTGTTCCACTAGCTGCAGAAGAATCCTCTAATCCAAAGAAGGATATGCCTCGAGGCATTATAGGCGCGATGTTGTTCCTGGTTGTAACGGGCACCTTAGTTCTCGTTTTAACCGCAGGTGGTGCAGGCGCAGAATTTGCTGGCAGCGCCGCTGCTCCTTTGGTTGATGCCCTTAACTATGTTGGCGAATCCAACATTGCAACCTTCGTTAATTACGTTGGCTTAACGGGCCTGATAGCTTCATTCTTCTCTACGGTATTTAGTGGTTCTCGCCAAGCATTTGCTCTTTCACGTGCTGGCTATCTTCCTAAGTTCCTATCGGTAACCGGATCTCGCAAAACCCCTTACGTTGCCCTTTTAGTACTTGGGGTAATTGCCTTTGCACTAGCTGTAGTGGTTCAGAACGGAAGCATCCTACTGAACATGGCCGTATTCGCAGCGTGCGTGTCGTATGCCATGATGAACCTTTCCCACATCATCCTTCGCAAAAAGGAACCTGACATGGAGCGCGGATTCGTTGTTCCTGGTGGTGTAGTGCTCACCTCAATCGCTTTTGCTCTTTCGCTTGTTGCGATTGTATCCACCTTCGTGGTTGATAGTTTTGCAGCAGGATGCACGCTTCTGGTGCTCGTTGCCTTACTTGCTTATTTCTTCCTTTACTCGCGCAAGCATTTGGTAGGCAACGCTCCCGAAGAAGAGTTCGCAGCTCTGAAAGCGGCAGAGGCCGAGCTTAAGTAATGCGGCAAAGCTTAAGTGAAGCAGCCAGCTTAAGTAATACCCGCCGAACTCAAGCAATACAAACCGAACTTAAGTGATACAGCAGCGCGCGAATAGCAAAGCTGAACTTAAGCGATACGGCAAAGCTTAAGTCATACAGGCGAGCTTAAGTAACACGGCAGAACTTACCGCGCCCACACAGCAAAGCAAAACTCAAATAGCAAGGCCTGTGCGTTTTGTCGGTTGACCTACTTTTATTCTGGAAAGGATTCTTATGGTGAGGGCAGTTTTATTCGATTGCGACGGCATCCTCCTGGACTCCATGAATTCCTGGCATAGCCTCGAGGTGCATTTAGCTTCTCGAGCAAATATAACCTTGACCGCCAATCAGATGGATATGCTGAACAAGAACACGCTGAGACAAACCGTCCAATATTTTTATACCGAATATCGGATAGAAAATCGTTTTGAAACGCTTTATGACTATGCGTATAGCTATTTACTCAAGCAATATCAGAACAATATTCCTGCCCGAAAAGGCATTCTCTCAGTGATCAAAAAACTTAAAAGCAAGGGTATTTTACTCTATATAGCTTCATCAAGTCCCCGAGCTTTTATTGAAACGGGACTACAAAGCAATAACCTTTTGGCTTATTTCGAAGGATGCTTTTCTGCCGAAGACCTCAATAAATCCAAACAAGACACTGATTTTTATCGTTTCATTTCCTCTTCGCTTCAAATCGCACCGAACCAACTTTGCCTCATTGATGATTCGGCTTACGCCTTAGCGGTTGCGCGCATCGTAGGAATGCGAACCATAGGAGTCCACGACACCAACATTGCTTCAACTTTCGAAATGTTGCACTCGTGCGCCGATTTCGCTATTCAAGGCTTCAGCCAACTTAACTATTCCTGGTTTGAAAATTAGAAAGGAGAATGCTTTATGTCTTGTCCTGAAAAAAATGTAGGGATACTAGAATCCAATAGTTTCAATATGAATAACCTCGACAAACTTGACGAGGACCTTCGCTCGATGGTTGCACGTCGTGAAGTTCTTGGGCCTTGCTATCGTCTTTTTTATCAGAAGCCTCTTCATTTAGTGCGCGGAAACGGTACGCGCCTGTTCGATGCTGATGGAACAGAGTATCTAGATATGTACAACAACATCCCATCCATCGGACACAGCAACCCCGTCATTACTGAAGCAGTAACGCAGCAGTTGCAGCTCATTAATACCCACACGCGCTATGTTCATGAAAACCTTCTTGATTACGCAGACAACCTTATCGCACTGCTTCCTGATGAAATCGATCGCATCATGTTCATGTGCTCGGGCTCCGAAGCAAATGATTTAGCGGTACGATGCGCTCAACTCTATACTGGCGGAACAGGCATTATAGTTACCAGCGAAGCCTACCATGGCAACACCGCTCTCATCTCAGGGCTTTCTCCTTCTATCGGTAAAGATGTGCCTATGAGCATGACCATGCGCATGATTCCCTCACCGGACACCTATCGAATCGGAACAGAAGATATTTCGCAGTGGATGTGCGACCAAATCGCGCAAGCAATTGCCGACATGCGGCGTCGTGGCATTTCTTTCGCGGGCGTCTTATTTGACAGTATTTTTTCTTCGGATGGAGTAATACCCGGCAAACCTGGATTTCTTAAGCCTGTCGTTGATTTGGTTCACAACGAGGGCGGCGTATACATTGCCGATGAGGTACAGCCTGGTTTTTGCCGCACCGGCGAATCCTTTTGGGGATTCGAGCGCCACGCCCTTGTTCCCGACATTGTTACCATGGGAAAACCAATGGCCAATGGCATTGCTTGTTCTGGCATGGCGATTAAGCACGAAATTCTCGATGCTTTTGCCCAAAACAACCCATACTTTAATACTTTCGCAGGAAATCCCGTTGCCATGGCTGCCGCGCAAGCAGTCCTGGACTATCTCAAAACCAACAACATCCTTTCCCACACAAAAGAAATGGGAAGCAAGCTCAAATCAATGCTTGAAGGTATGCAAGCCGACTACCCTCTCCTCGGAGATGTGCGAGGTAGCGGATTGTTTATTGGAGTGGACATAGTAGAACCTCATACCACCACTCCAAATCGATCCCTTGCAGTAAAGCTTATCGAAGTGCTTCGTGAACATAAGGTTCTCATTTCGCTTTGCGGACCTCACGGAAACGTGCTTAAAATACGCCCTCCCCTTGTCTTCGACGATGCAGACCTTGATTGGTTTGCTGATGCGCTTCAATCATCCCTGAAAGAACTGTCCTAAAAGAGGTATCTCATGGCTAACAATTTCGAAAACCCCGAAATATTTGCAGAAATAGCGCAACAAGCTGCGGAACGCTACCCTTTTGAAGCTCCCGCTGTCAAACTTCTTGCTTTTTCAGAAAACGCAACGTATTTGGTATTCAACCCCCACACGCAGGAAAAATATTGCGTACTGCGCGTAGGGCGTCCGGGATACCACACCCTTGAAGAATACGAAAGCGAAATAAGCTGGCTGCGGCAAATCAACGACTACACACCCCTTGTGGTTGCCAACCCGATTCCAGCTGCAGATGGCAGTTTCATCCAGCAGATTCCCGACGAAGCTACTGCCACCACTTATTTTTGCGTAGCGACTGAATTTTTAACGGGACAAACTCTCGAAAATGACAACGCGCCTGATGCAGCGGTTCGCCACTTTGAGACTTTAGGCAAAATTACCGCCTATCTACATCGCCAAACAGAAATATGGAATGGCACCAAAAATATCAAACGCTTCCATTGGGATACCGAAAACATGATCGGCGAACAGGCGATTTGGGGCAATTGGAAAGACTACCCGGAAATGACCCCTGAAGCCGAAGAAAAAATCACGCAGTGTTGCGCAATCATAAAATCTCGGCTCGATAAATATGGGAAGAATCCCCGAAACTATGGCGTGATTCATGCTGATCTCCGCGATACCAATATTCTTGTTGACGGAGATGACATTAAGGTGATCGATTTTGACGATTTTGGATTCGGCTGGCATTTGCATGACTTAGCAAGCGCGCTTACGTTTATTGAGGATCGCGAAGACGTGCCTGACCTCGTAAATGCCTGGCTTGATGGATATCGAAAGGTTCTCCCTTTTACCGACACTGACTTTGTCGAAATTGACACGTTTATTTTGCAGCGTCGCATTCAAATGCTCGCTTGGATGGCAAGCCACCAAGACTCGACTCCCGTACAAGGATATATGCAGGGATACATGGAGGGAACCATGGAACTTGTTGATCGCTATTTGCGATTATTCGCTTAATCCAACACAGAAAAAGGACTGGCCATGAAGGAAATTGAAATAATCATCAACGGAGACAAGCTTGAAAGGGTCAAACGCGTTCTGGGGGCCTTTAGTGACAATGGTGTTTTTGTAAATCAAGGTTTTGGATACGGACACCAACATGGATATCGACAAGTGTATACGCGAGATGACAATCGAGGCGTAAATCTTTTGCCCAAAGTTTCAGTACGTACTGTAGTTGCTGACGAAAACGTAGAAGCTATTGTCAACGAAATGGTAAATACCCTGGGAAATGATTCATTTGGCGATGGAAAGATTTTTATAAAAGAAGTAGTTGAGGCTATTCGCGTTCGTACCAATGAACGCGGAAATGAAGCTCTATAGCTACCATCCTTGAATTGACCTACATAACAATTTGCTTACATTAAAAAGCGACAGAATTTCCGAAGAAAGCAGCGCTAGTTACCTTCTTCGGAAATTTTTTTGTGAAGAAGAACCGCCTGAGCAATTTTATGTAGTGGAACACGTTGATCCATTGATGCTTTACGCATTAATTGATAAGCCTCTTTTTCGCTGAAGCCCTGGTCAATTAAAACACCTTTGGCTTGATCAATCAGCTTTCGATCATCTAATTTATGCTCTAGCTCTTCTATAGTTTTCTTGCTTTTGCTTATGTACGCGTTACGTATTCGGGCGAAATCGATTTCCTCTAGCAAACGGGAATCAATGCGATCTTTTTGCACAAATCCCCCAACGCCCCTTTGTATAAGGTTTTCTTTTTCATTGAAAGAAAGCTCTTGATATACCACTACCATCGGAATTGTTGTCTGAAGTTTTACTCTTTCGATAATTTGATCAATTTTTTTCAAATTCGGAAACCGAAATTATCAAACAGAGTGATTCTCTTAGAGTTTCCACGGATAAGTGATCGCAAATGCGAAAACCCGCCGCTTCCAAGATGGCTTTAATACGATCGATATTGATTGCACCTAAAACAATAATGTGCTTTTCCATCACTAACTACCTTATTTTGCTTCATACAAAATAAGCATATTGACTCGGTATTTCACTATCGTTTCAGGCGGTTTTCCACTCTGCAAAATTGCTTAATTTGTGGGACTGAATTTGCGAGACACACCACTAAATCTGCAAGACGGATCACCAAATGCGCAAGACGCGATACTTAATGCGCAAGATGCACCTTGTCGAGCTCATCCTAATGGGACGGACCTTGTCGAACCTCCTAATTATTCCGCATAGCTTTTCATGATAAGAGGCGCAGCAATATATACCATAATCTGGTCAGTGCCTTCTGCTATCTGATTACCACGGCAGTCTTCCCAAATAGTGCTTACGCGCGCACCTTCGGTATATCCTAAACCACCCAAAATCTGCATAGCATCGCTTGCAACCTGAGTAGCAGTTTTGGGAATATAGCGCTTCATCAGCGCAACCGATAAGCGCTTTTCGGGATGATTCGTTTCAATAGACCACGCCGCATGATAGAGCATCGCTCTCATGGTTCGCAGGCTAACTTCCATGTCGGTAAGCATCTGCTCGATCTGCTGGAACTGCCCAATTGGCACACCAAACGCCTTACGACCACGGGCGTTTTCTACCGCATCTTCCATTGCAGCTTGCGCCATACCAAGCGAAGATGCACACGTAAACACACGACCGTATTCCAACAACCTAAACAGATGACGAAAACCGCCTTTGTGGCCAATAAGACGATATTCGGGTTTGAGTTCCACTTCATCAAAAGAAACCGAAGCGAACGGCACCATGGACTGGCCAATCTTATTGATAGGAATTGCGCGAATGCCAGGCAAGTTATGAGGAATCAGCCAAAACGAAAGCGGCGGGTATTTGTCGGCGCTCGGATTGTCTTTATCGATTGCTGCCACCAAAATGTTAGGCGAATACTCGCCGTTGTTTACGTAGGTTTTCTGTCCATTGAGGACGAGTTTGCCGTTGCGCGTTTCAACCGAAGTACTCATGCTCATAGTGTCGGAGCCTGCGTTAGGCTCAGAAACCGCAAGCGAAAACATCAGGCGACCCGTGTTGCGATAGTTTTCCAGTACCTCAGAAACCACACCGTCATCTGCAAATCCGCTTAGGATCTGCAGGTTGAATAAGTCGTTTTGGAACGGAAGCGCCGCACCCGCACAGCGGGAAAGCTCCTCCAAGATAAGCGTCTGACCCATAATATCCAGGCCACGATGACCATCGCTTTGCACCTTGTCTAGAGCAAAGTAGCGATCAACGAAGCCCTTCACTACCTCGTCAGGCAAGCCTTGGTCGCGACGCCACTGGAATACATGATCTGCAGTAAAAACTTCTTCACCGAATGCGCGAAACGTCGCAATGATATTTTTTTGGTTGTCTGATAGCTCGAATTCCACGATTAACCCCTCGCGCACAGCGCTGCTTTATTCGTAACCATTTTCTTTGCGCGCCGCTTTTGTGCAGCGCATTTCTGTACAAACCTGTACAAAAGAAGGATACGGCACTTGCGCGCCGTATCCTATCATCAAGTTTTTCAATATGTAACCCTTGCGCTCAGAATCGCGCGAGCTTAGCGGCAAGGACATTCGCGCCTAGCGGCCCTTCCATACAGGTTCGCGTTTTTCAGCAAATGCCGTGGCGCCTTCGATCTTGTCTTCGCTTGTTTGAGTGATCTTTTCAATCTCTTCCAAAATCTCCCAACCCTTGGAAGGATAAACCACATTTTCGCCCATAGTTTCGTAAGCCGTACGCTTGGTGCATTCGATGGCAAGCGGCGCACCCTTACAGATAAGCTCAGCCATCTTAATGGCTTCATCCAAAACCGTGCCTGGCTCTACTGCTTTATTAATAAGGAAGCACTCTTCTGCCTTCTTGGCAGAAAATGGCTCGCAGGTAAGCATAAGTTCCATCGCGGGTTTTGCGGGCATCATCTGCATGATGCGCATCAAAAGACCGCCGCCTGCTGCCGTTAAACCACGGCGAGGTTCTGGTAGTGAAAATTCCGAATCGGTGCCCGCGATAGCAAGATCACAAGCAACCACAATTTCTACGCCGCCACCTAACACGCGTCCATTTGCCGCAGCAATAATCGGCTTAGAAATATAACGCTTGCACATGCCGGCGAATCCACTTTTTTCATATCCTTCGGGTGCATGCATAGTTCCTGCAGCAATTTCTTTAAGGTCGCTGCCCGCACAGAAGCAATCGCCCACATTGGTGATGATTCCCACACGCAACGAATCAGTTTGCTCCAAGTGATCAAACGCCTGACAAAGCTCCAACCACATAGCGCTGTTGATAGCATTTTTTGCCTCAGGCCTATTGAGCGTAACAATATAAATGCCGTCGCGCTCTTCGGTAAGAATGTATTTGTATGACATATGATCCCCTTTCTTTTCCCCTCATAAATCATACGCCGTTGCTAGCGGATAAACCATTAGCTTTATTTCATGGAAACGCACTTGCCCATGCATAGCTTTCATCCACGGCGAAAGCGCGCACGTACACACTAAGTTGTACGCTGCGCAAACACACGCTAAGCCGTACGTAGTGAAAGCGCGCGTAGCCCTCGCGTCCATAAGAAAAAGCGCCCGCATAAAGCGGACGCCAGAAAACTTCTTACATAAATTCTTTCAAGAACTTATCAACCGCCGCATTGAAAGGTACGGGGTTGTCGTAGGCGATGAAGTGGTCGCCCTGAATGAGTACCAATTCCGACTTGGGCAGACTCTTGTAAATAAGTTCTGTATGATCGCCAGAAATCATGTCGTTAGTACCTACGATAACTAGCGTTGGTACCTCCAGTGCAGCAAGGCGCTTCGGATCGATAGCGGGCTGCGATGCCATAAGGTTCCACAGCTCGTAGCGCTTCATATCGCGTTCGCTTTCATTCTTCCTTGCTTCGCATTCTTTCGCCTTAGCAATAATACGCTCGCGAACGGGCTCGATAACACCTTCGATGTTTAAGTTTGCGCCATTCAAAATAAGCTTGTTAACACGCTCGGGATTGTTGAGCGCAAACAAAAGCGCCGTAATGCCGCCATCGGAAAAGCCCAAAATGTTCGCGCGGAAAATACCATGCTCGTTCATGAAGTCGAGCAAATCTTGCGCGAACTGATCAAACGTGAATGGTGCCGTGCCGCGAGGTGACTCACCATGACCGCGCGTATCAATAGCAATTACGCGATATTCCTTTGAGAAGTATTCGATCTGGTGCCTAAAACGCGTGCAGTCTTCACCATTGCCATGAAGCAGAATAAGCGGGAAACCTTCGCCCTTTTCCTGATAATGAAGCTTAATGTCCATAGCCCCTCCTTAAAATATGTATCTCACGCGCCCTAGAATTAGAACCACATGATGAAACAAATTCGAACAGAACAATTCCCCTTTATTGTCTTATTTATATTGTAGCGGTGTTTTTCGCTGTTCAGACGCACAAGACACCAAATGGTTTTAATCTTGGCGAATTTGGGTACTTATCTGAATTCTCGCTCCCTGTACAATACATATAAGGGACAAGATACGGGGTATTCGAAAAGGGGTCCACCATGAAAATCCTTGCTATTAACGGAAGCCATCGCGTAGGCGAAAATACCAGCAAACTCTTGCAGATGGCCCTCGACGAAGCTGCTGCTTTAGGTGCCGAAACCGAAATGGTTGATTTGGCCGAGCTGGATATTGAATTTTGCGCTGGCTGCAACAAGTGTTTATTTAAGCCGATGTGCTCTATCAGCGATGACATGGACGAACTGAAGCAGAAGATGCTTGATGCTGACGGCATTATTTTGGGCTCCCCTGACTACTTCGGCAACGTTACCGCGCGTATGAAAAACTTTATCGATCGCACGCGTCCTCTTCATATGACCTCCAACCAGCTAAAAGGTAAGGTTGGCGGCTTTCTAACGATGTCTGGCCTGGATAACTGTGGTGCAGAAAGCACGAATGCAGTACTGGAAAACTTCTTTGCTACTCATGAAATGCTTATTGTGCATCCTCGCCCTGAAGGCCCTGTTATTGCCTCGGGCATTACTGGTTCGCTGATGGCAGGCATGCAGGACGGTAAGCCCCGTTGGCGCCGCAGCGTAGAGGAAGATCCTATTGCGCCACTTCTGGCTCATCAGCTTGGCAAAGATATGGTGGAATTGATTCAGCGCTTGAGTTAGTTGCGAAATTATTTAAAGGCGTCTTCGCCTGCTTCGGAATACATACCGACCCATTCTTTTACGCGATGGCGATTCGGGATGTGATACTTCGCCATAACCTCAACCACGCCCATGCCGCCCAGCCTATCGCGGGCTACCGCCATTTTTATTTCAGGAGAATAGGTCACGCGTTCGTCTGCGTGGCTGGTTAGAAATTCTTTGGTACCTAGCGCACGCCAGGTATACGACCAGTCACGCACGGTTTCCCGATTAACGCCCAATTCAGACGATACTGCCTTGTATCCCATGCCTTTTTCAAACAACTCGGCAGCTCTTTGCCGAACCGCCATGCTCCATTTCATAAGATCATCCCCTTGCAGCACTTCCACGGATGAAGAGTGCTAACGCAACGATTTTTCAGAATTGAATTTGCTAGGATTTCAAAATTCCAAATAGCAAATTTCGAAATTGAGAATTGAAATGCGTTTTTCTTAGTTGCGAGTTTTTAGACGTACGAATTTCCTGAAATCCAAAGAGAATTGAAAATCAACAAGGGAGCCCGAGCGCTTATGTCTCGAACTCCCTTGGATCCTTTAAGCCTTCTTATTTTTCGCGCTTTTGAAGGCCTTAAGATTTATCGTGCATGACGACCACGAGGGCGGCGCATCTTGCGAACTGCATAGGTTGCGCCTGCAGCTGCAGCGGCAACAACTGCGGCGAGCGCTGCCATAATGCCACCTGTAAAGTCGCCCGTCTTAGCCATACCGAACAAGCCGCCGTCACCGTCGCCTTCGCCACCCTGCTCAGGTTCAGCAGGTGCCGTGTAGGTATTGGTAAATACTGGAAGCTTAGCTTCGTCATTGTAGGTAAGCTGAGTTATCTTCAGGTTGCCCTTCAGGTCGTCTTCTACAACAGCCTTAACGTTATAGGTTGTTGTATCGTAGGTAACTCCGTTGCTCTGAACGCCTTCTGTTTCAGCATCAGTATCTGCAGGCACTACCTCAGTGATTATGTAGCTGTACTCACCAGGGTCGCTATACGTAATCTTGTCGAAGGTGAAGCCGCCCTTAGCATCGTTGCTTACAGTCTGGATTTCATTGCCATCAGCATCTGCCAATTTGAACTGGAACTCGCCTTCAGCAAGCGCACGGCCATCAAGAACCTTAGTACCACCGAGAACTACGGAAGTGTCTTTTGCTGTATAGGTGTTATTGAAGGTCTTTTCGGTCACCTCATTACCATTAGCATCGAAGACCGTCCATTCAATAAGCATCTTGCCAGCCCCATCGCTGGAAACTTCAGCTTTCGCAGTTAAGGTAGATGCATCGTAATCCACGCCACCAAGCTTGTTGTTTACTTCGCGGATCTGGAATTCGTAGGTTCCAGGCTCCTTAAAGGTAATGGGGCTCAAGGCAACGCTTCCAGCTTCGCCGTCAATTGCTGCAGCATTCACGCCAGTGGCTTTCATATCCTTTGCGTTGTCGCTAGTGCCAACCATTTCGAAGGAGAATTCACCGTCGCTCATATCGCGGCCAGTAAGGGTCTTACTTAGCGTCAAACTTCCATCTGTCGGAGTGCTTCCTTCTTCGGTCACACTATACGTATTAGTGAGGCTAAAGAGCGAACCTGTTGCAGGGTCAGTAGCAACAGTGAGTTTACCCTGTCCGTTATCCGTTACGGTAACTTTAAAGGTTTGAGCTTCATCGTTGCTAATACCGTCAACGTCGCCAGCTTCTTCAATGGTGTAGGTGAAGGTCTTGCTGCGCTCAACGCCCGCATAGGTTTCAATGCCTTCATTGGTTTCAGTATCTTCGGTAGCTTCAACACCTTCTGTGGATGCATCTACATCAGCTGCTTCTACATCGGCGGTATCTGCGGCAGCCTCTTCAGCGCCAAACACGTTTTCAAGCGTGTAGGTAATGGTACCGAAGTCAACGCTACCAGAAGCATCATTATGAGCCGTTACACTACCTGTTACATCACCTGGAAGCGGAGCGTCGTTGCCGTCTTCGTCAACGCCAGTCAGGGTAAAGGTGTACTTGCCCTCAATGTCTGCCAAGGTAGGGGCATCTGCCCAGCCGCCATTGTCGATCTGTTTTTCACCAACAATGGTCAGAGGTACTTCTTCTGCTTCGTAAGTATTCACAAACGCCAGCGTATCGTTGCTGTCCTGTGGATAGGTTACGTCAATGTCCAGCGTTCCGTTATTGTTGTCAGTTACTACCACGTTCACCGTGAAGCTAGAAGCGGTCGGCGTAATGCCTTCTTCTGCCAAGCCGTCAGTTACTTCAGCAACGGTAAATACGTAGGTGTAAGAACCATCTGCATCGTTGTAGGTTGCATAGCCTGCAAATGCATCTTCGTTCAGCGATTCCTTAGTGAACTTAATCTCAGAGAAGTTCACTGCACCCGCAACGCCGTCACCTGCTGCAACGTTTGAACCAGTTGCGTATTTTTTGACGCTCTGATCAACATTACTCTTAGCCGTTACGGTGAAGTCAAATTCGCCTTCAGTCATATCGCGACCACTGGTTACCTTGGTAGCACTCAGCGACGTTGCGCCGTTGCCACCCAAAGAACCGCTTGCTTCATAAGTATTGGTGAACGGAATCACTGCGTTTTCGGTTTCGCCGTCGTTATTGCTGTAGGTGTAGGTTTTATCAACGCTGCCACCCTTGACCTTTGTTTCGACGGTCAGGCCACCCTGCTTGTCGTCAATAACATTGATGGTTACGGTGTATTCCGTGTCGTCGTTGGTATAACCAGCGCCTTCGTCACCACCCGTGGTTTCCTTCACCGTAAAGGTGTATTCGGGATCTGCAGAGGTGTCGTGCGTATGGGTAAATACCATGTCGTCGAACAACTGGATGTTTTCTACCGCATTGCCGTCATCGCCCATGGTCGCGCCCTTGGTGGACACCTTCTTCGTGCCATCCGCGCCAAGCAGCTTCTTCGCGGCGTCATTGGTTCCCGTTACTGTGAACTCAAACTGACCAGCTGCGATGTCGTGGTCAACCAAGGTCTTTTCAATAACCAAGCCACCTGCTGCGTTGTAGTCCAACTCTGCAGCATAGGTGTTATTGAAGGTTGTTTCGCCTTTATAGCTTACGCTTGTTGCAAAACCGCCCTGCTTATTGTCAGTTACTGAAATAGTTATTACTACCTCATGGTTGTCGTACTTAATACCTGGGTTGTAACTTTCACCCAGAACATCTTCCGTTGCCTTTTCTTTAACGATGTACTTATAGTCACCTATTGCATCGAAGGTGAAGGGTCCGAAGCCAAAGTCAGCTTTGTAGGTTCCGTCGCCTTGGACTTCAGCATTTTCAGAAGTAAGCGTTACGGTAGTCTCCTCTGGCATTGGGGCATCAAGATTATCTTCGCTAGGTTCAATGGTGAAGTCGAAGCTGAAGTTTTCGTCCCATGCTGCACCTTCGAAGACCTTCGAAAGCTTAATGCCGTCCTTACCAACCGTTACTTCACCTGAAGGCTTATAGGTGTTGGTGAAGGTCAGGGCATCAGCACCAACCTGCGGCGTTACCTTGAGCGTACCGTCACCGTTATCCGTGGTAGTAACGGTAATAGTTGCTTCGTGGTCGTCGTAAGTTACGCCTGCAATCTTATCCTCATCTGCGGGAACGGTCTCCGTTACCTTGAAGATATAGGTGCCCTCTGCATTAAAGGTGATGTCGCCAAAGGCTGCCTTGTGGTCAGCATTCGATGCGTCAATTACCAGAGAACCAGCGTTTTCAGGAAGCACTACCTTGCCATCGGTAATGGCCTGCGTAGTAGTGTCATTAGCGGCTTCCAGCTTGAATTCGAACGAATCCGTGTCAAGCCACTTATCGCCGTCTCTACCCGTAAAGTTCTTGGTTACTTCAAGGTTGGTTACACCATCAAGCGTGCCCGTAGTCTTATACGTATTGGTGAAGGTCTGGCTTCCCGTAGAACTAGTTCTGTTGACCGTCAGCTGACCGTCTACGTCCGTTACCGTAAAGGTACTCTTGATGACGTGGTCGTCATACGTTACGCCAGCAACCTTATCACCATCAGCAGGCACAACTTCCTTTACCTGTACCACATAGGTGCCAGGCTTAGTAAAGGTGATGTTGCCAAACTGTACGGTACCATCAGCGGCATTTTCGACTGTAGTCTGCTGTGGGAGCGTAATGCCATCTTCTGGGTTAGCACTGTCAACGCTCATCTCAAAGGAGAATTCGCCTGCTGCCAAAGCAGTATTTCTATCGCCAGAGAGAACCTTAGTAATCTTCAGCGGCGTATAGGTTCCAGAAAGCGGTTCATATTCGTTAGTGAAAGTTACTGCGTCAACCTCAGTATAATCAGCTGCACCAGCTTCCTTCTTTTCAATCTTTGGCTCGCTTGCCGTCAGATTGCCCTGCTGGTCATCCGTAACCGTTACCGTTACACGATATTCAGACTCGTCGTAGGTCATACCTAAAGCCTTATTGGAAGGAATCTGTTCCCTGATGATGTATACGTAGTCACCAGCTTCGGTGTAAGTAACGTTCTTCAACAGCTGGATGGAGCCGTCAGCCTTGTTGGGATTCCAAGCTGCACTTTCACCCGTAGGTGCATGACCACCAGAAGCCGTTTCTTGCGGATCTACGATGAAGTAGAACGCGCTGTCGGTAAGCTCCTTGCCCGTCAGTTCCTTTGTGCCGTTCAGGTTTACCGTCGTGTCTGTATCGAACGTAGCCTTATACGTATTGGTGAAGGCGGCAGCGTTCGTTACATCCTTGTCGCTGTCATTTTCAGCTGCGCTGTTGTCGTACTCAACCTTCGCGGTAAGGGTACCTGTTGCTGTGTCTTCCGTCACCGTCACGGTTACCGTAGCGGTGTGTTCGTCGTAATCAACGCCACCCAGATTGCCCTTAGTTTCGGTGATTTCATATTTGTATGTGCCCTCTTTAACGAAGGTGATGTCACCGAACGTTGCAGTGTTTGAAGTGTCACTTGCAGGCTTACCAACGTTCAGCGTTGTACCGTCGGCAGGTTCTGGTGCACCATCAACTGCCGTCAGCGTGTATTCAAACGTATCACTGTCGTTCCAGGTACGACCAGTAAAGGTCTTCTGTACCGTAATGGCGTCGTTGGTGTCTTCACCAACCGTGACCGAAGAAGGTTCGTAAGTATTGGTGAACGTGAAGTTCTTAGCAGCTTCAGCCGTACCGTCGTTCGGCGTTACGGTTGCAACTACGTGTTCTTCTCCGCCTTCATCAGACCTGGTTACCGTGACCTTAACAATCTTTTCAGAGGTGTCATAAGTCACGCCGTTCAGAGTTGGTTTATTTTCGTCCACGCCCTGCGGAAGCTTTTCAGTAATCTTGTAGCCATAGGTGTTGCCAATCATGTCCTGAGTGAAGATCATTTCACCGAAGATAACATTGCCGTTAGCTACATTTTTTACTTCAGTATTAGCAGGCATAGGCTGCTCAGGATCTCCTGCAGGTACCTGGTTGAATTGGTCTCCGCCATCCGTGTTGTAACCGAGAGCTTCAATAGTAAACGTGAAGTCATCGTCAGCAAGGATGCGATCACTATTGGTGGAGTTAAGCACCTTCATACCTTGGATGATAGCTTCAGCATCCGTAGCGCTGTAGTTGTTTTCAAACGCTACCGCATCAACTACTGTTCCTTGCTGTGCACCGTCCCAGATCTGGATAAATGGATTAGTAGGATAATCCAAGTTATTTATACCTGTGAGACCACCGTCTACGCTAGCAAGACTTAGCGTGCCGTCACCGTTATCTTCAATAATGATGTTCACACGATAAAGCGCGCCGTCATAGTCAACGCCAGGCAGAGTACCAGTGTTTTCAGTAATGACGTAGCGATATTCACCTGGCTTGTCGAAGGTTACGTCACCAAATTCGAAGGAAACCTCATCGCCTGATGTCGGATTTACTGTTGCGGTGGTTGCGCTGCCGTCCTGGTCAATGTCTTCTGTAGGCAGCGGAGCGTTTGGTGTCGCCTGAGCAGGAGCGATAGTGAACACAAATTCATCGTCCGCCTGGAAGTCACGACCCGTAATGCTCTTGGTGCCACCTAAGGTGATTCCAAGATCGTCTGTTGTTACTTCCGCTACATTATAGGTATTCGTGAAGGTTACCACGTTGTCTTCGTCAGTCGAAGAAATAGTACCTGTCTTCGTGTTGTCTGCCTGGTCGGAAGTAAAGCCAGCAGGCAGGTTGATTTCCTTCACAGTGTAGTCAACGCCTTCACCTACATTAAGGATTTCCATAGACTGGCCATCCTTAAGAGTGAAGGTTGCTTTACCGTCAGCGTCGAAAGTCAATTCTTTGTCGGTCGTCTGACCATCGGCGTCAGTCAAAATAGCGTCGCCTGTAGTACCTGCCTTAGAAGCAATGGTTACTTCAAACGCAAAGTCTGCATCAGGAGCGGTCAGGCCTTCGCCAGCAGCCACGTCTTTTTCAACCGTCAGAGACTTAGGAGCGTCTGCCTGAAGTAAGCCGTTGTTACCAAGATATACTGTGAACTGACCATTGCCATCATATACAGGGTGGAATACCTGTTCTGCGGTATCTGTGGTGTTTTCACTCTTTGCCTGTGCAAAATCAGTAAGGTAGCCAAGTCTTGGTGCGCCCTGCTTGATGTTTTCCTGTCCACCCACATTAGTAAGCGTGTTTTCACTAGACCCGTTTACATAGAATGTCGAACCAGGTCTTGATACCCACTCAGTCTTTTTCTCGTTACCTTCGTAGTAGGTTATCTGGAAATAGTAGAGGGTATCGTCGTTCTGCACACTCATAGCAGGAGAGTTGGTATTATCCGCCGTATAGAGAGGCGTGTCTTCCTGTACATAGAAGAACGGATTTGTTTCAGCTGCAGTAAATGTTACCTTGGCATCTCCCACAGTCTTATCATTCTGTGTGTCGCCACTGTACTTATTGCTGTAGAAGTTTACATTCTTTCCGTCTTCAGTCATGTTAGCGCTGATGTAATCGTCGCTAACTCCTTCCAGCGTTTCCAGATCAACGCCTTCACGGGCTCCTACTGTGTAAAGTATTCTTGCCGGATAAGCTTCGTTGTTTGTATTATTAATAACACCGTTTTTGTCTATATCAACGGTGTTTACTCTCAGCGGAATAGCTGCCGCAGGAATCTTTACGGTAAGGGTTTCGTTACCATCGTCACCTTTTGTTACGGTGATTTCTATTTTAGATGCATTTAAATCCCCATATACATCTGACGTAATTTTACCTTCAAAAGTATATTTCGTCGTGTTCGCATTTATTTCTTCTTTTGTAGGGTTGTCAAATCTTTGTCCGCCATATATAAGTGTTTTTACTTCATCTACCTGCATATACTCGCCGATAGGGTCAGTATAGGTCAGGTATCCGCTCTCCAATGGGTCACCTTCAATCTGAGTCGGTGCCTGAGCAGATGCGGAAACGATTTCGCTGGTGATGTCGTCGAATACATTCGTTACGTCTTCTGCGTTTTCAGCAGAATAGTAACCATCGTTGTACGCGATGGTAGAGATGTCACCACTGCTTGGATGACGGAAGGTATAGTTATCCAATTCCGGAGTATAGGTGGTTTCATAATTTGGATCCCAGAATGGACCCGTCTGTACTTCTTTACCGTTTATATACCAATCCCAGGCATCTTCGATTGCATTTGCAACATTATTGTTGTCAGTCAGATGAGTTCCCGGATCGAGCGCCATCTGAGCACGATAATAATTACTTCTATCCCGTCCAGAATCAAGCTGTTCAATACCCATACCGATAGTGTAGATCTTGCAGGCAGTAGAGGATTCCGAATCTTCAATTCCATAATGCTGGTTGACCTGCTGTTTGTTGTACTGGGCATTCATGGCAACCTTGAGCGCATGAGCATTATTTGTCGCACTACCAGTGCCTTCAGATCCTGACGGATTCCACCAGTCACCGGAACCGGAATAAGTAGCTGCACCGTCAGAAAGCAGAATCAACGCAGGCACATGCTTGGACGCGCCTTCACCGATATCGTCAGCACTTTTCAGAATATCCAAGCCGGTATCAACACCCATGTGAATGTTGGTGCCACGCACACCGGTTCCCATTTCCAATTTTTGATTATTGGCCACTGATTCAAAGGTGGTATCAGTAACATAATCATCGTAATAGCCACTATAATACGTATCGCTTTCATACCAGATATAATCTCCATTGTGCTGTCCACTGGTAGAAGCAGAATAGTGTCCTAAAGGCATCAAAGTATGCGCTGATGAGCCGTAAAGAACCACCGCCACTCTGGAATCAGGATGAGATTCCATAATGGTTGCGATAGATGTATTTACCGCTTCAACAGTTGCCGCCAGACGGCTCTGTCCGCTGCCGCCTCCAACCGAGTCATCCATAGAGTTGGAATTATCGATTACAAACACCACATCAACAGGAACCGAGCTTTTACCCGTAATGTTTTGAGTGGTAGCCAGAGCAGAATAAGCTACCAAGAAGTCAGAATCATTCTGAACGGTAACGTTTCCCACGTCACCGCTAAAGGTGGCATCATCGGTATAGACCGTCTTGTCGGTCCATACACGACCAGCATATCTAGTAGAAGAGTTATCACCCAGGTTCTGTGAGTATGAACCAGTGGTATTACCATCTGACGACTTCTCCGCCGCAAATGCAGTACCTGCTGGCATAGCCAACGAAACTGCCAGAATTACTGCGAGAAGTGCGGTTAGTACTGCACCAACTTTGCCTGCATTATTGCGACTAAAGTTCCTTGCTGCAGCGCCTACCTGCTTAAAAGCGCCCCCCCCCCGTGAGGTTATTTCGGGATTCAATCAAAGCGGCAGAATGTTTTCCGTGCTTCGCTTTGTCATCCTTACCCCAAGGTTTGCGGGAGCTACTCATACCAAATGAGTGACGACCCTTGAACGACATACCAAAAACCTTTCCTATACGAAAACCCCAATAAAGTTTAGGTAACTAAAAGAAATGTTACGTATTTGCGACAAACCCCTCGGACAATCCGCATTTTGGGCGTAGTTGTCCACTCACAATACGGAGTCAATCTTAGCAGCTTTGATCCTACTATTCTTAAAGAAAGTTATGTTTTTTCGAAAAAGTGGTAATTTAACTGGGTTTTTCGGTCATTTGGGTGTCCTTTTCTAGGTACCCCCCCCCGAGAAAAAGCGCCCGTCAGGGCGCTTTGGAAGTATTAGCTCAATTGGCCTTGCTATATCTTCGCCTTGCCGTCGCCTTAAGCTCTAATTATTTGTTGGTTCTTTACCCTGCGAATGCTTATTTAGAACAATATGAATATCTTCGCTAGTACATAGCCTATGATGCCGCATCCCGGGAAGGTAAGTACCCACGCAAGAACCATGTTGCCAGCCTTACCCCACTTCACGTTACTCAAGCGTTTCGATGCGCCTACACCCATAATTGCGGTGGTCTTAGTATGCGTTGTGGATACAGGCATACCTGTACCATTTGCTAAACCAATACAGAAAATAGCGGAAAGACAGGCGGCAAACCCTTGGTACGGCTCCATCTTTACCATGTCCATGCCAACGCTTTTGATAATCTTTTTGCCGCCAATAGCAGTACCTAAGCCCATGGTTGCTGCGCACAACAGCACCAGCCACAACGGGAAGTTTACATCGCCCGTTTCGGTACCCATTCCCATGCACAGCATAATACCCATCATGCTAACCGACAAAAACTTCTGGCCGTCCTGAGCGCCATGCATAACGGCAACACCCGCACCAGAAATAATCTGTGCCCAATGCCAAAAGTTCGCCGACTTTCGACGATTGATTCCTCGTGCTAAAAATTCAATGAGTTTGGTAAATAGCCAACCACAGAAAAAGCCTAAGCCTGTAGAAATAACCAAGCCATATAAAACTTTTACCCATTCGTCAGGATTAACGCCGCCAATACCATTTTGCAAAGCAATAGCAGCACCTGTAATGCCTGCAATCAGTGAATGGCTCTGAGAAGAAGGAATACCAAACACCCAGGTAATAACACCCCAGGCAATAACCGCTATCATCGCGGCCGCTAACGCAAGCAAGGCCGCTTCGTTATCTCCCCCGAAATTCGCCATAGTGAATATGGTTTTTGCTACCGCAGCGCCAACAGTAGTAACCGCAAGCAAACCAATAAAGTTGCATATTGCCGCCATAACGATAGCTGCGCCTGGAGACATGCTTCGTGTGCCTACTACCGTAGCAATTGCATTTGGTGCGTCCGTTGCGCCATTTACTACCGTAGCCCCCAACGTAAGTAGCAACACAATTACTAAAACTGGGCTGCTTGTTAACGCCGTCAAAAAAGCACTGAATTCAATCACTGTTTTTGTCCTTCACGTATATCTTGTCACGCAGATAACCCGCAAAAGCCATCTGCGTTAGGGGAAGGTGGCAGTGGTTTTGTCTCAGGTTTTTGATTTAAGGAATTCGCCCACCCAAACTACGAATACGACGCGAGCAAAATACTCCTCAAATCCTTGTATTTGTATGATACGAGAACAAGAGCAAATTATTTAGCAAAGTTGCAACATTATTTAACGATTTTGCAATATTGGTCGCCAGCGCTTGATAGTTAGTCTTTAGTAATTGTTACTTTGTCCACTAAGACCGACTGTAAGTATTCCTTGTCAAGCACGCAACCCAATCCTGCAGGATGGTCCACGGTATTCAATACCAATTCGCCATTGTCTAACTCCAAAGGCGGTAGTGCAGTGTCGTGGTTAAAGTATTCCGAATAATCCGATACATCTGCAGGCAAATCCATACCAGGCAGCGTTGCAAAGGCTGCATGCATACGCTTCGAAACACCCGTATCGAACATACCACCCATCCAAGCAAGCTTGTCCTGTTCGCGAGCCCAGGTATAAAAATCAAGCGTTGGTTGAATACCACCAAATTTTGCAACCTTAAGCGCATAGCACCTTAGGTTTTCGAAATCCATGGCCTGCTCCATGTCGCTTGCAGTAACAACCGATTCGTCTAAGCAGACAGGCGTTTTGATGTTATCCTGCAATTCGGACAAGCGCGCAAATAAATTGGTATCCCCGTTTTTGGGAACATACGAGGGATTATAGGGCTCTTCGATGCAAGCAATATTGTATTCATCCAACTTAACCAACACATCCAAGTTGGTTTCATCGAAGGACTGATTTGCATCCAACATAATTACAAGATCGGGATGAGCTTCGCGTACCTTCGCCACGCAAGCAAGCACCGTATCAGGTTGCACCTTCATCTTTACGCGCGTATAGCCCGCCGCCACCGCAGCATCCACCTGATCGCACACTTCTTCTGGCGTGCCCAAGCCAATAACCACGCCACCCAGAATTTTTTCTTGATTGGACCCACCAATCAACTTCGAAAGCGGCTGTCCTACAATCTTGCCGTACAAATCCCATACCGCAGGTTCAACGGCTGCTTTCGCCATAGGATACTTTGCCAAATCGGGGAACGTTGCCAAAGACTGCGACACCTGAGATGGATGCAAATAACGCTCGCCCAGAACAATCGGCGCAATAGAATCGCGCACCACGCGAAAATCTTCTTCAATGGTTTCAGGCAAGTACCAGTTGGTCTTAAACGAAACACATTCGCTAATACCCAACCTTCCAGCCCAGTCTTCAATTTCTACAAAGAACGATTCGCGTTCTTCAACCGTCGTTTTAGGGGTTTTCACCGCGTGAACAAACGGCTGCTTTATGCGATAGATACTCAGGCGCTTAATATCGATACGCTTGTCGTAGCGTTGCTTAAGCGCCATGCGATCAACCTTACCCGCAACAGTAAGCGGAAATTCGTCCAACACCAAAATGTGCTTAGGGTGGTGAAGCTTCGACATATGATTGTCCAAATAATCGTGAATCATATGCGCAAATTCTTGCTGACAGCTTGCCGCACGAATGCCTGTCTCGGCAGGGTGAAGGCCCAATTCTTCGTGGTCGCGCGCTATGGTTTCAGCAGAATAATCTGCCTCCACGAAGGCAACAGGACGATACCCCCACGTTTCATCCGCAGTACCAAATACATACGCATCACTTACGCCTGGAATATTCAGCAACACATCGCGAATTTCAGCAGGATAGATATTTTCACCACCTGAAATAATTAAGTCTTCGGTGCGTGCATACACGCGCAATAAACCATTGCGGTCAAGCGAAGCGCGATCGCCCGTTACAAAATAACCATCAACACTTGATGCCTTGCGGGCGTTCAAATAACCCTCGAAAATGCCTGGTCCCGCTACGTGAAGCTGACCGATTCCATCTTCATCGGGGCGCATAATACGTACATCGTAGCCATCCAATACATGAAGCGCGCCATCAAAGTTGCGCGTTACAGGCGCTGTTGCAATTAAGCTCGCTGTTTCGGTCATACCATAGCTTGCGTACACTTTTGCCTTGGCGCGCAGCGCTTTCTGGATGGTCTTTTCATTGAGTTCCGCACCGCCAAGCAAAATGCAAGAGTACTGCGTAATAATGCGATCGTGATCGTGTTCCAATAGGTCGGCCAAAATCTTATCGACCACCGAAATATGCGTTGCGCGGAAACTGAGCACGTCGTTCAAGATACGCTGAGGCTGATAACGCTCGTACACCACAAAGGTGCTGCCATTCAGAAGCGAGCGCACTATAATTTGGAAACCGCCCACATGACACATGGGAAGCACCATCTGCCAAACGCCTTCGCCTTCAATTGCAAGAGCATCGTTTGCCGCAGCGGCAGAAGCCATCAAACAGTTCCACGTTAAGAAGGCTGCCTTGGGTGTGCCTGACGATCCTGAGGTAAACATAACCAAGCCAGCATCGCTGCCATCAAAGTTTTCTGCGCAGGTCTGTACAAATTGGTCCAGCTCAACTTGAAGACGCGTAAGCACTGCCGCATCACTAGGAAGACGCCCAAAAGAAGCTGCATCAAAACCCGTTGCGTCAATAAGCAAGCGATTCACAATTTGATTCGTGAATACATCCATACCCTGTTCGCCCGTTGCGTTTTCCAATTCCACCAAACGCAGCTGACGCTCTTCAGCAGAAAGACGAGGATTCAGCAGGGCAAGGGTATAGCCGCCATAGGCTGCCGCCAAAGAAAGCACCACTAATTCCGCACCGTTATACATATTGCAGGCGAACGTTGCACCAGGCTGCAAGCCATGACGCTGCAATTCGCGCGCAAGGGCACTAGCCGCTATATGCGCCCTTCGAAAGGTATATTCGATTGACTGTTTGTCGGTCTGAACACAAAAGAAGAGAGCATCTGGTTTGCGTTTTGCCCAATGTGTCAGGTGCGTAATCATTGGTTAGTTCACTTCCTTACGGAAACTTAGGGAATTGCTGGAAGTCAGGCTGGCGCTTTTGCTTGAATGCATCGCGGCCTTCCTTGGCTTCATCGGTGGTGTAATACAAAAGGGTAGCATCACCTGCAAGTTGCTGAATACCCGCATAGCCATCGGTTGCTGCATTAAACGATGCCTTCAAGAAACGAAGTGCCGTAGGAGATAGTGCGAGCATTTCTTTTGCCCAAGAAACGCATTCTTCTTCCAGCTGATCAAAGGGAACAACTTTGTTGATCATGCCCATTTCCAATGCTTCTTGCGCAGTGTACTGGCGGCACAAATACCAAATTTCGCGTGCTTTTTTCTGGCCCACCATAGCTGCCAAATAGGAAGCACCATAGCCGCCATCGAAGCTACCAACACGAGGGCCCGTCTGGCCAAACTTTGCGGTTTCTGCCGCAATGGACAAATCGCACAGGTAGTTCAAAACATTGCCACCACCAATAGCGTAACCATTGACCATAGCAATAACAGGCTTAGGAACTACACGAATAAGACGCTGGAGGTCGAGCACGTTCAGACGAGGAATATTGTCTTCACCCACATAACCGCCATTGCCGCGCTTTTTCTGGTCGCCGCCCGAGCAAAATGCCTGATCTTCAGGGCGACCGTCGTGGTTTGCGCCCGTCAGAATAATTACACCGATGGAAGCATCGTCGCGCGCGATAGAAAACGCATCGTACATTTCGATATTGGTTTTAGGAGTAAAGGCATTTCGACACTCAGGTCTGTTGATGGTAATTTTTGCGATGCCATCATACGTTTCGTAGATGATTTCATCGTATTCTTTGCCCTTTACCCAGGGAAAGTTACTCATGCATGGTCCTTTCTATACTTATTTAGCGCTCCCTTTACGGGTGACTGAAGTCTCGATGCCCGACGTTTCCGCTTCAGTATTCGCTAAAAAATGTACTACCTCTTTAAGATAAAGCATTGGAGCCTCTAAGTGCACATTATGTCCTGCGGGAATGACAGAAACTAAAACGCCCTCAGCTTCAAGCGTAGCAGCAACTACTGCACTTTTCGCGTCTTTATCGCCATAGATATACAACATTGGAAGGCCATTTTGCCGTTGTGTACGAACAGCTTCAAGCGTTACCTCGGCAAGAGGCATAGCCTGTTTTCCTGATCCCTGCAAACAAAGCACCATGGAAGTAGGATTATTTGCCGCACGAGAAACATGAAGCAGCTTGTCCCAACCCAGTTCTTTTTGCGTTGCAAACATGGGAAGCGTTTCCCAATAGTTCACGAATGCTTCCATGCCATCATGCTGGATCCTATCCACCCAGCCCTGATTACGCTGCGCTGCCTCTGTTCGCTCTGTTTCCGTTGCGCAACCAAGATTGCAGCTTTCGAGCACTACCGATGCCAGAACATCGCTGCTGGTTTGCAGAAGACGAAGCGCTATGCGCCCGCCCATGGAATAACCAATGACGTGGGCGCGTTTTGCGTTGGGGCTTTTTGTGCGAGGACGGCTTGTGAGGGCCTGTCTTATGTGGGCGTGTTTTTCGTGCGCGCAGACTACCTTGCGCAAGAAATAATCCACTGACGCTGCCATATCTTCGTAAGTATAGCGCGCGGGTTTCTTGGATTTTTCGGTAAGCCCATGCCCCATGAAATCGAGCGCATACACACAAAAACGATTGGCAAGTGAACGCGCTATGCTGTCCCAGCTTGTTGAGGATTGCATAAACCCATGCAGCAATACCACAGGTGGTAGTTCTGGATTCCCCCACAGCTGATAAAAGAAGCTGCATCTTTTATAGGTAAAGGATCGCGGAAGCGGCTGTTCTACCCAATTATCACGTAAGGGCATTTCAGACGCGGGATTCTCGCGTTGGGAATCCCGCGCGAATGGCGCTTTTCTATCGGTAGCGTCCATAGCGTTCTTTCACTCCTTGCAAAGGTACGGGTACCTCAATAAGCGAAATACCTGGATTTCCCAACTGCTCCCTCAACACACTGCGAAACGATTCGAGCGATTCTGCCTTTGTCGCCGAAACGCCAAAGGCTTGCGCTGCAGCGCAAAAATCAATCTGATGAGGCGTTAAGAACAAGCGCTCGAAGTACGGATCTTCGGACTGCTGCGGCAACATATCAAAAATAGCACCGCCATTGTTATTCAAAAGCACGATAACAACACTTGGTCTGCGCGATCCTTGCGATTCGCGCAAAAGCATTTCACCTTGTAGAGCAAGCGCATTCAAATCATGAAGAAGCGTAAGATCGCCCGTCAAAAATACCGTTTGTTCAAATTCCTGAGCTGCGCCAAGCGCACTAGAAACCGTACCATCAATACCATTCAAGCCGCGATTCGCCAACACCGTTAGGCGCTTTCCACGCTTGAAGCAAAACTCATCAATGGCGCGAATCGACATACTATTTGCACTGAAGAGAAGTGATTCTGCTGGAAGTTCATCCAGCAAGGCCTGAACATACGCACCTTCAAAGGCATCGTTCACCGACAAATCGGAAGCGAGTAGGCGTTCGGTACGCGCACGGTCTAACATACCCCATTGCTGGATGTTTATCGGAAGCGTTTCGCGCTCATCGGGCATTTCTTCGAAGTTGTAGGAAACCGCTTCTAGCATAGCTGCCACAAAGTCCATAGGATTTGCGGGAATGAAGGTGGTTGTTTGCGCATTAAAATCGCGCGATTCTTGCACGTCGACCACAATTTGTGCAGGGCGCAGAGCTTCTATAGTTTGCGCCACGCGCTTAGAAACAGGATAGCGCCCGAAGCGAATCACCACGTCAAACTCTGGCATATCGGGCGTGCCAATGAGCTGGTCATAGCCACAAATCACAGAAGGATGGCCGTAGGATCGCAGCTGCGAAAGCGGGTCTGCCAATAAAGGCGCGTCAAAGCGTTCGCTAAAGGCAAGCAACGCCTGCGCTTCTCGGTCGCGTCGTGCCTGATCGCGAATAGCCTCGATAGAAAAGGTTCCTTCACCAGCAAGCACAATCACCTTATGAGAATCCAAGTACTCTGCCAGCAGATCGGCCTGAGCCGAAGGAAGAGATCGGTCAATTTGCACGGCAACAGGCAATACATCGTGTCCTTCGATACGACCACAAGAAAAAAGATCTTCGCGATCGATCGCAGGAGTTAGCGGGTCATCGAAGGGAAAATTCGCATGAACGGGCGCCGAGCCGTGCGTTCCTGGCGCTGCACAAGCAACTAGCTCGCGAGCAATTTGGCGCACATAGGCAAGTTCCTTTTCTTCGGCGCTAGGGACTGCCATGCTAAAGAAGCGACGTACATGATCGGAATACACCTTATCCTGATCGCAGGTCTGAGGAGCTCCGAGTTTCTGCAGGCGAGCAGGCCTGTCTCCCGTAAGCACAATAAGCGGGATGCGAGAAGATTCTGCCTCCATTACTGCAGGATAGTAATTTGCCACCGCTGTGCCCGAAGTGCACACCAAAGCAACCGCGCGGCCACTGGCTTTGGCTAGCCCCAAAGCAAAAAAGCCCGCCCCGCGTTCGTCTACATCCAAATAGAGGTTAAAGGCAGCACCAAAACGGGTATGCGCCTCGTAAGCCACCATAGCTAGCGGGGTTGATCGTGAACCAGGGCTTACCACCACATCGCGCACACCCGCGCGCATTAGTTCGTCGAAAAACGAACCAATGTATAAACCTAGTTCATCTGATGCCTTCATACGTTGCACCACCTTCCCGCGGCGCCGAAACTTTCATTCGCCGTTATTTTTCGTCGATGCGTTTGTTGCTACTTTTCCTCTGGCGCCGTAAAAGCGCTCAGGATGGTTTGCAACTTCAAATCTATTTCGTCAAATTCGTCGCGCGCGTTGCTTCCTTCTACAACTCCGCAACCAGCATAGAGCCAGCCAGCTTCTCCATCGAAGACACCCGAACGAATTGCCACCGAAAATTCTCCATCGCCCGCGCCGTCCACATAACCAACCGCACCACCGAAAAAGCCTCGGTTATACGACTCCGCTTCGCGAAGTGTCATCATGGCTTCGCCTACGGGAGTGCCCGAAAGTGCAGGCGTTGGGTGCAACTGACTTGCCAGCGACAACAAGCTGCGTCCCTCCATTACCTGTGCCGCAACAGGAGTGCACAGGTGTTGAACATGGCGAAGTGCCTTGATGAAAGGTGTCTCGGGGATATCCACGTTAAAACAATTGCGCCCGAACACATCGCGCATGAACCGTACAACAAATTCATGTTCGCGACGATTCTTGTCATCATGTAAAAGAGCTTCGGCGCGTTGCTTTCGTTCGGCTTCATTAGCACCACACGATGTGGTTCCCGCCAAGCACATGCTTTCAACCGCGTTTCCCCGCTTGCGCACCAAAAGTTCGGGCGTACAGCCGCAGAAAAATACGTCGCCATAGCGATACATGAAGACACAGCCTCGTGCATCGCCATCAATTAAGTTTACGAGTATATCCTTTGAAGAGAACGGCTCTTCGGTTTTTAGGTGCACGCGACGCGAAGGTACCAGCTTGTCGATTCGATGCGACCGAATTCGGTCAAGGCCGATTTCCATCACATGTTGCCAGTCTTCAAACGAATCGCGCGTAAGAACATAGGGTATCGTTCGATGCGTGCGCGGTTTCGCTTCGCGAATATGACGAGCGAAGCGCTCAATACGGCCAGGATACACAGGTCCTAAGCTGTTTATCTGCAAAAAGGTGCCTGATTCGTTTTCGATCAACACTACCTCAGGCACCATCAGGCGCACCTTTGGAAAAGACGACATCATGTCATCAGCAGGTTTTGGATTTGCTTCGTCGAACCGATTGAACGAAAACAGGATCGGCTGACAAGGGGCTGGGCGCAGGGCAGAATGCTGCGTGGTGAGCTGCGCGGCTTGCGCAGTACTTTGCGCGGTTTCCGCGGGGTGCGGTGCACTTTTCGCTGCCTGCAATACAAAATCTGCACTATCCAAAGAAGGAATGGCGATGCAGCGACCAAGACCCATATAGCGATTTTTGCGTTCCTTGTTGTAGTACACAAACTGATCGGTAAAACCTTTTTGCAGCACACAGAACGCATCCACGATATCAATGTTTGATGCCGACGCGTCATCAAGACGCACGCTATGAGAATAGATTTTAGGCATGATTACCTTCGTTCTGTGCTTCAGCGCGCACACGCTGCATAAGTTTCGCCTGATCCCATAATTCTTGAAGTTCATCCATGGAAAGATCTTCTATGTTCTTGCCGCTAGCCCAAGCAGCACCTTCCATAAATGCCCATCGGTCGCGAAACTTTCTGCATGTTGCACGCAGCGCCGATTCGGGATCAACCTTTACTTTACGAGCGACATTGACCAAAGTGAAAAGGACATCGCCAAATTCCAGCTCCATAGCCTGAGTGTTGCCTTCGGCGCATGCTTGCTTGAATTCTGCGATTTCTTCTTCGACCTTTTCCCAAACCGCTTCAACGCTGTCCCATTCGAACCCAACTGAAACTGCCTTGCGAGAAATCTTGCTTGCTTGCATCAGCGCGGGAAAACTTACGGGAATGCTATCCAGTAAGCCTTCGGGTTCGGCAATAGTTTGCTGATCGGTATCGTTTTGTTCGTCGGTTCCGTTCTGTCCAGCAGCATTCTTACGCTCAGCAAGTTTTACCTTGTCCCAAATATCAAGCACTTCGCTTGCCGAGGTAGCATCTTTGTCGCCAAATACGTGCGGGTGCCGACGAATCATTTTTTCATTCACATCGCGGCACACATCAGCAACGTCAAATTCGCCTGCGTCTGCCGCAATCTGGCTTTGCAGCACCACCTGTAGCAACACATCGCCCAGCTCTTCGCGCAAATGCGCCACGTCATGCTGCTCGATAGCGTCTACCGCTTCATAAGCTTCTTCGATCATGTTATGCGCAATAGAATCGTGCGTTTGTTCGCGATCCCAAGGACATCCATCAGGTGCGCGAAGCGCCGCGATCGTATCCGCAAATGAAGAAAACGCCTCGCCAGCATTCGGACAGGGTTGCCCTTGCTCGCGAAGCGATTGTGAGTTGCTCTGATCTTTTTGATGCTCGTTGCTTTTCAAGCCGTCTTGATTAGGCTGGCTCGCTTGATCAGATGAATCTGTTTGCTCTAGTGGATCTAATGATGTCATTGCTACCCCTAGAAGTGATGTTTCTTAAATTGAGTACATTGCCTGGAATACATCTTCACGTTGGATAATTACCTGAACACCCAGATCTTCGCCTGCTTTAGTAAGCGCTTCTTGCACTTCGTTAAAACCAGCAATATCGGTATCCAGTTTTACCAGCATGGTCATGCTGAAGATATCGTCCAAAATGGTCTGGCTGATGTCGGCGATGTTGGCGCCCTTTTCTGCCAACACGCCAGAAATAGCTGCAACGATTCCGCTGCGGTCTTTACCCAGAACTGAAATTACACAACGCATTTTTTATCCTTTCGGTTTTGGGTAACGTTATCGACCCATCAATAGCGACAACGCTTCTGCGCGCGTTGCCGCACTTGCACTGCTCTTGAATATACCACGGACGGCGCTGGTCGTAGTTTTCGAACCAGGTTTTTTAACGCCGCGCATGCTCATGCACAGATGTTCTGCTTCCATAATCACGATGACGCCCTGCGGATTAAGCTGTTCCATCAAGGTGTCTGCCACCTGCGAAGTAAGACGCTCTTGCACCTGAGGACGACGAGCATAAGCGTCCACCAAACGAGCTAGCTTTGAAATGCCGCAAATTCGTCCGCTTTTTGCTGGAATGTAGGCAACGTGTGCCTTGCCGAAAAATGGCACCAGATGATGTTCGCACATAGAGTAGAAAGGAATGTCGTGTACGATTACCAACTCTTCGTGGTGCTCATCGAAGGTGGTTTCGAAATGCACGGCAGGATCTTCGTAAAGACCGGCGAACACCTCTTCATACATGCGCGCAACACGTGAGGGAGTTTTTTGCAGCCCTTCGCGATCGGGATTTTCGCCAATTCCTTCCAGAATCATGCGAACGCCTGCTTCGATTTTTTCTAAATCCATTGAACCTTGCAAAGGTTCGCTTATATGTTCTGACATCTATTGCCTTTCCACCAATGTAGTGTTTGCAGCGTTTGCCCGCCCGCATGCATGCGTTTTGCATGTTTGTACACGTTTTCGCACTTGCGCTTGTTTGCATCAGCTTGCTTACTTGCGCGTTTGCACGTTTGCGCTTGCTTGCATCAATTTGCTCGATTGTGTGTTTGCACGCTTGCGTCTAGCTACTTATTTTTATTTCAGCTTTCGTATTGTAGTACAGGTACCCTCCGACTGTAACAAGTACCCTACGACTGTACAAAAGCCTTAAATATCCAACTCCAACGAAACAGGGCAGTGATCGGATCCGAATATTTCCGAATAAATGTTTGCCATTTGAACTTGCTGGCGCAAAGCTTCACTTACCAAAAAGTAATCAATACGCCATCCCGCATTATTGGCGCGTGCGTTGAAGCGATAGCTCCACCACGAATAAGCACCCGTTGTTTCTGGATGAAGTGAGCGGAACGTATCCACGAATCCCGCATCGAGCAGCTTGGTAAACTTTTCGCGTTCTTCATCGGAAAAGCCTGGGTTACCGCGATTAGTGCGAGGGTTCTTTAGATCGATTTCCTGATGCGCTACGTTGAAATCACCGCACATTACCACAGGCTTTGCGTTGCAGGCATCGCCATTTGGCAACACGCCTTCTTCAAGGCTTTTGCACATATCTCGGAATACGTCGTCCCATTGCATGCGATGGTCAAGACGGGCAAGTTCTGATTGTGCATTAGGTGTATACACGTTCACGAACCAATACTTTTCAAATTCGCAAATAACTACGCGTCCTTCAGTATCAAGTTCTGGAACGCCTACTTCATGAAGCACCTGCAGCGGCTCTTCTTTGCAGAATACCGCCGTTCCTGAATAACCTTTACGCTGTGCATAGCTCCAATACTCGTGGTAACCAGGCAAATCCATTTCGATTTGGCCTTCTTGAAGTTTCGTTTCCTGAACCGCAAACACATCAGCGTTCAATTCGTTGAAGGCATCCATGAAGCCTTTTTTCATTACGGCTCGCAAGCCGTTCACATTCCAAGATACAAGTCTCATAAGACAATCTCTTTCTATTGCAAAAGAGCCCCGAAGTTTCGGGGCTCTTATAGATTTGTCTATCTTGCCAAAAAGTATTACTTCTTCTTTGACTGCTTAGCTGCCTTGCGCTCTGCGCGCTCATAGGCCTCTTGACGTAACGGACGCAACTGCTTGGAGTCGATACGAACGCTAATGAAGAAGAACACCCAAGAAACAATCATGATCACAATAGGAATGATCTGATTTTGTGGCATAAACAGCGAAAGCAAAATAGCGATAACCATGCCGCCTAAGCCGATCGCAGAATACATGATGCGCTTGCGATTCAAGGCCTTGAACTGTGGGGTATCGGGAACGTAGCGCTGGATTGCACGCAAACGTGCACGACCAGTTTTGCGTTCCTCTTTGCTCTCCTGGGCTTCCTGCTTTCGTTCAGCCCTATGTTCCTGTTTCTCTTCAGGGGTGCGCTTCGCAAAAAAGCCCTTCTTTTCTGGCTTATCTGACTGCAGACGCACAGAAGACGCTGCCTTAGACACAGGCTTGGCGGAAGCAGCACTCTTGCGGGTTGAGCCTCCCTTATGATCGCCCGTGTAGCGCTCGTTCATGGGGTTTCGTTGAGTCATTCTTTAAAACTCCTTGCTAGGCCGCATAGCAGGAACACAGATCGGACACGGTACAACTGTTGAGCGCCTTCAACTATTGTTAAGCGCTCTTAGCTATTAGTGTTGCACCTGTTCCGCCGCACATCCTACTGAGCGACAAATGCCTTACCAGTAATTTTTTCGTATGCCTGAATATACTTTTCGCTGGTCTTCTTGATGATATCTTCAGGAAGACGAGGTGGGTTGCCCGTACGATCCCAGTTAGCATTCAACCAGTTACGTACGAACTGCTTGTCGAAGCTTGGCTGTTCTTCGCCTACCTTGTAGGTATCAGCAGACCAGAAACGAGAAGAGTCTGGTGTCAAAACTTCGTCGCCCAAGATAATCTTGCCATCAACCACGCCGAATTCGAACTTGGTATCCGCAATAATAATGCCGCGATCGCGAGCATGATCAGCAGCACGGTTGTATACCGCAAGTGTTAAGTCGCGAATAGCAGTAGCATTTTCTTCGCCGATGATTTCAACACAGCGATCGAAGCTGATGTTTTCGTCATGGTCGCCAATTTCAGCCTTGGTAGATGGAGTGAAAATAGCTTCAGGCAATTTGGAAGAATTTACCAAGCCTTCTGGTAGCTTAATGCCACATACAGCGCCAGTTGCTTGGTAGTCCTTCAGACCAGAACCAGTCAAATAACCACGGACGATACATTCAACAGGGAACATGTTAGCTTTCTTAACCAACATGAAACGACCTGCCAAGTAATCAGAATAGGGCTTAAACTGCTCAGGCAAATCTGCAACATCAGCAGAAATAAGATGGTTGTCTACTACATCGGAGAGCAAATCGAACCAGAAGCAGGAAAGCTGCGTAAGTACCTGGCCCTTGTAGGGAATTTCGTCTTCCAAAATGTAGTCAAAAGCAGAAATGCGATCGGACGCCACCAAGAGAAGCTTGTCTCCCAGGTCGTACAGGTCGCGCACCTTACCCTGTGCGTCGGGCTTGATGTCGATTCCAGACATGATGGTCCTTCCTTAAAGTGAATATTCGCAAGTTCCTATTATGTAACATATTCAAAGCACATGCACGAAAAAGCAGAAAGTATCTTATATATTTGCAGCCGCATCCGATTTTTGCAGCCATATTTGCAGCCGCATCCGATTTCTGCAGCCGTATCTAATAATTGCATCCACATCCGCGTTGTTTAACGCGTGCATTTACCAATACACGAATTGCTCCACGAGGCACGACTTGTTGCACGCGCTTTCGGCTAGGCTCATGCTTCAGCTTTCGCCTGCACTTCATCTAGGCTCGCTCTTCAGCTTGCGTCTTCGCTTCAACTGGACTCAAGGCTTCAGCTTGCGCCTTACAACGCCTAACGCTATCTATTGTTCGTATTCTGTCTGCTGTTGCGCTTCGTCGTGCGTTTGCGAGAGTTTTCCGAATAGAGCGGTATATAGATGGTGAAGCAAGCACCTTCATTCGGTCTGCCCTCTACTCGCACCCAGCCATTGTGCTGGTCTACGATTTCTTTAACTACTGAAAGACCAATACCCAGTCCTCCCGTTGCGCGAGCGCGACCAGAATCAGCACGCCAGAATCGCTGGAATACCAACTTGGCTTCTTCGGGGGTAAGACCAATACCCGTGTCTTTAACCACGATCTGCCCCATCAAATCGCCCTTCTTCGCTTTAACGGTAATCGTACCGCCTTCGGGTGTGTAACGCACCGCATTCGAAATCAGGTTCGCAGTTGCCTGACGCAGCAAGTCGGCATCGCCAAATACGTATACATGAGGGTCGTATTCGAATTCCAAATTAAGGCCCGCATCGTGAATGTAGGCTTGGTGCGTTTGCACTACCGCAGAAAGCATTTCGGTTAGATCGACTTTTTTCTGCTCGATCGGCTTTGTGCGACTTTCCAGACGAGACAACTTCAGCAGCGCATCGACTAATCGCGACAAGCGCTGAACTTCGGAATTAAGCGTCTCTAAGCGTTCGGCGTCGGGCTCAAACACACCATCGATCATCGCTTCAACGGTAGATTGAATAGCCATCAAGGGAGTGCGCAACTCGTGTGCAACGTCGGTAACCAACCTGCGCTCAAGCTTTCGGTTCGTTTCAATGGAATCCGCCATAAGGTCAAACATATTACCTAATCGCGCAATTTCATCAGTGCCCGAAAGTCCTGTTCTGGCAGAATAGTCGCCTTCTTTTAAGGCTTTCGCTGTATTGGTAATTTTCTTGATAGGAGCCACAATTGCGCGCGCAAAAATAGCACCCAAAACCATGGCTATAATCAGCGCAATAGCAGCTGCAAAAAACATTGCATTGTACGATTTATCGCGAAAATCTTCGTCAAATTTTGTCAGAAGCGTTTCCGAGCCAGGCACACGAACTAATACCGTGCCAACCTTTTCACCTTTAACCATAATGGGTGCCGCAGCCACATTCGAACCATCTTCCTGAACGGTAACAGGGCCCAAAACCTCATCGGGGCGATCGTCATAGACGATTGTTCCGTCATTGGTACGCACCTGCAAATACACCGAATCGTACAAAGAGGAAGCAGAAGCGGCAGCAGACAACGCACCGCTATACCAATCACCATTGGATTGTTCGTAGCCATCAGCAATGGCGGCGGCAGTTCCGTCGGCAACGCGCTGTACGTTTTCGCGGGTGTAGGACTGAAAGTGCTGATTCCAAACAAACGAAAGCACCACGATGGAAGAAATAATAGTGATCAGGGAAACAGCAATAGAAACCAACATAACGCGCTTAGTGAACGAAATGTTGATGCCCTTCTTTTCTTCTAGTCCTGGCAACTCGGACAATTCTTCATTCGATGCGCCTTGGGACTCTTTACGTGAAAACACAGGCACTCCTTAGTAATGAAACTTGCAAACACCAAAGGAAATCAACCTAAGTTTTGCAAATGTAGCCGATACCCTTGCTTTTAGTAACTTTGCTTTTAGTAATAAAGCGCCCTGCTTAAGCAAGACGCTTTGTGTATACGTTTCACCTTTTTGTACTTTACCGCACTCAGGCCCATTTTTGAAAGCCCACAGCTTTCGCTTAGTTTGGCTTGGTTGGATCCTCGAAGCGATAGCCAACACCGTGAACAGTGTGGAGCCACTTAGGATTACGGGGGTTGTCACCAATCTTGGCGCGAAGGTTCTTTACGTGCGAGTCGATAGTGCGCTCGTAACCTTCAAAGTCGTAACCCAAAACCTTTTCCACCAATTCCATACGGGAATATACGCGACCAGGATAGCGGCACAGCGTGGTAAGCAATTTAAATTCACTTGCGGTAAGGTCAACCTCTTCGCCGTTGACCAAAACCTTGTGACCAGAAATGTCGATGGTAAGTTCGCCAAAATCCATCACTTCGCGCTGAGGTTCAACGTCAGAATGAACACGACGAAGAAGTGCACGAACGCGTGCTACCAATTCGCGAGGACTAAATGGCTTAATCAGGTAGTCGTCTGCACCAAGCTCTAAACCGATAATACGATCTTCAACTTCGCCCTTAGCGGTAAGCATAATGATAGGCGTGCTGGAATTGTCACGAATAACGCGGCATACGCGCTCGCCAGGAACGCGTGGAAGCATAAGGTCCAGAACAACCAAATCGAAATGATGCTTGGAAAACTCTTCAAGTGCTTCCTGACCATCGCCTACTGCAGTTACCCAATAATTTTCACGTTCAAGATATGCTGCTACTGCATCACGAATAGCTTTTTCATCTTCAACCAACAGAATTCGACGAGTATTTTCATTAGTAGAAGTCATATTCGTACCTCCCAATAGGCACCAAATTTTTCTTAGCTGCTACCTATTTCTCACATTCGTTTGCAATTATTGTATCAATTGCTCATTTGACTACTTTAAACGAAACCCAACTGTCACAATGATATTGTACATAAATAGTTTTATAGAAGTTTATATTATAGCTTTGACCAGGAGTTATTTTGGCATCAAATCGTAGGCGAAACATACCAGGCAAAAACCTCCAACCATCACGAAATTCCCACAGAAGCCGTCCTTCTGCCCGTTCTGGCAGAAAACCAAGTGTGGTAAAAAAAGGATTTTCTACCTCGGGACCTGCCGCAGGCTTTGGTGCACATTCAAAGTTTGGCACTGGCTCTAAAAAGACGGTAAAGAATACTACCCCTGGTTATCAACCAAATCCCCTTAATGTTGGTGGTCCTGCTCCTGGCTCTAAATTGACACCAGAAGTTTTGTTCACCAGAAGAAACCTTTTAATAGGTGCTGCTGCTATAGGCGGCATCGCGGCAGTTGGAGGCGGCATTTCATTAGCCTCAAGTGCCTTCGATAACGATTCTTCTGATCAGATTACTTCTATCAGCGTTCCCGAAAATGCGGTAGAGCAGCAGGCGGACTATACCCTTATCGAAAACTATACTGACTACATTCAGCTTACTGGCTCTTTCGAGTTACCTTTTGGCACTTTGGTTTGGGCAGACAACGACAGTGTTGCCGCCTGTTTGAATCCCACCGATACCGCAAGTCCACTCAATACGGTTAGCCTGCTGTATTTATCGAGCGGAAACACAGCAACCGTCCTTAACGAAGCACAGGGCGCCGAAGAAGGCTTCGAGATTCTTGATGTTCGCTGTAGTGAAAGCGGCCTTATTTGGACTGAGTCGAACCCTTATCAATCCCGCTGGCGCGTATATACCGCTTCTATCAGCGATGGCAGCGCCTCTGGTATTCAACAAGTAGAAGAAGGCGATGGCAACTGGCTTATGCCTTCGCTTGCCGCTGTAGAAAACACTGCCTTTTGGCAGATGAGCCCTAACCCGCAAGGGGAAGCGGCAAACGAAGCTGCCGTACTAAAAGCTGCTTCGTTTGGTTCTACAGAAGGCCAGGTGGTATACACGTCTAAGCGCGCCTTTGCGACCCGCGTTACTCCAGCAACCGATGGCGTAATTATTACCCCACGCGCAGACTCCACTACCATCTACTATCAACTGACCAAAATATCTGCCGATACTCTTCAGGCGGTCGACCAAATGACCCTGCCCTCGTCTATGACTCCCGATGTTGTGGGATACGGAACAAGCGGGTTCTCTTTTGGATTTACCAGCATTTATAACTACGGTGGCGGCATTGCGAACTTAGGAACGTATACTCCACGATCTGCGGCAAACCCCTACAACTACAACAACCTATCCTGGTTCCGCTATAGCAGAACACCCGTTACTGCTCCTTGCTGGTGCGGAAATTGGTTTATTGTCAAATCTACCACAGCATTAAGCGGCGTTCATTTTGCAAGCAAGAGCTACTTCGCTATCGATACTGTCAGCGGTGCAGACGACTATGGTGAGCAGCTTGTTTCTTCGGGCACCTGCTCTTCGTTTGTAGGACTCACCCAAGTTATCGACGATGTTGATGCAGAAAATAACCACACGCTCATTCGTGTGTTTACCCCCATCGAAGGCGCAATCGAAAGTCCTTTTGCATAAAGTACTACCAAAACAACCGACGTCCTATCAAAACGGCCGACGCAAACGCATCGGCCGTTTTTCATAGCTACTATGTTTCGCTCATATTCTAAAGGCGCTTCCGTGCAGCACTAAGCATTTAACGCTTCACAAGCCAGATGAGCACCTAACTCAAATGAACGCTTAATTAGAATTCAAGTTCCTTCAGGCGATCAAACACAACATCTTTGCGCGTTAAGAAATCCCAAGGATCGAAGATCTCATCAAGCGTTTCCT
>OLQE01000313.1_pt1 | contig 42121 bp, 39 predicted proteins | sample 1643161 | NCBI WGS metagenome assembly OLQE01 (sample SAMEA3136650, study PRJEB25190) | human gut metagenome
GCTCATAGTAATCGTGAATTCCGCTTAAAATCACACGATCTACGCCACTTCCGTCATCTAATACGAACTTCAGAAGTTTCTTAGATTTTGGAACTGCTTCACATTCTTTTACCTTTACAGCTCGGAAATCTGACTTGCTGAATGTTTCGAAATCAACCATGTCTTTGAATAATGGTTCCACTTCTACGTTGGAGAAATCGTATGTTTCTTTCACTTCAGCAATCGCTTTTTCCACTGTTTTTTCAGCCGGAGCAGACTGTGCAGCATTGTTAGCTTCATTCTTTGCAGCCCCCATGCTCTTCATTGTCGGGAAGAGCAGTACATCACGGATTGCTTCTGCGCCGGTCAGGAGCATACACATACGGTCAATACCGAAACCAATACCACCGGTAGGCGGCATACCGATCTCCAGAGCATTCAGGAAATCTTCATCCGTATGGTTTGCCTCTTCATCACCTGCTGCAAAGGCTTCCTCCTGGGCAGCAAAACGCTCTCTCTGATCGATGGGATCGTTCAGCTCGGAATAAGCATTTGCCATCTCCCAGCCATTCATGAAGAACTCAAAACGCTCTACATAATCCGGGTTCTCCGGTTTCTTCTTGGTCAGCGGGGAAATCTCCACCGGATGATCCATGATGAAGGTCGGCTGCAGAAGATGCTCTTCTACAAATTCCTCAAAGAACAGATTCAGGATATCGCCTTTTTTATGTCTCTCTTCAAAAGCAATGTTATGCTCCTTTGCAAGAGTTCTTGCCTGCTCCAGAGTTTCCACCTGGTTCCAGTCTACATTTGCATATTTTTTCACGGCATCTACCATAGTCAGACGCTCAAAGGGCTTGCCAAGATCCATCTCGATTCCCTTGTAAACGATCTGTGTCGTTCCCAGAACCTTCTGAGCCACATAGCGGTAAAGTTTCTCTGTCAGATCCATCATGCCGTTATAATCTGTGTATGCCTGATAGAGCTCCATCAGTGTGAACTCCGGATTGTGACGGGTATCCAGTCCCTCATTACGGAATACACGACCGATCTCATATACTTTCTCAAGACCGCCAACGATCAGACGTTTCAGATACAGTTCCAGAGAGATACGAAGCTTCAGATCCTCATCCAGCGCATTGAAATGTGTTTCGAAAGGTCTTGCTGCTGCTCCACCTGCATTTGATACCAGCATGGGAGTCTCTACTTCCATGAAGCCTTCGCCTGCCAGATACTCACGAACAGCGCTGATGATCTTGGAACGTTTGATGAAGGTATCTTTTACTTCCGGATTCATGATAAGATCCACATATCTCTGACGGTAACGGAGATCCGTGTTAGTCAGGCCATGGAATTTCTCCGGCAGGATCTGCAGGCTCTTGGAAAGAAGGGTCACAGCAGACGCATGAATGGAGATTTCTCCGGTCTTCGTCTTAAATACCTCACCTTTCACACCTACGATATCACCGATATCCATCTTTTTGAAATCTTTGTAAGAATCTTCTCCAATACTGTCCCGTGCAATATAACACTGGATATTTCCCTGTAAGTCCTGTACATTACCAAAGGAAGCTTTACCCATTACACGTTTGGACATGAGACGACCTGCAAGAGTTACCTCCTGGCCTTCCAGCTCATCAAAATGATCCTTTACTTCCTGGCTGTGATGAGTTACCTGATATTTTGTAATGATAAACGGATCTTTTCCATTCTCCTGAAGCTCTTTGAGCTTGTCTCTTCTAACCTTTAAAAGCTGGTTCAGATCCTGTGTCTGCTCGTTCTTTTGTCCTGCCACTTTTTCCACTCCTTATGATCTCTGAATTCCTAAAATCTGATACTTCATCTCACCGGCCTGAGTTTCCACGCAGATCTCATCACCGCTCTTTCTGCCTATAAGAGCTTTTCCTACGGGAGACTCATTGGAGATCTTGCCCTGAAGGCTGTTTGCTTCAGAAGAACCTACGATCTTAAACTCCAGTTCCTCATCAAACTCTTCGTCCAGAACCTTTACGGTACAGCCGATGCTGACTTTATCCAGATCTACGTCCTCTTCTACTACTACTTCCGCATTTTTCAGGATCTTCTCGATCTGCTCGATCCTTGCCTCGATATCACGCTGCTCGTCTTTTGCTGCATCGTATTCGGCGTTCTCGGAGAGGTCACCCTGTTCGCGTGCCTCTTTGATTTTTCCAGCTACTTCTTTTCTGCGGTTTACTTTTAAATCGTGAAGCTCATCTTCCAGAGTTTTCAAACCTTCATAGGTCAGTAAATTCTTCTTTTCTTCCATCTCTATTGCACCCTTTCCACATTTCCATTTCTGTCAAGCTTTACCTGGCGTATCAAAACAGACAACACGATATTTCTGCTGCCCTGTATGATCATGCGACAGAAAGACAGCCGTCTTCCATCCTTGTCAATACGCCTGCAGTCAATCACAGTATTATAAACTATCGCTCCTGCCTTGTCAAGATTCTATGCACCCGGAAAGCGCATTATTCCGGCATTACAGGTATTTTTCCAGAAGTACTTCCAGGTCATGGTAGGTACTGATTTCTCCCACCATGCCACGGAGCCGTGCCGAGTGCGGAAGCCCTGCCGTATACCAGGCTACATGCTTGCGCATCTCCCGCATTCCACAGTTTTCTCCCTTTTCAGCCAGCTGCATTCCGGCATGTCTCAGGATCATCTCCCGGCGTTCGTCTCTGGTCGGTAAAGGCAGGAGTTCTCCTGTTTCCAGATAATGGTTTACCCGTCTGAAGATCCATGGATCTCCTTCTGCCGCCCGGCCGATCATGATGCCGTCACAGCCCGTTTCATCCAGAAGCGCTTTCGCTTTTTCCGGAGAATCGACATCTCCGTTCCCGATCACCGGAACAGAAACGGCCTCCTTCACCTGACGGATGATCTCCCAGTCCGCTTTTCCGGAATAATACTGCTCTCTTGTCCTTCCATGGACAGCGATGGCTGCTGCTCCTGCTGCTTCCAGGCGTTTTGCCATCTCTACCGCATTGACGCTCTCCTCTGTAAAACCTTTCCGGATCTTCACCGTCACCGGCTTTCTGATGGCTTTTGTCAGACTCTCCACGATCTTCCCTGCCAGAACGGGATCCTTCATCAAGGCAGAACCCTCTCCGTTATTGACGATCTTTGGGACCGGACATCCCATATTGATATCCAGGATATCAAATGGAAGGTCCTCAATAGAAGCTGCCACTTCTGCCATCAGCTCCGGTTCCGAACCAAAAAGCTGCAAAGACACAGGATTTTCTCCCGGAGCGATCTTCAGGAGTGCAATGGTATTTTTATTATGGTAGGAAATGGCTTTTGCACTGACCATTTCCATACACAAAAGACCTGCGCCCTGCTCCCGGCATAGGAGACGGAACGGAAGATCCGTCACCCCTGCCATGGGAGCCAGGACGCAGAGATTCGGCAGCTCTATATTTCCGATTTTAAGCGTCTTCATAGCTTTCCCCTAAATATACAACTTTGTAGAACATTTCCAGTTCTTCCAGTAACTCTCTTTGTTCTTTCTGAATGGATTTGATCTCCAGGACACTTCCCACTTCATCGTAAGAAAAATCATTTTCCTTCGCCTCCGTACGGAAGATCAGGCTGCCATCCTCGTCGAATTCCAGAACCAGGATCCCGCCTACCTTATGCGTATAAAGCACACATAAAATCTGTAATTCTTTTTTGATACTTTCCGGCAATGCTTTAAAACCGGGATTCAGATAATATTTTTCCTCATAAGCACTTGCCGCACACAAAACGACATTTTTTGTTTCTTCCATTTACAATACTTCTCCGTTAGTTATATTTTATGATGATGCCAGGGTCAAAAGGTCAAAGAGCCGTTCATGCTTGCATGATAAGGCCTTTGAACTTGGGACCCACTAAACATGAGAAAGTAGCGATTTACGCAGTAAATCAGCGGATTTCGAATGTTTATAGAATTGCGGGAGCTGCTTTGCAGCGGAGTAATTCGTAGGCATCAGTTGGGGGCAAAAGACCTTTTGACCCCAACATCATTTGCATGAAAAAACCTCCGACCACTTTCCTTTGGAAAAAAGTCGGGGGTTTTTATTACTGTGCCAGCAGAGCCTCCAGTTTCTTGCGGGCATCCTCGTAACCGGTAAAGTGGATGCCGTGGATTCCCAGACTGCAGGCGGTCTCGATATTTGGAAGGCTGTCATCGAAGAAAACGGCCTCCTCGGGACAAATCTGATAGCGGCGAAGCAGTTCCTCATAGATCCAGCGATCGGGCTTGATCAGCTGTACTTCATAGGAAAAGAGGCCGCCGTCCATCAGCTCCCGGAAATCCAGGGCTTTCTGAGTCTCCTGTACGCCAAACTCGCCGTAATTGGAGAGGTAGTAAAGGCGAAAGCCTCTTTCCTTCAGTTCCTTCAGCCAGGGTCTGGTATAGGGATATTGACGGGCCATATAAGAATAATCAAGGATGACCTGGCGGATCTCTTTTTCGTATTCCGGAGCACGCCGGATAAAGCGCTGGAGCAACTCCTCCAGTGTCAGGACTCCACGGTCCATTTCTTTCCAGTCAGGGCTTCGGAACACAGCATCCGCCACGGCTTCAAACGTTTCATCCTGGCAGCCCAAGCGCCTCAAAGCATCTTCCCAGTCATAAGCGGCCAGAACACTTTCAATATCAAAGATGATGGTTGTGATCATAATGAATTCCTCCATAGTCAGCAGTTGTCCAAAGACAGACAGTCTTATATTCTATTGCTTATTTTAACAGAGGAAGACGGAAAGCGCCACTGGAAATGCAGATTTTCCAGTTGCTTTTACCAGATGTGCTTTGTATAATAAACGATGATATGGACAGGAAAGTGCAGCTGTCTGTAAGGTATAACAGAGAACATCTGTTTTTGTACCAGAGAAAGAGAGAGGGGATTCAAATGAAGAAAGAAACAAAAGAAGGGCTTGTCTTCTATCTGAACCGGATCCGGGAAACCATGACAAGTCTTGGAAAATGGCTTCTGCTTGCAGTCGTGAGTGGTTGTGTAGTGGGAGGGATCAGTACCTTGTTTGCTTTTGTACTCACCAAAGTGACTGTCTTTCGTCAGGAAAACAACTGGGTATTTTATTTCCTTCCGGCAGCAGGACTGATCATCGTATTTTTATATCAGACCTTTGGAAAGGACGATGGCGGGGCAAATCAGGTATTTGCCACGATTGCTTCGAGAGACAGTGTTCCTTTAAGGGCAGCTCCGCTGGTTTTTATTTCCACAGCCCTGACACACCTTACCGGTGGTTCCGCAGGCCGTGAGGGAGCGGTGATCCAGCTTGGCGGAAGCATCGGAAACCAGCTGGGACGGTGGCTTCCATTAGATGAGGAAGACCGTCATGTGATGGTTATGTGCGGTATGAGTGCAGCCTTTGCGGCACTTTTCGGGACACCGATGGCGGCGGCCGTATTTGCCATGGAGGTAGTCAGTGTGGGTGTTATGTACTATACGGCGCTGGTTCCCTGCGTGATCGCTTCTCTGATCGCCAGCAATTTCGCAGCAGGCATGGGGATCCATCCGGAGGTTTTTCATGTGAGTCATATCCCGGCTCTGACGATTGAAAGCGGGATCAAGGTCGGAATTGTCGGACTTGGCTGTGCAGTGGTCAGTATTCTTTTCTGTCTTGCCTTAAAAGGTGTGGCTTCCGGCTATAAAAAATGGCTAAAAAACCCCTACATCCGGGTTGTGGCAGCCAGTGCCCTGATCATCGGGATCACGCTGCTCCTTCACACGACGGATTATATGGGAGCCAGCACCGGTCTGATCGAAAAGGCCATTGAGGAAGGAGAGGCCAGACCCCTGGATTTCCTCTGGAAACTGATCCTTACCGCCATTACGATGAAAGCCGGTTTTAAAGGTGGTGAGATCGTTCCTTCCTTCTGTATCGGAGCAACCTTTGGCTGTGTGCTCGGTACGCTTCTCGGAATGGAGCCCTCCATCTGTGCAGCAGCCGGAATGGTGGCTGTTTTCTGCGGTGTGACCAACTGTCCGCTGACCTCGATCCTCATTGCCTTTGAACTGTTCGGTTTTGAGGGTGTGGCTTATTATCTGATCGCTGTTTCCATCAGCTATGCGGCTTCCGGCTATTACGGACTTTATAAAGAACAGACGATCCTGTATTCCAAATATAAAGCAAAATATGTAAACCACAGAACGAAGACCTGAAGCGTTTTTTGAGGAGAAAAAGAAAATTTATGCAGAATGACATGACAAAAGGCAGCCCTCTCAGGCTGATCATTTTCTTCACGATTCCCGTATTGCTGGGAAATATTTTTCAGAATGTATACAATCTGATGGACTCGGTTATCGTAGGCCGCTTCCTCGGCGTCAATGCCCTGGCGGCAGTTGGAACGACAGGAACCCTGGCCTTTGTGGTCTTTGGATGGATCACAGGTATGACGGGAGGCTTCGGGATCCTTCTGGCGCAGAGCTTTGGAGCGGGAGATGAAAAAAGACTTCGTCATTATACGGTAATGTCTCTTTATCTCTGCATCATTATGGCGGCAGTGATGACTGGCGGACTTCTTCTGGTGAACCGGGGAATCTTAAAGCTGATGAACACGCCGGATACGATCATTGACGATACGGCAGGCTATATCGGGATCATCTATGCAGGCCTTCCTGTTACCATCGCTTACAACATGCTCTCGGCAGTGAGCAGATCTCTGGGAGACAGCAGGACGCCTTTGATCTTTCTGATCCTTTCTTCCGTCCTGAATGTCATTCTCGATATTCTTCTGATCGCAGTGATCCCGCTTGGTGTGCGGGGAGCCGCCTATGCAACCGTGATCGCTCAGGCAGTTTCGGTTGTTTCCTGTTTCTTTTATATCAAAAAGAAATATGATATCTTAAAGATCCGAAAAGAAGAATGGGGCTTTTCCGCTGCCAGTGCGGGCAGACTGATGATGATGGGAGTTCCTATGGCACTGCAGTTTTCCATTACCGGCATCGGAACGGTGATGGTACAGGCAGCAGTCAATCTTCTTGGTGCTACGTATATTGCTGCTTTTTCGGCCAGTGGAAAGATCTGCAATATTGTGACGCAGGCGTTTCCGTCCATTGGGATCACGCTGGCAACTTATGTAGGCCAGAATATGGGAGCAGGAGAGATCCGGAGGATCCGTCAGGGAGTCAAGATCACGCAGATCATTACCATTATAGTCGGAGTTGTCTGCGGCCTTGCTGTATTTTTCTGGGGAGGAGCAGCATCCAGGCTGTTTGTCGCTGATCCGACAGGAGAGATCCGGACGATCTGTAATGAATATTTCCATGCTACGGCATGGTGTTATCCGTTCCTGGGTTCTATTTTTATCTATCGGAATACACTTCAGGGAATGGGCGACGGACTGGTACCTATGATAGGCGGCATTTTTGAACTGCTGGCCCGTGGCATCATGGTTACGGTTCTGGCAGGTCCTCTGGGCTTCCTCGGGATCTGTCTCTGTGATCCGGGGGCCTGGCTGGCAGCCCTGATTCCGCTGGTACCTGTTTATATCATCCGTATGAAAAAGATCGCAAAAACTTATACGCCTGCCAGATCAGCAGGCAGATCTTGAAAAAACGGAGAGGAGTGAAAAAAATAGGAATTGAAATTCAGATTTTAGACTGGCTGCAGAAGCTGCATACACCGGTACTGGATCAGATCATGTGCTCGATCACACATCTTGGAGATGCGGGAGCTTTCTGGATCCTTCTGGCGGCTGTGCTGCTTCTGGTGCCGAAGACAAGAAAGAGCGGCCTTATCGTGGCAGGTGCTCTTTTGATGGATGTTCTGTTTTGTAATGTGCTGTTAAAGCCGATAGTAGCAAGAACCAGACCATTTGATGTGAATACGGCGATACAGCTTCTTGTGAACAGGCCGGTGGATTATTCCTTTCCGTCCGGTCATACGGCCGCTTCCTTTGCATCGGTGGCCGGACTTTTTATGGCAGGAGAGAAGCGTCTCTGGAAACCGGCACTGGTGCTGGCTGTACTGATCGCTTTTTCCAGGCTGTATCTGTATGTGCATTATCCTACCGATGTGCTGGGAGGTCTGCTTCTGGGCCTGCTTTCCGGTTATATCGGAAGCAGACTGGTACTGTGGCTGATGGACAGAAAAAAAGGCAGCCAACGGGCTGCCTGATGGGACAATTCTTAATATTGATCGCGCCGCCGCATTTGTGTGTGTCTGCCTTCTGTTTTGCAGGAGACGGAAGATCACAGGGATGCGGCGGCGCTGTTTCTTTATGGGAGTGGATGGATTTAAGCTTTTTTCAGGCTTTTCTGTTTCTTGAAGGTCTGGATTCCTTCCACAACCAGGAAGATTGCCAGGATCGCCATGGCTGCGGCGAAGAAAAGCTGGAACCAGTCGCCCCAGAGAGCTTCACCGTCACAGATCATCGCAAGTTTTTTCCTGACCGTGATGAGGAGGCTGCTTAAGGTAGCTGCAAGCATGAATACCATCGGGACATAGAACATTTTGTTGTTCTTACCGGCCTGTCCCAGCCATGCACAGACTGCCATCAGAGCGATACCGGCCAGAAGCTGGTTGGCAGCACCAAAAAGGCCCCAGATCTGACTTAAGGAAAGTCCGCCCAGGATGCAGCCAATGACAACCAGGAAGGTGGTACCTACCATGGGATGAGCCAGGAAACGGCGTGCGCCGGTGGCATCCTTCCAGCTCTTTTCATTTTCTTTCAGGAAGAGCTCGGAGAAGAGGAAACGTCCCAGACGGGTTCCGGTATCCAGAGAAGTCAGGGCAAAGACGGAAACTGCCAGGGTTAAAAGTGCATAAATGGTGTTGTAAGTATGAGAACCTTCATCAGAGAACATGGTGGCAACACCGGCTGCGAAAGCGGCAGGCGGTCCGCCGAAAGCACCGCTGGTGTATTTCTCATAAACCATACCAAGTGCGATCAGGGCTACGATACCAAGAGCGGACTCAATAAGCATGGAACCGTAAGCAATGGGTTTGGCATGTTTTTCGTTATCCAGCTGTTTGGAAGAGGTACCGGTGGCAATGAGGCTGTGGAAACCGGAACAGGCGCCGCAGGCAACGGTGATAAAGAGTGCCGGGAACAGAGTTCCGATCGGAGTGCTCCAGCCTGTGAAAGCGGGAATGTTAAAGGTAGAACGTCCGGCGAAGGCAGAAACAAAGATTCCAACCAGGGCCAGTGCCATCATGCCGTAAAGCAGGAAGCTGGAAAGATAATCACGCGGCTGCAGGAGGATCCATACGGGAACCAGAGAAGCCACAGCGATATAGATACCGATGGCAACGATCCAGGCGATACGGCTCATAACAAAACCACAGTTCAGACCAATGAGAACGATCGCAACGATACCGATGATGCCGCCGATGGTTGCGGGAAGAGTACCGACACCCATACGGTTTGTGATATATCCATAGATAACAGCAAGAACGATGAACAGAAGAGAGATCATAGCGGTGGTCTGGTTTCCGGTCGGAGAAGTGGAAACGCCGAAACCGCCGTCACTCATAAAGGTTCCTGCAACAACGTTGACAAAGGATGCAATAACCAGGATCAGCACCAGCAGCGCAAAGATGGTAAAGAGCTTCTGTGCTCTTTTTCCCATGGAATCGCGGATGATCTCGCCTACGCTTTTTCCTTTGTGACGAAGGGATGCAAACAGGGAACCGAAATCCTGAAGGCCTCCGAAGAAAATTCCGCCGATGATGCACCATAAAAATACCGGTACCCAGCCAAAAACCGCGGCCTGAATGGGACCATTGATCGGACCGGCACCTGCGATGGATGAAAAGTGGTGTCCCATGAGGACTGCAGGTTTTGCTGCCACGTAATCCACGCCGTCTTCCATTTCGACAGCCGGAGTGGATTTTTTCGGATCGATGCCCCACTGCTTTGCAAGCCATGAACCATAGCCTACATAGCCGATCAGGAGCAGGACGATCGCTGCTACGATGATTAGAATCGCTGTCATTTTTTTCTCTCCTTTTCTTGCAAGGTAAATATTTTGCTAAAGATCTTTTTCATGGAACGTCCCTGCCGGTTACAGGTCACTTTTTCACGGGAAAGATCTAAAACAATCAGATGGTAATGGCTGAAGCCCTGAAGACTGAAGCGGTAATTTTTGTAATGACTTCGGGTTCGGACCATTCTTTCTGCCTCTTCGGTAATGGAAGAAGCGATGATGATAAGGGAGACATCGGTGTTTCTGTGATTGGCATGAGGAGTTACGCGGTTCAGTCCCCTTTCCCAGGCCAGCGAATCAAGCCGTTGGAAGTTTTCTTCATCCAGTCGATCAGCCAGGGCAAAAAATACGTACTCATTGGATTCCGCTTCGCCGATGGTTGCGGATCTTGTCAGAAAATAGGTGCTGCTGTGTGAATGAAATACAGCTTCCGCGGCAAAAGGCGCTTCCGGTGTTTCGCGGTTTACGTCATAATAGGCGGAGTAGGAACGCAGTGCTTTTTCAAGCACATCTTCTTTTGTCATGTTTCTCTTTTTTCTCCCTTATTCGTAAATATTTTTTACAATAGAACTTTACCATGATAACACATTAAGATGAAAAAGCCAATCCTGTATTTTAATAAAATTTTAATGAATTTTATTACTGTAAAACAGAAAAATTCCGTGATTTTATAAAAACAGGGGCTGTTCAAAAAAAGCTCTCTTTGGCAGAAGTACGGCTTCAGCCAAAAAGAGCTTTGAAGTGAAAAAATATACATTTTTACAGTGCGAGCAGTGGATAGATCTCATGCAGATCTTTGATCTCGTGATCAATCTGATATTCGGGACCTGCAGAAAGACCGTGGGGATTGTACCAGCAGGTAGGGATGCCGGCATTGTTGCCGCCGCGGATATCGCTGGTAAGAGAGTCTCCGACGATCAGGACCTTTGAACGGTCCACAGGACCAAGTGCATCAAACACCTGATTGAAAAATTCAATGTTGGGTTTCTCATAGCCCAGCTGTTCCGAGAGAAAAATACCATCCATCAGTTCTCCGAGACCGGAAAGCTTCAGCTTTTTGGTCTGGGCTGCGATGGTGCCGTTGGAAACGGCGTACTGTCTGATTTTTCCCCGAAGAGATCTCAGAAGATTCAGACTGTCATCGCAGTAAACGATGGAATCCGCATCTCCGAGCCGATCCTGGTATTTTTCATTAAATGCAGAGGCGATGGAAGGATCCAGACCTTCTGATACAAAGAAGTCACGGAAGCGGCCTACCAGGATCTCCGGTTTTGTCATTTCGCCGTTTTCCAGCTTTACCCAGTAAGTACGGTTGATCTTACTGTAACGGGCAAGCATCTCATCCGTGCATTCGCCGAGATCGTATTCTTTGAAAAGTTTTCGGATGGCGGCCTTTTCTGCAGCAATGAAGTCCAGAAGTGTGCCATCCACATCCCATAAAACAGTAGTGATCTTATCTGTCATAAAGGCTCCTTATGGTCTTAGTGGCAGGAATGGCTTCCACAGCCGTGATCACCACAGGTGTGACCGCTTCCCTCATGATCGTGATGATTGCAGCGAACATTCGGATTATAACCCAGACTGCCGGCAAGAAGAGCTGCAACTGCGTCATCCGCATTTCCGCTGCAGCCGCCGTAAAGCCGGATGCCTGCCTGCGCCAGTGCATTCTGAGCGCCGCCGCCGATGCCGCCGCAGATCAGAGTATCGACTCCGTGCTGAACCAGAAAGCCGGCAAGAGCGCCATGACCGCTGCCATTGGTATCGATCACTTCTGCATTGGTGATCGTTCCGTTTTCCACTTCATAAACCTTAAACTGTTCGGTGTGTCCGAAATGCTGAAAAATTTCTCCGTTTTCATAAGTAACTGCGATTTTCATAATGTTTTTGTCTCCTTTTTCTTTTACTGTGATCACTGTGTCCTGTCGCCAGCATTGTCCGCATCTGGCCTGCTCGTTTCCTTCACAGACCCGGTAATTCCCACCACTGATCAGGAGGCGCTGCCCGTAAACGATACATCTGGCAAGTTTTTCGCGGGCACTTTCATAGATCTCTGTGACCGTGGAACGGGAAATATCCATCTGTGCAGCACACTGGCTGTGTGTTTTTTTCTCAAGATCTACCAAACGGATGACTTCATATTCATCCAGCGTCAGGGTGACAGCTTCTGATTCCGGTGTTTTTTCCGGAGAAAAAGAATCAAACTGGGGCGCGCAGCAGATCCTGCGGCAGCGTTGTGGTCTTGACATAGATTTTCCTCCTCATTTCCGGCATATGCCGATTATAACGCGAACGGATAAAAATTTCAAGAGGAAAACAGGTACCGTTGACAGATTTCTGGAAAAGGAGTAAATTTCATTATAGGAAAAAGAGACATCTCTGTAAGTCTATATTAAAATACAAAGAGGTAAAACATATGTTAAAAGTAGAAAACCTGACTTTTGAGGTAAATGAAGAAGGGAAGAAACGCTGTCTGGTCAATCATGTCAGCTTTCAGGTCGAGGATGGCGAAATGCTGGTCATCACGGGACCTAATGGTGGTGGAAAATCAACGCTGGCCAAGGTTCTGGCAGGAATCGAGAAGGCAGATAGCGGTGAGATCTATCTGGATGGAGAAAATATTACTGCGTACGATATCGATCATCGGGCCAATGCAGGAATCGGTTATGCTTTTCAGCAGCCACCCCGTTTCAAAGGGATGACGGTGACAAGGATGCTGTCTCTGGCAGCCGGAAGAGAACTTTCCGAGGCCGAGAGCTGCCGGCTTCTTTCAGCTGTCGGTCTCTGTTCAGATGATTATCTGAACCGCCAGCTGGACGGAACGCTTTCCGGTGGTGAAATGAAGCGGCTGGAAATCGCTACGGTTCTTGCAAAGCCGCATAAGGTCAGCATTTTTGATGAGCCGGAGGCAGGGATCGATCTCTGGAGCTTTTCCATGCTGATCCGCCGATTTGAAGAGATCCACAGAGAAAAAAAGGAATGTCTGATCCTGATCTCCCATCAGGAACGGATCATCAATATGGCTGACAAGATCATGGTCATCGAGGATGGAGAAGTCAGACAGTACGGAAAGAAAGCCGACGTTTATCCGACGCTGTTTCAGCAGGAGAAATGCCAGAAATGTATGACCGGACTGGAAGGAGGAAGAAACTGATGGTAAAGCTGGATGCGATCACACAGGAGGTACTGGACAAGATCAGTGAGGGATTTGGACAGAGCGGGGCTTTCAATCTCCGTCAGAACGGGATCTCTCTTTGTCACGGGGACAGTGAACATATCAAGATAAAGAAGAAAGAAGACAAACCGGGCATCGATATTTTTATTGACGGAACAACCATTGCGGAGAAGGTTTATATTCCTGTTGTGGTGAGTGTTTCCGGAATGACGGATCTGGTATACAATGATTTTTATATTGAAGACGGAGCAGATGTGACGATTATTGCGGGCTGCGGGATCCACAACAGCGGCTGTAATGAGAGCCGCCATGACGGGATCCATACCTTCCATGTAGGAAAAAATGCCAATGTGCGTTATGAAGAGAAGCATTACGGTGAGGGAAACGGCACCGGCAGCAGAATCCTGAACCCTGTGACCAATATTGAGCTGGGAGAGAACTCTGTATTCACGCTGGATACGGTACAGATCAAGGGTGTCGATTCCACGGTGCGCGAGACCAACGTGTCCATGGATGCCGATGCAAAACTGTTTGTGCTGGAACGTCTGATGACAGATGGTGAACAGAAAGCAGAATCCAACATAGAGGTCACCATGAACGGAAGCGGCTCCGCTGCCCAGATCATTTCCAGATCGGTCGGAAAAGGCCATTCCTCTCAAGTGTTCCATCCGAGAGCTGTCGGAAAGAACAAGTGCCATGCCCATATCCAGTGTGATTCCATCATCATGGATCATGCAGAAGTAAGCTCCATACCGGAGATCCAGGCAAAGCATGTGGATGCAGCGATCATCCATGAGGCGGCGATCGGAAGGATCAACGATGAGCAGCTTTTGAAACTTCGAACACTCGGAATGACAGAGGCAGAAGCGGAAAACGTGATCATCGAGAATTTCTTGAGTTGAGAAAAGGCGGATAAAAACAGGAAAGGTATCGTATGAATGAGAAATCTGGAAGAATTAAAGCAGCAGGGGCGTATCCTGCTGGATGAAAAAAGAGATGAGTTTGTCAAACAGAGGCTTCTGTCGGATGAGTTTTTTGAGATGATCCAGAAAAATAAAAAGCCCATGGATCTTCTGATGTCCTATTATCAGTGTGCCAGTATGGAGATCGAGACGAAATTCCGTGTCCTGAACCAGGAATATTCTCTGGAATATGACCGGAACCCCATAGAGAGCATCAAAACACGGATAAAATCTTATGAAAGTATCCTGAAGAAGATCAGAAGAAAAGATCTTCCGATGTCACTGGAGTCCATCGAAGAAAATATCCGGGATATCGCAGGGGTGCGGGTGATCTGTTCCTTCCCAGAGGATATTTATGAGATCGCAGAAAGCTTTTTGAGACAGGATGACATCATTCTGGTTGAGAAAAAAGATTACATCAAGGAGCCAAAGCCCAGCGGATACCGAAGTCTTCATCTTATCGTCCAGGTGCCGATCTTCCTCCAGAAGACGAAGAAATTTGTCTATGTGGAGGTACAGCTTCGGACCATTGCCATGGATTTCTGGGCAAGCCTGGAGCATAAGCTCCGTTATAAAAAGAACATTCCGGCCGATCAGGAAAAGCTCATTCAGGAGGAGCTTTATGACTGCTCTTGCCAGAGTGCAGCTCTGGACAAACGGATGCAGGATATCCGGAACATGATCGCCGACAGCGGAGATAAAAAATAAAGAATGGAACCATTTAAAACCAGTTGCTCTTGCAGGCAGCTGGTTTTCTTTTTTGCTTGACAAATGGCGGAATATCCATATAATTATCATTGGTAATTAACTATGGTAACTATATGTAGAGGAATAAAAGCTTATGACCAACGAAAAGATCAAGCAGATGTTTGATGCCTGTTATCAGGCCAAACGGATCCGGGAAATGCTTCCGCCGCTGCCGGAAGGTGTGATGCCGTCCTACATCAAGTATTTGGATACGATCCAGGGACTGGAGAAAAAGGGTGTTCAGGTCAAAATATCCGATATCAGTGACAAACTGGGACTTCCGAGACCCGGAGTCACCAGGACAGTGAAGGATATGGTGGCAAAGGGATATCTTCAGAAATCTGCCGCTTTGGAGGACGGTCGTATCACTTATATTTCCCTCACAGAAGAGGGGAAAGCCCTTTCTCATAAATATGATGAGACTTATTTCAGCAACCTGTCTCCGTATTTTTCTGTGATCTCCGAAAAGGATGCGGACCAGATGATCCGGACGATCGAAAAATTTTATGAGATCATGTGTGAGAGGAGGAATCATTATGACAAATGACAAAGCAGATTTTACGCAGGGAAGTATCCTGAAAAAACTGGTGGCCTTCATGATGCCGGTTCTCGGGGCACTGATCTTGCAGGCGGCGTACGGAGCCGTTGACCTTCTGGTGGTGGGAAGATTTGGCTCCACCTCCGGACTTTCCGCGGTTTCTACCGGAAGCCAGGTGCTGAACCTGGTGACATTTGTGGTGGTGCAGTTTGCGATGGGCATCACCGTTCTGATCGCCCGTTATCTGGGAGAGAAAAAGCAGGAACAGATCGGAGCTGTGATCGGCGGAGCCGTGGTGGTTTTTGCCATGATCTCTGTGGTACTGTTTTTCCTGATGGTGTGTTTTGCACGACCGATCTCCATTCTGATGCAGGCTCCGACGGAAGCTGTCGATCTGACAGTAGCCTATGTCCGTATCTGTGGAGGTGGTATCTTTTTTATTGTAGCCTATAACCTGTTGGCAGCGATCTTCCGGGGACTGGGGGACAGCCAGTCTCCGCTGCTCTTTGTTCTGGTAGCCTGCATCGTGAACATCATCGGCGACCTGATCCTGGTGGCAGGATTTCATCTGGATGCGGCGGGAGCAGCCATTGCCACTGTTCTGGCGCAGGCACTCAGCGTTGTGTTTGCAGTGCTGCTCCTGATCAGGAAGAAAATGCCTTTTGTGATCACAAGGAAAGATTTCCGCCTGAATCTCCAGTGCCGGAAATTCCTCAAGATCGGCCTGCCGCTGGCATTGCAGGAATTTCTGACGCAGCTTTCTTTCCTGGCACTTTGTGCTTTCGTCAACCGTCTGGGACTGGAGGCTTCTTCCGGTTACGGAGTTGCCTGTAAGATCGTAAACTTTGCCATGCTGGTGCCCAGCGCACTGATGCAGTCCATGGCTTCCTTTGTTTCGCAGAACGTGGGAGCAGGCAAATACAAACGTGCGAAAAAATCCATGTTCACAGGAATTGGCGTAGGAATGGCTGTTGGCTGTCTGGTCTTTGTTCTTGTTATGTTTAAGGGGGATCTCCTGGCCGGCTTTTTCTCCACAGATGCAGGAGTGATCCAGAAGGGTTATGATTATCTGAAAGGCTTTGCTTTGGAAACCATTTTGACAGCAGTTCTCTTCAGCATGATCGGCTATTTCAACGGAACCAACAGGACCGTCTGGGTCATGACACAGGGACTGATCCAGACACTTCTGGTACGTCTGCCGCTGGCTTACTTTATGAGTATCCAGCCTGCCGCAAGCCTGACAAAGATCGGCCTGGCAGCTCCGGCTTCCACGCTTGTCGGAATCATTCTGAATCTGGTTTTTTTCCTGTATCTGGAGAAAAAAGAAAAGAAAGTAAAAGGATAACGAGTGTTTTACCGTCTGCGGAAGAAATTTCTGACTCGCAGGCGGTTTTTCTCTTTATAGGAAAGACCGCCATCTTTTGAAACTGCCAGGTGAAGATTTTTATGAACAAAAATAACAAAGTTGTGTAAGAAAAGAGCAAAGTGTGTCAATTGAACTGGATGCGGCTCAGACTTATCTGGTGGGAACTTATGCAGAACCGGAGACCGGCGTGTATGCTTCTCTGGCAAAATACCGGACACTGAAGAATGCAGAACTGAAATACACCTGGGATGCCTGCTATCTTGGCTTTGACGGGCTTTTTGCAGATAGGTTTCAATTAAAACTAATAGGAAAGACGCAGGTCACAATGGGCCTGCGTCTTTTCAACAATTTACCGGTTATCAGAATACCAGCCGCATCTGGTTCCAGACCACATTTCCGTGGACGGAGCCGGAGATTCCTTCATTTTGAAAACCAAATTTTGCGTAGTAGGGAACCAGGGCATCTTTACAGGTCAGGACAAGACCTTTTCGTCCCTGGTTCTTTGCTGTCCGGATCGCTTCCCGGATCAGTTCTCCGGCATAGCCCTGTTTCCGGTAGGCAGGGAGCGTATTGACGCCGAAGATCATCTGCCATGCACCGTTTTCGTTGTGCATGGAAGCTTTCTCATACATTTCATCGGTCAGATCCTTTTCATCCGTGACAAAGCCATCGACAAAGGCGATGAGCTTTTCATCCTCGAACATCAGCCAGAAATAGTCACCGTAATACCGGAGACGCTCCGCAAATTCCTCCTTTGTGGCAGCTTCGGCAGGCGGAAAGCATTCTGCTTCAACAGAAGCAACTGCATCCAGATCGGACATAACAGCAGTTCTTATTATTTTCATACTTTTTTCCTCCAAAATTAATATAAAATTGATTTTTCGGGCACGGTTTTTTGTGTAGAATATGATATCATATTATGATGCCAGGGTCAAAGGGTCAAAAAGCCGGTCGTGTTCGCATGACAAGGCTTTTGCTCTTGGAATCCGTCAAATATGAGAAATTTTATCATGTAAGTCATGCCATATACGGTCAGTCAGTGAAAAATTCCATTTTAAGGAGGAGATAGGAATGTGTACAGCTGCAACTTATAAAACAAAAGATTTTTATTTTGGAAGAACGTTGGATTATGAATTTTCTTACGGTGATCAGATCACGGTGACACCACGTAATTATCCGTTTCATTTTCGTCATGCCGGTGATAGGAAAAGCCACTATGCAATCATCGGAATGGCTCATGTAGCGGGAGATTATCCGTTGTATTATGATGCGATCAATGAAAAGGGACTCGGTATGGCTGGCCTGAACTTTGTCGGCAATGCGGTGTATTCGGATGTCCGTCCCGGAACAGAAAACATTGCCCAGTTTGAACTGATCCCCTGGATCTTAAGCCAGTGCTCTTCCGTGACGGAAGTCCGGGAACTTCTTGCCCGGATGAATCTGGTCAATACGCCCTTCAGCGAACAGTTTCCACTGGCACAGCTGCATTGGATCATCTCAGACGAAAAGGAAGCCATTACGATAGAATCCATGGCGGACGGACTGCATGTTTATGATAACCCGGTCGGAGTCCTCACAAACAATCCGCCGTTTCCACAGCAGATGTTCCAGCTGAACAACTATATGCATCTCTCACCGAAACAGCCGGAGAATACCTTTTGTAAGGAGCTTTCCCTCAATGCCTACAGCCGTGGGATGGGCGCACTTGGCCTTCCGGGAGATCTCTCTTCTGCTTCCCGTTTTGTACGTGTGGCTTTTACAAAAGTAAATGCTCTTTCCGGAGATTCAGAAGCGGAAAGTGTCAGCCAGTTTTTCCATATTCTCGGTTCGGTGGATCAGCAGCGGGGATGCTGTGAGGTTGCTGACGGAAAGTATGAGATCACATTGTATACTTCCTGCTGTAATGTGACAAAGGGAATCTATTATTATAATACCTATGAAAACCATCAGATCAGCGCAGTGGATATGCACAGAGAAGATCTGGACAGCGAGGCTCTGATCTGTTATCCGGTGATTCAGGGAGAAAAAATCCATTTCCAGAACTGATGATCAAAGAATGAAAGAAGGGCGTCTGGATGAAAAAGAAAGTCCTTCCGGTCGTAGCCAATTTCAGTTTAATAAAAAAGCAAAGAATAAGAAAAGAGGTGCCTTTTCCGGGGGGCACCTCTTTTCTTGGGGAAAATATATGGTAAATATTTCATTGGAACAGTGTTTTTTTAAAAAACATCTTTACAAACCACATAAAACAAGATATAATGCAGTCAAAACAAAGAAAAACAACATATAAAACAAAGAAAAACAACAAGAACAAATAGAAACATTTATAACGGATAAAAAACGGAGGAAGCAGAATGAAGATTTTGGATTCAAAATTTGTACAGGGATTTATAAAAATGGCAAATGACGGTTATCTCCAGGGATGGCATGAAAGAAATGGTGGAAATCTTAGCTATCGTCTAAAAGCAGATGAAGTGGATATGATCCGTCCGCGTCTGAACGCACCGGGAGAATGGACTCCGATCGGGACAGAAGTACCGGGACTTGCAGGGGAGTTTTTTCTGGTGACAGGAAGCGGAAAGTATTTCAGAAATATCATTGTTGACCCGGAAGCCTGCCTGGCGATCATCGAACTGGATGAGAAGGGCTGTAATTACCGCATTCGCTGGGGACTGGTAGAAGGCGGCAGGCCGACAAGTGAGCTTCCTACGCATCTGATGAATCATGAAGTAAAGAAAAAGCTTACCAACGGAAGACATCGTGTGATCTATCATGCACACACGACCAATACCATAGCACTGACTTTTGTACTGCCGCTTGAGGACAAAGTATTCACAAGAGAGTTATGGGAATCTGCAACAGAGTGTCCGGTGGTATTTCCGGATGGTGTCGGTGTTGTTCCGTGGATGGTTCCCGGTGGAAGGGCGATCGCAGTGAAAACAGCGGAACTGATGAAAAAATATGATGTGGTCATCTGGGCACACCATGGAATGTTCTGTTCTGGAGAGGATTTTGATCTGACCTTTGGTCTACTTCACACAGTAGAAAAGTCAGCGGAGATCCTGGTGAAAATCCTGTCTATGGTTCCGCATAAGCTGCAGACTATCCAGCCGGATAATTTCCGCGATCTGGCGAAAGACTTCAATGTGACTCTTCCGGAAGAATTCCTTTATGAAAAAGAATAAGTGATCATATATTTTTGCCTGACATCATGGTATGATAAGCGTATACGAAAACAAGGGAGGCAGAAAATGAAAAACATCCTTATTGTAGTAGATATGCAAAATGACTTTATCGATGGAGCACTGGGGACAAAAGAAGCCGTTGCCATTGTTCCGAAGGTGGAAGAGAAGATCCGGGAGTTTGACGGAGAGGTGTTTTTTACAAGGGACACGCATGAGATTTGTTATCTGGACACGCAGGAGGGAAAGAATCTTCCCGTTCCGCACTGTATCCGTGATACAGAAGGCTGGCAGATCCGCCGGGAACTGGATGTCCTGAGAAAGACAGAGCCGGTAGACAAGGAAACTTTTGGATCCCGAAAGCTGGCAGAAAAGCTGGCTGCACTTAACGAAAAGGAAGAAGTTGGAAGCATTACTCTGGTGGGACTTTGTACGGACATCTGTGTGATTTCCAATGCGCTTCTGATCAAAGCATATCTTCCGGAGGTTCCGATCTCTGTAGATGCCGCGTGTTGTGCAGGCGTTACACAGGAGCGTCATGAAAATGCGCTGAAAGCCATGGAGATGTGCCAGATAAAGGTCATCCGTTAAGTGTCAGATATTTTGTAAGAAGAAAGTGTGCATTTTTCAAGAAAATGTATGCTCTCTTTTTGCTGTCCGATCATTTTTTTCTTTCTTCAAAGTTCACAGAATCTTCACAAAAAAATTGAAAAAGACTATTGACAGAACAAAACTTGCGTGTTATATTACAGATAGAACAAAGAGAGGAACAGAAAAGGATCAAAGAAAAGATTCCAGGAAGTTCTTCCAAGGTTCAAAAGCTTTCGATCCTGCCGGAAGGCAGAGAGAAGCCGTTAACGATAATAACCCAATAAAATAGATAAAAAATTAAAGGAGAGATGACTTATGTTAATGCCGAGTATTTTTGGAGAGAATTTATTTGATGATCTGTTTGATAGTTTTCCGTTTTATGACAATGCAGGAAAAGATGTAGAGAAGAAACTGTATGGCAGAAAAGCAGCCCATATGATGAAGACCGATATCAAGGAAAAATCAGATGGCTATGAACTGGTAATGGATCTGCCGGGCTTTACCAAAGACGAGGTACAGGCAACTCTGGAAAATGGTTATCTGACCGTTGAGGCAGAGAAAGGCCTGGATAAGGAAGAGAAGGAGAAAGAGACCGGACATTACATCCGTAAAGAGCGTTATGCCGGTGCTATGAGCAGAAGCTTCTACGTTGGTGAGAATGTGGAGCAGGAGGACATCAAGGCTGAGTTTAAACATGGTATCCTGAAACTCTTCGTTCCGAAGAAAGAAGCAAAACCGGCAGTAGAGAAAAAGAATCACATCGCCATTGAGGGCTGATGATCGGTAAGAGAATGGAATGAGAGGCCGGAAACGACCTCTCATTTTTCGCAGGGGAAAGAAGGTGAAGACGGTGAGTGCAAAAAGAGATTATTACGAAGTGTTAGGCATCAGTAAAACGGCAGATGCGGCAGCGATAAAAAAAGCATATCGAAAACTTGCCAAGAAATATCATCCGGACAGCAATCCCGGAAATAAGGCGGCCGCAGAGAGATTCAAGGAAGTGACAGAGGCCTATGATGTATTAGGCGATGAGAAAAAGAGAAAACTATATGATCAGTTTGGTCATGCCGCCTTCGATGAAGGAGCAGGGCAGGCTGGCGGCTATGGAAATGCACAGGGAAATCCTTTTCAGGGTGGTTTCAGCGGTTCTTATACGGGTCCGAATGGTTCTTATCAGGAATATCATTTCCAGGGCGGAGAGGATATGGACGATATCCTCAAAAATATTTTTGGCAATTTCCGCAGCCAGGGCGGCAGCAGAAGAAGTAGCTTTCACAGCAGCGGAAGCACCGGATCGAAGAGCTACGGCGGTTTCTACAGTCAGGGAGCAGGCAGTCACGGCTTTCATGGTTTCCAGGATCAGGGCTTTGACGGCTTCGATTTTGGCCAGGGCGGAAGTTACAGCAACAAAGGCTCCGACGTTCATGCAGATATCCATGTAACCTTTGATGAGGCGGCTTTCGGCGGTAAGAAGCTGATCCATCTGCAGGACAGCACAGGTGCGGTCCAGTTCTATGAAGTGAATATTCCTGCCGGCATTGAAACGGGCAAGAGTATCCGTCTGAGAGGAAAAGGTTCCCCTGGAGTCGGTGGCGGAGAAGCAGGAGATCTGCTTTTGAAAGTAACCGTGGATGAAAAGCCTGGATTCCGTCGGGAAGGAATGGATGTATACACCACCGTTCAGGTACCCTTTACCACAGCAGTTTTCGGCGGCGAGGTGAAGATCCGGACACTGACCGGTGAGGTTCTCTGCAAGATCAAACCGGGAACTCAGTCAGGAACCAAGATTCGCCTGAAAGGAAAAGGAATTGTAAGTTTAAGCAATTCCTCCGTTCACGGAGATCAGTATGCAGTGGTGGAAATTGCAGTTCCGAAGAACCTCGATCCGGAGGCAAGACAGAAACTGAAAGAGTTTGAGGCCACTTTGGAAAAAAGCGGCCGCGGGTTTCACAACGGGAACGTGGCATAAATAGTAAATAGAATACGAAAAGTCTCAGCAGATGATGGAAAGTCCCTGTTTCAACTATATTAATATAGAAGAAACAGGGATTTTTTCTTTCTTTGGATAAAGTGATACAAAACAATAATAAATAATACGGAAAACAGGGCAAAATGATAAAAAACTTGACATAATCAGGAAAGAATGCTATGGTGAAATTACTGAATCAGTTCAAAGCAGATGCTTTGAACATCCTGAATAAAAAAGAAAGTTGGGACAGGAAAAATGAAAGATTTTGTATTGGAAGCCTGTGTTGATTCGGTAGAATCCGCACTGGCAGCAGTCAAGGGGGGAGCCACCAGGCTGGAGCTCTGCAGCAACCTGGTCATTGGGGGAACCACACCCAGCCAGTGGCTCTATGAGGAGATCCGGAAGGAATCTGATATCCGGATCCATGCGTTGATCCGTCCGCGTTTTGGTGATTTCTGCTATACGGATCACGAATTTGAGATCATCCGCAATGAGGTACGGATGTTCCGGAAACTGGGGGCGGAAGGTGTCGTGATCGGCAACCTTCGTCCGGATGGTACCTTAAATATGGAAGAAATGGAACAGCTTATGGACGCTGCGGGAGATATGTCTGTCACCCTGCATCGTGCCTTTGATGTATGCCGGGATCCATATGAGACCTTCGAACAGGCCAAACGCCTCGGGATTTCCACAATCCTGACATCTGGACAGAAGAACAGCTGTCTGGCAGGAAAAGAGCTCCTTCGGGAACTGGTAAGCATGGAAAATGACGAGATCACCATTCAGATTGGAAGCGGCGTGGATGCAGCTGCTATCCGGGAGCTCCAGCCGTATACGGGAGCACATGCCTTCCATATGACCGGAAAAGTCGTACTGGAGAGCACTATGCAGTATCGCAAAGAGGGCGTCAATATGGGTCTGCCTTCCTTAAGCGAATTTGAGATCTTCCGCACCGATACGGAAAAGATTCGGGAAGCACGAAAAGTACTGGAAGAACTGTAGGAGGAAAAGATATGTTTTTAGAGAAAAATAAGAGCCGTATTGAGGCTGAGTTTGCAAAAAGAGCAGCAGAAGTTCCTGCTGTAAAAGAAGCAGAAAAAGAGATCGATACCTTCCGTCCGGAGGTTGCACTGGCACTGAAGTTCCTGTATACGGCTATGCCGCTGAGTGATGTGGGAAATTATGGAGTTTCCTCTTTTCTTGACTATGCAGAGCATGGAGTTTTCCTCTGGGAGAACAGCCCTTATGTGAAAAATATGACAGAGGAAATGTTCCTTAACTACATTCTGTATCACAGGATCAATACGGAAGAGATCCTTCCCTGCCGCAGCATTTTCTATGAAGACCTGAAAGAGCGGATCCAGGGAAAAAATATGGCAGAGGCTGCGATCGAGATCAACTACTGGTGTGCAGAAAAAGCAACCTACCATACGACCGATGCACGAACCATTGCCCCCATCAATATTTATCGCTGCGGAAACGGCCGTTGTGGAGAGGAATCCACCTTTACCATCAGCGCTCTTCGGAGTGCAGGCATTCCGGCCCGTCAGGTTTATGCACCGTTCTGGTCTCATTGTGATGACAATCATGCCTGGGTAGAGGTGTGGTGTGATGGAAAATGGTACTTTACCGGAGCCTGTGAGCCGGAACCCATCCTGAACAAAGGCTGGTTTACCAATGCTTCTTCCCGTGCGATGATGGTTCATTCCCGCTGGTTTGATAAGATCCAGCCGGAAGATGAAAACATCAATGGAAGAGAAGCCGGTGCACTGGTACTCAACCAGCTTCGCCGTTATGCGGATGTGAAAGAAATTACGATCCGGGTGAAAAAGCCGGACGGAACGCCTGCAGCCGGTGCCAGGATCGTACTGGAGGTATATAACTACTCACAGTTCCTTCCGATCGCAAAGATGGTTACGGATGAAAACGGTGAGATCCATGCGACCACAGGAAAAGGAAGCCTTCATGTAACGGTACTGCTGGATGATCTTTACGGTGAAGGTATGATGGATACAAGAAAGACAGACGTTATGGAACTGACTCTTGATACCTTTAAGATCACAGAGGGCTGGCAGAACTTTGATTCCATTGCTCCGATTGATACACCGGTGAACACGGATCAGCCTACGGAAGAGCAGAAAGAGGAACGTGACCGTCGTCTTGCAGAGGCTTTAAAGATCCGCACAGCCAAGGTGGAAGCTTTTATCCCCGACTGGAAAGTGGATTTTGTGGATAAAGCAGGCGAAAACCGCGAGGTATGTGAAAAACTGATGGAAGTCCTCACAGACAAAGACAGGATCGATGCAAAACCGGCTGTTTTAAAGAGTCATGTAGAGGCGGCTCTTCAGCTGAAAGCAGCTTATCCGGAGAAGATTTATTATTCTTATGTACTGAATCCAAGAATTTTCAATGAGGTCATGACCGATTACCGTGGTGCGGTAGAAGCAGCCTTTACGGAAGATGAGAAAACTGCTTTCCGTCAGGAGCCGAAAAAAATCTGGAGCTGGATCGAGGCAAACATTGCGCTTTGTCCGGAAGCAGAGCAGGAAAGTGTTTATTTTGTACCGGCAGCTTCTCTGGAAATGAGAAAATCCAGTGAGCTTTCCAGAAAGATCCTGTTTGTAGCGATCGCCAGAACCTTTGGTATCCCTGCAAGACTGAATCCCATGGACGGAGCAATGGAATACCTGATGCCGGATCCGGCAAAACAGGGAGCAGACGCCTATGCAGACAGCCATTTCCAGGCAGTGATCGAAGGAAAGGCAAAGGAATCCCATCTGGTATTTACCGATGCAGGCATGGCATGGACCTATGGACAGAACTGGTCTGTAGCACGTCTGGAGAAAAAAGGGTACTTCACTCTTGAACTGGAAGAACTTTCCTGGGAGAATGGAAAACTTGGCGTAGAGGTGGATCCGGGCGTTTACCGCATCATTACCGGAAACCGTCTGCCGAATGGAAATGTATTCGGAAAGAGCCTGACCTTCCGTGTGGAAAAAGGTGAGGAGAAGACGGTGGAAATGAGCTTCCGCGATGCGAAACTGAAAGATATGCTGGAGAATATCTCAATCCTGCCCTTCAACCTGCTGGATAAAGACGGAAGCAAGGTTCCGGCTGCGGATGTGACCAGAGGTGACAGAAAGATCCTCTTCTGGCTGGAAGTGAGCAAGGAGCCTACCGAGCATATCCTCAATGAGCTGATGGAGCGGAAAGAAGCATTTGAAAACTACAAAGAGAACCTTCTCTTTATCATAAAGAAAGACGAGGATCTCAAGGATCCGACTCTTGGCCGCTGCCGCGAGGCACTGCCGGGAATTCCTGTGCTCTATGACACCTTTACAGAGAATGTCAATACGCTGGGTCGCCGGATGTATGTGGATCCGGAGAAGCTTCCGCTGATCCTTGTTACCGATGGAGAACTGAACGGTATTTATGCTACCAGCGGCTACAATGTTGGAACTGCCGACATGCTTCTTCGTATCCTGGAGATGTAATTAGGGCAAAAAAAGTTTACCTGATTTTACCGAGAAAGAGAGGACAGAACGATGTATCAGTTTAATCGCGAAGAATACGAAAAAAGAATGCAGTGGTTTGTCAATGCCCGTTTCGGCATGTTCATCCACTGGGGACTTTATGCTATTCCTGCCAGAGGCGAATGGGTGAGAAGTTTTGAGGAGATCCCGAAGGAAGATTACATGAAATACTTCGAGGAATTTGATCCGGTGGACTATGACCCGAAGAAATGGGCCAAAGCTGCAAAAGAGGCCGGTATGCAGTATGTGGTTCTTACAGCAAAGCATCATGATGGTTTCTGTCTGTTTGACAGCAAATATACGGATTTCAAATCCACCAACACAAAATGTGGCCGTGATCTGGTTGCCGAATTTGTGGAAGCTGTCAGAGGAGAGGGATTAAAAGTTGGTCTTTACTTTACGTTGCTTGACTGGTATCATGAGGATTATCCTCATTACGGTGACCGTCAGCATCCGATGAGAAACAATCCGGCATATAAAAATGACAACCGTGATTTCAGCCGTTATGTGGATTATATGCACAAACAGATCCGCGAGATCTGTACCAACTACGGCAAACTGGATCTTCTGTGGTTCGATTTCTCCTATGACGATCTGAACGGAGAGGCATGGAGAGCCACCGATCTGGTAAATATGGTAAGAGAGCTGCAGCCGAGCGTTATCATTGATAATCGTCTGGAGGCCAGCGGAGTTGGATATGGTTCCATGGCAACCGGAAATCCAAAACCGTATCATGGCGATTTTGTGACTCCGGAGCAGATCATTCCGCCGGAAGGAATCAAAGATGTGAACGGAAATGACCTTTACTGGGAGTCCTGTGTGACGATGAACGGAAACTGGGGCTATCATGCAACAGATAATTTCTGGAAACCATCTCCTATGCTGATCAAAAAACTGGTAGAATGTGTGTCCAAGGGCGGAAACCTGATCCTGAACGTGGGACCGGATGCTAAGGGCAACATCCCGGATGCTTCCCAGAAGATCTTAAGTGAGATCGGTACCTGGATGAAGAAGAATAAAAACAGCATTTACGGCTGTGGCAAAGCCGGGCTTCCTAAACCGGATAATGGCCGTCTGACCAGAAATGGAAACAAGCTTTATTACCATCTCTACGAGAACACCATTGGTCCGATGCCGCTGATGGGCATCAAAAAGGATGAGGTGAAATGTATCCGGTATCTGGCAACAGGAGCCGAGGTACCCATTTCCACCAGCTGGGTTCATACGGATTATCCGGATATCGTATTTGCAGATCTGGGTCCGAATCCGATCCTTCCGGATGGTGTGGATACGGTTCTTGAGGTAACATTAAAAGACTGAAGCAGAAAAGGAACATCGCATGTTTATTGAAGAAAGACACGAGGCGATCCTCCGGACTCTGCATGAACATGGAAAAGTAAAAGTCCGTGACCTGAGCGAGAAGTTTCAGGTCACGGATGACTGTATCCGGAAGGATCTGAAGGTGCTGGAAAATGCAGGATGCCTGAAGAGAACCTATGGCGGGGCGATATTATCGCAGGATTATCCATTGGATCGAGATGTGGTTGACCGGAGAAATGTGAATGTGGAGAAAAAGGCCGCTATTGCGGAAAAAGCGCTGGGACTGATCCGGGATAATGAAACCATTTTTCTGGATATTTCCACCACAAACATTAAACTGGCAGAACTTCTGGTGGAAAAACACCGGCGGGTGGTTGTTGTCAGCAATATGATCGACATTCTCCAGGTTCTGGCCAAAAGCCCGCTGATCACGGCGGTAGGGACCGGCGGCATCATGTATCAGACCGTCAATGGTTTTATGGGAGCCGCGGCGATGGAAATGATCAGGCAATACAGCTTTGACCGGGCTTTTGTAGGAACCTGTGGCCTGGATTTGACAGATGCTTCCATCACCACTCTTGGCGTGGAGGACGGACTGACCAAACGGACGGCTTTGCAGAGCAGCCGCCATAAATACATTGTAATGGAAAAAGACAAATTTTACTTTAATGATTCTTATAAATTTGCTCATTTTGATGACATTGACGGAATCATCAGTGATGAAACGCCGGATCCGGCTACGGTAAGTGTGCTGGAAAATGCCGGTGTGATTTTATATTAGAGAGGAGAGGCTTCCAATGAGAAAAAATAGAAAAAAGGCGGGATTTTTCCCCGGTTTGCTGGGTCTGTTTTTGCTTTTTGCTGTTGTTCTGACAGGAAGCCTTGCAAAAGCGGAGGAAAAAACGCATACGATCTGGTTTTTCTTTGAGAATGTATGCGCCTCCTGTCATGAAGAAGAAAGTTTCTATGAGCTGTTCAACCGTTGTGTGACAACAGAAGAAAAAGCTTCCATTTCCTATGATATCCGCACCTATAATGTTTTCAAGAGTGCAGACGAAGATGTTTACGAGAAAGCACTGAAGGAAAGCGGAAAAGAAAAGGCAGATGTCACTTTACCCGTTTTATATATTGACGGAAAATGGCTGAGCGGTTATGATAAGATAGAACAGGAACTTCACAGTGTTTTATTTGGAGAAGAAACAACGATAGAAGTTTCTGAAAAGAATACAGAAAAAAACAAGGCCTCTGAAGAAAATCAGGAATGGAGCCTGCCAGTTATCGAAGCAGAGGGAAAAGAACCGGCAGTTTTGCTTTTTACCACGTATTCCTGTAATGACTGCGAAGAGATCAAGGAATATTTAAAGGAACTTCAGGGGCAGGAATCGTTTGCACTGACAGAAGTGAATGTGGCGGAGGGAGAGAACATCCGTCTTTTTAAAGAACTTCTGAGAACATTTGGACGAAATCAGGATGATGGAAAGGTTCCGGCCGTTTTTGCAGGAGAAGTGGTGCTGCTCGGAAAGGATGAGATCCGGGAAAATTTGCCGGAGCTTCTGGAAAAAGGCGAAGCACCCTATGAGAAACTGAAAGAAAAACTGAACAGCCTGGAAAGCGGAGAGAGCGTGACCGCAGCCAGCCTGGCCACACTTTTTGGCGCCGGTCTTCTGGCCGGTTTTAATCCCTGCTCCATCTCTATGCTTCTGATGCTGTTTTCCATCCTGATCACGACAAGGGCTTCTGTTTTGAAAAACGGAATTCTTTATCTGATCGGAAAATATATGACCTATCTGGGTCTGGGACTGGGTATCTGCTTTGCGGCTTCAAGGGTTGATCAGAATCTTCTTGGCCGCTTTGGACAGATCCTGAATGGGATTCTGGTCCTGCTCTTCCTTTTTGTGGCAGTGATGAATTTCGTGGATTTTCTGAATGTACGAAAAGCAGAATATGGCAAGGTACGGATGCAGCTGCCGAAAAAACTCCGCCATCTGAATCATCAGATGTTAAAAAAAGCCTCTCACATGGAGGGGGCTTTTCTTGGGATTCTGATTTTGGGACTGGGAATTGCTGTTTCTTTAGGAGAATTTTTCTGTACCGGACAGATTTATATGGCTTCGATCCTGTATCTTCTGCGAAACGCCAGAGAACAGTGGCTTTCTCTTCTTGGAACACTGATGGTTTATGTGACGGCCATGAGTATTCCGGCAGTTGTGATCCTGGCAGTCATCGCCAGAACGAAAGGAACCGGAAGAGTTTCTGACTTTATGCTGAAGCACATGGGAGCCATCAAGCTTCTGAACGGTCTGCTGTTTCTTTTCTATGCGGCATATTTTCTGCTGAAATAGGATTTCACAGAAGTTCGCAGGAAGTGATGCCGGAAAGATCCGCATAGGAGATCAGCAGAGGACCGGGTTTTGCATTATTTTCACGGAGAAGCTCCTGGTGTAGCTCCTCTGTAAGCCGTACACGGACAGCGTCCCTGTGAATAAAACAGGGTTCCGGATCATCAAAGAAATAGATGCTTTTTTCAATCAGCACGGTTTCTTTGATGGGGATGTCTTTTAAAAGACCTTCGTACACAACATGATCACCGGCGAGGATCCGGACAGAAGGCAGAGCGGGGGCAGCTGATTTTTTTCTGAAAAACATGAGTAAAACTCCTTTGGAGATAAAATAGTAAGAAGGAATTGCCGGATTTGGGCAGTTCTGTTAAGAGTATGGTACTATAAAACGAACCGTTTCGTCAACCATCGCTTATTTCTACAGGCGGGAATGTTTTGCGCCTGCAGCACTGCAAATTTGATGCCCCGTTGCCAGTAACTGGGGTTTTGATTAGAGGAACAGGATGAGTGAGCAGATGAAAAAATGGAAAAATCACAACAAACAACAGTTGAGTGAGAATAAAAAAAGAAAAATCTCCAGGAATTTCCTGGGATCTTATCTTCTGATCCTTCTGGCACCGGCTGTAGCCGTGATAGCAATCTACTGTACTGCAAAAAATGCTATGGTGGAAACACAGAAGGAACGGATCCAAAGTGTCGTTACAGAAGTCGGAAACAGCTTTGACCGGGAAGTGAAGGAAGCACAGAACGTCGGTTATTACGTAGGAAAAGAAAAACGTCTTTCTGACTATCTTATGAAAGCACGGCCGCAGAACAAGGAGCAGGAATTCTATTCTCTGTATACCATTTCGACGGCCTATCCAAACTATGCACTGACGAATGAGGTGATCGAAGATGTATTTATCCTCATTTCGGACAGCCGCTATATCCTTAAGATCCCTCAGGTAATCCCGGAAGATGCGAGGGGAGTGGCGACACTGGGAGATTTTCCATTTGGAAGCTATGATGAGTTTATGGCTTATTATCATGAGCAGGATCCGGCACAGTCTGTTTTCTGCCACGAAGATGAAGATGGAAAAATCTCTCTTTTGATCCCCGGCAGGGTGAGTTATCCATCCAATCCTTTTGGGGACTGTATCGTAGTCGTGCAGCTGAACTGGAACCGGATCACGAAAATGCTCCATCCGATCCTGGCAGGGGAGGCAGGTGTGGTTGCACTGGTGGATGCAAACGGGGAAATCCTTGCCTGTGCAGAGGATTTCGGTAACGGAAGCAGCATTTTATACGGAAAGGAAGCAGGAAGTCTGGAGGAGCATCTGAAAGAAAACGGCTGGAAAAAGAACAGCCTTGTCACCTGCAGTACCAGTCTTTCCTATAACGGGTGGAGGATCGTCTCTTATGTTCCTAAGGGTGTGCTGACAAGTAAGATCGGGACAACGCGTTATGTGACGATCTCTCTCTGTTTCGTGTCTGTTTTTATCGGAATGATCGTCTGTCTGGCCTACTGGCACCAGAGAAAAGGAATGGTACAGGAGTTTTTTGACTTAAAAGACCGGCTTCTTCAGGGAAAAACGATCCAGAAGGAGCACCTTCAGTTCTGGAGCAGTTTTGACAGCTTTCTGACGGAGGTGGATCAGCTGCAGAATACAGTAGAACAGCAGGAAAGCATACTTCGGGAAGATTTTCTTGGAAAAATGCTCTATGGCAGTTATGATTCGGAAAAACAGCTGGTGTCCGGTGCGGAAAAGGCGGGATTTCCGTTGAAACAGGGTTTTTACTATGTAGTAGATATGGAATTTGAGGATCCTCTTCGAAGTGGCAGTAACGTGAGCCGGGAAGAATTCAGTGCGATCCTTGGTCAGCTTCTGGAACAGTATATCGTCTGGAAGTGCTGGCGTTATTCCGTCAGTGAGCTTTCCATGGTGCTTCTGATCCAGAGCGAAGAAGAACTTCCGGCAGAAGAATTGAAAAAAGCTCTGGAAGAGATGAACTATGAATTTTACAGTTGTCTGAAAGTCCAGAGTTATACGGGTATCAGTACGGCGGTGCAGGAACCGCTGGAGATCGCCAGACAGTATGAGATCGCTTCCAGGATCAGTGAATTTGCACGCTACCGTGGAATCCGCGTGCCGGTACTTCCGGACGAACTTCCCAAGGAGCAGATGCTGGATCAGCCGCTCTTTGTTACCATTGATATGGAGCTGAAGCTGGTGAAACAGATCCAAAGCGGCAGTGCGGAGCAGCTGGAAGAACTGATCGATCAGATAAAAAAGATCTATTTCCGGCCCGGAAACAGTCAGTACACCTATCGTCACACGATCGAGATCCTGCGAAGCTGCCTGTTCCGTAGCATTCCGGCAGATTCCGAAGATCCGGAAGTCCGGAGACTCCGGGAGGCTGCTCAAAAGGTTTATCTGGAAGAACCGCTTTTTGCACTTTTGCGGGAGACCAGAGCACTCTGTGCCCGGATGCAGGAGAAAAAAGAAGAGGCAGTGGTGGATCTGGACAGGGAAAAAATCTCTGGTTACATCGAAGAAAATCTGGGAGATGCCAGTCTGAATTTAAGTGTGCTGTCAGAATGGCTTGCAGAACCGGAGAGAAAGCTGTATAATGATTTCAAATTATGTTTTGGCATGTCCTTCAGCAGCTATCTGGAGCAGCGTCGTATGGCACGCGCCTGTGAACTTCTGAAAGATGGCGTGGCGGTAAAAGAGACTGCGGAAAAGGTTGGCTATGGCAGTGACTATTCTTTCAGGCGAGCTTTTAAACGCGTGGTGGGAATCCCGCCAAGTGATTTCCGCAAGATGCAAACGGTCTGATATTTGAGATAGATATAGTGAACTATGTACAAAAAGTCGTATAAAGAATGCTTGAAAAAGTAAAAAAATATGGGCAGCCCATCTGCTCTGTCAAAAGTGACTTCTTGGTGACAAGGGGTTATTTTTGTCTAAAAAAACGGAAAAATACACGCAAACGGTAGCGAAAACAGGCGATTTATGAAAAATGTATGCCCTTTTGAAAATCTGTACCTTGTAAAAGTGCTGTAAAAAATGGTAAAATCAGAATGTAGTTAAGGCGTGTTGCAAAAACACACGCAACAAGGAGAAGTGAATCTATAAGAAAAGGAGGAAGATTTTATGAAGAAAAATCTTGCCAAAGCAACAGCTCTTCTGCTCGTAGCCGGAATGATCGGCGGAACAGGCCTGACAGCAGCAGCTTCTGATGCAGAGCTGAACCCGGCCGGAACTTATCCGGTAGTGAAAGACGGAACCCTTGAGTTTGACTGTTTCACCATGTCCATGCCGAACGTTGAGGACCTTCAGACCAACGACTTTACCAAGTACATGGAAGAGAAGACTGGTATCACCATGAACTTCCTGACTGGCGGTCGTGATGACTGGAGCGACAAGCTGAACCTGATGCTGCAGTCCGGTGATTATCCGGATGTTATTCTGGGTGTTTCTCCGGATCTGGCAAAATATGGCGTAAAAGAAGGAATGATCATTCCTCTGGATGATTATCTGACCGAAGAGAATGTTCCGAACTACTTAAAGACAATGGAGCCTTATGGTCTGGATATGACAAAAGAGGCTGATGGAAAAATCTACTCTCTGGCTAATATCAATGTCTGCTACCACTGTCAGTACGGCAGAAAAATGTGGGTAAACAAACGTTATCTGGATGAGATGGGCGTTGATGTTCCTACCACAACTGATGAGTTCTATGATGTCTGCAAGAAATTCCTGGAGTACAAGCCCAATGGCGTAGCAATCGGCGGCGCTGCTCAGGGTTGGTACAGCCGTATGCAGGACTGGCTGATCGATGCATTCGTTCTGATGCCGAACACCTCCTACACCACCAGCCAGAAGGATACCATCGCGCTGAACACCGATACCAACGAGATCGAGTGTGTGGCAACCGATGACCGTTATAAAGAAGCAATGAAATGGATCAAGAGCCTCTATGATCTGGGTGCTATCTATGATGGTGACTTCACTCAGACCGCTGAGCAGCTGAAAACTCTTGTAAACCAGGCTGATGAGCCGGTGCTGTTCTTCACTGCAGGTACCATTTCTGATATAATCGACGCAGCCAGCAACCCGGACTTCTACAAAGACTATGAGTGCATGGCACCCATCGCAGGACCGGACGGAACCAGAATCGCATTCCAGACCCCGAACCCGGGTGTAAGCGGCGGTGCATTCTGCATTACCGACAAATGTGAGAATCCGGAAGCAGCTCTTCGCTGGGTAGACTTCTTCTACAGCGAGACCGGTGACCTTTGCTCTCAGTATGGTGCTGACGAGGGAACTGACTGGGTACTGAATCCGGAAGGAAAAGTAGGTCTGAATGGTGAGCCTGCAAAATATGAAGTACTGAATACTTACAGCGCGGAGACTCAGAACCATGACTGGCAGGATATCGGTATCCGTGTAGCTCCGACTGAGTATCGTCTTGGTCAGGCTGTAGATCCGAACGTTGATGTTCATACTTCTAAAGGTCTTGAGAAACTTCTCTACGATGCAAGTGCTGATCTCTATGCTCCGTATGCCGGAACCAGCAACATCAAGCTCTTTGATGAGATGAAACTGACCGATGAAGAGTCTACCAACATCTCCATTATGGCAGTAGAAATTGCTGACATCATCGAGAGTGATTCCGTAGCATTCATGACTGGTGCAAAAGACATCGATTCCGAGTGGGACAGCTACAAAGATTCCATTGAGAAGGCTGGTCTGCAGGATCTGATCGCTGTATATCAGGAAGCTTATGCTCGTTCCAGCCAGGGTGATGAGACAGAAGCAGCAACTGAGGCAGCAGAGACCGTAGCTGAAACTGAGACTGAGACCGCAGCATAAACGGAAAAAGACTGGAAAAGTTAACTGCGAAATCAAAAAAGTTATGAGATCAAAAAAAGAAGAGGAGCTGGCGCTTTCAGCGGCGGCTCCTCTTCTTAAAGAGAAGTAAAAGCCACAACGGTCCCGTCAAGTGGCTGAGCGACGGACAAGATTTTGGCTGACAGGGATCGATCACGTGAGGATTTGTTCCTTGCTCAGACATTTGACGGGGAGCAGGCGGAGACTGTGTGAAAGAGGGGAAGCAGAGGAGCCGCATACTTCGGAAGAAAGATTTAGAGTTAAGAAGAGGAGGATGCTCGGATGGGTAAACAGAAACAGAAAATTTACAATCCTGATCCAAAGAATAAAATCAAAAGCAATAACTGGCAGTTCTGGGCAATCATTGCACTGCCGGTGATCTATGCAGCAATATTTGCATACATTCCCATGGCTGGAATTCTTATCGCCTTTGAGGATTACAGTCCGCGAGGCGGCATTTTCGGAAGTGACTGGGTTGGGCTGAAATGGTTCAAACAGTTTTTAACTTCTACCTCCAGTGTCAGAGTGATTAAGAATACACTGATCCTTGGTGTATATTCCCTGATCGTAAACTTCCCGCTTCCTATCATTCTGGCTATCGGTCTGAATGAGCTGAGAAGCGTGAAATATCGTAAATTTATTCAGATGGTTACATACGCACCGTACTTTATCTCCATCGTTGTCATGGTTGGTATGATGATGCAGATGATGGATCTTCGTACCGGTATCATCAATGTGCTCCTTCAGAAGATCGGCTGCGATCCGGTGAACTTCTTTGGTAATGTCAAGCTGTTCCGGCATGTATATGTATGGAGCGGACTGTGGCAGACCGCGGGATATTCTTCGGTTATTTATATTGCAGCACTGGCCGGCGTAAGCCCGGAGCTTCAGGAGGCAGCGATCGTAGATGGTGCTTCCCGTGTACAGAGAATCTGGAATGTAGATATTCCGGCAATCTTGCCGACCGTTATCACCATGCTGATCTTCAACTGTGCAAGTGTTGTAAGTATCGGATTTGATAAGGTTTACCTGATGCAGAACAGCCAGAACAGCAATGTTTCCGAGGTTATCTCCACCTTCGTTTATAAGATCGGTATGGTAAACTCCAACTTCGGATTCTCAACCGCTGCCGGTCTGTTCCAGTCCATCGTTTCATTTATTCTGTTGGTTGCTGTAAACAAGATCTGTAAAAAAGTAACAGAGACCAGTTTGTGGTAAGGAGGGGTAAGAATGAATCATCAGCTTAAATTCAAAAACATGCGTACAGGCGATAAAATCTTTGATATCCTGAACTATACCCTGCTGACTGTTATCATGGTTGTTGTTCTTTACCCGGTACTGTATATTGTTGCAGCATCTTTCTCAGATCCTCAGGCGGTTGTCAGCGGTGAGGTATTCATTCTCCCGGTACGTCCGACTCTTCGTGGATATGAGGCCGTATTCAAAAACAAAAAGATCCTTACCGGTTTTGCCAACTCTGTATACTACCTGGTAGTGGGTACCCTGCTGAACCTGGTAATGACCATGCTCTGTGCATATCCTCTTTCCAGAAAAGAGTTCCGTGCCAGAGGCGGTATTGCAATGTTCTTCGTGTTTACCATGTATTTCAGCGGCGGACTGGTACCGTCCTACATCCTGGTAAACAGCCTGCATTTGACCAATACCCGTTGGGCAATGATCATTCCGTCTGCAATGTCCACCTACAATATGATCATCTGTCGTACTTACATGAGCAACAGTATTCCGGATGAGATGTATGAGGCAGCACAGATCGATGGCTGTACACCCTGGAAATATTTCCTGCGGATCGTAACTCCGCTTTGTAAACCGATCCTTGCAGTTCTGACTCTGTATTACGGCGTTGCAAAATGGAACGATTACTATACAGCAATGATCTACTTAAGAGATGATACTCTGATGCCGCTGACCATTGTTATGAAAGAGATCCTGATCCAGAATAAGGTTGATATGACTCAGATCGGAGATGCATCCAACCTGGCAAAACTGCAGGGTATGTCAGAGCTTCTGAAATACTCTACGATTGTCGTAGCATCCATTCCGGTTATGCTCCTGTATCCGTTGGTGCAGAAACATCTGGTAAAGGGTGTTATGATCGGGGCCGTAAAGGGCTGATCGCTGAATCAAAAGCTTCCCGGAAAAGTCTCCGGGAAGTTTTTGATTATGCAGAAAAAGGGATTGACAGATGAAAAGTTTTCAGCATATAATGAATCTGTCAAGTGAAAGGGAGTAGCTGCCATTAGAAAATGGATTTCCGAGCGTCAGTACGACTGCCTGAGAGAAGGCGGTTCGCAGGGAATTGAAATAGCAAGACTTTTACCGTAGTGTTTTTGTGCACTGTGGTAGAAGTCTTTTTTTATTGTGACGGCAGCTCCCGGAAAAGGAGGAAAAACGATGGAGTTTCTTTTGGAAGGTCTTAAGGCTGTGACCTGGCAGCAGGTCGTAATGTATCTGGTTGGTTTTGGATTGATCTATCTGGCGATCAAAAAGGAGTATGAGCCATCGCTGCTCTTACCTATGGGGTTTGGCGCGATCCTTGTAAATCTGCCCTTTTCAGGAGTGTTGGATCAGACACTTCAGGGAGGAATTGAATCCAATGGAATCATTCAATGGCTGTTTCATACAGGGATTGAAGCATCTGAGGCGATGCCGATCCTGCTTTTTATCGGTATCGGAGCTATGATCGATTTCGGACCGTTGCTTACGAATCCGTTAATGTTTCTTTTTGGAGCAGGAGCCCAGTTTGGAATTTTTGCGGCAATTCTTCTGGCGGCAGTTCTGGGCTTCGATCTTAAGGATGCAGTCTCCATTGGTATCATTGGAGCAGCGGATGGTCCGACCTCAATCCTCGTATCACAGGTCCTTGGCTCGAAGTATATCGGTGCCATCGCAGTGGCGGCTTATTCCTATATGGCACTGGTGCCGATTGTTCAGCCATTTGCCATTCGTCTGGTGACTACGAAAAAAGAACGGCAGATCCGTATGGATTACCATCCTGCTTCTGTGACCAGAAAGATGCGGATCCTGTTCCCTATTCTTGTAACGATGGTCGTAGGTTTTGTCTCCCCACAATCCGTGGCTCTGGTAGGTTTTCTGATGTTTGGAAACCTGATCCGGGAATGTGGCGTCCTTCATACCATGTCGGAAACGGCGCAGAATACATTGGCAAACCTGATCACAGTGCTTCTGGGTATCACGGTTTCTTTCAGCATGAAGGCAGATGCGTTTGTGAGCATTGATACGCTGATGATTCTGGCCATTGGTCTCTTTGCTTTTGTTATGGATACGATCGGTGGTGTGCTTCTTGCGAAATTTATGAATCTTTTCCTGAAAAAGAAAATCAATCCCATGATCGGTGGAGCTGGTATTTCTGCTTTCCCTATGTCTTCCAGAGTGATCCAGAAGATGGCTATGGAAGAGGATCCCGGTAATGTGATCCTGATGCATGCGGCAGGTGCTAACGTTTCCGGACAGATTGCTTCGGTGATCGCAGGCGGTCTGGTTATCAATCTGGTAAGTCGTTTCTTATAAGAAAGGAGAGCCCTTTATGAATACAGCAAACATTTATGCAGCCATGGAAATCATGTGGAAAGGTATGGCGGGGATTTTTATTACGATCCTGCTGATCATGCTCTGTGTCTGGCTTCTTGGAAAAATCGGGAAAAAGAAGTAAACAGATTTTTTAGATTCCCTTATTGACATTTAAAAAAAAACTCCTTAGAATGTTTAGTGACGAACAATCTAAAGGAGAGGACAAACGATGTTAAAGACATTAGGAGCTCAGGTAAAAGAGTACAAAAAGGCTTCCATTGCCACGCCACTCTTCATGATCCTGGAAGTCATCATGGAAATGATCATTCCTCTTATGATGGCTTCGATCATTGATGACGGAGTAGAAGCCGGGAATCTTCATCACATTTATGTGATGGGAGGATGGATGCTCGTAGCAGCGCTGATCGGGCTTTTTGCCGGTGTTATGGGCGGAAAATACGGCGCAAAAGCATCTACAGGTTTTGCAAAAAATTTAAGACAGGCTATGTTTGAAAATATCCAGACGTATTCTTTTTCAAACATTGACAAATTCAGTACGGCAGGTCTTGTGACCCGTCTGACAACGGATGTGACGAATGTTCAGAACGCTTACCAGATGATTCTTCGTATGTGTATGCGTGCACCGGCCAGCATGATCGTAGCCATGGCAATGGCTTTTATGATCAATGCCCGTCTGGCCAGCATTTATCTCGTTGCGGTTCTTGCTCTCGGATGCTGCCTGTTTTTTATCATCCGCAAAGCGACTGCTTATTTCCAGCAGGCATTTCCGAAGTACGATGATCTGAATGCCAGCGTACAGGAAAACGTATCGGCCATCCGTGTGGTAAAAGCTTATGTACGTGAAAATTATGAGACCAGCAAATTCCAGAAAGCCAGCGGTAACATTTACGATATTTTCTGCAAGGCGGAGAAAAACATTTCCTACAATGCACCGCTGATGCAGTTCACGGTTTACAGCTGCATTCTGCTCATCAGCTGGCTGGGAGCCAAGATGATCGTTGGCGGCAGCCTGACTACCGGAGAACTGATGAGTCTTCTGACATACTGCATGAACATTCTGATGAGCCTGATGATGCTTTCCATGGTCTTTGTCATGATCACGATGAGCATCGCCAGTGCAGAGCGTATCACAGAGGTTCTCAATGAGAAAAGCGATCTGGACAATCCGGAGCATCCAGACTTTGAGGTGCCGGATGGAAGCATCGAATTTGAACATGTAAACTTCAGTTACCGCAAAGGAGAGGGCAAACCGGTGCTTTCGGATATCAGTTTTTCCATAAAATCCGGAGAAACCATTGGCATCATCGGAGGTACCGGAAGTGCCAAGACCAGTCTGGTCAATCTGATCAGCCGTCTTTATGATGTGACAGGCGGAAGCGTAAAGGTAGGCGGAAAAGATGTCCGTTCGTATGATATGGAAAAACTGCGTGACGAGGTATCCGTTGTCCTTCAGAAAAACGTCCTGTTTTCCGGAACGATCCTGGAGAACCTTCGCTGGGGAGACAAGAATGCTTCCGAGGAGGAGTGCATCCGTGCCTGTCGTCTGGCCTGCGCCGATGAGTTCATTGAGCGGATGCCGGAAAAATATAATACTTACATTGAGCAGGGCGGTTCCAACGTCTCCGGCGGACAGAAGCAGCGTCTCTGTATCGCCAGAGCTCTTCTGAAAAAACCGAAGATTCTGATCCTTGACGACAGCACCAGTGCAGTCGATACCGCTACGGATGCGAAAATCCGTAAAGCCTTCCTGGAGGAAATCCCGGATACCACCAAGCTGATCATTGCCCAGCGTATTTCCAGTGTGCAGGATGCAGACCGGATCCTTGTTATGGATGACGGCAAGATCAATGGTATCGGAACGCATGAAGAACTGCTGAAATCCAATGAGATTTACCGTGAGGTCTATGAATCCCAGACCGGTGGCGGCGGAGATTTTGACGAGAAGAGAGGTGAGGCATAATGGCAGAAGCAAAACCGATAAAAGGTCCTATGGGAAGAGCACCCAGAGGAATGAAATCCCAGGTGAAAAATCCAGGTAAGATTTTTGCACGGATCATGAAATATGTGCTGAAAAATTATACGCCGCACTGTATTGTCGCAGTGGTATCCATTTTTATCAGCGTACTGGCAAACGTACAGGGAACGTTATTTACCAAGACGCTCATTGACAGCTACATTCTGCCGATGCTGAAAGCTTCTGATCCGGATTTTGCCCCGCTGCTCCATGCGATGATGCGCGTAGCTGTGTTTTATCTGATCGGTATTCTGGCAGCCTTTGCCCAGAACCGCGTGATGATCTATGTGACACAGGGTACCCTGAGAAATCTGAGAAATGATCTGTTTTCTCATATGGAAAAGCTTCCTATTCAATATTTTGATACGCATTCCCATGGAGATATCATGTCGATCTACACCAACGATATCGATACCCTCCGTCAGATGATCAGTCAGAGTATTCCGCAGGTGCTGAACAGTGCGGTCACCATCGTGAGCGTTTTTGTCAGCATGCTGATCCTGAATATTCCGCTGACCATTACAACGCTTATCATGGTTACGATCATGATGACTGTGACCAAGAAAGTGGCAGGTCTTTCCGGAAATTTCTTTGTGAAGCAGCAGAAAGCGCTTGGTGATGCCAACGGCTTTATCGAGGAGATGATGGATGGGCAGAAGGTCGTCAAAGTGTTCTGCCATGAGGAAGAGAACATTGCAAAATTCAAAGAGCTGAATGACAATCTTTGTGACTGTTCCTATAATGCAAATGCGTTCGCCAATGTTCTGGGACCGATCAACGCACAGCTTGGAAATGTAAGCTATGTGGTCTGTGCCCTTGTAGGAGGAATCCTTGCACTGAACAGTGTAGGCGGTTTTACGCTGGGCGGACTGGCAAGCTTCCTGACTTTTAATAGGAGCTTTAACATGCCGATCAACCAGGTGAGCCAGCAGCTGAACGCCATCGTAATGGCACTTGCCGGTGCGGAACGTATTTTCCGTCTGATGGATACCACCGTGGAGACAGACGAAGGCTATGTGACCCTGGTCAATGCCAGAGAAGAAAATGGAAAACTGACAGAGAGCAAAGAGCGTACCGGACACTGGGCGTGGAAGCATACACACCAGGCGGATGGAAGTGTGGATTATATACCGCTGAAAGGCGACGTTGTCTTTGATGACGTGGATTTCGGCTATAATCCGGATAAAATCGTACTCCATGATGTCAATCTCTTTGCAAATCCCGGTGAAAAGATCGCCTTTGTCGGTTCTACCGGAGCAGGTAAGACCACGATCACGAATCTGATCAATCGTTTCTATGATATCCAGGATGGTAAGATCCGTTACGACGGCATCAATATCAGCAAGATTTGCAAGGCGGATCTTCGTCGTTCCCTTGGTATCGTACTGCAGGATACGCATCTATTTACGGGGACCGTGCGTGAAAACATTGCCTATGGAAAACTGGATGCCACCGAGCAGGAAGTGATTGCTGCGGCAAAACTTGCCAATGCAGATGGATTTATCCGTCGCCTGCCGAATGGCTATGATACCATGCTGACCGGTGACGGAGCCAACTTAAGCCAGGGACAGAGACAGCTGCTTGCCATTGCCCGTGCTGCTATCGCTGATCCGCCGGTGCTGATCCTCGATGAAGCGACCAGTTCCATCGATACCAGAACTGAGCGTATTGTGCAGGATGGTATGGATAAACTGATGAAGGGCAGAACCACCTTTGTGATTGCCCATCGTCTTTCCACTGTCCGCAATGCGGATTGTATCATGGTTCTGGAACAGGGCCGGATCATCGAACGCGGAACCCACGATCAGCTGATCGCAGAAAAAGGAAAATACTATCAGCTGTATACAGGAAATCAGGTAAGTGCATAAAGAGAGATTTTTACTATAATATAGAATTGCGGGAGTTGCTTTGCAGCGGAGCAATTCGTAGGCATCGGTTGGGGGCAAAAGACCTTTTGACCCCAATGATACACAGATTGCTCCGCATTTCATGCTCCCGCAATC
>OLQE01000316.1_pt1 | contig 41796 bp, 38 predicted proteins | sample 1643161 | NCBI WGS metagenome assembly OLQE01 (sample SAMEA3136650, study PRJEB25190) | human gut metagenome
AACGGGAATATCTTCATCATAGAACATCTCATATACACCAAGGCGAAGGATCGAGAGATCGGATTTACCGATACGCTCCAGCTTCCAGCCCTTTGCAGCACTGGCGATCTTCTCATCGATCTCCGGAAGCACAGCGCAGATATTCTCATATTTTTCTTCAATATAGGCATGGTCCTTTTCACTGATCTCCTTCTCCGGGAAATCTTCGAAGTAGGATTTTACCTGCTCTTTCATTTCGTCTTTACTGTAAAATTCCACCATGAACAGAAGTTTAAAAATTTCTTCTCTCAGTTCTCGTCTTGTCATTCTTTTTTCCTCTCAGATGTTTTTATAGCCGAAAAGGGATGCCCGCCTGGGGCATCCCTCCTCATTCAGGGAGTTTTCCGCTCTCCTGGTCAATCGTGCTTCTCCATGCAGACACTTGCAATCGTCACATTCACGTCAGAAACGGTAAGCCCTGTCATGTTCTCAATGGATGCTTTCACTTTTTCCTGAACCATACGGCTGGTCTTGGGAACGCTGTAACCATAATCAATATTGATCGCTACTTCTACAGCCACTTCGCCATTCTCTACACTGACTTTGATCCCCTTGGAAAGCTTCTTCATCCCAAGCTTGCTGACCAGTTCGTTTGTAATATTTCCAGCCATGCTGGCAACGCCTTCCACCTCTGTGGCAGCGAGACCTGCAATGATCGCAACTACCTCATCCGCAATCTGAACCTGTCCGATGGCCTCGTCAGACTGAATCGTATAACTGTTCTGATTTTCCTCTTTCATGCTCCAATCCTCCTTACGGCTCTGTAATGCGAAAATCTTCTTTTCCATTATAACAGACTTTACCCGTTTTGCAAAGGGAAATCTACTTTAAGAGCGGCCGAATTCGGTAAGCTTCAGTCCCGGGTTCCGATCCAGAGTCATGCCGACACTCCATGGGTTCACCCAGAGCAGCAACGGTCTTCCCTTAAGATCCGTTACCTTCTTCATGTCAGAGGTTCCAACCAGTTTATCCAGATCGATCTCCTCGTTTTCGATCCAGCGGATATGTTCGTAAGGCAGATTCTCCAGAATGATGTCTACATTATACTCATTTTTCAGACGGTATTTCAGCACCTCAAACTGCAGGACACCGACAACGCCCACAATGATCTCCTCCATACCGGTATGGAACTCCTGGAAGATCTGGATCGCACCTTCCTGGGCGATCTGGTTGATCCCTTTTACGAACTGTTTTCTCTTCATGGTATCCACCTGACGGACACGGGCAAAATGCTCCGGTGCGAAGGTAGGGATCCCTTCAAAAGCAAATTTCTTTCCGGGTATACAGATCGTATCTCCAATAGAGAAAACGCCCGGATCAAACACACCGATGATATCGCCGGCATAAGCCTTGTCCACCACATGACGTTCCTGAGCCATCATCTGCTGTGGCTGGGAAAGGCGCATCTTCCGGTCACCCTGCACATGATAAACCTCCATATTGGCATCAAACTCGCCGGAACAGATCCGCATGAAAGCAATACGGTCTCTGTGTGCCTTGTTCATGTTTGCCTGGATCTTAAACACAAAAGCGGAAAAATCCTCTTTGGTCGGCTCGATCAGACCAATATCTGCCTTTCTCGGAAGCGGTGAGGTCGTCATATTCAGGAAATGCTTCAGGAAGATCTCCACACCAAAGTTGGTCAGGGCAGAACCGAAGAAGACAGGAGTCAGCTCTCCTTTGTCTACCAGCTCCTGATCGAACTCTGCGCTGGCACCATCCAGAAGCTCGATCTCTTCCATCAGTTTATCCTTCTGTCCATAGTCCAGGATCTCATCCAGCTCCGGAGAATCCAGAGGGATTTCACGCATTTCACCTTCTTTGGTACCTTTTTCCGTATCTGAGAAGACGGTGATCTCCTTGCTTCCACGCTCATAGACACCTTTGAAATGTTTACCGGAACCGATCGGCCAGTTGATCGGACAGGTTGCGATCCCCAGCTCCTTTTCAATCTCATCCAGCAGATCAAAGGTATCATTGGCATCCCGGTCCAGTTTATTGATAAAAGTAAAAATAGGGATGTGGCGCATCACACAGACCTTGAAAAGCTTTCTTGTCTGCGCCTCTACACCCTTGGAAGCATCGATGACCATCACTGCGGAATCTGCCGCCATCAACGTCCGGTAGGTATCTTCAGAGAAGTCCTGATGTCCCGGTGTATCCAGAATATTGATGCAATAATCGTCATAATTAAACTGCAGTACAGAAGAAGTAACAGAGATACCTCTCTCCTTCTCGATCTCCATCCAGTCGGAAACCGCATGACGGGCAGTTGCTTTTCCTTTTACAGAACCTGCCAGATTGATCGCACCTCCGTAAAGCAGGAATTTCTCTGTCAGTGTGGTCTTTCCTGCATCCGGGTGGGAAATAATGGCAAAGGTACGCCTTTTTAAAATTTCATTTGTTTTATCAGCCAAAGCTTTTTCCTCCAAACAGGCAGCCTTGCCAAGGCTGCCTCTATCTGTTTTCGTTCATCTTCTTATTTTTATACCTTCGCTATTTTACCAACGAAAAAGAGCTCTGTCAACGGGATTCTTTCTTTCCTCAGGAGAGTCTCGGAGTGATGATGATATTTTCACCGGAAATGTTCGTTTTACGCTTGACAATGTCCTCGATCTGTGCCCGCTCTGCCTCACTGATCTCGGCCTGGTTGATGACAACATCTGCGGTTCCGTCAGAAATACTGACCACTGCATCCAGAAAACCCTTGGAATCCAGAAGGAGTTCTGCAGAAGCCTCTCTTTCTGCCGCATCCACCATGGCATTCATACTGTCTACCGCATACTGCTTCTGATCCGTGGAAATGCTGTCGTTGTTGATGACCTCCAGAAGCGTTTCTTTGTTCTTGGCTCTGACCTGTTCTCTTGTAAGCTTTGCTTCCGCAGCAAAGGTGCTCCCTGCAGTTACACTGGTAAGTACGGCTTCTCCCGGCGTATCCGTGTTTTCTTCCCCTGCTCCGTTTTCCGCTTCTGCCCCGTCAGAGGCGACGCTGATCTCTCCTGTCTCTTCCACGCTGCTCACATCTTCGTCCAGACTTGGAATATCAATGAGCGAAGTGTTCACCGTTCCGGCTTCTGCCGTTTCCTCCTGTCCTTTTCCAAGGGCAGCTGTTTCCTTTCCAAACTCCATTCCGGAGTAATTCAGATATCCTGCCACGGCAACCATGACTGCCAGTGCGGTAACTACTACTTGATTCTTTTTCAGGCGACGTTTCAAAGAATGTTCCTCCTTAATCCATCTTCATTACTTTGATTTTATGCACTTCAATGCCAAATAATGCCTGAACTGCTTCCGTGATCTCGCGGACTGTCACCGGATCACCTCCTCCCTCTGCCACCACCAGAACCCCTGCCACTTCCGGCTCCAGGACCTCGGAAACATAAGGAATTTCCTGACCGGAGCCATTTTTTTCATATACCGTGTTCTCTTCCTGTGTATTTTCCGCATCCGTATTCCCGCTGTTCTCTTTTGAAGAACTGTTCCTGGCAGAACTGTCCTTTTCCACCAGACGTTTTCCATCGGATTTTAAAGTCACCAGAACCTTTGTTTTCCCTACGCCATGCACGCGGCTTAAAACCCGTTCCAGCCCTGCAGCCAGTGTTTCTGCCTGATCAAGTGTTTTTTCATCTGCCACCTCTGCCTGGGCTGCCGGAAGTTTTTGTTCTTCTCCGTTCGGAATGGAGATCACCAGCAGAAGGAGACCTGCCAGAAGAAAAACAACCCAGCGGTTCTTTCCGCTGTTTTTCAGCAGTTCTTTCCATTTTTCCAGCTGCTCCTTCACTGCTCCGCCTCCTTTTCCGTGATCCGCACGTTTTCTTCCGGCAGCCCACAGATCCTTGCCAGCTCTTCCTGTACTTTTTCCTGATCCTTTTTTGAGGAACCCAGAAGTGTCAGCTCCACGCTTTCCGGTGCTCCCGTATCATGATAAGAAACCGTGAGAGAAAGCACAGACAGGCCAAGTGCTTCCGGGATTTTCCGAAGCTGCTCTTCCATCTCCCGGTGAAAATTTTTCTCTACCACCGTATTTTTCAGTTCCTCCAGTCCTTCCATATGCATCTGAAGTTCGCTGTATTCATTGCGAAAAGATTCCAGTTTCAAAATCTGATCCAGAGAATCCGCTTTTCCAAAAACAGCTGTTACCGGCCGCAGCACCAGAAGGACCAGCACCAGATTTCCAAATAACTTCAGATATTTCCTGTCATTTTCTTTGGGTGCCAGCTGAAGAAAAACCTGAAAAAAACACAAAAAGCAAAGAAAACTTTGCAGGCAGGATAAAATCTCCGTCATAACCACTCCTCCCTATGCAGCCAGAGCCAGTGCCAGAGAAAGAAAAAACAGGATCCCGGTAAAAAGGAATATTTTCAGCAGCAAAAGGACACTCTGCCCCAACCCGTCCACACATTCTGTCAGTCGTTTATCCGCCACTGGCTGCGTTATTGCAGACAGGAGTCTGTAAAGGCAGCCCCCTGCCAGAAGTTTTACCAATGGTGTCAGGCAAAGGATCACCAGGACCAGAAGTCCCGCCACTCCCACACCATTACGGATCAGCAGGGCCGCTCCCAGAACCATTTCCGTTACCTGATCAAAAAGACCTCCCACTACCGGAATACTCCCTCCTGATTTTTGGATCACTGTGTTTTTCAGAGCATCCACAGCCGGAAGGATCAGACTTTGAAAGACCTGCAGCCCTGCCACAGTTCCGGTCAGCGTTTTCAATGTCCATTCCACAAAACTTTTGATGAGTCCCGCCATTTTAGAAAGATAAGCTTCGTCAAACATATGATCCAGAAGTGTCAGGAGAAAATAAAACTGCACTCCCGGCAAAAGAAATGTTTTTACCAGCCACTGCAAAACCGTCAGCGTCCCAAGGATCAATTCGCAAAAAGCCGTTCCTCCGGCGCTTTTTCCTGCCAGAACAGAAGCCAGAAGACAGGAAGGCATCAAAAGCTTCATAAAGATAAGAAGCTCCTCCAGTGCCGTTTCTGCCACCCGGCTCATTTCTGAAAATGCCTGTACCAGAAACGAGAGCACAAGCAGATAGATCATGTAAAAACTGACCTCTGAAACCTGATTTTTTTCAAAGATGCCAGCAGCCCCCGAAAAGACCGCCGCTCCTGCAAGAAGAAGAAGGATTGCCGCCGCATGTTTTTTCTGATCAGCGATCTCCTCGAAAAAAGCATGGAAGATCAGTGTTTTTACGGTCTCTCCTGACCATGGAAGTTCTCCCTTTATAAGCATCTTTACTGTTTCAGAAAAATTCAGTCCGGTCTTTTCCTGATAGGTCTTCAACGTTTCGTCGAGCTCGTCCAGTTTGAGTTCTGAAAGAAGTTCCTTCTCCATTTCTGAAAGCAGCCCTGCTTTTTCCGTTTCCCCTGCAAAAGCTGTTTCTTTCAGCAAAAAGCAGAAGAACAGGCAGAACGCCAGCATCCGGACCCACTTCATAAGCCCCCCTGTAAAAGCATCTGGCTGACCGTTTCCATCAATGCCGCAAGTACCGGCAGGCTTAACGTGAGCAGGGAAAGCTTTCCAAAGAACTCCACCTGTCCCGCAATGGCAGAATACCCTGCATCCCGGCAGAGATTTGCTGTGAAATCTGCCAGATAAGTAACACCGAGCATTTTCATCAGGATTTTCAAACAGGCTTCATCCACCGGAACTGCCTGCCGGATCTCCTGCATCCGGTCTGCAAGAAAGCCCAGCCGGTTCACTGCGCAGAAAAAAATCAGGATGCAGGCCGTCAGGCTGACAAAAACAGAAAACGCAGGATTTGCCTCTTTCATCAGAAGCCCCAGCAATACGCCCGTCAGACCAAGAACCGCCACTTTTGTCATCCTCACGCGCCTCCTTAAAGGGAAAAGAGTTCTTTTACACTGACAAACAGTTCATTGATATAAGGAATGACCCAGAAAAGCACCAGCAAAAGTCCGGCAAGACTCGTCAGAAAGGCTTCTTCCTCTCTTCCGCTGTGCTTCAGAACCTGAGTGAGTACGGACACCAGGATCCCCACCGCTGCGATTTTAAAAATCAGGTTGACGCTCACGGTCCGCACCTCCTCTACAACAGAAGGACCACCAGAAAAAGACCGGAAAGAGCTCCGAGATATCGATAGATCTTCGCCTTTTCCCGGCAGTCCTCCGATGCTTTTTTTATGAGTTCCCTCAGACCTTCTTCAAAAAGCTCCAGTGTCTGAAGCTGAACAGAAAGATCCGGACACCCCAGTTGTTTTCCGAGTTCCAGAAGAAACGCCCGGTCTTCCCGGTTCCATGCACTTTCACCAAGGCAGCCCAGCTGATCCTGAAAAACGATTTCCGGCAGTTTTCTTCCTTCCCCTTCCAGTTCCTTTGCAACAGACTGAAAAAAAAACCGCAAAGGTTCTCTTAGCTTTCCACCGATCTTGCGGAATGCATCCGGAAGCGGCGTTTTTGCACAGCGGATCTCTCCGGAGAGCAGGAGCAGCGCTTTTTTGAGCTCCCGCAAAAATTCCAGCCTCTTTTTCAGCGCATGACTTCTTCCAAAACCAAAAGACAGGCAGGCAGAAAACAGAAGAAAGAGACCGGCTGCCTTCAGCATAGGCGAGTCCCCCGTTCATCAAAAATGCCTTTCAGACTCCCGACAGCCTCCCGGCTTCCCAGAATCACATAACGCTGAAAGATTTTTTCTGTGAGAAACCGTTTCAGAAGCGGCTTTTTTTCAATATCCTCAATGGAATTCCCATGGACAGTGGCCAGGATCCGGCAGCCGCAGTTCAAAACTGCTTCAATGGCACGAATATCTTCATAATCACCAATCTCATCCACGGCAATGACTCTTGGCGACATGGAACGGATCAGCATCATCATTCCTGCAGCTTTTGGACAGCAGTCCAATACATCGGTACGGATCCCCAGATCATTCTGCGGAACCCCAAGATAAGAACCTCCGATCTCAGAACGTTCATCCACGACCCCTACGGTCTGTCCTTCACACCAGGTACTGCCGTTGGATACCTGGCGGACAAGATCCCTTAAAAGAGTGGTCTTCCCGCAGCCCGGCGGAGAAATGATCATGCAATGACAAAGTTCCCCATTTTCAAAAACATAAGGCATGATCGGATCTGCGCAGCCTTTTCTTTCATGAGAAAGCCGGACATTCAGAAACGAAATATAGCGGACGCTGGATATCCGGTTTCCATCCATGATGATCTTTCCCGCCACACCGATCCGATGACCGCCCCTGACTGTGAGATACCCTTGTTTCAACTCTTCTTCATAGGCATACAGGGAATAATTGGCAATGTACTCCATCGTCTCCATCAGTTCTTTTTTGTCTACCAGAAAGCCTTTCGATTCCTCTTTGGAAAGCATTCCTTCCTCGGTCACAAAGTATTCTCCGGTCCCATACCGGATCAGCAGCGGTTTTTCCGCCCGCAGCCGGATCTCCTGCACTTCTTCATAATTCACCGGCAAACGTACCAGAAGTTCCCTGATTCTTTCAGAGAACAGATCCATCAGTTCTTCTCTGTTCATATCCTACCTCCACACTCTTATAGGTATATATGAAGCTGTCCGCTTTTTCATTCCGGATTTTTTCAAAATAAAACTCCCTCTATCGGAAAACAGAAAAATTTTCTGCCACTTTCCAATGCCAGGAGCATTTCTGAAAGAGAAAAAATACAAAAAGAAAGGGGATATGATGACTGATTCCGATCATATCCCCTTCTAATGAAACGTTTCCATTGGACTATACCTCTTTTTCTAACCTATTCTTTTGTCCTGTCATCCATCTGAACGATTTATTTGATTCAGGGATGAAAAATTAATCCTTCGGTGGTCCGTACCTTCCTTTCTTTTGTATTCCTGTATCGATCTATTCGCCTTCTCATTCACTAGAGATTGAATAGTGGATTAGGTTCTGAATGATGTGATTCCTTTGCTTCCCACTGGAATCGCCTCCTCTTTTGAGGTTGTGAGTTTTTTGTTTTCTTTTCTCTTTCTTTGTTGTTGACATCATTATAGTTTATATCTTTTGATTTGTCAAGTGGTTTTTTGAAATAAAATTGAGTTTTTTGAACTTATTTTTCTTTCTGTTGAATTGTGTGAATATTTTCGAAATTTTGATTGTTCGCTTTTGGGGAAAGCGGTGGAAAACACTTTTGAGGATACGAGGGGGACAGCTCAGAGTCAGCGAGCCCGCCGTCCCCCTCGCGCTCCCCCTTCTGGGCCCGCTTTTAAACATAGGGGGCGTACGTCTGACTGGTACAGGGTTTCATAAATGTAACTATTCGGAATCAGAGAGATTTTCTGTAAAATAATGCAGTCAAAGCAATTCAGCAGAGTGCGAAAAACAAGAATGAAATCTACAGGTGTACTGACACACAGCAAAGATTTTTGGCACAATATGTCACGTTCTACGGATTCGAAGACAGATTTATAGAAAAGCAGCTGTATTGCATCCAGAATTTCTTACCATATGGTTTGTCATTCTGTATGCAGTACAGCCGCTGATTTGATCTTATATCACAGTCTGATGTGATGTATGTCTTCTGCTTTTTTACTCTGTAATGATCGTTCCTGTTTTTCCTGCCAGTGCGTCCAGGGCATGAGCAAGATCGGTGATGATCGCTTTGCGTCCACTGCCTTTTTTCTCTTCGATGAAGTCTACAGCTGCCTGTACTTTCGGCAGTTTGGATGCTTTCGGGAATTCATTGTCAGCGATCAGGTTTTTCACTTCTTCTACGGTAACTTCGTGAAGAGCTCTTGCTTTTTCTGTCTCATAGTTCAACCACAGGTTTTCGTCTTTGGTGAGGATCAGAAGGATATCCGCATCTACCATCTCGGCAAGACGGCCGCTGGCGTAATCTTTCTCGATGATGGCACTGGCGCCTTTCAGCTCCATGCCCTGCTTCAGAACAGGGATTCCGCCACCGCCTGCTGCGATCACTACCTGATCTGCATCCAGAAGAGCCCGGATTGCCTGGATCTCAACAATATCCTTGGGCTTCGGAGCTGCTACAATACGGCGAAAACCTTTTCCGGCTTCCTCGATGCAGTAGTTTCCTTTCTTCTCTTCTGCATCTGCTTCCTCAGCAGTCATGTAACGGCCGATGACTTTGATGGGATGATAAAAAGCCTCATCATACGGATCTACGGTCACCTGTGTAAGAACTGTGCAGGCACCTTTATAAATGCCTTTTTTCAGAAGAGCTGTCTGAACAGCATTCTGAAGGTCATATCCGATATAACCCTGGCTCATGGCTGAGCAGACAGACATCGGCGCTTCTGTATAATCCGGATGTTTTTTTCCAAATTCATTCATGGCTGTATGGATCATGCCTACCTGCGGCGCATTGCTGTGGCAAACTGCCAGCTGGTAGCCTTCTTCCACGATATCTGCCAGAACTTCCGCAGAACGCTTGACTGCTTTCTTCTGCTCCGGCAATGTTGTCCCCAGTGCTTTGTGGCCTAATGCCACCACGATTCTTTTCTTCATACAAGATCCCTCACAATCTGTCGTATTCTTTATCCTGATCCATTCAGTCCTCCTCTTACGAGAGTAACTGAATGATAGCGGAAATAAAACCTTTTTTGCAACTGTTCAGAGCCAAGCAGATTTCTGTGAAAAAGTGTGAATCATGCTTGCATGAATGAACACTTTTTCATTGAAATCTATTTGGCGGATACGCCACACCGACGAAATGCAAAGCATTTTGGAGGTGGGCTCTGAACAGTTACCCTTTTTTTAAGTATACTAGATGTCACAGACACCTGCAAGCGAAATTTTCGTAATTGTCCGGAGTTATCTCCAAAACACTGCAAAATTTACTGTTTTCCCTGAAAATCAGGAGTCCCGTCCAGATCATAGGGAGTCACCTGATATACATAATAGTTCAGCCAGTTGGTATAAAGGTTATTGGCATGGGAGCGCCACATAAGCGCCGGCCGGTTATTCGGATCATCATTCTTATAATAATTTTTCGGAATCTCGATGGAAAGCCCTTTGTTCCTATCTCTCCAGTATTCCGTATCCAACGTCACTCTGTCATATTCCGGATGCCCCATAACAAAGATCTGACGCCCGTCCAACGTCATACAGAGAAAGACGCCCGCCTCATCTGATTCTGCCAGTACCATCAGTTTTTCGCAGTTATGAATATCCTCAGAGGACACCTCTGTATGGCGGGAATGCGGTGCAAGGAAAAGATCATCAAACCCTCTGACCAGAGGGATCTTCCGATTGGATACCCGGTGCCAGAAAAGGCCGAACATTTTTTCCTTCAGCATCCGTTTTTTCAATCCGAAGTGATGGTAAAGCCCCGCCTGTGCTCCCCAGCACAGATGCAAAGTGGACGTCACATGCGTCCTGCTCCAGTCCATGATCTTCACCAGTTCATCCCAGTAATCGACTTCTTCAAATTCCATCTGTTCCACCGGAGCTCCGGTGATGATCAAACCGTCATAATAATGCTTTTTGATGTCGTCAAAGGTGACATAAAATTTGTTCAGATGGCTGGTTGACGTATTCTTTGCTTCATGGCTGCTGACACGCACAAATGTCACATCCACCTGCAGCGGCGTATTGGAAAGAGAACGGAGAAGCTGAAGTTCTGTATCCTCTTTTAACGGCATAAGGTTCAGGATTGCAATCTGGATCGGACGAATGTCCTGATGAATGGCCCTGCCTTCCTCCATAACGAATATATTTTCCCGCTCCAGGATCTCTTTTGCGGGCAGATCACTTTGTGTTTTAATCGGCATATTTTTTCACCTTCTTATTTTCTGTCTGTTCTGTTTATTTTCTGTCTGTTCCCTGCTTTCCCTCACTGTTGAAAAGCATAAGATCACATCAGTGGTGCCAGGATCCGTAAGACCCTGCCTGCCATCCGGTCAAAAAGCTTCTGACGTCTGTAATCTGAAGGAAGGACTTCCTGACATTTGGCAAGCGTTTCTTGAAAATCGGCTTCCACGCGGGGAATCTCCGCATTCTGATAAAGGTAGACCGCACATTCAAAATGAAGATAGAGGCTGCGGTAATCCAGATTGATGGTGCCTACCACCGCCTTCTCATCATCCGAAGTGAAAACCTTGGCATGGACAAAGCCCGGCGTATATTCATAAATCTTCACACCGGCATCCAGAAGTTCATTATAATACGTCTTTGCCAGAACAAAGGCATACCATTTATCCGGAATATGCGGCATGATGATCTTTACATCCACGCCTCTCTTTGCCGCATAGGTAAGGGCTGTGATCATCTCATTACTGAGGATCAGGTAAGGAGTCATGATATGTACATAATCCCTGGCTGTATAAAGAATATCCATGTACACCTGTTCTCCCACCGTTTCATTATCCAGAGGACTGTCCCCGTAAGGCATGACAAAACCGTCTCCCGGTTCACTTTCTTTATCCGGTATGATATCCAGATACTTTTCAAAAAGCTCCATAGGCGTGTTTTTCAGGTTTTTATCCACGCTCCACATTTCCAGAAACATGATGGTAAAACTGCGGACCGCCTCACCTTCGATCATGATGGCCGTATCCTTCCAGTGGCCAAAGCGTTCCTTCTGGTTGATGTATTCATCTGCCAGATTGACACCTCCGGTGAAGGCCACCTTTCCGTCAATGACCACGATCTTTCGGTGATCCCGGTTATTCTGCCGGGTTGAAAGAGCCGGTACAATGGGAGCAAACATGTGGCACTGGATGCCATAGCTTTCCAGCTCCTGCGGATAATGATAAGGCAGCAGAGACAGACAGCACATACCGTCATAAAGGAAACGGACCTCCACTCCTTCTTTGACTTTCTCCTTCAGGATCTCAAGAACACTCTCCCACATATAGCCTTCTGCCACAATGAAATATTCCATAAAGATAAATTTCTTTGCTTTTTTCAGCTGGATGAGCAGCTCTTTAAATTTCTCCTCTCCGGAGGGAAAATATCTGGCGGAAGTATTCTTGTACACGGAAAAACCTCCGTAATGATTCACATAACGGCTCAGGTGCGCCACCTGATCATTTGTCTTTTCCAACTCTTCCAGGACCTCTTTGTCCTGTTTCCAGTATTTTTTACTGTAGGCGTGCATACTCTGCAGACGCTCGTTGATCCATTTCGTAGCCGGCTGGGTTTCTACAAAGAGATACAAAAGGCTTCCAAAGATCGGCAACGCCAGGATCACGATCGTCCAGGCCAGTTTAAAAGCCGGATTGCTCCGTTCATTCGCCACATAGACCACTTCCAGCACACCAAGCACCGTCACAAATCCATTGACAAAATACCATTTGGATGCCAGCCAGTAATATCCCCAGATCATAAAGATCAGCTGCAGAAACAGAGATAAAAATACCATAAAGGTTCTTCCGAAAACCACCGAAGAAATTCCATTTTTACCTTTCTGGACAGTCTGGCTGCTTTCTATCTTTCTGACCAGCTCATTTTTCTTCCATTTCTCCATCGTTTTTATCCCTTTCGTTTGCTTCCTCCCCGTCACCTGCAAGCTTCAAAAAATCTTCCTCTGTAAGAATGGGGATCCCCAGTTCCTTTGCTTTTTTATTTTTTGAAGACGCGGAAGCGGAATCGTTGTTGATCAGATAATCCGTTTTCGAAGTCACAGAACCGGTCACTTTTCCGCCTCGTTCCTCGATATAGGCTTTCATCTCATTCCGATTGGCAAAATGCTCCACACTGCCGGTGATAACAAAGGTTTTTCCTGCCAGTACCTGTTCGGTATTCTGCACCTCCAGTTCTTCCATATGCACCTCCAGAAGCAGATGTGCAAAAGCCTCCATCTTCTTTTCATCATGGAAATAAGCCACGATGCCTCCGGCCAGGACCTCACCGATTCCATCAATTCCCGTCAACTCCTCTACCGTACTGTCTTTCAGCTTTTCCCAGCTCCAGGAAAACGCACGGCAGAGCATTTTGGCATTGGCAAGACCGATTCCCGGAATCCCAAGGCTGTAGATCAGCCGGACCAGTGTGGTATTTCTGGCCGTTTCAATGCTTTTCAGCAGCTTTTCACAGGACTTCTCGCCAAATCCTTCCAGTTCCCGGATACTCTCCCTGTGTTCCTTAAGTTTAAAAATATCCGCAAACTCATGAATAAAGCCCATGCCGATGAACTTTTCCAGCGTTGCCTCTGAGAGTCCCTCAATGTTCATGGCATCCCTGCTCACAAACAGGGTAAATGTTTTGATCTTTTTCGCCTGACATTCCGGATTGGTGCAGTTTAATGTCTCAATGCCATTGGCAGAACGGACTTCCGTCGCACCACTGCAGACTGGGCAGACAGACGGGATTTCCAGATTTCCACTCCTCGTCAGGTTTTCTTCTATCTGAGGGATGATCATGTTCGCCTTGTACACCCGGATCACATCACCAATGCCCAGCTGCAGTCCTTTTAAAATACTCAGATTATGGACGCTCGCCCTGCTTACCGTAGTCCCTTCCAGTTCCACCGGTTCAAAAATCGCCACAGGGTTGATCAACCCTGTACGGGACGGACTCCATTCTATTTCCAGAAGTCGGGTTTCCCGGATCTCATCCTCCCATTTAAAAGCAAAGGAATCTCTAGGGAATTTTGCCGTCGTTCCAAGTGATCTTCCATAAGCGATATCATCATAAAGAACTACCAGGCCGTCCGACGGAATATCAAAATGCCGGATCTTCTCCGCAAAAAAACGGACGGTTTCTTCTACGGTCTCTCCTGTGACCTCCTTATGTTCCACCACCTGAAAACCCTGCTCTTTCAGCCATTCAAACTCACAGGCATGAGAATTCTTAAAGTCCACCCCGTCTGCTTTCACCAGAGAAAACGCAAAAAACTGAACATGTCTTCCTGCAGTGACCGCACTGTTCAATTGTCTCACCGAACCGCTGCAGAGATTTCTGGGATTCTTATATTTCGCATCCACATCCTCGATCTCTTCGTTGATCTTTTCAAAATCACTGTAAGAGATCACCGCTTCTCCACGAAGGATAAGCTCTCCCTGATAAGTAATCTTCAACGGAAGATTGGAAAAGACCCGTGCATTGGGTGTGATGACCTCTCCAACCTCACCGTTTCCTCTGGTAACTGCCTTGCTGAGTTCTCCATTCTGATAGGTAAGAACAATGGTCAGGCCATCCAGCTTCCAGGACATCAGCGCTTTCTGTTCTCCGACAAAATCCTTCAGCACTTCCACATCTTTTGTCTTATCCAGAGAAAGCATCGGTTTTTCATGACGTTCCTTCGGAAGCTCATCCTGCGATTCATAGCCAACGGTCTGGGTGGGACTTCCGGAAAGCACAATACCAGTTTCCTTTTCCAGTGCGTCCAGTTCATCGTATAGTCTGTCATATTCAAAATTGCTCATTATCTCCCGGTCTTCCTGATAATAGGCTTTTGAAGCTTCTCTCAGCAGTCCGACCAGTTCTCTCATTCGCTGTCTCTTTTCTTCCATTCTTCTCTCCTGCCTTTATTTTTTCCAAAGGGCTGGTTTGTGGAGCCCTGGATTCTTCTGTAAAGCTCCTCCTGTTCCTCACGGCTCACCTCCCGGTAACTTCCTGATGGAAGGTCTCCAAGTGTGATGTTCATAATGCGGATCCTTTTCAGTTTTACAACCTGATAGCCAAAATATTCACACATTCTGCGGATCTGCCGGTTCAGTCCCTGAGTCAGGACAATCCGGAATGTCTTTTCACCTGTTTTTTCCACTTCGCAGGGTCTTGTCAGCTGATCCTGCACCGGTATTCCGCCTTTTGCCATTCCATCCAGGAACCCGGCAGTCACGGTCCGGTCCACACGGACCAGATACTCTTTCTCATGATAATTTCCTGCTCTCATCATTTTATTCAGGATCTCTCCATTATTTGTCATGAGAAGCAGCCCCTGAGAATCCTTATCCAGGCGCCCCATGTAAAAAACTCTTTTCGGGTAATGTATCAGTTCCTCGACGGTCTGATCTCCCCAGCGTTTATCTGTGGTACACACAACCCCTCTGGGTTTATTTACCGCCAGAAGCACCATTTCTTCTTCTTTCGAAATGTACTTTCCATCCACCAGAACCTTCTGTTTTTCCGAAACCTTCTGACCGGACACAGCCACTGATCCATCTACCAGGACACGACCGGCCTCGATCAGCCGGTCCGCCTCCCTTCTGGAGCAGAGACCGGACTCGCTGATGAATTTATTCAGCCTTACCAGCTGGCCTTTTTCTCTCTTTTGAAATTCCTGTTCCAAACGGCTCTTTTCCTGTTCCATTTTCTTTCCTTCCATAATCCTTTTGGAAAAAAACGCCGTGCAAACCTGCACGGCGTTCTAACATTCTTACTGCTGATCACTACCTGTTCCTGCATCAGAGGAAGCCGATGCCTCACCATCTGCCTGGAGATACTCACTCAGCACATATCCCTCTACTACCGTTCCTGCTCCGTCATCAAAACGGATCTTTGACCAGCCATTATCCAGAACTGCCAGTCTCGTCACCGTCTGACCAGGGATCAGGGCTCCAACCAGATCAGAATCTGCCCTGGAATCTGCCCGTACATTCAAGTCTCCTGTAACCGTCACTGAAGTGCTGACATCCGTATCTACAGAACTGGCATCCGGGATATCAAGCTCCGTCTCCGGCTGCTTCATCTTGGCGATCATAGCCTGCAGATCGCTGTTGGAATCCAGTACCGCCTGATACTCACTGTTGGTCTTCGCGATCAGTTCCTGCACATTACTGTCATTCTTCGCCTGTTCCATAAAATCGGAAACCTGCTGATCGGAGCTGGGATTTACCACATAAAGGGTTCCATCCTCCTTCGTTGACAGATAAAGATTTCCGAGGCTGGGTACCAGCTGTTCGATGTTCGGAAGCTTGGCCTCATAATAAACATAGACGTTATAAGAGCCATCCGTAAGTCCCTGCTTATAATACACAGAAATATTATTATAACTTTCAATGGGATTGGAATTGATCTTATCTCTGTCCGTATCGCCAACCACATCTCCAAGAGTCTCAAGTGCATCAAAATCCTTGGCTGCCACTGCATTATAATACTGGGTTACTGCTTCCTGGACAGCGGCATTGTCTGTCTGCAGTGCAGCACTGCTGTCTGCTGCTGTGCTCTCTGCCTCCGTCGCTGCTTCTGTTTCGGACGCTGTCGTCGTCTCAGATGCCGGTGCTTCTGTCACTGCCTCCGTCTGTCCGTTATCACTGCTGTCTCCCAGACGGTCAGACACAAATCTTACTGCAAAAAACGCAATTACCAGAACAATGATGATCGCCAGACCCAGTAAGATATATCTCAGATTATCTGAAAGCCATTCTCTAAAGTCATCCACTGTACATACCTCCATTCGGTGTTGTTTCGCAGAAAAGCCGGTAAAATCAAAAATGCCGGCAAAATCCTGTACCTCAGGCTGCTTGACTCGTTGCTTACGGAAATAAATTTACATATACAAAAAAGCACACCCGGAGGGATTCGAACCCCCGACACGTGGTACCGGAAACCACTGCTCTATCCCCTGAGCTACGAGTGCGCATACAGCTATGCAAGTTTTTTCCCTGCATACATTATTGATTTATCCGGATCATTCTCTCCGGCTCAACAACGATGCTATCATACCACACCTTTTGGAAAATGTCAAATTTTTATGTGAAATTTCTTCGATTTTGTTCAAAACAGCCGGAAAGCCTGTTATGTAAAGTGTTCACTCGCCGCTTAGTGCTCCGCGCACTTGAAGCGGGGGAATGCTTATCTGTGTTCAACAAATAGAAAGACAGTGTTTCTTCCTGTCATAATGATATACATTTTCTGAAAGCACTTCTTCCGGTTCCACCTGTGTGTGATTCACTTCATGGACCATTGCATGAAGTTCTTTTTCACTCCCTGCCACATGCCCTGGGACAAGGATCACTTCATGGACGCTGCTGGGAAGCACGTAAAAGTCCTCCTCAAGCCTTGCCCCCGCACTGCTTAAGATCCGGTCATACAGGATCCCCGCCGCCCCGAAAACCCGGTCTCTGTTTGAAAGCACATACATCGGAATTTCTTTTAAAAGATTTCGTTCTTCCGGTTCTACCAGATCTTCGATCAATTCTTCCATACTTTTCAGTTCGAATGGTCTGAGGCGGAATGTATTTTCTCTGGCATATTCATAGAGAAGCTCTTTTGATACCTTCCAGTGTTTCCGATGCTCCTCACGGATCAGTACACTGCCGTTTCCAAATTCTTCATTTTTCACCGCACAGATAAAAACCACCGAAAGGTCCAGAAAGGAAACATTCGGTACATCTCTGAGAAGTTCCTGATTCATTTCCCTGTTGACCAGCTTGCAGAAGATATTCTCTTTGATCTTCTCAAAATCAAGAAAATATTCCAGTGAAAAAGGAATGTTTCTGCAGCGTTTCTCATAAATATCGTAAATTCTGCCGGCAATCTCCTTCAGGCTCATTCCATCCTTATATTCCCGGTAAAAATCCTCCAGATAGATCGTCGGAGATACATAGCTTCCCTTCTCAAGAATGCAGAGCCCTTCCAGTATGATCCCGTTATTCTTGGTGATCCGGCGCAGTTCCACACGCACCTCTGAACCCAGAAGCTTCTCCATCTCCTGTTTTACCTCATTACCAAATGTGTTGTCGTTCAAAAAATCATCCTTTCTTCTGATCGTAAAAACGATGTGCCAAGTTATCAGCTGCTGTTGGAATGTGTGTGCGAACGCACCGATAAAAAAGAATTCATTCAGATATGATAGGATAAGGATAGCATAATTTTCCATTCGATGCAAGGCTCCATGCTGCCGAAAGTCATTTCACTGCCAGGAAAAACAGGGTGATTTTTCAGTGAAAACATACAAAAAAGCAGAAGAGGTACTTACCATTCTTCTGCTCTCTCGTGTATCATTTCGTCATTTTTCACAGGTACTGCATTTTTCGTTTTTTATCTCCAGCTGAAGCTGTAATATCCGGAAGTATCCTTATCCCCGGTCAGCATACGGCTGATTTTGATGTAATAGGTTCCTGCCGGAAACGCATCCTTTGTCGATACTTTTTCGGTCGTACTCTTCGCATATATCGAAGAGCCCCAGATGAACAGTTTAGGATCTGCCGGAACAATCTGTAAACGAAGGTGATCATTTGCTCTTGCAGTGAAAGTAAAAGTTACTTTCTGTTTTCTGGTAAGGCGGATTTTAAACCAGTCCGTCTTCGTTCCTTTTTCGCCCGCAACCAAAAGACCAATCCCCTTTTTATTTCTATTTACATTCACAGCCTTTGCCTGACTTGCGCCGCTTCTGTCTTTTACCGGTGTAAAACTGTATTTCAGCTTGTAATTCTTATCCTTGACTCCAAGGTAATAAGTTCCTTGTTTCACAGCATAAAAAGTCTTATATGCCGGTTTACTGTATTCACTCATAGAAGTTGCGTACTGTTCCAACGGCTTCTTTCTGCTGTTATAAAGTTGAACCCTCAAAGAATATTTATTGTTACTGTACATGCTGTAACTATAGCCATATACCGTAATATATCCCGGTTTGGAAACTTTAAATTTATGATAAGTCAGATCATCATAGCTTGTCCGGTTCACAGTATAGAGTTTGTTCGGCTTCATGGTTACCACTTTCGTCGCTGCCATAGCATTCATTCCAAGTGCCATGATAAACAGTGCCATCAGTACAGCAAAATAAAGCTTTTTTCTCTTTTTCATAAATTTTCCTCTCCTTTACTTTTTCTCTTTTAGCCTTCCTGCAGTGCCTGCTGATAACTTTACTATAAACACTGTTTTTACTCTCGTCAAGCTTTTTTCGCAAACGATTAAGCTTTTTTATTCTAGTCAAGCGGATATTCGCAATCCGCTTCGCTACTTGCTTATAACCGAATGCTGCTTTGCAGCGTATCGGTTAAAAAACAGCCCGGGCAAAAAGCCCGGGCTGTCATTTTTACATATGAGATCAATCAAACACGGGAGAGATACTCACCGGTTCTGGTATCGATCTTGATCTTGTCGCCGATCTCAACGAACAGCGGAACGTTTACGGTAGCACCAGTCTCAACTGTTGCCGGCTTGGAAGCGCCCTGTGCGGTATCGCCCTTGAAGCCCGGCTCAGTCTCGGTGACCTCAAGCTCTACGAAGAGAGGCGGCTCTACTGCGAAAACCTCACCCTTGGTGGAGCAGATCTTTACCATCTCGTTTTCTTTTACAAATTTCAGAGAATCACCAATGGCATCTGCATTCAGTGCGATCTGATCGTAGTTCTCCACGTTCATGAAGTGATACAGATCACCATCGCTGTACAGATACTGCATATCTACACGGTCGATACGTGCAGTCGGGAATTTTTCAGTCGGACGGAAGGTTTTCTCAACCACACCGCCGTTGATGATATTTTTTAATTTTGTGCGGACAAATGCGGCACCTTTTCCCGGTTTTACATGCTGGAACTCAATGATCTGAAAGATCTGGCCCTCAATCTCCAGTGTAACGCCGTTTCTAAAATCTCCTGCTGAAATCATCTGATTTTTTCCTCCTTACAAAATCCGTTCTTCCGTAACTGCTCGACACTTTGCAGCTACGTTCTTGCTTGTAACTCAATCTACCCTATTTTATACTATGTTATCCTCTTTTTCAACTATTTTTTATCATTTCTCGAAAAAACACACTTATCTTTTTTCTTTCTGGTAAAAATAAAGCACGATTTTCTCCAGATAACGCTTGAGAACGATCTGGATCTCCTCTTTGGGATGAAGCGGTTTTACCAGGATCGTACGCATGCCGCAGCGCCTGGCTCCGTAGACATCCGTAAAGATCTGATCTCCCACAAAAATACAGGAATTCAGATCCGTATGCATCAGTTCCATGGCTTTCAAATAATTCTTTCTGGAAGGCTTATGCGCATCCTCCACAAATTTTGCCTGCACCGCATCTGCAAAGGGCTTCACCCTCGGAAGCTGGTTATTGGAGATCAGGCAGTAATCAAGACCGATGGCCCGAAGCCGTTCAAAAAGCTTTACCGCCCGTTCATCCGCCGGTGCTCCATGAGGTACCAGTGTATTATCGATATCAAAAATAACACCCCGGATCCCTTCCTGATATAATTTTTCAAAATCGATGGCATACGTGGATTCCATATATGCATCGGGAAAAAAACGTTCAAACATTTCTTGTCTTAGCCTCGTATGTCTTTATTTCTGCCGGTAATGCTTCAGGAAATGCTCCAGCTTTTCCATTGCTTCCTCGAGTTCTCCCACTCTCGGAAGATATACCACCCGGAAATGATCCGGTTCCGGCCAGTTAAAACCGCCTCCGTGGACCAGCAGCACCTTTTCCTTTCTGAGAAAATCCAATACAAACTGCTCATCGTTATGAATGTTATACATGGCTGTATCGATCTTCGGGAAAATGTAAAAAGCCGCTTTCGGTTTTACCGCGGAGATTCCCGGGATCCGGTTCAGCGCATGATAAATGAATTCCCGCTGCTCATAGATCCTTCCGCCCGGAAGCAGAAGCTCATCGGAGCTCTGATAACCACCCAGAGCCGTCTGCACGATGGACTGTGCCGGCACATTGGAGCAAAGCCGCATGGATGCCAACATATTCAACCCTTCAATATAACCCTTTGCGTAAGATTTGTCTCCGCTCAGGCACATCCAGCCGACACGGAAACCGGCGATCCGATGCGATTTGGAAAGTCCGTTCAATGTGACGCAAAAAAGATCCGGTGCCAGGGAAGCAATGGAAATATGCTCTTCGCCGTCCATAACCAGGCGGTCATAGATCTCATCGGCAAAAATGATCAGCTGATGTTCTCTGGCAATATCCACGATCTCCTGCAGAACCTCTCTCGGATACAGGGCACCGGTAGGGTTGTTCGGATTGATGATCACGATCCCCTTTGTCCTGTCTGTGATCTTACTCCGGATATCGTCCATATCCGGATACCAGTTAGCTGCCTCATCACACATATAATGGACCGGATGGCCACCTGCCAGATTGGCCGCCGCCGTCCAGAGCGGATAATCCGGAGAGGGCATCAGGATCTCATCTCCATTATTCAGAAGTCCCTGCATGGACATGGTGATCAGCTCGCTGACTCCGTTTCCCGTGTAAATATCATTGATCCCCACATTCGGGATCTTCTTCAGCTGGCAGTACTGCATGATCGCTTTCCGGGCCGGAAAAAGCCCCTTGGAATCAGAATAGCCTTCCGTTTCCGGAAGATTGTGCATCATATCCCGGATCACTTCTTCCGGTGCTGTAAAACCAAAAGGAGCCGGATTTCCGATGTTCAGTTTCAAAATATGGATGCCATCCGCAATCATCCGGTCCGCTTCTTCCACTACGGGTCCCCGAACGTCATAGCACACGTTATCCAGTTTCGTTGATTTTTCAAATGTCCGCATTGTTCTCGTCTCCTTATGCAAAGTCAAAGATTGACAGCTGATTGGATTCCGGCAGGTCGCCCAAGAGCCCCATCTCTGCCAGATGTTCTACTGTTTTGGCATTGACTGCCGTCCGCTGACGGATATCATCCCTGGAAAGGAATCTTCCGTGTTTGACCGCTTCTGCCAGTGTTTCCGCTGCGTTTCCACCCATGCCCTCAATGGTATTGAGTGCCGGCATCAGTTTCCCCTCAAGGATACGGAATCTGGAAGAATCTGCCCGGTAGATATCCACCGGATGAAACTCAAAGCCTCTGGCATACATTTCCCGGACAACCTTCATATCCTTATATTCATCCTGTTCTTTGTTGGAAAGCTGATCCATATTTTTCTCGTATTGAGACATGTAAAACAGAAGTTTCTCCTGTCCCTGGCACATCAGTTCATAACTGAAAGCCGATGCACGGATGGAAAAATAGGCCGCATAATACGCCAGCGGATAAAACACCTTACAATAAGCGATCCGGTAAGCCATCATAACGTAAGCCGCCGCATGTGCCTTCGGGAACATGTATTTGATCTTTTTACAGGACCAGATATACCAGTCCGGTACATCATGCTTCTTCATCTCTGTTTCCCATTCCGGCTTCAGTCCTTTTCCCTTTCGCACACTCTCCATAATGGTGAAGGCCTGCTCACTTTCCAGTCCCTGCTGGATCAGATAACTCATGATATCATCACGGGTACAGATCGCTGTGGAAATTGTTGCTTTTCCTTCCTGGATCAGTGTCTGGGCATTTCCCAGCCATACGTCAGTACCATGGGACAGACCGGCGATTCGGACCAGATCCGAAAAGCTCTGCGGTTTTGTGTCCACAAGCATCTGCATGGCAAAGTCCGTACCGAACTCCGGAATACCCAGAGCCCCCAGAGGACAGCCGCCGATCTGATCCGGTGTGATCCCGAGTGCATGTGTATCCTGGAAAAGAGACATCACTTCTTTATCATCAAGAGGAATGGTTTTCGCATCCAGTCCTGTCAGATCCTCCAGCATACGGATCATGGTCGGATCATCGTGTCCCAGAATATCCAGTTTCAGAAGGTTATGGTCAATGGAATGATAGTCAAAGTGCGTCGTGATGATATCCGTTTTCATATCATTCGCCGGATGCTGTACCGGTGTGAAGGAATGGATCTCTTCTCCCAGCGGAAGAACGATGATTCCTCCGGGATGCTGTCCCGTAGAACGGCGCACCCCCACACACCCCTGGGAAAGCCGGCCGATCTCACAGTTCCTCTTCTGCTCTCCCTTATCATCAAAATAATGCTTTACATAACCGAAAGCCGTCTTTTCCGCCACCGTTGCGATCGTACCTGCACGGAAGGTCTGGCCTTTTCCGAAAATAACCTCTGTATAACGGTGTGCATTACCCTGATAGTCTCCCGAGAAGTTCAGGTCGATATCCGGCTCTTTGTTTCCCTTAAATCCCAGGAAGGTCTCAAAAGGAATATCAAAACCGGATTTTCTCAGATCTGCGCCACAGACCGGGCAGACCTTGTCCGGCATGTCACAGCCCGACCGACCCGCATAGGCCTTTACATCATCCGAATCAAAATCATAATAATGGCACTCCTCACAGTAATAATGAGGGCTCAGAGGATTAACCTCCGTGATTCCCGCCATGGTTGCCACAAAAGAAGAACCAACCGAACCTCGGGATCCCACCAGATAACCGTCATCGTTTGATTTCCATACCAGTTTCTGCGCAATGATATACATCACGGCGAAACCATTGGAAATGATCGAGTTCAGTTCTCTCTCCAAGCGCTCGGTAACGACCTTCGGAAGCTCCGGCCCGTACATGGCATGGGCGCTGTTGTAACAGATCTCACGAAGCGTCTTGTCGGAATCCGGGATCACCGGCGGACACTTATCTGGCCGTACCGGAGCGATCCGTTCCACCATATCGGCGATCTTCTTCGTGTTGGTGATGACCACCTCTTCCGCCTTCTCACTGCCCAGATACCAGAATTCCGCCAGCATTTCCTCCGTTGTCCGAAGATACAGAGGTGCCTGGTTATCCGCATCGGAAAAGCCCCGGCTTGCCATGATGATCCGCCGGTAAACCTCATCCTCGGGATTCAGAAAATGGACATCACAGGTAGCGACAACGGGCTTCTGGAACTGTTCTCCCAGCCGGACGATCCGTTTGTTGATCTCAATCAGATCTTTTTCATCCTTGATCCCCAGCTTTTCATTTCCGATCATAAAACGGTTGTTTCCAAGAGGCTGGATCTCCAGATAGTCATAAAAATTTACCAGACGGATGATCTCTTTTTCCGGCCGTTTTTCCCGGACGGCTTCGTACAACTCTCCGGCTTCACAGGCCGAGCCGATGAGAAGGCCTTCCCGGTATTTGATGTATTCACTCTTCGGAATACAGGGACGGCTGGATTTTCCCACGCTGAAATATTTCAGATGAGCCATGGAAACGAGCCGGTAAAGATTGGTCCGGCCGGTATCGTTCAGGGCCAGAATGATGGCATGGTGGGACCGGAGCCTCTTGATCTGATCCACAGAAGGCTTGCAAAGACGGTTTACTGCATTCAGATCCAAAGCCTCCCGCTCTCTCAGCATCTGTAGGAATTTTACGAAGATCTCTGCCGTACAGCCCGCATCATCCACCGCCCGGTGATGATTTTCCAGAGAGATGTTCAGCGCCTTTGCCACCGTATCCAGCTTGGCATTGTGAAGGTTCGGCAGGAGAAAACGGGCCAGTTCTACGGTATCCACACTGGTAAACTCTCTTCCCAGCCCCTGTCTTCTGCAATTTTCCTCGATAAAGCTCATATCAAAGGAGGCATTATGTGCCACCATCACTGCTCCTTCACAGAACTGCAGAAATTCCGGCAGGATCTTTTCGATGACAGGTGCATCCAGTACCATATTGTCACTGATACCGGTCAGCTCCTCGATCCGGAAAGGAATAGGCACCTCCGGATTGACAAAAGTGCTGAACTTCTCTGTAATCCTGCCGTTTTCCACCTTCACGGCACCGATCTCGATGATCCGGTTCTCCACCGGACTGAAACCGGTTGTCTCCAGGTCGAAAACCACATACGTACTATCCAGACTCTGACCCTGCGGATTTTCCACCGGTTTTCGAAGGTCATCCAGAAGATAAGCCTCCACTCCGTAAATGATCTTAAAGGGGCTCACAAGCTTCTTCAGTTCATCCTTGCTCACATCCGGGTGCTCTTTCTGATACTGCTTCCGGTAGGCATCGTCGATGCTGTCCAGTGTATGGTTTGCCGCCGGGAAGGACTGTACCACACCATGATCGGTTATGGCAATGGCCGGCTGCCCCCAGGCATAAGCCCTTTTCACGATATCCTCCACATCGGACACTCCGTCCATATCGCTCATTTTCGTATGGCAGTGGAGTTCTACCCGCTTCTCCGGACTGTTATCCATGCGGACAGGCCGGAAATCCGGAATCTTCTTCATGCCCACAATGGAACCGATGGTCAGCTGGCTGTCATATTTGTCGATCGTAGTGACACCCTTGATCTTATAAAATCTGCCCTTCTGGATTCCCTCCAGGATCTCCGGAACCTGTGCAGTCCTGGCAAACATTTTCATTATAATCGTGTCTGTAAAATCCGTCACTTCGAAGATCAGAATACTCTTTTCGTTCCGGATGTCACGGGTTTCCAGGTTGATGAGCTGTCCATGAACGACCACCTCACCCATTTCTCCCTGGATCTGGTCGATCGGAATGGCTTCCTCCTCGATGTCTCTTCCATAAACCACATCCGGATTGTCGGAACGGCGCACCGGACGGTTGAAGTCTCCTCCGCCAAAACGTCCCTTGCCTTTGAAGCCACCCTTGCTGAAGCCTCCGTTCTCTCTGGATGTGTCTTTGGATACCGCCTCCTTCGGGCTGTTGCTCTCTGCTGCCGCTGCTTTTTCCGTTTTGGTTCCGGAAAAGCTCTGCTCTTCCCCGCCTGCAGCTCTGGGAAGACGGTTTAAGATCGCCTCCACTTCCTGCTGGATCTTCAGTTCTCCGTTTCTTCGTGCCTTACTTTCCACTGCCTCTTTATAATCGACATGGATCTTCAGGGACATTCCGCAGCGCTCGGTAAAAATCTTTTCCAGGATCCGAATCAGCTCTTCCCCTTTTCCCTCGGAGATCACTGTTTCCTCCAGCGTCAGATGCAGCGTATCCTCGTTTTCAAAAACACAGTCCGCCTTCCGGAACAGGTTGAATTCAAAAATACTGTACTCCTTCAGCTCCAGAAGAATGCTGTCCTTATAGGCATCCATGAGCTTTTCCGGCGTATACTGGCGGGACAGGGAAAATTTTTCGATGATCTTTACCGTCATCGGCACACCGGAAAAAAGTTGCTCCCGTATGGTATTTTCCACCTGATAGATGTCCTTTTTCCGGATCAGTTTTTCACTGGAAAGATAGACCTTGAGAAAATCCCTTGCTCTGGTCATCGCCACCCGTGTGACCTTCGTGACTGAAAAAAGATTCTTCAGCTCTGCATTCATTTCCAGCGTGGGAAACACATCAAAAAAAGGTTTTTCCATGCTTTCCCTCACTTCTCGTTGTTCCAGTGAAGAAGCTCTTCACGGAGCACAGACAGAAGCTCTGCTTCCGGCACTTTGCGGACAACCTCTCCTTTTTTGATCAGAAGGCCTTCTCCTACGCCTCCGGCAATTCCGATATCCGCTTCTTTTGCCTCACCCGGGCCATTTACCACACAGCCCATAACGGCTACCTTGAGATCCAGCGGAATATCCTCTACCATATTTTCCACCTGATTTGCCAGACTGATCAGGTCGATACGGGTACGGCCGCAGGTAGGACAGGAAACCACCTCGATGCCGCCCTTTCGAAGACCGAGTGTACGGAGAATGAGCTTGGCTGATTTCACTTCCTCCAGCGGATCACCAGTAAGGGAAACACGGATGGTATCACCGATCCCCTGCGAAAGGATCATACCCAGACCTACCGCAGACTTGATATTACCGGACAGAAGCGTTCCTGCCTCCGTAATGCCCACATGAAGCGGATAGACCGTTTTCGATGCAATGAGTTCATGCGCTTTGGCACACATGAGCACATCCGAGGATTTGATGCTGATCACAAGATTGTCATAGCCCTCTTCCTCGATCATGTGCACTTTATCCAGCGCACTCTCCACGATCCCTTCTGCCGTAACACCATGATATTTCTCTACCAGGTCTTTTTCCAGAGAACCACTGTTGACACCTACTCGGATGGGGATATTCCGCTCCTTCGCAGTCTGCACTACAGCGTTCAGACGCTCTCTGCTGCCGATATTTCCCGGATTGATGCGGATCTTGTCTGCCCCGTTTTCCATGGCAGCAATAGCCAGACGATAATCAAAATGGATATCTGCCACCAGAGGGATGCTGATTTCCTTTTTGATTTCGCGGATGGCAGCAGCAGCCTCCTGTGTTGGAACGGCACAGCGGATGATGTCACAGCCCGCTGCTGTCAGCTTCCGGATCTGCTCCACGGTAGCTGCCACGTCCTCTGTCTTTGTATTCGTCATGGACTGGATCAGGATGGGATTTCCCCCACCGATGACCCGGTCTCCGATATGGATCACTTTTGTATGGTCACGATACATTTGATTCATCCTTTCTTTTTTTATCTACTATTGTAATCGTTCTTTTCCCCGATTGCAACAAAAACAGCCGGGCTTTTTCAGCCCGGCCATGATCGTTTTCCGTTCTTTTTATTTTTACTCCGCCTGCAGAACAGCCGTATCTACCATGGATACGCGAAGAGTCTCGCCTTCTACCGTGATGTCCAGCTCTTTTACAGTACCGTCTACAGGAGCCAGAACGATGTCAGACTCTGCACCTGCCTCGCTGGTAAAATGAAGCGTCGTGCTGTCTTCTCCTTCGGTTTCTTCAAAGGTACCTGCCAGAGTCTCGCTGGTTCCGTCCGGTTTTTTCTGGCTGATCGCCAGCGCTTTGTTTTCCGTGTCGAAAACGAAGGTCAGCTGGTTGCCTTCCTCATCCGTTCCCGCATAGATCATATAATTGTCTACATCCGCATCTGCCAGAGCGGTCTGATCTACATATGTCAGCTTCACTTCACTTCCGGTCGGCTCATAGGTAAGAATGGTCTCTGTCTCGGAAATATCCTCATATCCGAAAACATAATCCTGTCCGTCTTCCTCGTCTGCAATGGTAAAGCTTCCTTCATCAAAGGTGATAGGACCGGTCACATAAGTGGTTTCCCCCTCTGCCGGAGTCAGAGAAACACAGCCCTTCGCATTCTCCGTATTGATAGCAATGGTCCATACGATATTGTTCTCATCGCTTCCCTGCATCACCAGGATCGTACTTGCAGCTTCTGTTTCCTCTTCTGCTGCTGTTTCTGCTACAGTTTCTGCTGCAGTTTCTTCCTCTGCATCAGCTGCAAATGCAGCTACCGGAAAAGCCATGGTTGCTGCCAAAATGAGTGCCAACAGTTTTTTCTTCATATTATTTTCTCCTTTGTATCTTTTTTCTCTACTATATCTGAATTTTCAAAAAAATCAATATCACAGGGATGAACGTAAAATTTATGGGATGAACGTCTGGTATTTTTCTGGAAAACAGATTTTATTTTTAGTATAATGGAAGAAAAAACAACAGACGAGGTGATCCATTTGAACATTGCTATTATAGACGATGATTTGCAAGATACCGAACGACTGACTGCTTTTCTGGCTGAATGGTCGGAAGAACACCACCTGAATTTCTCCGTTTCTGTCTTTCATGAAAGCACCGTTTTTCTGGATACCCTGAAAGGCAGGCGTTACAGCCTGGTCTTCATGGACATCTATATGGGACCGCCCGGAGGCATTGAGACCGCTTCAAAGCTTCGCGAATATGACAGCCAGGCGATCCTGATCTTTCTTACCAGCAGTCCGGAGCATATGCCGGATGCCTTTCACTGCCATGCCTTTGACTATCTGATCAAGCCCATTGACAACGAGCGGCTGAGAAAAACAATCCTGGATGCACTGGCTTTTCTCCCGGAAAAAGAAGAATACCTGGAGCTTCCCGTCCGGAAGCAGAACGTTCCTATTTTTTATTCTGATATCCGTTATGTTCTGGCCAGTTCCAACTACTGTATGGTTTATGCAAAGGAAGAATACCGCTGCCGCATGTCCTTTTCCCAGTTTGAAAAGCTTCTTGAAAAAGACGGTCGTTTTCTGACCATCAACCGGGGCGTCCTCATCAATCTGGACTATGCGGAATCTATGGACGGACTGATCTGCCTGATGAAGGACAAACGTACCTTTCCCCTCAACACCCGCAAGCATACCCAGCTGGAGCAGGCACTCATCGAGCACCGGTTCCGGCGCCGTAAAGAAAAACTGCAAAGGAGGAGTTGACTATGGACTGGCCTTATATCTTCTTTTCTGCCGGTGAATACGGTGTCATTCTGCCTGCTGCTATTTTCTGTCTGTTCCCGGTCAGAAGTCATCTGAAGACCCGTCTTTCCCCCACTCTGTTTCTCGGAGCAGTCTCTGCCGGCGTTGTGATCACCTGTCTGCTTCTTGGAACCTGGCAAAGCTTTCATACCCAGCTGGAATCCCACTATACCTCCATGCTTCCTATTTTTGCCATCGCTCTTCTTCTCTATTTCTACTTTGTCCAGACAGACAAGCTGAAGCTGTTCTATGTGTTTACCTGTGCCATTGCACTTTTTTCCTTCTCCGGGATGGCCAATTATATGACAGAAGCCATGTTGAAGCCGGATGGCAGTTATCTGGCTCCATCCAGCCTCGGACTCCCTGTCCAATGGTTTTCAATCCTCATTGGAATGGGGCTCTTTCTCCTTCTTTTTTCCCGGCGCTTTACCTGGGTTATCGACCACTTCCATGAGCGCTCCGTCTGGCGGACCGTCTGGCTTTTTCCGGCCATCATCGCTGCCTGCAATATTTATATGGTACCTCTGAAATATTCTACCATGCACGTAGGCCGTGTTTTTTATGTCACGCTTTTTATTGAAGGAACGCTCCTGATCCTGTTTTTCCTCTACCAGGCACTCTTCCTGAAAACTGCCCATGCCGTTACAGAACGGGCTGAGATGGAAAAAGAAAACCAGATGCTGGAAATGCAGGCAAGCCAGTATGCGAGCCTTCAGTCCTATGTCACACAGACCAGCAGACTCCGCCACGATTTCCGCCATACCGTCCGGACCATCACCGCTCTTGCCGAACAGAAGGAATACGGCCGGCTTCTGGAATATCTGAATGATTACAACCGGCAGCTTACGGATTCTGATGCCTCCCGTTTCTGCTATTGCTCTCACCTGGCTGCCAATGCCGTCCTGGCATATTACGGCGACATTGCCGCCAAGCAACGGATCCCTTTCCTCTGCGAAGCTGACCTTCCATCCTCCCTTTCCGTATCAGACGTGGATCTCTGCGTGATCCTCGGAAACCTGATGGAAAATGCCATCCAGGGTTCCCTCACCATCCCGCCCGCCGACCGGTATATCCGCCTTTCCATCGATATGGAAGATCCCGGAGAACTCTACATTCTCCTCACAAACCGGTTCGACGGTTTTATCCAGGAGCGTGACGGCACGATCCTCTCTTCCAGAGAAAACGGTCACGGCATCGGCCTTTCTTCGATCCGTGCCACCGCAGAAAAATATCATGGTGTTGCTCTTTTCGAGTACAAAGAACAGGAATTTTCTGCCAGTATCATGCTGAAGCTTACTACCGGAAAACTTTAGCTTGACACTGTATCAAAGCAGGCGTAAACTAAAAATCAATCGTTTTTATATCTACATATGAGGAGGACTAAGCAATGGAAAAGAAAAACATTGACTGGGCAAACTTAGGCTTCGGTTATCATGAGACCGATCAGCGGTTTGTTTCCAATTATAAAAACGGAAGCTGGGATGAAGGTACCCTCACCACCGATGATAAAGTCGTTATCAGTGAGTGTGCAGGTGTTCTTCAGTACGCACAGACCTGCTTCGAAGGAATGAAAGCCTACACCACCGAGGATGGCCATATCGTTATCTTCCGCCCGGATCTGAACGGTTCACGTATGGAGGATTCCTGCCGCCGTCTGGAAATGCCGGTATTCCCGAAGGAGCGTTTTGTTGACGCAGTCGTACAGACAGTCAAAGCCAATGCCGCTTATGTTCCGCCCTTTGGCTCCGGAGCAACCTTATACATCCGTCCCTACATGTTCGGAAGCAGTGCCGTGATCGGTGTAAAACCGGCTGATGAATACCAGTTCCGTATCTTCACCACTCCGGTCGGACCGTACTTCAAAGGCGGCGCAAAACCCATCACTATCCGTGTCTCCGATTATGACCGTGCAGCCCCCCACGGAACCGGACATATCAAAGCCGGTCTGAACTATGCCATGAGCCTTTACCCCATCATGGAAGCACATCGTCAGGGCTTTGATGAAAACATGTATCTCGATGCTGCCACCAGAACCAAGGTAGAAGAGACCGGAGGTGCCAACTTCCTCTTCGTTACCAAAGACGGAAAAGTCGTTACTCCGAAGTCTGACAGCATCCTTCCCTCCATCACTCGCCGTTCCCTTGTCACAGTGGCAAAGGATTACCTCGGTCTGGAAGTAGAGGAAAGAGAAGTCTTCTTCGATGAGGTAAAAGACTTCGCAGAGTGCGGTCTGTGCGGCACTGCCGCCGTGATCTCTCCGGTCGGAAAGATCAATGACCACGGCAAAGAGATCTGCTTCCCCAGCGGCATGGAGAAAATGGGTCCGGTCACCCAGAAGCTTTACGAAACCCTTACCGGCATCCAGATGGGCCGCATCCAGGCTCCGGAAGGCTGGATCAAAGTCGTCGAGTAAAAATGGCGCAAAAAACGGCAGTCCACATGGCTGCCGTTTTTCTTATGCCTTTTTCTCATACCGGACGAAGGTATATTCCAGATCAAAATAGGTCTGTTCTTCACTCTCCGCCGTGATCACCCATTCTGGTTTCTGATCCAGATCCGGAAAATACGTATCTGCCTCATAGGCCTGGTCGATCCTGGTCACTTGAACCACATCACAATAGGGCAAAAGCTGCTCATAAATGCTCTGACCACCAATCACAAAGGCTTCTTCTTTTTCCTCTCCAAGCTCTTCAAAAAGCTCTTTCAGACTGTGTACCACCGTCACCCCTTTCGGATGAAACTCCGGATTTGTGGTAAGAACGATGTTCTTCCGAAGATCCAGAGGAAGCCCTCCCGGAAGACTCTCAAAAGTTTTTCTTCCCATGACTACCGGATGGCCCAGCGTCATACTGCGGAAGGTCTTCTGATCTGACGGTATCACCACCAGAAGCGAATTGTCCTTTCCGATCGCCCAGTTCTTGTCTGCTGCAACAATCATATTCATATGTTTTTCACCTCAATGAGACAGTATACACGGTTTCTCACGGATTCTCAACGAGATTTTTCACGGATCTGCCCTTTTCCAGTGTAACAGGAACACACTGGATTTCCACGCCGGTGGTCTTCGGTTTTTCGATCAGTGCCACCAGCTTCTTCACCGTGCGCCTGCCGATCTGCTCCGTATCCTGCCGTACCGTGGTAAGTCTCGGCTTGACCACACTGCTCATGGGAATCCCATCATAACCGGCCACAGAAATATCATCAGGGATCGAAAGGCCTGCCTCCTCTATGGCTCCCATGCCTCCGATACAGGCATAATCATCCGTATAAAGGATGCAGGTCGGCGGAGTCTTCAGCTTAAGAAGCTGCTTTGTCGCCTTCGCTGCAGCTACCGGATCCGTATACTCTCCCGGTACGACATACTCCTCCTTCACCGGAATCCCATGGTGCTCCATGCTCCTGTAAAAATTTACCATACGCTCTTTGGTAACAGCAGAATCTCTTCCGTAGACATAGGCGATCCGGCGGTGTCCCATGGAGATGATATACTCCATAAGCTCCGTTATCCCTTCTGCATTATCCGATACTACGGATGCCGCATTGCTGAAAATATGATCGATCGTCACGACCGGCAGACCGCTGGTGATGAGCTCCATTACCTCCGGTTTATTGAAATCCACACAGGCTACCACAACGCCGTCCACCCCCCGGTAACGGCAATGCTCCACATAAGACATGTCTTCCTTCCCCAGTCTCTGGCCTATGAACGTGATATCATATCCCTGCGCCTCCGCTTCGGATTTCAGGCTCTCCAGTACTCTTGAGAAAAAAGGATGCGTCAGGGCACTGTTTTTATCATCCACACAAAGAACGCCGATGTTATAACTTCTGTGTGTCTTCAGTGCTCTCGCTGCCAGATTGGGAAAATATCCCATCTCTTTTGCTTTCTCCCTCACCAGCTGTTTGGTTTCCTCACTGATGTCAGGAAGATCGTTCAAAGCTTTGCTCACCGTTGCGGTCGATACCCCAAGTTCTCTGGCAATATCCTTCAAAGATGCCATTTCATCACCTGCTTTCTTTCTTAAACGTTTTCGTATATATATTATCGCGTTTTTTGTTTTTGTGCAAGTTCTGATTTATATACAAAATCTTTTGCTCATTTTTGTGTATTTTTCCGTTTTTTTCTTTGCCCGCTTGCATATTTTCCTTACATCAACTATACTTGGAGTTAAAGAATCTTAATCGTTTTCGTAAAACAGAAAGGAGATTAAAAAGCATGCAATTTGGACATTTTGACGACGTGAATAAAGAATATGTCATCCAGACACCGAAAACACCGCTTCCCTGGATCAACTATCTGGGAATGGACGGTTTCTTTTCTCTGGTCTCCAATACTTCCGGAGGATACAGCTTTTATAAAGACGCAAAGCTGCTCCGCCTGACCCGTTACCGCTACAATTCCGTACCGCTGGACAGCAACGGCCATTACTTCTACATCAAAGACGGTGATACCGTCTGGAACCCCGGCTGGCAGCCCACCAGAACGGAGCTGGACTCCTATGAGTGCCGTCACGGTCTTGGCTATACCCGCTTTACCTCTGAGAAAAACGGTCTGAAGGTCGAAGATCTTGTTTTTGTTCCCGTAAAAGACAGCTGTGAGATCAGCCGTGTGACCCTGACCAATGATTCCGATCAGGAAAAACAAGTTTCTCTCTTCTCTTATGTGGAGTTCTGTCTCTGGAATGCCATGGATGACATGACCAACTACCAGAGAAACTTAAGCATCAGTGAAGTGGAAGTTCATGGTTCCACCATCTACCACAAGACCGAATACAGAGAACGCCGCAACCACTATGCCATTTATCATGTCAACGCTCCGGTGGATGGTTTCGATACAGACCGTGATTCCTTCCTCGGCGTTTACAACGGTGCGGACAGACCCGATGTTGTTCTGGCCGGCGAATCCAAAAATTCCATGGCCAGCGGCTGGTATCCCATCGGCTCCCATCACCTCAAAGTCACCTTAAAGCCGGGCGAAGCAAAAACCTATGTATTTCTCCTTGGCTATGTTGAAAATCCCAAGGATGACAAATGGGAATCCTTAGGTGTCGTAAAAAAAGCCCCTGCTCTTGCCATGATCAGCCGCTACGATACCACAGAAAAGGCAGACGCCGCTTTTGAAGAACTGAAAAAATACTGGACCGGACTCCTCTCCCGTTTCACTGTACAGAGCCCGGACGAAAAGCTCAACCGCATGGTCAACATCTGGAACCAGTACCAGTGCATGGTCACCTTCAACATGTCCCGTTCCGCTTCCTATTACGAATCCGGAATCGGCCGCGGCATGGGCTTCCGTGATTCCTGTCAGGATCTCCTCGGTTTCCTCCATCTGATCCCGGACAAGGCCAGAGAGAGGATCCTGGACATCGCGGCCACCCAGTTCCCGGACGGCAGTGCTTATCACCAGTATCAGCCTCTTACGAAAAAAGGAAATCTGGATGTCGGAAGCGGTTTCAACGATGATCCCTTATGGCTCATTGCCGCAGCCTCCGCTTACGTCAGAGAGACCGGAGACACCTCTCTTCTCTCCGAAAACGTTCCCTTCGACAACAAAGAAGAACTGGCCGCTCCCCTGATGGAGCATCTGAAACGTTCCTTCAACTATACGCTGGAGCATCTTGGTCCTCACGGACTTCCTCTGATCGGCCGTGCCGACTGGAACGACTGTCTGAACCTGAACTGCTTCTCCGATACTCCGGGAGAATCTTTCCAGACCTGTGCCAACTACGAAAGCCACAAGGCAGAGTCCGTTTTCATCGCAGGCATGTTCGTCAAATATGCGAAGGAATACGGTGATCTGTGTGAGCTTCTCGGCAATGCAGAAGAAAAAGAGCGGGCTTACCAGGCTTCCGAAGCCATGTATCAGACCATCCTCACCGCAGGCTGGGACGGCGAATGGTTCCTTCGTGCCTATGATGCATTCGGTGAAAAAATCGGTTCCAAGGAATGTGAAGAGGGTCAGATTTTCATCGAGCCTCAGGGCTTCTGTGTACTGGCCGGCGTCGGTGTCAAGGAGGGTTATGCAGAAAAAGCCATGGCCTCCGTCAAAGAACGGCTGGACACCAAATACGGCGTTGTCCTTCAGCAGCCGCCTTATGCCACCTATCACCTCAACCTGGGTGAAATTTCCTCTTATCCGCCCGGATACAAGGAAAATGCCGGTATTTTCTGCCACAACAATCCCTGGATCTCGATCGGCGAGACTGTCATCGGCCACGGAGACCGTGCTTTCGAAGTATATAAAAAGACCTGCCCGGCCTACATTGAAAACATCAGTGAGATCCACCGGACAGAGCCTTATGTTTACTCTCAGATGGTAGCCGGAAAGGATGCCAGAAACTTCGGCGAAGCGAAGAACAGCTGGCTCACCGGTACGGCAGCCTGGACCTTTGTCAATGTTTCCCAGCACATCCTGGGCATCTATCCCACCCTGAACGGACTGTCCGTAGATCCCTGCATCCCCTCTGATATGGAAGGCTTCACTGTCACCCGTCAGTACAGAGGTGCATCCTACGAGATCAAAGTCACCAACAAAGATCACGCCCAGAAAGGCATCCAGTCCTTCCTGGTAGACGGAAAGGCCATTGAAGGCCATGTGATCCCCTACGATCCGGCCAAGAAACAGTATCAGGTCGAGATCATCATGTAAGGCAACATCCTTTCCTTTAAAATCCCCCGCCGGAACTAACCAAACGGCGGGGGATTCTTATGTCAGTTTTTTTCGTATTTCTCGCTTTAAAAGAATCTGTCACTCCAGACAGCATGAAGAATACCCGATATCTTCCGCAATCTTTTCTGCAATATCGATATCCAGTGTATCACTGATCAGTGCCAGTGTCATATCCAGTGCCGCCATCGTGCTGCTGCAGGAATAATACTTCCCGTCAGAAATCCATTTTTCACCACTGATATAGTCAATTCCTACGGTAAACATCCGTTTCCAGTTTTCACTGTATGCATAGTCGCACACCTGCCGGTGAAAGAGAAGCCCTGTCCGTGCCAGCATCGCAGAAGCATTCTGGACCATCATACAGAAATCTGCTTCCTCCACAGCCTGCTTTAATAACTTCTGCCCTTCCTCTTCTGTATGCAAGAATGTCTTGACTCCCTTTCCTCCCGGTATCAGGAATATGTCTTCGATCTCAGCCGGATTCAGCGGTTCTGTCCACACCTTTATACCCTGTTTTCCAGTGATCAGACCGCCACGAAGTGAAATATAACGTATGTAAAAACGCTCCGACACCTGCCCGAAAATCTCCGCCGGTCCAAAAGCATCCATCACTTCAAAATCGTCAAACAGAAAAATATTGACTACCATCATTCATCTCCTCCACCAATTGTTTTTTAACTATAACTTTACATCTCTTTTTATAAAAAGATTCACTCTCCTCATTTTACCATCCGAAAAGATAAATAGCAAGGTGCCAGTCTTCCGCTTTCTCATCTATGCAGATGCTATTTTGCTACTAAAAACAGAATTTTATTCTTTTCCCTTATTCCTATTGATTTCTCTATGTTTAAATGATACTATTAAGCATATTGCAATCAATGAAACATTTTGATTTTTAACAAAATTCTACTATATCATACATTTTCGTCATTCAGGATCCATCGGAGGTAACCATGAAGAAAATATCCACAAAATTAATCGCTGAGCTTGTCAACGCAAAAAGAAAAGAACAGAAAATCACTCAGGAGCAGCTTTCCAAGATGACCGGCATCAACCGCTCCATGATCGGCCGGATAGAAAACGAGGAATACATTCCCGCCATTGATCAGCTCCAGGCTTTAGCTGAGGCACTTGGTTTCGAGATCACAGATGTCATCATGGATGACGCCCCTGCAGCAGAAAGAACCGAGGAACACGTTTCTGTAGCCAGAAAGTATAACATCGCCATTGCCGGAACCGGCTATGTCGGCCTGTCTCTTGCGATTCTTCTTTCCCAGCACAACCATGTAACCGCTGTCGATATCATCCCTGAAAAAGTAGATCTGATCAACCATAAAAAATCTCCCATTCAGGATGATTACATTGAAAAATATCTTGCAGAAAAAGAACTGGACCTCACGGCTACTCTTGACGGAGAAAGCGCATATAAAAATGCGGATTTCGTTATCATTGCCGTACCCACCAACTACGACAGCAGGAAAAACTTCTTCGACTGCTCCGCTGTAGAAGCGGTTATCGATCTTGTCACCAAAACCAACCCGAATGCGATGATGATCATCAAATCCACCATTCCGGTCGGTTATACAAAAAACGTCCGCAAAAAATTCAATACAAAAAACCTCATCTTCAGCCCCGAGTTTCTCCGTGAATCAAAGGCTCTCTATGATAACCTTTATCCCTCACGTATCATCGTTTCCTGTGATGAGGATTCTTCTGAAAAAGCACATATTTTCGCTTCTCTCCTTCAGCAGGGAGCCATTAAAGAACATATCGACACCCTCTTCATGGGCTTCACTGAAGCGGAAGCAGTCAAACTTTTCGCCAACACTTACCTTGCTCTTCGTGTGTCTTATTTCAACGAGCTTGATACCTATGCCGAAACAAAGGGATTAAACACCCGGGAGATCATCGATGGTGTCTGCCTGGATCCCCGTATCGGCAGTCACTATAACAATCCATCCTTTGGTTATGGCGGATACTGCTTACCCAAAGACACGAAACAGCTTCTTGCCAACTTCCAGGATGTTCCCCAGAACATGATGTCCGCCATTGTTGAGTCCAACAGGACGCGTAAAGACTTCATCGCAGACCAGGTATTGCATATGGCCGGTTATTACGATTACTTCAGCCGCGGCGAGTATTCTTTGGATCAGGAAAAAGAATGCATAATCGGCGTATATCGACTGACAATGAAATCCAACTCTGATAACTTCCGCCAGTCTTCCATCCAGGGCGTCATGAAGCGGATCAAGGCCAAAGGCGCCACCGTTGTCATTTACGAGCCGACACTCCCCGCCGGATCGACCTTCTACGGAAGCCGTGTGATCGGAGATCTGAAAGAATTCAAAAACATCTCCCAAGCCATCATTGCAAACCGCTATGACAGCTGCCTTGATGATGTAAGCGAAAAAGTATATACCCGCGATATCTTCAAACGCGACTGAGCAGCCAGGCGGGCATGCGCATTGGGGCCCAGCCGGCGGTAAGCTACCTCTTCAGCCAACCCTAAAATGAAATGTGAAATGCTAAACTTGAAATTTCTATGACAATTTTTGACGAGAAATTTCAATTTCCGTGGGTCTGACCACAAGACATTCGTACCCCGATTTCAGAATATCTGCCTGCGTAATTCCGGTTTTAGCTGATAAATCTTTCTGTGTCATATTCTGCTGCACTCTTGCATCAATCATCACCTGGATAATATCATATTCCGGTTGCAATTTACGCCGTTTCGTATTTTTCTTTCAGCCTTTTTGCCTTTCTCGCATCAAGGTCATCTTCTTTCAGAATCCCGGTAAGAGATTCCGTGACACTTTTGCCATCCGGTTTCTGATCATTACTATCAATCTGCTGTTTTTGACTAATTTCCACTTCACTCATATGCAGATTCCTCATCCCAAAAGCCAGTCGATGACATTCACAACTTTTATGCCATCATAATTTCCGAGTGAAAAACGATCCAGTGTCAGGACAATCTTTTCATAATTATCCTGAATGCTCCGCAGCGGTCTCATCTCTCTCTCAAAGGTTTCTTCCGCTGTCATATCAGCAGTTACCTGATAATAGGTAAGCACACCTTCCTTCTGTGTCACAAAGTCGACCTCAGCAGAACCATATTTTCCGATGTTGACTTTGCCGCCCCTTCGTGAAAGTTCAAGATACACAATGTTCTCAATGGTAAATCCAAGATCATATCGTTTTCTCGGAAGAATGTGGTTTCTGATTCCCATATCTACCATGTAAAACTTATTGTTGACCTTTAAGAGCTGCTTCCCCACAATGTCAAACCGCTCCACAGGATAAAAAATAAAAGACTCTGTCAGTGCTTCCACATAATCGCTGACTGTGTTTTGGGATACTTTTCTGCCCGCTGAGGTCAGATAGTCGGTTATACTTTTCATTGACACCGGGCTGCCGATAACGCTTGCCAGATACCTGGCAATTGTCTTTAGTAACGCAATGTCTGTGATTTTTCGTTTTCCACCTTCTTTTTCTCTTCTTGCCTGCCGCTGCTCGATATCTTTTACAATAACGGTATTGTAGATTCCCTCTAAATACTGATCTATTTTTTCATCCGTGCGGTTCATTACTGCCACATACGGAATTCCACCAGTTTTCATAAACTCTGCAAAAGCTTCCTCTTTTGTCATACCTGTCACCGCCATATACTCACGGAAAGAAAGCGGCAGCATCTTGATCTCTGTGTACCTTCCTGACAAAAGCGTTGCAAGCTCACTTGACAGCATATATGCATTGGAGCCTGTGATATAGACGTCCGCATGATCTCTGATATAAAGGCTGTCAACCACTTTCTCGAATGATGGAACTTCCTGAACCTCATCCAAAAAGATGTATGTCATCTTATCTGCACACAAACGTTCTTTGAGGTAATTGTACAGCTTCATATAATCTTTTAAAGGTTCGTAATCCAGATTTTCAAAATTGATGGAAATAATCTGTTCTGGTGTGACTCCATTCGCTAAGAGTCTCTGCTGATACTGTTCCAGAAGTACAGATTTTCCACAGCGGCGGATTCCGGTCACGACCTTGATCTGCTGCTCGTCTTTCCATGCCCAAAGCTGGTCAAGATATTCTTTTCGTTCAACCATATCTGCATTCCTCCTTTTTCCTCAGTATAGCATATTATACGCAGAATATCAAATTATTTTCCCATTTCGGAAACTTTTATTTTATTCAGCTTAATATTTTCCAATTTCAGAAACATATCGGATGCGAGGCACAGCCCCTTTTCGTGGCGTGTACCTTTTGGTGCTGTTATGCGTTGGGGTTGGCTTCCTTCCAAGCCTCGTATTCATCGACCAGCTCCGCTTCCTCGATGACCTGACAGACGCTGCAGAAGCGGCTTCTCTGCTGCTCGATCTCCGAAATCGATTTAAAGTCCTTAAGTTGACGCTAAGTTTCCAACATTGGGGTCTGACCCCCAGAGACAATACTCTGCATGAAAATGTGGCGGCATGTGGTCTTTGTAATACATTGTCACTCTAATTCCATAAAATAATGATATTTCTGGCATATTTATTATCTCCTTTTGTAGCTATGAACACTTATGTTTTATTTGATGCACTCATTTTAAGTCTTTTCTCAAAATCGGCGCCTCGCTCAGTTCCACCTCTGTAAAGCTGTGATAAAACTTATCTGCATTGGCATTTGTGGCTCTGATGAGGTAATATTGGTCGATGCCATTTTCTCTGCAGTCCTTTTCCATTTCTTTAAATAAACTTTGAGCAATACCTCTGTGCCTGTACTCCGGCAGAACATAAACCCAGTCAATATAAGCCATATGATAGCCATCCTGCATACAGCCATAAAAATGATATTCTATGCGCCCAAGAACTTTAGCGTTTTCCATTGCCAAAACAGAGGTTGTTTTTCTAAAAAAGGAATCCTTAATTCTTTCTCTCAGGCCTTCTTTATCAATCTTATCTACATGCATCTGCTCCGGCTCAACAGCCAGTGCATGTTCCAAATATTCTATGTATTTTTCTATATTACTCTCATCCAGTTTAACAAAAATCATATGCTCACCACCGCCTCATATTCTTATGAAATTTCTCCGTATAAGCTGCCTTCAATTCCTCCGCCGTAATTCCATAACACAGCAAAACATCGTTATAATACATGAGCACATCTGCCAGTTCCTCCACCAGATGACTTCTCTCTGCTCCTTCTTCACAGGCCTTATGATCACCATTCTTTTTTATAACATCGATCACTTCTCCGATTTCTCCAACCATCCAGAGCAATTTATTCTTTCCAATCTCCGGTGAAATGCCTTCCCACTTATCCTTATATTTTTCCTGTAAGGCTTTCTGCATCTCAAGCATTTCGTTAATTCCAAAATCATTCATCGTATCTTCTCCCTCACCTGTTTTTTCTATTTATCAGTCTGTCCTTTTTTAAAACTGTTCTGGCCTCTGGAAAATTCCGTGCAACCTTCTGATAAATGTCAATAAAGCTGATCACACAGGTTTTTGTATACCCGGAAAGACAGGTCGCCATTTTTTCAAATTCAGCAATATGCCATTCCACCGTATGCTCCCTGTCCAACAGAATCGGATCATATCTCCATCCCACACTGTCGATTCCTGCCAGACTCGACAATTTTTTGAAATCTTCCATTATGATTTTCTTATCCGGCACATGCGGTTCTATCTCTTTCCCGTAAGGTGTGATCGTCACAAACCAATATTGCCCGTAAGGCTTCAGCACATCCATGTAAGAAAGCATGGGCTTTGGATTCTTTGTGCAAAACGCGATTAGATCCACAACATCCGGCGATAGTCGATATTTTGTCACCTGCTGCTGATTGTAGGGATTCCGCACAAGCACATAGCCTTCTCTGAGCCGATTCAGAAACCACTCGGAATAAAATGCCGTGATATCTGTTCTCATTCCTGTCTGGATAATCATTTATCTTCTCCTATTTTATAAGTCGCATGCCCCAATTTTCCCTTCCATCTTAACACAAAAACAGCGGTACTGCATAGATATTTCCTCTACGCAATCAAACGTCCCTTCTCCGGCACCTCCGAAACTCCAGTGGCGTAACACCATAAGTTTCCGCAAATACTCCGGCAAATTTTCCCTGATTCTCATAGCCTACCTGATTCGCGATCTCGATTACCTTAAGTCCGGTGTTCTCAAGAAGCTCCGCTGCCTTTTCCATCCGCTTTTTCCGAAAGTAAGAAAGATAGCTGTCCCGTGAACTACTCGGTAACTGAGTTACCAGAGCATCTGAATAGAGGCGGGATACCGCCTTTTTCAGGGTGC
>OLQE01000317.1_pt1 | contig 41672 bp, 37 predicted proteins | sample 1643161 | NCBI WGS metagenome assembly OLQE01 (sample SAMEA3136650, study PRJEB25190) | human gut metagenome
TAAAGCAGAAACTTCGGAAAAAGCAGTCCGAAGTTTCTATGGTCAAAATTCCGCAGTACAAAGTCATAAAATGGGGTAAATTTTTTAGTTCTTCTTTTTCGTATTTTTTGAACAATCCGATAGAATAGTATCTACAGCGGCTTACCATTCCCAAAACAATTCGTCGAGTGTTTTCCCCAGTTCATGGCAAATAGCAATGCACAGTTTAATCGTAGGGTTATAGTCCCCTTTTTCAATCGCAACAATAGTCTGTCTCGACACATTAACACGTTTCGCAAGTTCAGCCTGCGACATATCAAGAGCAGCGCGGGCAGCTTTTAATCGTAGGTTTTTCATAAGGCTACTCCTCTTTTTGCAGATGTTCCATAATAGCGCGGGTAATAACAATAGCATCGGCAAGTAATAGTAGAATCCCTGAAATCAGATTGATATTATTGAATTTAACAGGGCTATGTTGTGAGATAATTTCTTGCTGATTCATGATACCAGTATAAAGATTTATTCCACCAATTAATGAAAAAAGGAAAATGCTTTGAACGATATTTTTTACCGGTGTTTCAGAATAAGAAAAATAAGCATCTTTAAAAACACAAATGGTAAAAAATACGATAAGACCGATGCAAATAATGGTAAATGATTCTGCTAATGGAGTACCCCAGGATGATTTTGTATAATATTCTATGAAACCATTGACTGCAGTTGCAAGAATGAGAGTAAAAAAACCGTACTTGTAGGCAATGCTCTGCATATATTTTTGCCGCTCATCGTATTGCATTTTTCTTGAAGAATAAACACCGTATGCAATAATAGCATAAACAATGAGAAAAATAATAAGAGCTAGTAATGAAAATGGCATAATAAAACCTCCTTAAATTTTTGCATTAGTAAATTGAAAAACAAAATGGAAATACGAAAAGAGGCTCATAATAACTGATATGTAGTGAAGCTGTAAGATACCATTTTATGACACTCTTTTGTATGATTTATATATAACACACAAAAATTGTGATGTCAAATATATTTTACATAAAGACGTAAAAACTTTACTTAATGAAAATGCTTGATGAAGAAGAAATATCATTAGAAAACAGACAAAAAACAACACAAAATAGAAATTTTAATAGATATATAGTATAGTTCTGTTATAACAATAAATTTGTAAAGTTAAATTTTCTAAGGGATTCAAGGAGTGTTTGAAAAAATTCTGGTATAAGATAGTGTATTAGCTGTTTAGTAATAATAGTTTATGGACAATCATTTGGCAGTTACAACAAAAGAGTCACGAATCAAACTATATCCAACAATACTTTAGAAGCTAGAAGGAAGAAACACTGGTATGTTACGAAAAATATACAAATTCAGAATCTGTAAATGGACAAATAAAAAATAGGAAAGTAAGAGGAAGAAATCCAAATGTTAAAAGTAATTATTTCCCCAGCGAAAAAAATGAAGATAAGAAACGATATTTTACCGTATAAAAATATCCCATTTTTTATAAAAGAAGCAGAGAAGCTTTTTTCTTACATGGGAAATATGTCATTTGATGAGCTAAAAGATTTGTGGAAATGCAGTGATAAGCTTGTGGAAGAGAATGAGCGACAGTTTCGAATAGGAAACTTAAAACAGAATCTAAGCCCGGCGATTCTTTCCTATGAAGGAATCCAGTATAAATATATGGCTCCAGCAGTATTTGAGGAGCAGGCTTTTACATGGTTAGAAAAACATTTACGGATTTTATCAGGCTTTTACGGTGCACTATGTCCATTTGACGGAGTAATTCCATATCGCCTTGAAATGCAGGCACGCTTCCACAAAGAAGAAATAGATAATTTATATGACTTTTGGGGACAAAAACTGGCAGACTACGTCTTAAAAGACTGCGATTGCCTCATTAACCTTGCCTCCAAAGAATACAGCAAAAGCATTTTAAAATATATCCCTGAAAATGTACGAGTTATAACCTGTGTATTTGGAGAACTGATCGATGGAAAAATAAAAGAAAAAGGAACCTACGCAAAAATGGCAAGAGGTTCCCTTGTACGCTATATGGCAGAACATCAGATAGAAAATCCAGAGGAAATTAAACAGTTCGATGAACTTGGATATAAATACAAAGAAGAATATTCAAACAGTACAAAATATTGCTATTTAATTCATTAAGCGAACTACAGACGAAGGCATTGCCCCCAATAAGGCATATTTGTGATTTTAGTCGCGGCGGTTTAAATGTTCGCTCATGCGCTCACATCCAAACCGCAGCGACTAAAGTCACAAATATAGGATATCGTATCTCTTCTCGGGCGTCTGTCCCTTAATGAATTAAATAGCAACAACCCCATTTTGGTGTTTTATGTAGACTGGGATATGTTTTTTGTGTAAAACCCGGATGACAGGATAGACAATGAAAAGTTCTCCTTCAACGTAAACAGCATCTGGTTTATATTTTAAAATGCCTTTCACATAGTCTTTAATATAAGATGCAAACTCCTCTTTTTCCATAGAAATCTCACCCAAGTTTCTGTCAAATGTAAGTGCGGGCATTTTCGGTAAGTCACAATGGATAATCGTTGCATTTTCCATATGCGGTATTTCTTTGAGGCTTTCATCCATTTTGTGAGAGTCGCCTAAATTTATAATACAGGAGCTTTCGGTAAAGTTTTCAAGGCTTATTTTGCAGGCAGAAATTGCATCGTTTACATCATCGACGGTCATGATAAAACCGCCTTTGTGGCAGAAGTTTGCGCTGGTTAAGCCAGTTGCCTGTTTTAATTCGTCTCCCTCTAAACCAAGCCAGTTTTCAGGGAAGCTGCATTTGTAATTGAGAGAATGTTCTTTTTTTAATGGCTGGATGCAATAGCCTCCGCGGTTTGAGGGGAAAATAATAAAGGCAATATCTGTTTCGCGTAATTGTTTCTGACAGGGGACGAATTCAGGGAAAACGAGAATTTTTGCTTCGCTTTCAGATTTTTCCCCAGACAAAACAGAAGAATTATGTGCGGCTAAAATTTCTTCTACACGTTTCTCGGCACGTTCATTTCCTTTATATTTTTCGAACATATTTACAAGAATCATTCCAGCTGTCTGCACTGCTCTGGAAAATGCTTCATTTTCTCCATTTTCCACATCCCAGGAAGGATTAAAATTGCCAATCAAAGTGGCAAGTTCATTTTTTTCGCCGGTATTATCGTTAATATCAAGTGGCTGGATAAATGACTCATCGAACTTTGCGGCAAGTTCTTCGCCAAGAATTTCTGTACCAAGTTCTTCCCAGAGAAGTCCGAATGCTGCATAAGGTATTCCATTTTCGCGGATGCGGCTGTCGCGCTGGTGATGATCGTATTTGCCCCTTCCAATATCAAAAATAATTCCCTCAAAATCTTCAGGAACTTTATTTCCACGGGTGATTGTAATTTCAGGATTAAAATATAAAAGTAATGCAGAAGAAAAAACATCGTCTGCATGAAATTTTCCACTATGTGTAAAAGCTTTTGCATTTTTCTTTTTAATTTGTTCTAATAGAGTATTCATAAAATTCACCTCAGAATTTTTGTTTTAGTCAAGAAGCTGCTTAATCTTCAGTATCAGTATAATAGTATAGCATAAAGTTATAGCAGAATTATACAAAAAAATACAAAATATATCCCCTGGGGGAGCTTGTGAGAAAAAATAGAAAGGTATATCCTAGGTTTAGAACATAAAAGCTTTATAGGAGGAAAGAAAGATGCATATACCTGAAAATTATTTGAGTCCTTCGACCTGTGCGGTAATGGCTGCAGCAATGGTTCCGGTATGGACATACTCTGTTAAGAAAGTAAAAGAAGAAATTCCGAAGGTGAAGATGCCATTGCTTGGAATCGGAGCAGCGTTTTCCTTTCTTGGAATGATGTTTAATATTCCGCTGCCTGGAGGGACAACCGGACATGCGGTAGGAGGAACATTGATTGCGATTCTTACAGGAAGTCCGTCGGCAGGTTGTATTGCCGTTACGATCGCACTGCTTATCCAGGCATTGTTGTTTGGTGATGGCGGTATCCTTGCTTTTGGAGCAAACTGTTTTAATATGGCTTTCATATTGCCATTTCTCGGATTTGCGATTTACAAGCTTATCTGGGAAAAAACAGGAAAAAGAAAGTTAGCAGCAGGAATTGGTTCATATATCGGAATTAATGCAGCAGCATTTTGTGCAGCGATTGAGTTTGGAATTCAGCCATTACTGTTTACCGATGCAGCAGGAAAGGCACTCTATTGTCCATATCCGCTTACTATTTCTATTCCGGCAATGATGATTGGACATCTTACATTATTTGGAATTGCGGAAATAGTTCTTACTACAGCAATCCTTGCATTTGTGGAAAAGATATCGCCGGAAACATTAGAGGAAAAACCAGCACAGTCAGCATTTAAGCCATTATATATTCTTATGGCAGTTTTGATTATATTTACACCATTAGGTCTTCTGGCAAGTGGAACCGCCTGGGGAGAATGGGGTGTTGAAGAGATGGCATCCCTTGTAAGTAATGGAAAAGCACTGGGGTATACACCAGCAGGAATGGAAAAGGGCTTTAGCATTGCTTCACTTTTCCCGGATTACTCTATGGCAGGAATGCCGGAATGGATAGGATATATTTTATCTGCAGTTGTTGGCGTAGCGATTATTGTTATCTTCTTTAAACTTTTAGCTGGAAGTAAAAAAGATAAAATAGATTTTTCAAAAGGGCAGTCAGTGTAATGCAAAATCAGGAAAAAAATAATAGTTTTCTTCCATCATGGATGTGTGAAACGGAGCAATATGTTCCGAGTATTGATAAAGATGGATTTATTACAAAAAGTACGCAGGCAGTTCTTGGTGTACTGTCAAAATTAAAATGGAAAGAAGGGAAGGACGGGTGCCTAAGCGCCAGTCCTTCTTTAAAACTATGTTATACATTCCTATATATTTTACTTACTGCCTGTTCAAAAAACTATGTATTTTCATTAATTATGGCAGGCGGAACTATTCTTGCACTTGCAACTTATCCGGCAGAAACAATGAAACAGATACTTTCGGGGACATTTGGAGCAGTACTTTTTTCTGCACTAATACTTTTACCGGCAGTGTTTATAGGAAATCCGCAGATTTTGCTTATTATCACAACCAAAGTGTTTGTATCCGTTACGCTTATAGGTATTCTGTCAGCGGGAACATCCTGGAATAAATTAACAGCAAGCCTCCGCTCATTTCATATACCGGATATCTTTATTTTTACATTGGATATTACATTAAAATATATTGCCGTACTCGGAGAAATCTGCATGGAAATCCTTACGTCACTTCGCTTACGATCTGTAGGACAAAACAGGAAAAAAGCACAGTCCTTTTCTGGGATATTGGGGATTTCCTTTTTAAAATCAAGAGAAATGGCAGAGGAAATGTATGCAGCGATGTGCTGCCGTGGATTTGTCGGAGAATATAAAACACAAAAAACATCTACCTTTCGAAAACAGGATATCTTGAGTCTTCTTTTGATGATAGGAGTAACAGGAATATTCATTTATTTCGAGGGTCTGTGGAAATAACACGAAGCAATCAATCTAGTATCAAAGAGGGTAAAAGACCTTTTAATCCTAACATATAGCAATTTTCTATGAGAAGAGAATAAAAAGTAAAATCAAGAATAACAAAAGTAAAATCAAGAATAACAAAAATAAAAGGAAGATTCAAAATGATAGAATTAAAAAATGTATGTTATGCATATGGGAATGAAATTGCATTACGATACATTAATTTAAATATTCAAAAAGGTGAATCTGTAATAATACAGGGACCAAATGGATGTGGTAAATCTACATTGATAAAAATATTGAACGGAATCATATTTCCGATGGAAGGCAGTTATACCTATGAAGATCACGAAATAACAGAAAAAGCATTAAAAGATTCTCGCTTTGCCAAATGGTTTCATCAGCAGATGGGTTATGTTTTTCAAAATGCAGATACACAGCTTTTTTGTGGAAGCGTAGAAGAAGAAATCGCATTTGGTCCGATCCAGATAGGACTTTCCGAAGAAAAAGTCAAACAAAGAACAGAGGATTGCCTTCGTTTATTTGGAATCGAAAAACTAAGAGAACGCCCACCGTATCATTTAAGCGGTGGAGAAAAACGAAAAGTATCATTAGCCTGTATCCTGTCCATGAATCCGGAGGTACTCATCCTTGATGAACCACTTGCAGGACTTGACGAAAATACACAAGAAATGCTGATAGACTTTCTGAAAAAATTTCATGCGGCGGGAAAGACACTCATCATTATTACGCATAATAATCAGCTTGCGAAAGAATTGGGAACTCGATTCATAAAAATGAACGAAGATCATGAACTTGCTATTTAATTCAAACAAAATTCAACCAAAGACAGCCCGAGAAGAGAATGGATATCCATTCTCTTCTCGGGCGTCTGTCTCTTAATGAATTAAATAGTAATAGTAAACGATTTTCCGATTTGTTTATAGTCGGAAATGGTAATTTCCTGAGCGGTATCGGTATGTTCACTATCGACTTTAATTGCAGTAGATTCGGTTTTATCAGAGGCTGTATCTTTGGTAGCTTTTTTTGTAGATTCTGATTTTGATACAGAAAAAGTCTGTGTATTTCCACTGCCAATTATTTTGGCAGAGTCGGCTTCCTCTGTGGCATTTGATTCATTCGAGCTGCTATTAGAGGAAAGGTTAGAGTAATCAGCACAATATGGAGTTAAAGTAAGGCTGGTGGCTTTAGGGGAGATAGATCCTACTGATTTATCTACTCTGAAAGTGCCGCTTGTTCCGTCTGATTCATCAAGGAAAAACTCTACAGGGTTACCGAGATTGTCTTTTCCTTTTAAGAGGATATCTCCAGAAAGTCCGGCATTGTCTGGGGAGATAGTAAATATTATTTTCTGATCGATTATATTGCTTCTATAATTTTTCAGAGTTATTTTTGTTTTATCTGGCAGAGTAAAGGATTGATTTAAAGCTACATTTTTTGTTTTAGCATTTAATTCTTTGCCGGAAGCTGCAAATTTTAATTTTCCAATAGTAGTATTTGATTTATCTAATGTGTAAAAATTAATCGTAAAATTAGATTTGTCAGATAGAACGGAAGAATCATTTAATTGTATTTCGCTTTCGGAGATAGAGGTCAGTTTGTCTATAGGAGTAGAGCTGCTTCCGATGCTGTTTACAATATTTTGTCCACCGATAGTAACGTCTGTATCAATTGGGAGTTCAGTAATGCGTTTAATATTTAAATTTTTTAATGTGGCATTGTCTTTTATTTTTGTTTTATAGGAAATGATGAGGCTGTGTCCGTCAAGAATTACTTCATTTAATGTAACAGTAATCCCGTTTTTAGATACAGATTTACCAACCACAGTACTATAAGGACTAAGGTCTTCCTCAACACCTAAAAGTGTGGATAACCTCTCCATAATCTGCCGTGATTGTGCGTATACGTTCTGTCTTACCGGGGCACTGCTTCCGCCGAGAATGAGGACAAAAGCGGCTGCAGCGGCAACGTATTTTTTCCATGTATGCTTTTTGAGGGATGCTTTTTTCTTTGAAGCAAAGGACTGCTTCCAGTTTTTTAAATCAGTACTGGTAATATCGATATTTTCAAAAGTGTCTATCTGATTATCAATATCATTTAATAAATCATAAATATCATTTTTCATAAAAACTCCTTTCAGTTGTCATGAAAACACATTTTTTGTGGTAGATAATTGACAACGGGTATACTAGTAATATTCATTGATTTTGTTACTATGATTCGTTTCATAAGCTGAGTGATTTTGTGTACATTAAGTAATATTCATTGGTTTCGTTTTGGGAAAAAGGGCGCGCAGTTTCTTTTTGCTGCGAAAAAGTCGATTGTAAAGTACCGGCTTTTTTGTATGCATTTCCTTCGATATTTCATCAAATGGTTTTTCTTCCACATATAACTTGATAAAAAGTTCTCTATCCTGTGGTTTTAGGCAAGATAACATTTGCTGTGTTTCTTCAGAAAATTCCTCATCAAACTGCGTCTGTAATTCAATAGCATCGTCAATACCCTTTGTATGCGGTGAATTTTCCCAACTTGTCTCTAAAAGAAAGTGTGCATATTTTCTTTTGTAATCTAAAGCCTTTAACCGAGCAATCCCGCCAATCCAGTTAGCAAAAGGATTTCGTGCGGAATCATAAGAGTCGATATGTTCCCATACAGCGAAGAAAACATCATTAATACATTCTTCTTCATATTGAGAAAGGACATTTAGATAACGATGTGTAACAGACTTTACAAGTCCGCCATAATGAACCATCACATATTCTAAAGCTTTCTCATTTCTGTGGGATAACTCCTTCACGAAATTTGATTCATTTATTTTCATAGGCTGCTCCTTTATGTACATTCGAATGTAAAAAATATATATGATTATATCGGTTACACTATATATTCGCAAATGAAGGGGAGAATCTCTCACTTTTTTGAAAATTTTTTGGATTTTTTGAAAAGGCAGACGCTCCCAAAGAGAGAAGCCATCCTATATCTGTGACTTTAGTCGCGGCGGTTTGAATGTTCGCTTGGATGCTCGTATCCAAACCTTGCTCCGAGGCCACAGATATAGGGTGGCTTTTCTCTTTGGGAGCTGACTTTGGTAACAAAAATAAAAAAGTGAATATTGGAAAAGGGAGAGATTGGTGGTGGATTTAGGGGAGGTGACAGAAGGGGCAGATTTCCTGGAGGGGATTTCGCCACATTTAGAGGTAACTTTTGAGCAAGTGGAAACTTAAAATTTTTCATTCCTCTGGATTTTCAAAGACAGGAAATAAGGGCATCGATAGAGAGCAAATGTGGCCTGGGAGCAAGGTTTGGAAGCGAGCGTTCAAACCGCCGCGACTAAAGTCACATTTGCTCTCTATCGATGCCCTTATTTCCGTCTCCCAAACTGTAGAGAAAGATTTATTTCCTTTGAATGTTACCCTAAAACCTGTTAAGATGGGAGTATAAATTTTCGAAAGAGGAAATATACTTATGGATTATATTGATATTTTTATAAAGAACGACTATATAAATTTAAAACAAATCGCAGAAAGCGGCCAATGTTTTCGTTGGAAGAAGATGTGTCCGGGAAGATATTTTGTCATTTCTGATGGGAGGGCAGCGTGTTTTTTTCAGGAAAAGACGGGAATTCGTATTTTATGCAGGAGTAAGGATGAGGAATATTTTAGAAGATATCTGGATTTAGATACGGATTACGGAAAGGTGATAGAGCAGATTGATGAGAAAGATGATTTTCTTATCGGTGCGGCGCAGATGGGAAGGGGGATTCGTATTCTTCGCCAGAATCTGTGGGAAATGATTATTAGTTTTATTATCAGTCAGAGAAATAATATTCCACGTATTATGAAGAGTATTGACGCTTTGTGTGAAAAGCTTGGAGAGCAGATTGTTTTTGATTATGAAGGCGAACATCTTGTGGGATATACCTTTCCTTCTCCAGAAGTAATTGTTGGAGCGGATTTGTCAGAGTTTAAGTTTGGATACAGGGAGAAGTATATAAGGCAGACTGCGGAGGATATTTTAGAGGGAAAGTTTGATTTAGAAGAGGTAAAAGATGCTGTGGATGAAGGAAAAACTCCAGAGCAGGTAAAGGAGATGTTAAAGCAGCTAAAAGGTGTGGGAGAAAAGGTAGCATCCTGTATTCAGCTTTTTGGTCTTCATCAGTTAGAATTGTTTCCGATTGATACATGGATTGCAAAGGTGGAAAAAATGTATTATAACGGGCATTTTCCAGTAGAAAAGTATAAGGACACGGCAGGAATCATGCAGCAGTATCTCTTTTTTAGAGTGCGTGAGGATGCGGATAAAAGAGCGGTTCTTGAGATGAAAAGCGAGGTGGGTGAGAAGGCTGCTTCAAAAACTTCATTTAAAGAAGAAATGACAGAAAAAATAGATAAGCAAACAAAGAGAAAAAATGAAATTTCTCCAGAAAATAACAGTTTAGAAGAAAATAGATTAGAAAAAAGTAGATTTAAAAAAGATAAATCAGAAGAAGCCAGATCCGAGGCTAATAGATATAATCTTTCTGGTAAAATGCTATATGTATCTGATTTAGATGGTACATTATTAAACAGTGATGCCCTGTTGAATGAAGATGTGCCAGAACGACTGAACCGCTTGATTGATAAAGGACTTTGTTTTACTGTTGCGACAGCAAGAACTTATGCGACAGTGAATTCCATTGTGAAGGATGTGCATTTGACATATCCGATGATTTTGATGAATGGAGTCATGCTCTATGATCCGGTAAGTAAGAGCTGTATTAATGCGGAGATTATTGAAAGAGATTCTGTGGAATATATTTTAAAAGGAAGAAAGAAGTTTGGAGTGACAGGGTTTGCCTATGCGCTTTCGCCGGAAATTTCGGAAGAAACTTTAGAATCAGAGATAGCTTCAAATTTAGAAAAGAATTTGAAATCAGGTGTAGCTTCAAACCTGAAGAAAAATTCGAATACAGGAGAAGAGAACCAAATTCAGAAATCTGGGCGCAAAATGGCCACCTATTACGAGAAAATCGCGACAGAACACATGGAAAAATTTTATGTAGAGCGGAGAGATGTGTATCATAAGCCATTTAGTAAGGTAGAAAAATTAGAAGATATTTTAGAAGAGGATATCATTTATTTTTCCATTTGCTATGAAGAAGAAGTTTTGCGGCCATTTTATGAATATTTGAAAAAGGATGAGAAGTTAAATCTGAATTTTTATAAGGATGTTTATGGAAATGGATTGTGGTATTTAGAGATTTCGCATAAGAATGCTTCCAAATATCATGGAGTTCAGAAGCTTCGGGCAATGCTTCAGCCGGATGCGATTACGGGAATGGGAGATAATCTAAATGATATTCCATTATTTGAAGCCTGTGACCGCTGTTGTGCAGTAGGAAATGCACATAAGGAGGTAAAGGAGCGGGCAGAATATGTTCTTGATACGAATCTTAATGCTGGAGTGGTGAAATTTCTGGAAGAAGAGATGATGTCTTGAAGGCAGCAGGGTATTTTCATATTGAAGTGAGATGATAGATTTAAGAAGGTGATGGGGTTAACTCTGGCCAGCGGAAGTTATTTTATGAAATGATAGAAATTAGCAGAATAAATTGCAAGATTTACCTGAGACTATTATAGAAGAGAGTTGACAAATAGTTTTACCAATATTAAAATATAGATATGAAAACTATGTTACATGGAAATGAGAACACAAACTATATCTCAGAAGTTTCAAGCTGATATTTTGTAAATAGGGATTTCTTTTTTAGAATATATATCCTATTTTTGATATGGAATTCTCTGTGATGTAAATATATACCTAAACGTGTTGGAGGAAGAGATGAATTATAAAATTATTAGTGATGGCTGTTGTGATTTAGAAAAAGAGATCATTGAACAGTATAATTTACGTATTATACCTTTTTATATATCATTTGATGAGGAGACATATTATAAAGAGATTGAAGAAATCGGAATTCGTGAAGTATATGAGCGAATGGTAGGGAATCCAGATGTATATCCGAAGACCTCTCTTCCATCTGTACAGAATTATATTGACGTTTTTACGGAATATGTGAAAGAAGGAACACCGGTAGTCTGTATTTGTTTTACTCCATCTTTGAGTGGTTCTTACAACTGTGCATGTAATGCCAGAGAAATTGTTTGTGAGGATTATCCGGATGCCAAAATTGCGGTGATTAATTCTGAAGCAGGAACAGTAAGTCAGGGTCTTATGGTTATTGAAGCAGGAAGAATGTGTCAGAATGGAGTTCCTTATGAACAATGTGTAGATATTCTTGAGAAGATGAAAAAGACGAATAGAATCTTCTTTACAGTCGGTAACACAGATTATTTAAAACATGGCGGACGAATCGGAAAGCTTGCAGGAATCGCAAGCAGCGCCCTTTCCTTAAAGCCTCTGATTACTTTAGTAAATGGTGAGATCGAAGCTTCAGGAATCGGACGAAGCCGTAAGAAGACAGTTGCCAAAACGATTGCGTTAATGGATGACTATTTTAAAGAAACCGGAGATGCGATGGAAGACTATTCTTTCCGCGTTGGTTTTGGTTACGATATAGAGGAAGGCAAGGAATATTATAATACCGTTGCGAACCATATCTATGGAGAGAGCCATGTAGATCAGGTGGGAATCTGCCAGATTGGGGCAACCATTGCGGTACATACCGGACCATATGCGATTGGAATCGGGTGTGTTAAGAAGTATGAGAATTATTTATAATCTAAGCCAATCCTATTCAAATAATAAAAAAGACCCCACGGAATATAGCTTCGTGGGGTTTTTACTAAATAGAGTTTGAATAGTAAGAAATAATAGAATGTATAAACCAGAAGATATGGTTATTACTTCTCACATTTGCAGAGGCAACTATTATTCTACTTTCTCCGGGAGCGTCTCTCCCTGCCTGAGGCAAAATACTATTTATAAAAATACCAATTATATAAAATGTTTAAGAGAAACTTATTTTACTTTCACAGTTTTCACTTTGCTGTATGCCCCATAAGTCTTAGTCTTTCCAACCTGCTTGTAGGAGCGTACTTTTACAAAGTATTTCTTTTTAGATGTTAATTTCTTTACTACTTTGCTTGTTGTCTTGTTACTCTTTACTACAATTGTTTTCTTTCCTTTGAAAGATTTCTTTGTGGAATATGTGATTTCGTAACCGGAAGCTTTTTTATCTTTTTTCCAGGATACTTTGATTTTTTTCTTTCCATTTGCTTTTACTTTTGTAGTCTGTTTTGCAAGTTTTACTTTTGTGGCTGTTGTGTTTGGCTTCTTTGCTGTAGTAGCAGGTTTTGTAGCTGGTTTAGCAGCAGTTGTTGTATTTGGTTTAGAAGCTGTTGTACTGTCCGGTATGGATGGTGTTGGAGCTTCTGTGGATTGATATGGTTTTAATAATTCAGTAAGTTCATTGATTAAATCAGCAGCATCGGCACTGGTAGAACTTTCGTTTGCTAAGAGTTCTGCTGCCTCATTTTTATGTGCTAATAATACACTATCATCAGCACCGGCACCTTTTAATGCAGTTTCAGCTTGTTTGATAAGTTCCTGTAACTGTGCTTTTTGAGCTTCTGTTACAGGGATTGCAACGTGGATATCAGCGTAGTTATCACAAGAAATAGCAACGCTGTAAGTTCCACCTTCTGCATCAGATGGGATAGCATTTAAGTCAAGAGAAACGCTTTTTGCAATAGCTCCGGAATACAGAGTATAAGGAGTCTTCATATGACCTGCTCCAACAGTATATGTTACAGTTAATGTTCCGTTTTTTACAGTAGGAAGCTGATTTAAAGTAAATGATTTCATATCGTCACTGAAAGTACCGCTGATTTCTTCAGAGTAAGCTGGTTTTATAAAGATTCCATCAGCGAAAGTATAAACATAGTTACCTTCTGGTGTTACATAAGTAATCTTATTAATTGTTTTATTGACAAGCTTTGCAAATTCAGCCGTATTATCTGATTTTGCAATTCCCATAGTAGCTGCTTCATTGGCAACATTAAAAGATAATTTATAAGGTTGTACCCAGATATTTGAAAGATGTTCCAGACCTACTTTATATCCTTCTGTTGTTTCAAGAATGATTCCCTGAATAGTAGAATTGACAGGGAATCCCTCATCTTGTCGGGAATTTCTTAAGTATTTTGTGCTTGTTTCCACCACATCAATCTCGTATTCACCCCAGGTGGATCCTGTTGTTAATGTTGGTACGGCATCAGTTACAGTAGCGACTGTCTTGTTATTAGAAACATAAGAACCGTTTTCCTGAAGTATTTTATACTGAGAAGGAACCTGTGTAGGATTTTCATTTAATGTAATATCAGAAGCTTCCTCATATGCTTTGCTTAATTCTTTGTTTGCATCTTTTAAAATAGTGGATTCAACATAAAGGTCAGAATCAACAGCAACATTTACATTCGCAACACCTTTTACATGATATCCCCCTGCAGCTTCTGCACTTTCCTTCTTATAATCTGTCCAGGCATTAGATAAAACAGAATACTTAGAAGTGCTGGCAGTAGTAACGACATCAAAGCTGTCTGTGCTGCTTACGTCACCAGAATAAAATTCTTTGTAAGTTAAATTAGATGTTCCATATATCGTTCCGGAAAAACCTGTACCGTTAGTTAATTTATAATATAATCCACTGTTTCCAATCTGAGTATAGCCTTCTAAAGCTTCTGCAGAATATGTGTAAGTGCTGCCTGCGATAGAAACGGATTTTGTTCCTTCTGCTGCAAATGCAGGAACAGAAAGCTGGCTGACAGACATAAATACTGCCATAGAAGCTGCCAGAGCCTTAGTTAATAATTTTTGTTTTCTCATTAAATTTGTAGTCTCCCTTCTTTTCTTGTATACTTTTAGAAACTGATTATGAAATCAAACATAAAAAGTTCCAAAAGGACATATTTGATAAGAAAATAAATATATAAAAATCTGTGCACTGATTTTTAAGGCAAAAAATTAGAGAACTCTCCCTAGCGCGCATACGGAGTGCGTTAGTGGAGGGTCCCCTACCAGGTTTTCATGCATGAATATCTAATAAAAAGATATTAAGCACCGAAAATTCAATTCAAATCTTGTAAGTCTGAGATAGAAAATATATCTCGCAATTAGAGAATACTATATAAAATTAGTTGTGTCAAACAAAAAATACCAAATGAAAAAAGTTCTCAAAAAAGGGAATGCTTAAATACTAATTTTCGTTTCTTTTTTCGTCTACACGAAATCTACAATTATTATTTTGTCTTCACAGTTTTTATTGCAGACCATTTTGATGTAGCTGTCTGATATCCGGCTTTTGTATATACGGCGCGGATGCGGACTTTATATATTGTTTTCTTTTTCAGTTTCTTAAGCTGAGCAGATGTGATCTTAGCCTTGGAAACTTTAATTGTTTTTGTAGCTTTTTTGTTACCGAATCCTTTTGTTGTGTACTGGATTTCATAACCGGTAGCTTTCTTAACCTTTTTCCATGTAACTTTTGCTTTGTTCTTTGTTGTTTTTCCAACTTTAAGAACAGGTTTGGAAAGTTTTACGTTTGATTTCTTTAATGCTGGTTTAGTAGCAGGTTTTTTAGTTGTTGTTGTGTCTGGATTAGAAGGCGTTGCAGGTTTAGAAGGAGTAACAGCTTTTTCTTTTAAGCCTGAAAGAGCTTCTGTAAGTTTTGTGTTTGCAGCATCAACAATTGCCTGTGTGTTAGCGGATTTTGCTTCTTTTGCTTCTGTTAAAGCAGTCTGAAGTGCTTTCCAGGTTTCAGCAGTATATTTGCTGCTATCAAGTTCTTCTGCTTTTTTGATGGAAGCTTCAAGGATAGAAGTATTCAGCTGTACAGTTCCAGATACAGATGGGTAACCGGTTGATGTAAGCTCTATTGTGTAAGAAGCAGATTTGTCTGCAAATACAGGTGTGGAAGAACCATCTTTACCTTTAATTGCTGCATTGAAGTTAATGTTTCCGTCTGCATCAAATAAATCAGTAGCTTTAATTCCGCCTTTTCCTGTTTTTTCTACCCCATTAATTTTAATAGATGTAATATTATTTACATATTTTTTAAAGTTGACACCGGAAGGAAGAGTAACCTGATTATTTTTATTAATGGAGATATCTCCAGTCTTGTAGCCAGATTCTAATGTGAAGGAGGCTACAATATCAGAGTAAGTATCATCTGTAAATACCATAGAATAGGAACCCACACCAGTATTATCTGTAGCTTTTATCGTCAGAGTATTGTTTGCGTATGTATAATCTGTACCTTCTGTCAGGACAGTTTTTCCCATACTTACGCTGCTTAAAGTATAATTAGAACCAGAAGGAACAGCAGCAGTATCAACAGAAACGGTTGCACCATCTTTAAAGTTATCGTTGGCGGTAGCTTTAATAATACTGTCAGACCCAGCTAAAGTTTTACATTTTAAGGCAGTGTTGATCACAATATCAGCACCGTCTTTTACAAGATAAGTAACTTTTTTAATTGTTTTACCCTGTAAAGCTTCATGACGCTTATAATCAATTGTGTTTCCGTGTTTTTCTTTAAATCCATCTGTTACAGCAAAGGAGAATTTTCCTCCGCCATAGATGTTTTCCAGATGTTCCATACCATATTTAGTACCATCTTCGTCTTCAACAATGATACCAAGTAAGGACTTTTTAGCATCTAAATTAGAAAGAGGGCTGTTTTCAGAAGTTACAGGATCTACTTCATATTGTCCGTAGGAAGACTGTGTTTTGATAGTAAGTGTATCAGAAGTATCTTCGATAACCTCAGATTTCATAGCTGTCAAAGTACCATCACCATTTAAGATTTTATATTCAGATGGTGTCGTATCAGATAACTTCATAGAACTAATAATTTCTAATAATTTATTGCTGCATTCTTTATTATCGGAAATAGCCTTTTTCGCATTTTCATATAATGAAGTTGGAACAGCAATATTTACGTCTTTTATACCGATAATAGAGCCACCCTGTTCGTTTGTATTATCTTCTGAATACGTACTGGAGAAGTAATTTTTGTATTTATTAGTTGTAGCACTACTTACTGCATCATACATACCACTTTCGCGATAAGAAGCTGCTTTATCAGAAGTGAGGTCTAAAGTAGTATCCTCTTTTACATCTTTTAATTCTCCGTAATAGAAATCTGCATAAGAAAGATTCGCTGTTCCGTATACATATTTATCAAGAGCATTTTTAGCGTCTGTAAGATGTTTGATTGCCTCATCAACCTCTGCCTGATTAGGAGCCTCTTTTGCTAAAATGTCTTTTGCTTCTTTTAATTCTGTTTCGAAGCTATTCCAGCTCTTTTCTGTATAATCCGATGGGTTTAATCCTTCAACAGAAGAAACAAGTTTGTTTAACTCAGTTGTATCGCCAGCATTTGTGTCAGGTTTTACAATGTTTGCATCAGTAGCTTCAAAGTTATATGTAGAATCAGCGTATCCAAGAGCATAAATGGTTAAGCTCCAGTAGCCAGTTCCGTCATATCCTTTTGGAAGCTGGCAGCGAATAGAATTTGTAAGACCTAACTGGATTCCCATACTTTTATGCATCCAGTTATCAGCAGCAAACTTTGTTCCGTAAGTGGCAAGTGCCTTAGAACGTGTGCTGTCATTTCCATAGTAGGTCCATTTTACAGCCTGCATATTAGCACCAAGATCGCCGTAATTTTTTGTGAAATCTACACGAAGAAATTCACCGTAGCTACCGCTTGCATCCTTTACAGTTGCTCCCATATTGTTTAAATCAGCAGTTTTGAGAGTCTGATTTTTAATACCAGAAGAAGAGCCGTTACTTCTTTGAGTAAATGTGAAGGAACCATCACTCTGCTTTTCGGCAGTCTTTAGGCCATTGGTATCCTTATCAACAGATGCAGTAACGTTGTTATAAGCCTGTAGATTTTTTTCTCCATAGCCGCCAATTAAGGTACCGTTATTTTCTACAACGGAATACTTTTCTTTAAAGCTGGCATAGTCAGAAGATTTTACTTTGACAGGAACATATTTTAATCCAAGAACATCATATTCTGTCATAGTCTGTGTAGTGCCATTGGTTAAGGCGAGAGTACCTCTGTTCCATCCGGCACTGGTACCATCTGTAAAGTAGACAGTTTTTCCATCACTGCTCCAATGGGAAACACTATATTCTCCTTCAGCAGTTTTAATAACTGCAGTACACTGATAACTTCCACGATGAAGACCGTGATTAGCGGTAGCTCTTGTTACTGCATCAAAGGCACCTTTATCTTTTTCATCGTGTGAATCAGCTGTATCAGAAGACGTGGTATCACCTGCTGCCATAACTCCTTCAGCCTTCCAATATTCAGCCCATGTCAGGCCTGCATAGCAGTAAACGTAGTCATCACTATTTTCTGCTGTCTGTGTCTGTACTGTAGATACACTTGCTGCTTTTACAACTGCTGGAGTAATACTGGAAAATACAGTAGTACAAGTCATTGCAAGAGCAAGAGTACCTGCTACAAGTAATTTGTTTCTCATAAGTTCCTCCTTATATTATAATTGGTATTTAAGTTAGCTTATTCTAACGAAAAATATAATAATATACTATTATTAGGTGTGTCAAACTGTATATGTATTAATGAAAAAAGTTCTTATTTGCTTATAAAAAAATTGCATTGTCAGAATATTTTCTATATAATGTATAAAGTTAGAAAGAACTAATTAAAGTAAGCTTTAAGATAATGGAGGATTGTTGTGATAAATTTTAGAAAAAAAGCAGTTGCGATGTTACTGGCTGCTGTGTTCACTGCAGGAATGCTTTCCGGATGTGGAACATCAGTAGATACAGAGAAAAGTAAGAATGATAGTAGAAAGGCTGTGGAGCAGACAACACAGGCAGAAGCGGATACAAATAGTAAGACTCAAAATGAAGAGGACAAATCAGAATCAAGAGATATTTTTGCGATGGATACGTATATGACTTTAACGGCTTACGGAAAGAATGCTAAGAAAGCGTTGGATGAGGCGGTTGATGAGATTAACAATATTGAACAGCTTGTTTCTACGGGGATTGACAGCAGTGAAGTTTCGCAGATTAATAAGAATGGAAAAGGTTCGGTATCAGAAACAACAGGATATCTGATTAAGCGCTCAAAAGAGATTTATGACAGCACGAATGGAGTGTTTGACATTACGATTTACCCGATTATGCAGGCGTGGGGGTTCCCGACGGAGAACTATCGTGTTCCCGGAAAGAAAGAACTGAAGAAGTTAAGGGGACTGATGGGAGCAGATCACGTTTTATATGATGAGAAAAAACAGGAGGTCATTTTAAATAAGGAAGGAATGAAGATTGACCTTGGTGGAATTGCGAAAGGATATACTTCTTCAAAAGTAATGGATATTTTTAAAGAAAATGGGATTTCTAGTGCAGTGATCAGTCTTGGTGGTAATGTGCAGACACTAAACGGAAAGCCAGATGGTTCTGACTGGAGAGTGGCGGTTGAGAATCCGGCAGATACGGGAAGTTATATTGGAGTGCTTTCTATAAAGGATAAGGCAGTGATTACTTCTGGGGGATATGAGCGTTATTTTAAGCAGGATGGAAAAACATATCATCATATTATTGATCCGGCTACCGGATATCCGGCAAATAATGGTCTGACTTCTGTTACGATTGTATCAGATGACGGAACACTTGCGGATGGTTTATCCACATCATTATTCATTATGGGATCGGAAAAAGCACAGAAATACTGGAAAGAACACAGTGATGAGTTTGACACGATTCTTGTAAAAGATGACGGAAGTATTTTAGTTTCAGAGGGAATCGCAGATTATTTTACCAGTGAGTCTGATTTTACGATAATAAAAAAATGATACAAAAATAAAAAAATAGTGATACAAAAATTTCTCATAAAATCAAGTACAAAAAGATTTCGAAAGTACAGGAATACAAGAATACACTCAAAAAGAAAGGAAAACAAGATGAGAGAAAAGTGGAAAAAATATGTTGAAAAATTTAAAAGTCTTGGTGATAAGGTTTCAGGTGTGAAAGGAATTACAGCGGTAATTCCGGCGGTTTGCCTGGCGGTTCTTATGGTGACAGTACTTACCGGATACAAAACCCCACAGGCAAAAAAGTATGAAGCTTCAGAGACAGAAGACATCAGTCAGATTAAGGAAGCGCTTGCGAAGGAAAGTACAGCAGCAATGGCAGAAACAACGAAAAAGAATACAACAAAGAAGGGAAAGAAGGGGGCTATTGATGTAAAAGATGGAACGTATAAAGGTTCTGCAAACGGATATGGCGGAAAAGTTACAGTAAATGTTACTGTAAGTAAAAAGACAATGACGGCGATTGATATTGTCAGTGCTCCAGGTGAGACGGATTCTTTCTTTCAGCGTGCAAAAGGGGTTATTGATGAGATGCTTACGGCACAGAGTACAGATGTAGATGTTGTGTCTGGAGCAACATACAGTTCAAATGGAATTATCGGTGCGGTGAAAAATGCACTTTTTGGAACGGAGTCTAATAATGCGACAGCAGCGAACGCAGGTAATGCAGCTGGTTCGGCTCCGAGTGTTTCTAAAGTGAGTGAGTCTGGAAAATGGAAAGATGGAACTTACACTGGCTCCGGTAAAGGATTTGGTGGAACTATTTCTGTAAAAGTAACAGTAAAAGATGGAAAAATCAGCGCGATTGATGTAACAAGCGCATCAGGAGAAACTGCTTCCTATTTTAGTAAGGCAAAAGGAATTATCCCAAAGATGATCAGCGGACAGACTACAAATGTGGATGCGGCATCTGGAGCAACCTATAGTTCCAATGGAATTATTACCGCAGTAAGAAATGCTCTTTCAAAGGCGGAAACAGGGAAAAGCAGTACGAAAAAGAAAAAGAAGAAAAACAAAAAAAATAAGAAAAAAAACAGTGGTTCTAACAGCAATAATAACAATAATAATATTGCAGCACCGGCAGAAGGGTATGAAGATGGCACTTATACTGGAAGTGCGGCCTGTTCGGGAGAGCAGTTTAAGGAATATAGTGTAACGGCAAATGTAACGATTAAAAATGGAAAGATTTCTGCGGTGGAGATTTCTTCTACAGCAAAAGGAACCAACCTGAAACAGTTTATGAGCAGAGATGAGATTAAGAATCTTCCATCACTTATTGTCTCTAAAAACGGAACAAGCGGAGTAGATGCTGTCAGTGGAGCAACGTACAGTTCTCATGCTATTTTTAATGCGGTAAATGATGCTTTATCAAAGGCGAAGAAAAACAGTTCTTCTACGGAAAAGAAAGAAGAGACAACAACGGAGAAGAAGGAAGAGACGACAACAGAAAAGAAAGAGGAAACGACCACAGAAAAAAAGGAAGAGACAACGACAGAAAAGAAAGAGGAAACGACTACAGAGAAAAAAGAAGAAACAACAGAAAATCCAGACGAAGGGAAAAACTACAAAAATGGAACATATAAAGTAAGCGTAAGCTGCGAGCCGGATGAAGATGAGGATTTTGATCCGTATACGATTTCCATGGATATCACAATTAAAAAAGATAAAATTACAGAAATTTCTAATATTACCGCGAATACAAATTCAACGAATAAAGCATATACAAACGATGCAAAGAAAGGAATGGTTTCTAAAATTGTAGCAAATGGAAATGCAGATGGTGTAAATACTGTATCAGGAGCCACCTGTTCTTCTAAAGCAATTAAAGATGCATGCCAGAAGGCATTTAATGCGGCAAAGAAGTAATTTTGAAAAGAGAGGCTTTTGCGTTTATTTAAGAAAAAGTCATTTGAATATTAAAAAAAATAGTAAGAAAATTTATAGAAGATAATAGAAAGCATTTTAGAAGGGACAACGAATGAAATATAAAAACTTTTTAATCCGTTTATTTGATCTTATTCTCGTTCTGGGGCTTTTAGCAGGATATCAGGCTGTGATTTACAGTCGTGATAAAGAAGCCACAATTGCAGAATTAAAAAGCCAGGTAAATCAGCTCCAAGGAGAAAAAGAGGATATTCTTGAAGCAGCAAAAAATTCTGGAAAGCTAGGGACCGATGGTGCATCTGCCGGTCAGGCAGGAACGTATAAAGATGGAACATATACTGGAAGTTCGCAGGGATTTGGCGGAGAAATTAAAGTAAAAGTAACGGTATCCGGGAAGAAAATCAGTGCTATAGATATTATAGAAGCAAGTGGGGAAGATGAGGCTTATTTATCAATGGCAAAAGATATTGTGAAGACAATACTTGATAAGCAGACGACAGAGGTTGATACAATAAGCGGAGCAACCTATTCATCTACAGGAATAAAGAATGCAGTAGGACAGGCATTAGAAGGAGCAGCTAAATAATGAAGAAAAAGAAAAAAATATCGGTGCAGACAATCATAGAAGTGATGATACGGGCAGTATTTTTTATCATCTATCCAGCCTTATTTTCCACTGCATTTACCGGAATAAAATTAATTGTAGAACAAATTACACAGCGTGCAAGTCTGCAGTGGAATTCCTTTGTACAGACACTTGTGGTATTACTGGTCTTTACCATTGTGTTTGGACGATTTTTCTGTGGATTTGCCTGTGCATTTGGAACATGGGGTGATTTCGTTTATTTTATTTCATCTATGATTCGCAAAAAAAGAAAAAAGAAACCGTTGAAATGTTTTTCAAAAGCGGGAAAGATACTCCGGTATTTAAAATATGTTGTACTGATTGTTGTCCTGCTTCTTTGCATAAAAGGTTACAGTAGTGCAGTTGCTATACATAGTCCGTTCAGTGCATTTTCCCGTTTTCATCAGTTAAAGATGGCAGACAGTCTTATCGGAACAGGCCTCTTTTTATTGGTTACAGCAGGAATGGCATTGGAACCAAGATTTTTCTGCCGTTTCTTATGCCCAATGGGAGCAGTATTTTCCCTGATGCCGGTTCTGCCGTTTTCTGTAATCAAACGAAACAGAGAAAACTGTATTCCAAACTGTAAAGCGTGTAATTTAGTATGTCCGGCAAGTCTTGAGATACCATCGGATAAAGAAGGGGATAATGCGGCATCCGGAGAATGTTTCTCCTGTGGAAAATGTATCGGAAAATGTCCAAAGCAAAACACACATAATGGTTTTTTGGGAAAGCTATGGTTACCAATGCTTGTAGGAAAGGCTGTGATATTATTCGTGATATTTAGAATATTGTATTAAAGAACTTTCCTGATTTTGTCTGTCGGATAAATTATTATATCAAAAATCCTTTTTCGTGTTATAATGAACGGTAATTGCTGTATATTGCTACCCTCATAAGAAAGGAGTATTTTTTGAATAAAGCGAATTTGATTATAGAAGAAGTGAATAAAGTAATTATTGGTAAAGAAAAGGTCATCCGTAAGGTGTGGATGACGATTCTCTCTGGTGGACATGTTTTGCTTGAGGATGTACCTGGTGTGGGAAAGACAACGATGGCGCTGGCTTTTTCAAAGGCTTTGGGACTTTCTTATCGAAGAATACAGTTTACACCGGACGTCATGCCATCGGATGTGGTCGGTTTCTACTATTATAATAAGGAAAATGGAAAGTTTGAATACCGTCAGGGAGCAGTTATGACGAACCTTCTGCTGGCAGATGAAATTAACCGTACTTCAAGTAGAACGCAGTCAGCACTTTTGGAGGTTATGGAAGAAGGACAGGTAACGGTAGATGGTGTGACAAGAAATATACAGGAACCATTTTTTGTTATTGCAACGCAAAATCCGCTTGGTTCTGCGGGTACGCAGATGCTTCCGGAGTCGCAGATGGATCGTTTTATGGTTCTTTTATCTATGGGATACCCAACAATAAAGGAAGAAATGATTCTGATGAGTCAGAGAAAGGTGAGTGATCCATTAGATGATGTGAATGAGGTTATCTCAAAAGAAGAATTACTTTCTATGCAAAAGGAAGTGAATGAGATTAAGGTTTCTTCTTTAATCTATCAGTATATTGCAATGCTTTCTGATGCGACACGAAGACATGATATGATTCAGCTGGGTGTCAGCCCAAGAGGATCTCTGGCCTTGTGCAGAATGGCAAAAGCGAGTGCATTTTTGGCTGGCAGAGATTATGTTGTGCCGGAAGATGTTCAGGATGTTGTAAAAGATGTTTTCCGTCATCGTCTGGTATTAAAGTCAAGAGCAAGGTTATCGAGGAAAGATGTGGATAAGATTATGGATGAAATTTGTGCCACTGTACATGTGCCAGATCGAAGAGCGGCAGGAGGAAGAAGATGACCCGAAAAAGATTATGGATGAATCGAATTAGCGGGATTGTCTGTCTGTTACTGTGGATTGCGTTAGTCATTTTTCTTTCTGGAACAACAGGGAAGATTGCCGGGATGGCATTAGGAATTATGTTGCTGGTGGCTGTCATTTATAATCTTTATCTTCCAAAAGAAGTTTCTACTCATCTGATTATTCCTGCCTATGCGCAAAAGGAAGAAAAAATTACCGGACGACTTTGTATCAGCAATACAGGAGTGTTCCCTGTTTTATCTGGGAAAGTTTTTTTACAGGTAAAGAAGACGATTAGTGGGGAACAGGAAATATTTTCTATGAATATCAGGGCAGCGGGACGAAAAAATGGTGCGGCTGCTTTTGTTATAGATTCGGAATATATGGGATTTTTGGAAATCACGATTTTGCGGGTGGAACTGTACAGCTTTTTTGGATGTATGAAAAAGGTAACATATGTAAATCAGGAGAAGGTGGTAATGATTCTGCCACAAACAACGGAACTGCATTTTCCAGTACAAAACAGCGGAGCTGCCTGTTCTTTTTTTGATGAGGAACAAAGTGGTAAAAAGGGAAATGGTCCGGGGGAATATTTTGGAATCCGTCCGTATGTTGATGGAGATTCCATGAAGTTAATTCACTGGAAGCTAACAGGAAAAACAGATGAATATATGGTAAAAGAAGTGGAAGTTCCTATGATGCGGATGCCACTTATTTTTCTCGAAACAAGGGTAGAAAAGCTGGATGCTGCTATGATTGACGGGTTGTTAGAAGCATTTTTTTCTATTTCACAGCATATGGCACAGGAAGGACAGAAGCATTGTCTTTGTTGGTGGGATAAAAAGACCGATGGATGGAATTTTTACAATGTGGCAAATGCAATGCAGTTGGAAGAAGTGTATGCCCATGTATTTCAAAGTATGTTTTTTTCTCAGGGGAATGCAACGATAGATTCTTTTGAAAAAGAAAGAAAAGAACAGTTTTCAGAAGTGATTTATATTACAGAGTATTGGAACGAGAAACAGGCAGTTTTCGATGACTGGAACCTGACTTTATTATTAGAACGACGGGAAGCAAGAAAAGAAGAAGGGGAAGCGTTAGTACCGTATATTTTTTCGGCAGAAACCATGGGAGAGGATATTGATCGGATTTTGACAGCGTACAGGAGTGTAGATTATGGAGCATAAAAACTCATTTCACATTAAAAAATTGAATCATCAGAGTGGATTTGGCTGGGCAGAAATGATGCGGACCGGGTATGTGTGGCTTGCTGCGCTGTTATGTTTTATCTGGTATGCTGCCGATCGTTTTGAAATGGATACAGCAGGTGTTGCTCTTTTTATCGGGGCAGCCTTTTTTATATTATTGTATTTCGTTGGGATATCTGTTGGAAAAGGTTTTACGGTTTTTATAAGCGGTTTGTATTTTTTTGTTCCATTTTTCATTCTTTCTATGGAGAATATTCGAAGAGCTTTATTGATTTTCTCCCGAACAGTCTTTGATTATCTGGCAGATTATGGACAGAGCAAAAATATTTTTCATCGTATAATTCAAAATACATCGGTAGATATGCAGACAGGAAATGTGGAGTTTTTTCCATTTGTTGTCGGAATATTGGGGATAACTTTGTGGCTTATTCTTTTTATGGCATTGTTGTGGAAAGTCCAGCCTTGTATTTTATTTTTTACCGTAGCGATCTGCTTCGCTTTTCCATTTTTTGTATGGGGAGTCCGGCCAGAATTGTTTGCAGTGTTAAGCTTTCTCATTTTTTGTTTCTTTTTCTTTGCTCCGTCTTTTTGGGGAGGGGTACTTGGAACTTCAATTCTTATTATTTTGCTTTTTTTAGGAACTTTCTCAGGAATGACAAATACCGGACAGATGTCGGCAATTCAAAAGAAGTGGAATAAGGAACGATATAAAGAGGATGTATCTGTTCTTCCGGAAGGTCAGCTTACAAAGGCAAAGAAGATGAAGCGGACAGATGAGGAAGCTCTTAAAGTAAATATTTATAAGAAAAACAGTTATTATCTGAAAGGATTTGTTGGAACAACTTATGAGAATAATTGTTGGAAAGCAAGTACAAATAACTGGAATATTTTTGGCTCAGACAGGAGTATGCTTGCAGCTTCTGACCGGGAGGCATACGAATCTTTATTATGGCTTCATAATAAAGAATTTTACGGAAACACAGTAATGTATCATTTTGTAAGGCAGAAAAAGCTTTTGGAAGGGAAAACAGATCCGTCTCTTTACAGTTTATCTGTAAAAAATGTAGGGGCGAATCGAAAGTATTTTTATCTTCCTTATGAGAGTGCTGTTTTACCAACAATATATGAAGAAGAAGGGACGGCAGCGATTAATAAAACAGAGAATATATTCGCTTCTGGAATAAAAGGAGCAGGAGAATATTCTTTTAAAGCAATGGAAACAATGGCTGGAAAGTTGAAATCGTCTACCAATATTAAGACGGAGGATAAGCATCTTTCCTCAAAAAAAATGACGGAAAGCTACAAAGAATATGTAAATGCAACATGTCTTTTCTTAAATAAAGAAACAAAAACATTGATTTCTTCTGCAACAGAAGGGAGTCTTCAAAGTAATCTATCGGTATTAGCAATTATAAACCGGGTAAAAAGCTTCATGAAAACATCGATTACCTATAATGAAAATCCAGGAAGTATCCCGGAAGATGAAGACTTTGCCCAATGGTTTTTTGAAGATAAAAAAACAGGATACGATGTGCAGTATGCGGCGGCAGCAGTAATGATGTTTCGTTATTATGGAATTCCATCCCGTTATGTGGAAGGATACCTTCTTACACCGGAAACGGTAAAAGAGGCAGGAACGGCAGAGACGGTGACTGTTTCACAAAAATACGCGCATGCATGGCCCGAAATTTATCTGGATGGAATGGGATGGATTCCGATAGAAGTTACTCCAAAATATGAAAACATTATGGGAACACCGTATTATGAGACACAGGAAACTGCGGTAAGTAATTCAAGTTCGTCAGATCAATCTTTAGAAAATGACGATAAGAAGAAACAAGAAAAACAGCAGGAACAAAAAAAGCAGGAAAAAGAACAGACAACAGAAAAGAAATCAGAAAAGAAAACAGTAGAAACACCGCAGCAGATTCCGCAGAATCGCTCAAAGCAAAGCAAAGGTGGAAGAACGGTTCATAAAATCCTGTATATTCTATGTTTCTTTATTTTCATAGCAGGTCTTTTGCTTTTTGTATTTAGAAAACGACTGCAAAAAGTATACCGAAATTATAAAACAGATAAACTTTTAAAACAGCAAAAGTATAGTCAGGCAGTTATGTTCTGGTACGATATTTTGTGTAAAACAATATATGGAAAAGAAAAAATAAAAGATAATCGTGTAAGAACCTTTGAAAAAAGACTTCGTACCTTTGACAGAGAAATGGAACCGAAAAAGTTACATCTTTGTATGAGGATTCGCCAGAAAGCGGTGTATTCACCAGAAGGAATCACTAGAAAAGAAGCAGAAGCTGCAGTACATTTTCTGAAAAAAGAGTGTGAAAAACTGAAATAAAGGTATTTTAAGTTTCGTTTCTATTGACAGGGAAAACTATAGCGATTAGAATATTTTCATAATTAGATTTAAATTAAGCGAGGAAAAAATATGTGGTTAGCAGATAACTGGAAAGAATATCAAGTCATAGATTGCAGCGAAGGCGAAAAACTGGAACGCTGGGGCAAATACACCCTTCTTCGTCCAGACCCTCAGGTAATCTGGAATACAAAAAAAGAAGATAAACACTGGAAACATTTAAATGCACATTATCACAGAAGCAAAAAAGGTGGCGGAGAGTGGGAGTTTTTTGATCTTCCAAAGCAGTGGGATATTCATTATAGAAGTCTTACCTTCCATTTAAAACCATTCAGTTTTAAACATACAGGGCTTTTCCCAGAACAGGCAGTTAACTGGGACTGGTTTTCTGATAAGATTAAGAAGGCAGGCCGCCCAGTAAAAGTATTGAACTTATTTGCCTATACTGGTGGAGCAACACTTGCAGCCGCAGCTGCGGGAGCATCTGTAACTCATGTAGATGCCTCAAAAGGAATGGTTACCTGGGCAAAGGAGAATGCGGTTGCTTCTGGTCTTGGTGATGCACCGATTCGCTGGCTTGTAGATGACTGTGTGAAGTTCGTAGAAAGAGAAATCCGCCGTGGCAATCATTACGATGGAATTATTATGGATCCACCATCTTATGGACGTGGGCCAAAGGGAGAGATTTGGAAGATTGAGGAGAAGATTTATTCTCTCGTATGTCTTTGTGAAAAGCTTCTTTCCAAAGACCCGCTGTTCTTCTTGATTAATTCCTATACAACAGGATTACAGCCTGCCGTTCTTTCCTATATGTTAGGAACAGCAGTTGCGAAAAAACATGGTGGAAAAGTCAGTGCAGATGAGGTTGGTCTTCCTGTCAGTGCAAATGGACTTGTTCTTCCATGCGGTGCTTCCGGACGATGGGAAAAGAAATAGATGGGAGATAGCATATGAGTGCTAAAAAGACAGCTTTTTATGGAATGTTTCTTGCGCTTGCTTTAGTAGCAGGATATATTGAACAGCTTATACCGATTAATCTTGGAATACCCGGAGTAAAGCTTGGACTTGCAAACATTGTTACGATGCTTCTTCTTTATATAGTAGGAGTCCCAGCAGCCTGCCTGATTTCCGTACTTAGAATCCTATTATCAGGATTCCTCTTTGGAAGCGGATTCGCAATGGTCTACAGTGCAGCAGGAGCGGCAATGAGTATGCTAGTTATGGCACTCTTAAAGAAAACAAAGAAGTTTTCTTCTGTAGGAGTAAGCGTAGCAGGCGGCATCTTCCACAACGTAGGACAGATTATCGTTGCCATGATTATATTGGAAACAAAGGCATTAGCCTACTATCTCCCAATTTTAATCCTTTCTGGACTCGTAGCCGGAATCTTAATCGGAATCTTAAGCGGGATATTAATAAAGAGATTAAATCCGATAATCAAGCAGCATTTTGTATAAACAGACGAAAACTCTAAACATCCTATTTTGACAGCTGCTTTATAGTCGCTGCGTGTTGAATGTTTGCTTTTGCGCTCGCATCCAGCACTTGCTCCGAAGCCGCATCTGCCAAGATAAGATGTTTAGAGTTTTCTGTTTATAGAAATACTAGAGCGTGTTTGAAAAATCATTCCTGCAACCTGCACGCCCCAATTTGCGGTATATTTTGCCTTCATTCAGTTGACGTAGCCCGCTACGCCGCCCTCATTCAGGCGAAATCTCCCGCAAATTGTAACGCACATCTTGCAGAAAGCATTTTTCAAACACGCTCTAAAGGAATGCTGGATTAAATTGGATTACTATCCCCTTTCTTCTTCAGAGATAGAAATCGGATATGGAATAGTGCCACTTTTGAGCAAGTTCATAATGCGGGCGAGCATTATGAGCGCAGTGATACGGAACAGCTGCCATATATCTATTAGCTTAGTTTCGTCTGTCAAATGACGAGATAAAGGAGGAAACACAAATGGAAATTACATACGATTACTATCGCATATTCTATTATGCGGCTAAATATAAAAGCTTTTCAAAGGCGGCAGAGATTCTGATGAGTAACCAGCCGAATATTACGCATTTTATGAATAATCTGGAGAATCAGCTTGGCTGTCGTTTGTTTATTCGTTCAAATAGAGGAGTAACACTTACAAGAGAAGGGGAGAAGCTATACAAGCATGTAACAATTGCATATCAGCATTTTCAACTGGCAGAGTTAGAACTGGCGAATGATAAAAGTCTGCAGAGTGGAATTATAACCGTTGGTGTAAGTGAGATCGCATTACATTTGCTGATCTTACAGGTAATGGCAGACTTTCGAAAAGCATATCCGGGTATCCGCATCCGCCTTTCCAATCATTCTACTCCGGAGACGATTCAGGAAGTAAAAGATGGTCTGGTTGATCTGGCAGTAGTATCTACACCGGCCGATATCCCTGCTACATTAAAATCTACGTCTTTGATGGATTTTTCAGATGTAATGGTAGTGAGCAGCTCGCATAAAGAATTATGTGAGAAGCCGATACATCTTTCAAAGATGCAGGATTATCCACTCATTTGTCTTGGGAGAGGAACAAAGTCATATGAGTTTTTCAGTAATTTTTATCAAAGATATGGTTTAAAGTTAAATCCAGATATTGAAGCCGGAACAATTCATCAGATTCTTCCGATGGTTGTCTATGATCTTGGAGTAGGTTTTTTACCAGAAAATGTAGGTATAGAAGCCTTAGAAGATGGGAAAATAATAAAAGTACCTCTTATAGAGAAGATTCCTCAAAGACAGATCTGTCTGGTAGAATCAAAAAGAACACCGCTTAGTATAGCAGCTAATGCATTAAAGCAATTTATAAATAATTATATTGAAACGAAATTAAAAGACAAAGCGTGATTATTTAAAGAAATTTCCAGGTATGTTATAAAGATATAACAATTATGATTGAAAGCTAATTTATAGTGATTCAGAGATATACAGACTTTCAAAAAATAAAAATAGTCTCTATATTTTAAGAATTATGTCCGAATTGTTATAATAATTTGTAATTATTCTTTCTTTTTTTCTTAAACATTCTTTATCAAATCTGACTGATTTCTGACAAGATTTCTCATATTCATACAAATCGTTTTGTCAAATTGAATAAAAAAATCGTATTTATATGAGAAATCTTTGCACTATGTAAAATTTACATGATAGATAAAAATATAAAACATTTCCACATAAATAAAAAGAGGGGTAGAATGTGTAGCAATGGTTCAGGGCGAACAATCTCTTCCTATTAAATAGGGTAGCAAAGAAGATTGTCACCAATATAAGAATCAGGAAGGAGTGTGGCAGATGGATGCTCTGGTCAATGAACTGATGAAAGAGTTGAATTGCGACACTGTCTTTACGATTCCGGTACTCGGAGGAATCCCGGTTAAAGAATCTGTAGTAGTAACATGGATCATCATGGCGGTCATTCTGGTACTTTGTATAGCGTTAACCAGAAATTTAAGCGTAGAAAATCCAAGTCGTGGACAGATCATACTGGAAACAATCGTAAGCGGCGGACACAATTTCTTCAAGGACACACTGGGAGAACATGGAGCGGAATATATACCGTATCTTATGACAGTGACCCTCTACATCGGTATTGCCAATCTTATCGGACTGCTTGGTTTTAAACCACCGACAAAAGACATGAACGTGACGGCGGCATTAGCATTTATGAGTATTGTCTTAATTGAGGTAGCCGGCATCAGACAAAAAGGAGCAAAAGGATGGGTAAAGAGTTTTGCGGAACCAATTCCAATTATCTTACCGATCAATATTATGGAGATTTTTATTAAACCATTATCTCTGTGCATGCGACTTTTTGGTAACGTACTTGGTTCTTTCGTTATCATGGAATTATTAAAGTTAATTGTTCCGGCAGTATTACCGGCAGTGTTTAGCTGTTACTTTGATATTTTTGATGGTTTGATTCAGGCCTACGTATTTGTATTCCTTACATCGTTGTTTATTAAGGAAGCGACAGAATAAGAAAACAACAAAAAATTTAAAGAGAAAAGAAAAGGAGTGTTGTAATTATGTCATCAGCATTATTTGTAGCAATTGGAGCAGGAGTTGCAGTATTAACAGGTATTGGAGCAGGTATCGGTATCGGTAAAGCTACCGCAGCCGCAACAGATGCAATCGCAAGACAGCCGGAAGCAGAAAGTAAGATCAGTAAAGCATTATTACTTGGTTGTGCGTTAGCAGAGGCAACAGCTATTTACGGTTTCGTTATCGCATTATTAATCATCCTTTTCCTTAAATAATAAAAGCTTAAAAGGCTATTTGGAAACTTACAGATTTTTAATGAAAAAGGAAGGCGGACGAAGAATATGCTTAATATAAATCCATGGAATATGGTAATGATTGTAATAAATCTTCTTGTATTATATGCGATTTTTCGTAAGTTCTTATATAAACCGGTTATGAATGTAATTCATCGGAGAGAAGAATTGATTCAGGGACAGTTTGATTCTGCTAAAAAAACGCAGGATGATGCCCTTCAGTTAAAGGCTGATTATGAAGAAAAATTACAGAAGGCAAATGTAAAGGCCGATGAGATTATTCTTGCAGCAAGAGATCAGGCAAAAGAAGAGCATGAGAAAGCAGTGCTTGAGACACAGGCGAAGACGGACAGAATGATCGAGAAAGCAAAAGCAGATATCGAAAAAGAACAGAAACAGGCACAGCAGGAAGTGCAGGGTGAGATTGCGAAACTTGCACTTATCGCCGCAAGAAAGATTATAGAGACAGGTGAGGCCCATGACGCAGAAGGCAGTAAATAATGCGAAAGTATTATACCGTCTGAATATTTCAAGAAGCGATGTGGAAGAAACCCATAAAATTTTCACGAAGGCCCCTTTCCTTCTCGAGACTCTGACAAATCCAGTTGTTTCAGAGGAAGCGAAAGAGGTAGTGCTTGACAAAATTGCGAGACAGAGTGGAATGCCGGAACTTCTTGAGAATTTTATGAAGATGATGTGCCGGATTGGTGAAATCGGACAGATCACAGATATTTTTAACTGCTATTATGAATACTGGGATAAAATGAATCACATTCTTCACGCAAAAGTCATTTATGCAGATGACAAGGCAAAAGAAGAAAAAGAAGCAATTCAGAAGCAGTTAGAGAGCATTTATCCAGATGAAAAGGTTGTTCTTTCGGAAGAGACAGATGCTTCCCTTCTTGGTGGTTATGTTGTTCGTGTCGGTTATGAAGAGTATGACCACAGTTATGAAGGTAAACTCAGACGGTTAGAAAGAAAATTAACAGGGAGGTGAATCTTGTGGGCGCAATCAGTGCAGAAGATATAATCTCTATTATACAGAGTGAAATCGAAAATTTTGATGTGGACAACACAAGTGAAGAGACAGGTACGGTCATATATGTAGGTGACGGAATCGTTACTGTTTATGGTATTGACCATGCGATGTACGGTGAGGTTGTCGTTTTTGATAATGGAGTAAAAGGAATGGTTCAGGATATCCGTCAGAACGAGATTGGTGTAATCCTTTTCGGACGTGATACTGGAATCAAAGAAGGAACAAAAGTAGTTAGAACAAAGAAAAAAGCAGGTATTCCTGTTGGTAACGAATACATTGGACGAGTAATTAATGCGTTAGGTGAGCCAATTGACGGCGGCGCAGAGATTAAGGCAGATGGTTATCGTCCGATTGAGGAAGAAGCACCTGGTATCATTGAGAGAAAGTCAGTAGATACCCCAATGGAAACGGGTATTCTTTCCATCGACTCCATGTTCCCAATCGGACGTGGACAGCGTGAGTTAATCATTGGTGACCGTCAGACTGGTAAAACTTCTATTGCAACAGATACGATTCTTAACCAGAAAGGAAAAGGAGTTATCTGTATTTACGTTGCAATTGGACAGAAGGCATCCAGCGTTGCCAAGATTGTAAATACCTTAGAGAAATATGACGCAATGGATTATTCTATCGTTTTATCCTCTACAGCAAGTGAACCTGCATCCCTGCAGTATATTGCACCATATGCAGGTACAGCGTTAGCAGAATATTTCATGCATCAGGGAAAAGATGTGTTAATCGTATATGATGACTTATCCAAACATGCGGTAGCATACCGTGCGATTTCCCTGCTGTTAGAGCGTTCTCCTGGACGTGAGGCTTATCCTGGAGATGTATTCTACTTACATTCCAGATTATTAGAGCGGTCCAGCCGTCTTAGTGATAAGCTTGGTGGAGGTTCTATCACAGCACTTCCAATCATTGAGACACAGGCCGGCGACGTATCTGCTTACATTCCTACAAACGTAATTTCTATTACAGATGGACAGATATTCTTAGAGAGTAATCTTTTCTTCGAAGGTATGCGTCCAGCGGTAAACGTTGGTTTATCCGTATCCCGTGTAGGTGGAGCAGCACAGACAAAAGCAATGAAGAAGGCATGCGGAAGTATTCGTATTGACCTGGCACAGTATCGAGAGATGGAGGTATTTACCCAGTTCTCATCAGACCTTGATGATGCAACAAAGGCACAGTTAGCACATGGACGTGCAATCATGGAACTGTTAAAACAGCCATTATGCCATCCATTATCCTTACATGAGCAGGTAATTACATTATGTCTTGCAAACAATGGTATTTTTGATATCGTTATGCCAAAAGAAGTAAAGAAATATCAAAAAGATATTCTTTCTTATCTTGATCTCAAACATCCTGAAATCGGAAAAGAAATTGAGAAAAAGAAAGATTTAACTGATGAATTAATTGCAAAGATTATAGAAGCAGCAAAGGAATACACTGATAAATAACAGGCAGGTGTTGGTATGGCAAGTGCAAAAGAAATTCAGGACAGGATGCGAAGTATCAAAGATACATTGAAAATTACAAATGCAATGTATATGATTTCTTCCTCCAAACTGAAAAAATCAAAAAAAATGTTAGCGGACACAGAGCCGTATTTCTATACCCTTCAGTCTGAAATGAGCCGAATTTTAAGACATCTTCCAGATATGAACAGCATTTATTTTAAGACAAATGCAGAAATTCCGGAAAGAAAGAGAAAAGCCGGTTATATCGTCATTACAGCAGATAAGGGACTGGCTGGTTCTTATAATCATAATATTTTAAAACTTGCAGAAGAAGAACTTGAAAAAAGAGATGATTATAAACTGTTTGTTCTCGGTGAATTAGGACGGCATTATTTTGAACAGAAAGGAATTAATATTGATAAACAGTTCCATTTCGTTGTTCAGGATCCATCTTTAAGCCGTGCCAGAAGAATTGCCGAGGATTTATTAAAGCTTTACCATGAAAATCAACTTGATGAACTTTACATTATATATACAACCATGGTAAATGCAATGCAGGAGGAGGCACAGGTTGCCCAGCTCCTGCCACTGAAAAAAACAGACTTTAAGATTCCAGTTCCGATTGATATCCCATTAGAGGGACTTGCATTAAAACCTTCTGCTGAAGAGGTTATGGACCACATCGTTCCAAACTATGTAGTAGGTTTTGTGTATGGTGCGTTAGTAGAAGCATTTTCCTGTGAGCAGAATGCCAGAATGATGGCAATGGAAGGTGCGACAAACAGTGCGAAACAAATGTTAAAAGAACTGGATATTGAATATAACAGAGCCAGACAGGCTGCGATCACGCAGGAGATTACGGAGGTAATAGCCGGAGCGAAGTCGCAGAAGAAAAAGAAGAAATAAAAAGCGGAAATAATATAAGGAGGCTTTTTTGATGAAAACAGGAAAAATTATTCAGGTTCTTGGACCTGTAGTCGATGTTGAATTTGAAAATCAAGAATTGCCTGCAATCAGAGATGCTCTCGAAGTACAAAATGGAGATAAAAAATGTGTGATGGAGGTTGCACAGCATATTGGTAATCACGTTGTAAGATGTATTATGCTGGCAGCCAGTGAAGGTCTTCACAGAGATATGGAAGTTACTGCTGAGGGAAGCGGTATCAAAGTACCTGTTGGAGAGAAAACATTAGGCCGTCTCTTTAACGTACTTGGTGAGACAATCGATGACGGAGAGCCTATCAAAGACGCTCCAAAGATGGTAATTCACAGAGAACCTCCGACATTCGAAGAACAGAACCCGGCAGTAGAGATTCTTGAAACCGGAATTAAAGTTATCGACCTTCTTGCGCCATATGCAAAAGGTGGTAAGATTGGTCTGTTCGGCGGTGCCGGTGTAGGTAAGACCGTACTGATTCAGGAGTTGATCAGTAATATCGCAACAGAACATGGCGGATATTCTATCTTTACCGGTGTAGGAGAGCGTTCCAGAGAGGGTAATGACCTTTGGACAGAAATGGGAGAATCCGGAGTTCTTGCGAAGACAGCCTTAGTGTTTGGACAGATGAACGAGCCACCTGGAGCCCGTATGAGAGTAGCAGAAACCGGACTGACTATGGCAGAATATTTCAGAGATGAAAAGAAACAGGACGTGTTATTATTCATTGATAACATTTTCCGTTTTACACAGGCAGGTTCCGAGGTATCCGCCTTACTTGGACGTATGCCTTCCGCCGTTGGTTATCAGCCAACATTAGCAACAGAGATGGGTGAATTACAGGAGCGAATCGCTTCTACAAAGAACGGTTCCGTAACAAGTGTACAGGCAGTATATGTACCAGCCGACGACTTAACTGACCCGGCTCCAGCAACAACATTTGCTCACTTGGATGCAACAACTGTACTTTCAAGAAAGATTGTAGAACAGGGTATTTATCCTGCCGTTGACCCACTCGAATCCTCATCCCGTATCCTTGAGGCCGATATCGTAGGAGAAGAACACTACGAAGTAGCCAGAAAGGTACAGGAAGCATTACAGAAATACAAAGAATTACAGGATATCATCGCTATTCTTGGTATGGAAGAATTATCTGACGAAGATAAGACAGTCGTATTCAGAGCAAGAAAGATTCAGAAATTCCTTTCTCAGCCATTCCATGTAGCAGAGAACTTTACCGGTGTGCCGGGCAAATATGTACCGGTCAAGGAGACCGTCCGTGGTTTTAAGATGATCATCGATGGCGAAATGGATGAGTATCCGGAATCTGCATTTTTCAATGTCGGTACGATCGATGAGGTCATTGAAAATGCGAAGAAGCTGCAGGCTGAGGCTTGATAAGAGCCTGACTCAAAAGTAGTTCTGGAAAAGGAGCAGAAAATATGGCAGAATTTCATCTTAGGATCGTAGCCAGTGATAAGGTCTTTTACAGTGGCATGACGGAGATCGTGATTCTTCCGGGACTGGACGGCGAGTATGCATTTATGGCAAAGCATGAGGAGATGGTCGTGGCAGTACGGCCCGGTGAGCTTCGATTCAAGAAGCCGGATGGGACGTGGCAGTATGCGGTTGTTGGAGCCGGTGTCGCGCAGACGGCGAACAATCGTGTGATAATTCTGGTTGACTCTGCGGAGCGACCGGAGGATATCGACGAAATTCGTGCAAAAGAGGCCAAGGAACGCGCGGAGGAACAGCTGCGGCAGAAGCAGTCGGTCTATGAGTACCGGATGTCCAAGGCGTCGCTGGCGCGTGCAGTTTCCAGACTGAAGGAGAAACAGCGGTCACATATCAATCTGTAGGCAGTAAAGGCGCCAGAGCTGGATTTTCCGGTGACAGCTGCAAACAGGGGGTCAGGACAGGACAGGCATGAGACGAGGCAGAACAGGAAGTGTCCTGATGAAATAAATGACAGAAATAGCAAGGATACCCGGAATGGTTCGGCTCAGGACCGCCGGGTATTTTTGTTTTATATGGCGTTATAGTTGACTTTTTTTACAGGCAGGTGTAAAGTAACTGTCAGGTCTTGTGTCTTGTCACCTGAAATGACAGATATCAAATAAAGGAAGACCGAGTGAAAGTGCAAACTGCACAAAAGAAAGGGAAAGCAACATGGGAAAAATTTTTAAAACCAAACTGACGACAGCTACTATCGTGCTCATTCCGGCCTGTATCGGAATTAACTATTTGGGAAAATTATTCGCATCCCTCCTGAAGCTGCCACTCTGGCTGGACTGTATCGGAACCTGTATCGGTGCATGCCTTGGCGGTCCGGTGATCGGAGCGATCTGCGGAGCAGCGAATAACCTGATCTATGGTCTGACCACAGGCGACAATATTACGCTGATTTATGCGCTTACCAGTCTTGGAATCGGTCTGGTTGTAGGTATTCTCGCTCGAATGGGATTTATGGAGACATTTCCAAAGTCCTTTGTATGTGCGCTTGGCGGCGGTATGGCAGCCGTATGTATTTCCACACCGCTGAACATTGTGTTCTGGGGCGGTACGACCGGTAACGTATGGGGAGATGCGGTATTTGCAGCTACACAGGCTTCCGGAATGGCTGTAGGCATCGGATCCTTCTTAGATGAAATTGTGGTAGATGTACCGGATAAGATATTGACAATTATCATCGTTTATTTTATCTTAAAAGGGCTTCCAAAGAAGCTGACCGCGCTGTATGATGTAAATGCAGAAGTAGAGAGACTGGATTAATGAAAAATATCAGTTTATATATCAATCAGGGTTCATGGTTAAATAAGATGCACCCGTATACGAAGCTATTATATATTCTGACAGCAATTATGATTCCATTGACAGGGGGAAAGCTTTGGCTTTTCCCTGTTATGATTGTAAGCAGTTTGGTTCTGCTTGCCAGTGGGAAAATTCTGAAGAGGGCACTGCCGCTGGTAGCGTTCTCTTTTACCTTAATTGTTGTCATTTTTTTGATACAGGGACTTTTCAATTACAACAATGAAACAGTCCTGTTTTCTGTTGGAGTTATTACGTTCTATAAAGAGGGAATGCTCTTTGCCACCAGAATCGGCTGCAATATCCTGAATATGCTTCTCTCCTTTGGAATATTCGTACTGACCACTTCTCCGCAGGAGCTCGTGGATGAGCTGGAAAAAAGTGGATTCTCTCCGAAATTTGGATATGTGATCAATTCTGTATTTCAGATTCTGCCACAGATGATGGCAACAAAGGATACGATTACGGATGCGCAGCGAAGCCGTGGAATGGAGACAGAAGGCAATCTGCGGGTAAGAATCAAAGCATTTCTGCCGCTGATTTCACCGGTAGTGATGAGCTCACTGATCAATACAAGAGAGCGGGCTATTGCGCTGGATGTGCGTGGCTTCGGAAGAAAGCAGAAGAAGACCTGGCTGTATGACAGGCCGAAATACAAATGGGATCCGGTGATCCGGGTGATTCTGCTCATGCTTATGATTATCACCATTGTCTGGAGGATACTGTAATGGCAATAATTACGATGGAAAATCTGAAATATAAATATCCGGGGACAGACCATCTGGCACTGAACGGCATTACACTTTCCATTGAAAAAGGTGAATTTATCGGAATTGTCGGTCAGAACGGTGCGGGAAAAAGTACCTTATGTCAGGCAATCATAGGGCTGGTGCCACAGTTTTACCATGGAGCCTATGGCGGCTTTGTGAAGGTAAAGGAGCGTCTGGCGGAAAAGGTACCGGTGCAGGAGCTGTGCGAGGATGTGGGACTGATTTTTCAGAATCCTTTTAATCAGCTTTCCGGTGCGAGAGATACGGTCTATGGTGAAGTCGCTTACGGACTTCAGAATCTTGGAATCCGGCGGGAAGAGATGAAGGTGCGTATCGAGAAAGTACTGAAGCAGCTGGATATCTGGCAGTATCGTGACCGCAATCCTTTTGAACTGTCCGGCGGACAGATGCAGCGAGTGGCGATCGCCAGCATTCTTGTAATGCAGCCGGAGGTGATGATTCTGGATGAACCCACCTCCCAGCTGGACCCGGAAGGAACGGAAGAGGTATTCCGTGTGGTTGAGCAGCTCTCCGGGACCGGAAAGACGATCATTATGGTAGAACAGAAGCTGGAAAAGATGGCAAAGTACTGTGACCGGCTGATTCTGATGCATGATGGAGAAGTGGTGGATTTTGACACCCCGGAGAAGATTTTTGCAAGGGATGATTTGGGTGAAATGGGTATCCAGCCACCGGCTTTTGTGCGAATCAGCAAGCAGATGGGACTGATGAATGCAGATGGGACTTATCCGGTCACGCTGGAGTCAACGGCTGCATTATTTCATCAGCAGAAGTGTGATGGTGACATGACACAGAAACTGCACTCGAAAGTAAAGCAGCCAGTCCGGAAGCAGAGCTCCGAAGTATTGTTCCGGATGGAAGATATTTCTTTTTCCTATCAGAAAAATGTTCCGGTGCTGGAACATTTGCATCTGTCACTGGATCAGAGAACCACAGCCATCATCGGACAAAACGGAGCGGGAAAAACGACATTGGTCCGTTTATTAAAAGGTTTACTGAAGCCGGTTTCCGGCACCGTGTATTTTGGCCGGGAGGATATCTCACAAAAGACAGTAGCTATGCTGGCCGGAAAAGTGGGGTATGTATTCCAGAATCCGGATGACCAGATATTCAAATACAATGTTCTGGACGAAGTCATGTTCGGCCCGCTGAATATTGGAATGAGTCAGGCAGAAGCAAAAGAAAAGGCATTAAAAGCATTAGAGATGATGGGACTTTCCGGAAAGGAAAACGAGAATCCCTATGACCTGGAAATGTATGAGCGAAAGATGGTGGCCATTGCATCCGTGGTGGCTATGAATACGGATGCAGTGATCTTAGATGAACCGACGATCGCACAGGACTATCCGGGTAAAAAACGGATCGGAGAGATGATTCAGAGGCTTTCAGAGACCGGAAAGCTGGTCATTGCGATTCTTCATGACATGGATTTTGTGGCGGAAAACTTTGAGCGTGTGATTGTCATGGCTTATGGAACGATACTGGCAGACGGAACTTCAGAGGAAGTGTTTGCACAGGACGAGGTATTAAAGGAAGCCAGATTAGAGAAACCATATATGACACAGTTGATCGAGAGGTTTGCCGGATGATGAACGGAAGAGAGAGAAGAAACAAGCTCATTCAGATGCTGTCGGAAAGCAGTACGCCGCTTTCCGGAAAAGAGCTGTCGAAAAGATTAGACGTAAGCAGACAGGTGATCGTGCAGGACATGGCACTTCTGCGGGCACAGGACCATGAAATTCTTTCAACTAATCAGGGATATCTGCTGACAGGCGGGAAAAAGATCAGCCGTGTATTCAAAGTCATTCACAGTGATAAAGAAGTGGAAGAGGAGCTGAGCCTGATTGTGGATTATGGCGGACATGTGGAAGATGTATTTGTATATCATAAGGTCTATGGAATTGTCCGGGCGGATCTTCATATTGCCAGCAGAAACGACATCAGGGAATTTCTTCAGGACTTGCAGAACGGACATTCTGCACTGTTAAAAAATATTACATCAGAGTATCATTATCATACGGTAAGTGCACCATCAGAAAAACTTCTGGATCTGATTCAGGACAAACTGCAGGAAAAAGGGTTTCTGGCAGAGTTGAAGGATTATGAACCAATCAATTTCCGGGAGAAGGAAAAAGAGAACGAATAGTGTAGAAGGAGCGGAAGATGAGGAAACGGAGCATACGGGAAACAGGAATACGGCTTTCGCTGGCGGCAGTCGGCCTTGTGCTGCTGCAGCTTTCGAATGCGCTCACACTGCTCACCGCACTGGGTGCAGATCCTTTTCACGTATTTCTGCAGGGGCTTATGCAACGTACGGGAAGTTCCTATGGTATTTTGTATACGATTGTCAGCCTGCTTCTGCTCGTGGCATTGCTTTTTTTCCGTAGTCGGCCACAGATAGGCTCTTTGCTGTGCGCATTTTTGGGCGGCTGGATTTTAGAAGGCTTTCTTTGGCTGTTTGCAGAATGGATCGGGGAGGAGCTGTTCTTTCCGGCCCGGCTGCTTGTCGTATTTGCCTGCTGTCTATTGCAGGCATTTGGCATGGCGCTTCTGATCCAGAGTGACAGTGGCACACTTCCAATGGAGCTGTTTTTGCGGCATCTGAGCGTGCGGCTGCAGAAGCGGCCATACCTTGTGATTTTATGCTGTGACACAGTGCTCATTCTGGCAGGTGTGCTTTTAGGCGGACAGTTTGGAATCGGTACGCTGCTGCTCGTGCTCTTATCAGGGCTTCTGACCGGACATTTTATGGGGGCAGCCGCGCAGGTGGTGAAGCGGGCCGTCGCATAAGAATCATTGCTTTTGACATTTGCGCATTTATTTTAACCGAATAAGCTGCGAAGCAGCATTCGGTTATGACATATCATAAAGAGGGACCCGCTTGCGGGAGGATTCCTTATGATCTTACAAGTAGCGAAGCTAGGCCCTGTCAGCAGAGCTGCAGGGATGGATTGCGAATGTCC
>OLQE01000319.1_pt1 | contig 41575 bp, 33 predicted proteins | sample 1643161 | NCBI WGS metagenome assembly OLQE01 (sample SAMEA3136650, study PRJEB25190) | human gut metagenome
TATTTTTGACCTGTGCAATCGGGAAAGCAGGCAAGCGATTTGGTGTAGTTATTTAGCGAATGCTGTACGGGGTAATAGGTTAATGCTGCCTGAACAGGCGGCGGAATGGAGTTTGTTATGATGGAACAGTTGCGGACGGTCTATCAGGGAGGCGTCGGGGAGATCGTGGAGAAGAAATCGCGGTTTATTGCTACGGTGCGCCTGGTGGAATCGGAGGAGGAAGCGCTGGAGGTTCTGGAGGCGGCGAGGAAGAAGTACTGGGACGCTACCCATAACTGTTTTGCCTATGTGATCGGTGAACGAAGGGAAACGGTCCGGTGCAGTGACGACGGGGAACCGTCGGGAACGGCGGGACGTCCGATGCTGGATGTGCTGCTGGGAGAAGAGATCACGAATGTGATCGTGATCGTGACAAGATATTTCGGCGGAACGCTGCTGGGAACCGGAGGACTGGTGCGGGCTTATTCCAAGGCAGTCCAGGAGGGGCTGGCGAACAGCAGGATCATTGACAAGAAGTATGGCGTCCGGATGGAAATCCAGTCGGATTACAATGGGATCGGTAAGATTCAGTATTTGCTGGCGGAGGATAAGGTTCCTGTTCTGGATACGGAATATACGGACAAGGTGACGATGCAGGTGCTGCTTCCGAAGGGGCAGGTGGAGCAGATGAAAGCAAAGATCACCGAGGGAACCAACGGCAGGGCGCGAATGAGGGAAGTGGAGGAACTGTATTTTGCAGTTCTTGACGGGGAAATTCTTTATAAAGACGCATTATCGCAACACAAAACGTTAAAAATTTAATGCTTTTGTCGCAGGATTGTCAAATTTTCTGCGAAAAGATGTGGTATAATCGGCTACAGTTTATTTCTTATGGCTTTGAGGGGAACAGAATTAAGAAAAGGGGTAAGATACAAATGAAAAAAAAGAAGAAAATCCTTCTTGCTATTGCCGGTGCTCTTCTGGTCCTGATGATTGCCGCTTATGTCGCCAATGCATTGCATTTCAGCAGGCATTTTTATTCGGGAACAACCATCAATGGGATTGACAGCACGGAACTGACAGCCGAGGAAGTGAAGGAAAAGCTGGCGCAGAAGACGGAAGAATATGTACTGAATCTGGTCGGGATGGATGGTACGTCCGAAAGTATTTCTGCGGAACAGATCGGTCTTGCGTTTAAAGATGACAAGGAGGTAGATCAGCTCCTGGAAGATCAGAATTCATGGCTGTGGATTGGGGAAGTATTTACGGACAAGGAGCATGAGCTTCAGGTGTCGGTCAGCTATGATGAGGCGTCCCTGGAGGCAGCAATCGACGGCCTTCAGTGCATGCAGGAAGGAAATTATACGCCGCCGCAGGATGCGGCTGTGGGCGATACGGAGAATGGATATACCATCGTTCCGGAAGTTGAGGGAAATCAGCTGGACCGGGACAAATTACTGGAGACAGTAAAAAGCGCCATCGACTGCGGCCAGACGGAAGTGAATCTGTCGGACAGCGGATGTTATTTGAAGCCGTCCGTTTATCAGGATGACGAAGCGCTGAATGCCAGAGTGAATCAGCTGAATCAGCTGGTATCCGCCAATCTGACGATGGATTTTGGAAGCGGGCGCACGGAGACTGTAAATGGAGCTCTCCTGAAAACATGGGTGACGCAGGATGAAAATGGAAATGACATCATTGATTCTGCAAAGATCACAGAATATGTCAGCTCTCTGGCTGCAAAATATAATACCAAGGGAGCCACAAGGACCTTCCGGACATCCAGCGGCAGTACGGTTCAGGTGTCCGGCGGTGACTACGGATGGCTGATGGATGAGACCACGACCGCCCAGAATCTGTCCAGCGCTATTGCGGCAGGAACCCAGGGAACCTTTGAGGTAACGTATACCAATTCTGCAAGATCCAGGGAAACCAACGATATCGGAAATTCCTATGTGGAGATTTCCATTGACCAGCAGACCATGTGGTGCTACGTGGATGGAGAACTTCTGGTGGAGACGCCGGTGGTGACCGGTGACGTGAGCAACGGAACGGAAACCCCGAGAGGAAGCGTCTGGAAAGTGAAAGGAAAGACCACCGACTATACGATGAGAGGAAGAATCGATCCGGAAACCGGCGAACCGTCCTATATTACCCATGTGAACTACTGGATTCCGTACAGTGAAGATCTGACCATCGGTCTGCATGACCTGACAAGCAGAACGGCATTCGGCGGAGATATTTATCTGACCAACGGTTCCCATGGGTGTGTCAATACGCCGCTGGAGGCAGTGAGACAAATTTATGAAGTGGTTTCCTATGGTTTCCCGGTAATCGTCTATTGATGCAGGGCTGCGATGAGCAGCTGTTCACGAACAGAATCCGGCGGCTGTCCGGATTCTGTTTTCGCAGATTAAAGGAGAGAGGAAAAATGTATGACCGTCTGACGGAAAGTGATATCAGAAAAATGCAGGAGGAAATCGATTACCGCAAGCTGGTCGTGCGGCCAAAAGAGCTGGAAGCGGTAAAAGAGGCCCGGGCTCAGGGCGACCTGAGTGAAAATTTTGAATACAAGGCGGCAAAACAGGACAAAAACCGTAATGAAAGCAGGATTCGTTATCTGGAAAAGATGATAAAGACGGCAAGGGTGATTTCCGATGCGTCCGATGAGGATGAGGTTGGGATCAATAACACGGTTACGGTCTATGTGGAGGAGGATGACGAGGAGGAGGTCTATAAACTGGTGACTTCCGTCAGGGGAAATTCCCTGAAAGGGTATGTGACCATTGATTCTCCGCTGGGAAAGGCGATCTTTCACAGGAAAGTCGGTGACCGGGTGACCGTGCGTGTCAGTGACAGCTACAGTTATGACCTGATCATCCGAAAAATCGAAAATACCGGAGACGATGGAGACGAGCTGAGAAGCTACTGACGAAAGAAAACAGAAGTAAACGGAAAAGCCGAGAACCGTTAAATCAAAGAAATGGTTTGAGACGATATAGAAACAAAATGAAGGGAGACAGGAAAACAATGAATGTACCGGAAAGAATATCCAAATTGCGCGAGCAGATGAACCACTATGGAATGGATGCTTATATCGTTCCAACAGCGGATTTTCATCAGAGTGAGTATGTGGGAGAATATTTTAAATGCCGCCAGTTTATCACTGGATTTACCGGATCGGCAGGAACCGCGGTGATCACCAGGGAGCATGCGTACCTCTGGACCGACGGAAGATATTTCATCCAGGCGGCAAAAGAGCTGGAGGGCAGCACTGTGGAACTGATGAAGATGGGAGAACCGGGCGTACCGACGATCCGGGAGTTCCTTCAGGAACAGCTTCCGGAAAAGGGTGTGCTGGGATTCGACGGAAGGACCGTTGCGGTTGGCGAGGGGCGCGCTTACGAGCGGATCGCCGAATCCAAAGACGGAAAGATTATTTACAGTGAAGATCTGATCGGCAGTATCTGGAACGACCGTCCGGAACTTTCCAGAGAACCGGCGTTTGCGCTGGATCTGAAATACACGGGAGAGACAGTGGCTTCCAAACTTGACAGAGTACGCAATGAGATGAAACTATACGGTGCTGACCGTCATGTACTGACGACACTGGATGACATCTGCTGGCTGCTGAATATCCGCGGCAATGACGTGGCGTTTTCCCCGCTGATCCTTTCTTACGCAGTGATCACGATGGATTCTGTGGAACTGTATATGGATGAGACAAAGCTGAGCGAGGAGATCCGCGCGGCGCTGGAAGCAGACGGAGTTGTGCTGCATCCTTACAATGCGATTTATGAGGACATCAAAAATGCCAAAGAGGGAGAGGTTCTGCTGCTGGATCCTGACCGGCTGAATTACGCGCTCTATAACAATATTCCGGAAACGGTCAAAAAGGTTGAGGCAAGAAATCCGGAGATTCTGTTCAAGGCTGTCAAAAATGCGGTGGAGATCGAGAATATCCGCAAAGCTGAGATCAAAGACAGTGTTGCCCATGTAAAATTCATGAAATGGCTGAAAGAAAATTATGACAAAGAAGTGATCACGGAGATGAGCGCTTCCGATAAGCTGGATGAACTGCGGGCGGAGCAGGGCAACTTTATTCGTCCGAGCTTTGCTCCGATCAGTTCATACGGGGAGCATGGGGCGATCGTCCACTATTCTTCCTCTCCGGAGACCAATGTCCAGCTGAAGGCAGGAGGATTTCTGATGACGGATACCGGAGCGGGCTTTTATGAAGGTTCCACCGATATCACCCGTACCTATGCGCTGGGAGAAGTGACTCCGCTGATGAAAGAACATTTCACCCTGGTTGCCGTGAGCAATCTGTGGCTGGCGGACGCGAAATTCCTGAAGGGCTGCACGGGCGTTGCGCTGGATATCCTGGCGCGAAAGCCGTTCTGGGATCGCGGCATGAACTTCAATCATGGAACCGGACACGGGGTCGGATATCTGCTGAATATTCATGAAGGACCGGCAGGTTTTCGCTGGAAAGAACGCCCCGGCGAGGTGGATCCTCTGGAAGCGGGAATGGTCATCACCGATGAACCTGGCATTTATATTGAAGGTTCCCACGGTATCCGTCTGGAAAATGAACTTCTGATCTGCGAGGGAGAGAAGAATGAGTACGGTCAGTTTATGTACACAGAGCCGATCACCTTCGTTCCGATGGATCTGGACGCCATCGATCCGGAGCAGATGTCTGCGGAAGACAAAAAGCTGCTGAATGATTATCACAAGAAAGTATACGAGGTGGTTTCTCCTTATCTGGAAGAGGATGAGAAGGAATGGCTGAAGACGTATACCAGAGAGATCTGATAACTAGTCATCCAGAGGAACGGTTACGAAATCTGAGCATACAGGAAGGAGAACGCCGGTGATGAGAAATATGCGTCTGGCGAAGAGAGAGGTCACGGAGACGGAAGCGCTCCGCCAGATCCTGGAAGACTGCGATGTGGTGCGCCTGGGACTGACGGATGAAGATGGGATGTTTATCGTCCCAGTAAACTTTGGCTATGAGTTGTCGGAAGAAAACGGCGCGCGGAAGCTGCGGCTTTATATCCACAGCGCAAAGGAAGGCAGAAAAGCTGAGGCGTTTGTGAGGCATCCGGTGGCTGCCCTGGAAATGGACTGCGGTCATGAGGTCATCACGGGGGAGTATACCTGCAGTTATTCCTACGCTTACCGAAGCATTATGGGAACCGGGAGAGTCCGTGAGGTTACCGCGCAGGAGGAAAAGATTCATGGGCTGACGCTGCTGATGAAGCATACGGATCCGGAGGCGTCGGTAAACTTTCTTCCGGAGATGCTGGAGCGGGTTGGTGTCTATTGCATCGACGTTCTGGAGTTTACCGGGAAAAAGCGGGAAAAGAAAAAATAGTTGATTTTTAGGTGGTCGAATCGTTCGGCCACCTTTTCTGTGTGCCGAGCATGGCACTAGTCTTACTGGTGAAAGTCCAGCCACAGGTATTTACCGCCAAGTGTAGCGAACCACAAGCCGGTATCAGTAATGGTATGGATGAAGGAAGTGGTGTAGCAAAGTTCTTGAGCCTACGTACAGAAACTTGATAAAAAACAGTGCCGCTTTATCCGGTGAGTACTGTGTTTATTTGAGAGAATTTTTCCGAAACTCTCCCGGAGAGGTTCCGGTGAATTTGCGGAACTGACGGCAGAAATGTTCTGGATTATTATAGCCACACTGCCAGGCAATTTCGGAAATACTTTCTGTGGTATAGATCAAGAGATCCCTTGCTTTGAGCAGGCGGAAACTTATCACATCGTCCATACAGGAAACATTAAATTCCCGTTTGTACAAGAGCTGCAGATATCCGGTGCTGATGTGTAAATCCTTTGCCATATCGGAAATGTTCCAGGAAAACTGCGGGTTTGCAGCAATCTGTCTGCGCAAGGCCAGTAACTCATGATTATGTCTGGTGGAGGCAGTGTTCATAATATCATTATGCAGTTTGTTGAACAGAATCCGGAGTAATTGGGTGCTGTTCAGGTTGTTCTGCTCGCTGTTCAATATAGCATGTCTTATCTGCGTATTGCAATTATGAATGACAGCGTTGGTATTTTGCATGCCTCCTGTGACATCATTCAGTCCGTCTCCAGCTGGGCAAACCAGCTGCGCAGTTTCCCAGGTCAGCAGCTGAAACAGGTTGCGACAGTAATCAGGATCGAAAATCGGGAACGGAACTGCCTGGCGGGGAAATTTGGTGACGAAAGCTTCATCTGATGAGAAATGAAGCCAGTGATCGACATAGGGCTGATTATCTGCGGCATACCAGATTTCATGATTAGGAGGATACAGAACTGCTGTGTGAGCAGGATATTCCATGACCTTACCCTGTACACGGAAAAGTGCAGGCGTCGTTGTGATGACCAGCAGATAAAAGTTAAAACCTTCCGGTATATCATATTTAAAATCCTCGGAATGAATTCCCTCATAGCCGACGAAGTGAATTTGATTCATGGACAGCACATCCTTTCAAAATGCAGTGTGTGAAAACATATTTTGAATTTTTATTAATATGAGGATAGATCAATTATCCATTAGTATTATTCATTGCGCGAAAAAAGTCAATGGGATATTCTGAAGATAGATAAAAATTCGAAGGGGGCAATTCATTGTGAAGAAACAGGCTTTTAATCCCTATTTACCATCCTGGGAATATATTCCTGACGGGGAACCTTATGTTTTCGGAGATAGAGTTTACATTTATGGATCGCATGATCGTTTTAACGGATATGTCTTCTGTCTGGGCGATTATGTCTGCTGGTCTGCTCCGGTAGATGATCTTGGAAACTGGCGTTATGAAGGAGTGATTTATGAAAAAACATCAGATCCGCTGAACAGAGATGGGAAAATGTGTCTGTTTGCCCCGGATGTGACGGTAGGTCCGGATGGCAGATATTATCTGTATTATGTGTTGGATCACGTAGATATCGTTTCTGTAGCGGTGTGCGATACGCCAGCTGGAAAATATGAATTTTATGGTTATGTACATTATGCGGACGGAACCAGACTGGGCGAGAAGGAAGGAGATCAACCGCAGTTTGATCCAGGCCTTCTGACAGAGGGGGACAAAACTTATCTCTACACCGGATTTTGTTGTCGGGGTGACAAATCCAGAACCGGTGCCATGGCTACTGTTCTGGGACCGGATATGCTGACAATTCTGGAGGCACCGGTAATCATTGCTCCAAGCTGTGAATACAGCGAAGGAACAGGTTTTGAAGGACATGAATTTTTCGAGGCGCCATCCATGCGCAAAGTAGGAGATACTTATTATTTCGTATATTCTTCTATTGTTATGCATGAACTGTGCTATGCCACCAGTAAAAATCCAACAGAAGGTTTCAAATATGGAGGTGTCATTGTAAGCAATTGCGATTTACATATCGACACCTATAAACCGAAAGACATGCCTATGGCTTATGGGGCAAACAATCATGGCAGCATTGTCGAAATTCAGGATGACTGGTACATTTTTTATCATCGTCATACCAATGGAACCTGGTACAGCAGACAGGGCTGTGCGGAAAAGCTGACCATTCTGCCGGACGGCTCTATTCCTCAGGTGGAAATCACATCCTGCGGCTTAAACGGCGGACCGCTTCAGGGAAAAGGAGAATATCCTGCTCATATCGCCTGTCATCTTTATAATAACATTCCCTCTGTTTATGTGGGAGATGACCGTTTTCCGAAGATTGTTCAGGATGGAAGAGACGGTGACGAAGAACCGGGTTATATTACAAATATGAAAGACTCTGCGACAGCCGGTTTTAAATACTTTGATTGTAAAGATGTGAAGGAAATCCGTATTAAGACCCGTGGTTATGCAGCGGGCGTCTTTGAAGTAAGAACTGCATGGGATGGGGAAGTGCTGGCAACAATCAAACTTGAATTTACCAATGTTTGGGAGGAATATTCAGCGCCGGTTCAGATTCCGGACGGCGTACAGTCTATCTATTTGACCTACAGAGGGGATGGCATTGTGAGTCTTTTATCTTTTACATTGGCATAAAACGTAGCTTACGATAAAAAGGAGAAGTGAAAATGGGGGCATTTCATACCCTATCTGTTAACGAGTTCAGATCCTGCAGGTCCATGGAAAAAGAGAACGATTGAAGGTTTTTATTATTTTACCTGTCACATGTTAAAGAGCGGAAATGCCTGGAAAACTGAGGATTGCTTTATTGCGGATTCACTGACTGTAATTTTGTTTTTGATGGAGGTACGAACTAAATGAAAATAAGAAGATTTTATCAGATTGATACGAATGCGAATGTTCATTTTCATAACAATGTAGATTTTTGTATCGGAACCGGGAGAATGGGACTGGCACTGCAGCAGGAATATCAGGAACAGTTGAAGCTGGTGCAGGAAGAAATAGGTTTTCGTCATATCAGGGGACATGGTTTGTTTTCTGATGACATGGCAATTTATCAGGAATATGAGGATGCATCAGGAAACAGACAGGTAGAATACAATTTTACTTATCTGGATCTGGTGATGGACAGTTATCAAAAATGTGGTCTGAAACCTTTCCTGGAGCTGGGATTTATGCCGGCAAAGTTAGCTTCCGGTGAACAGACAATTTTTTATTGGAAGGGAAATACCACGCCGCCGAAAAGCTATGAGGCATGGTGTGAACTGGTGACAGCTACCTTGAAGCACCTGATGGAACGTTATGGGGCGGATGAAGTGGTGACCTGGCCTGTTGAGGTATGGAACGAACCAAATCTTTCGGGCTTCTGGAAGGATGCAGATATGGAAGAGTATTTTAAGCTTTTTCAGAAAACCTTTTATGCGGTTAAGGCTCTGGATGAACGTTTTCGTGTGGGCGGACCTGCCATTTGTGGGGTACAGGATGAATTCTGGATTCGTTCTTTCATGGAATTTTGCCGCAGAGAGAAGATTGCGGTGGATTTTATAACCAGACATCACTATACTACGGAGTTTCCGGAAAATGTGGGACATTATGGTTATGCTGCGCTGCTTGATCCGAAAGAAGGTTTTGCAAACCTTCAAACCACCAGAAATATTGTGGACAGTTTTGAGGAATACAGAGGGTTGGAAATTCATATTACGGAATTCAATACGTCTTATGTTCCAAACTGCCCGCTGCATGACACAAACCAAAATGCGGCGTATCTGGCGCTGCAGCTGTCAAGACTGGGGGATATGAACGAGTCCTATTCCTACTGGACATTTGGTGATATCTTCGAAGAGTATGGTGTTCCATTTACGCCTTTCCATGGTGGATTTGGTCTGGTAGCCAACGGCCGTATTCCGAAACCTACCTTTTGGACCTTTAAATTTTTCAGAGATTTGGAAGGAAAATGCGTACATAAATCGGATGATATGGTGGTGCTTCAAAAAGAAGATGGAAGTTTTTGCGGTGCAGCCTGGAATTGGAGCAGAACACGAACCGGAAAGGAACTGGAAATCGGATTACGTGTGCCTGCTGATAAAGAAGAGTATGTGCTGATTACGAAAATAGTGGATGAAGAAACCTGTAATCCGCTTCGGCTCTGGCATGATCTGGGAGAACCATCCAGCTTGAGTGAAAAACAGAAGAAGCTTCTGAGGGAAGCGGCAAATCCGCTGATTACCAGCAGCAGAGTGTATCCTGACAGCAGGAACGCAGAGATAAAGCTGAATATTCGGGAACATGGTATGGTGTATTTTGAATTGGCACCTGTGGTGACGAAGAGTGACAGAGGGTATGATTATAAAAGAGTGATGCAGTATGATGTGCAGTGAAGTTAAAATGCAGGAGGTCGGAATTGAAGGTGGCGAAACGTTTCTTTTTATAAGCAGCAACGCCACGGAAGTCTGTGGAAGCTTTAAAGGTTTCCAATGCTTTTGGACTTTTGTGTGAATTGGTAATTGGTTAAACGATTAATCGAATGCGAAGTATCATAACCAATGAGAAACAAAAAAGAAATTCACAGGAGGTAACGTATGAGGTTTACAAATCCAGTAGTAAAGGGGTGTTACCCTGATCCAAGTGTATGCAGAGTTGGGGACGATTTTTATCTGGTAAACAGCAGTTTCGAGTTTTTTCCGGGGCTTCCGGTGCTGCACAGCAGAGATTTAGTACATTGGAAGACAATAGGACATTGCCTTAGCAGAAGCGATCAGCTGATACTGGAACCGGGAGAGCATAACCATTCAGGAATCTATGCCCCTAGCATTCGCTATCATGAGGGGATTTTCTACGTGATTACAACAAATGTTGGAAACAGTCCGGATAAGGGAAATTTTTATGTATGGACAAAAGATCCGGCGGGAGAGTGGTCTGACCCGATTTTTTTGGATACGCCGGGAATTGACCCTTCGCTGTATTTTGATGAGGACGGAAGTTCTTATTATGTTGGTACCTGCGAGGAAGGGATTTATGTACAGAGCATTGATCTGCAGGAAGGCAAAGTGACAGGTCCACGCTATGTTTTGTGGAAAGGGACGGGCGGAAGTTTCCCGGAAGGTCCTCATATTTACAAAAAAGACGGATGGTATTATCTGATGATTTCAGAAGGTGGAACGGAGCGATGTCACATGCTGACTATGGCGCGAAGCCGCAGCCTTCTTAAGGATTATGAGCCGTGTCCTAAAAATCCTGTTATGACAAACCGCAGTCTGCCTCTGCCAATCCAGTCCGTGGGACATGCGGATCTGGTTGAAGACAAAAATGGTAACTGGTGGGCAATCTGTCTGGGAACAAGAACATTTTCCTATCCGCCTAGACATAATCTGGGCAGAGAGTGCATGCTGGTACCTGTGGATTTTAGTGGAGAATGGCCGGTTTTTGGAGATTGTGGACGTGTTCTTGAGGAATTTGATGTGCCGATGCTTCCGGGAGAAGGAGTGTCAGAAGCAGATGATATTGATTTCTTTTCTGATACATTTTCCACGGAAAAACTGGGGCTGTCCTGGAATGCGCTCTATAATCCTGCTCCTGTATTATGGAAAAGCGGAAACGGGCAGTTGACTTTGTGGGGAAATGAAAGAAAACTTGAAGATGCGGATAGAATTGCTTGGCTCGGAAGAAGGCAGCAGCATCATGTCAGCACAACGAATGTAACGCTGACATTTGAGTGTGTGCAGGAAGGCGAGGAAGCAGGCCTTACCATATTTATGAATAATTATCATCATTATGATGCCGCTCTCATGCAGAAAGATGGAAAACGAAAACTGATTTTGCGCAGACAGATTGGAACGTTGTGGAAAATAGAAAAGGAAATTGACTATCCAAAGGACACTGTTGAGATTATGCTGCAGTCTGATCTGGAACAATATGTATTTTTCTATCGGGAACCGGGCGGTCAGTGGAAGGAACTTGGCGGCGGAGAAACTATTTATCTAACGACGGAAGCCGGCGGAGCGTTTACCGGAAACTATGTTGGTCTTTATAGTGTTGGGAATGGCCAGAAATGTGTAACTCCTGCAGTATTTAAGAATTTCTGTTATCAAGTCGGAAAGGTGGCAATATGACCTTTGAAATTCGTCTTGCATGCCGATTCACTGTGATTTTGTGTTCAGAGATTCAGTGAAAGAAATCGGATGACTTTACATAGTTTCGTATACGTGAAAGTTTAAAAAGGTAAAACGGAAAACTTAAGTGGTCTTAAAGACGGCACACGATAAAATTTCGTAGGCCGTCTTTCTTTATGCTGTTTTTGAAATTGAGTTAAACGATATATATTACAAAACGGGATTCTCGGTCTGCTATTTACCCGTCTACTCTTGGATTTTGTGAAAAAGAATATATATTTATCGAAAAACGATAAATATATATTGACAAATAATGGGAAACGGGATTATACTGCTTGTAAGAAAGGAAAGCAACAGCAAAGCGAGGAGGTTGAGTATGAGTCAGAAAGAAATGGCAAGGTATCTGAAAATGATCACAGTAGGAATCGGAATCCTGTTTCTGCTTTTTGTCCTTTGGTTTTTGCCGTCGTCTCTGCGGCAGATACTGCCGGAAATGATGGGCAGGGCATTCTATATTGGGAGTTGTATTTTTATCCTGGTGACGGCGGTTCCGTGTCTGATCTGTCTGTGTATGTTCTGGGGAGTCTGCGTAAGGATCGGACAGGACAGATCCTTTTCCAGAGAGAATGCACAGGCGCTGAAGCGGATGAGCCAATGGATGATGGTGGATACGATCCTGTATGCAGGGCTGCTGGCAGCATGCTTTTTGCTGGGATGGTACCAGCGTATGGGCAGCATGATTTTTGCGGTGGTTTTAATCCTGTTTCTGTGCATTGCACTGTCAGTGATCTGCGCAGTGCTTTCCCATCTGGTATATAAGGCAAGCAGAATACAGGAGGAACAGGATCTGACGATCTGATAGGAGGAAAACGTGGCAATTATCATCAACATAGACGTAATGCTGGCAAAACGTAAAATGAGTGTGACCGAGCTTTCGGAAAAAGTCGGTATTACGATGGCGAATATTTCAATTCTGAAAAACGGAAAGGCAAAAGCGGTGAAGCTGAGTACTTTGGACAGCATCTGCAAAGCGCTGCAGTGTCAGCCGGGAGATATTCTGGAATATGTCCCGGACGAGGAGACGTAAGAGGACTTGCAGATATCCGCTGACGGAAAGGAGAAAAATATATGGAAAAACAGGAACGGCCAGAGGCGCAGGAGATTCTGGCTTGTGAAACTGCGCTCATTTTGGAGGAAAAAGAAGAGAAGTGTGAACCGATTCCGGCAGACGGCACAGATTTCTGGTTCGCTGTGATTTACACGATACTTGGATACAGCTTTGCTTATCTGCTCAGCAGCGGAGGTTTTGCATGGAAATTTTCAGCATTTACCGCAGGTTACGCGGTGGCAGTGCTGGGATATCTTCGGGTGAAGAAGAAGACAGTCCCACGGGAAAGCTGGTTCTGGCTGGCGATGATGCTTGGTTCCGGAATTCCCTATGGGTTCTACACGTCGAGACCGGTGCTTCAGGTACTGGGAACGATGGCGCTTGGCGCTTACTGGACACTGGCGGCAGGCGGATGCCTGATGGAAGAGGGGAGGACCTCCCAGTGGGCGGCAGCGGATTTCTGGAACAGTATCTGGGTGGTGCCGTTTGGAAACTTTTCCTGCTATTTTCATGTGTTGTCCAGCGGCGGAGAAGAGCAGCCGGGAAAAGATGCAAAGGATACAGAAACCGGAGAAAAACCGGAGCAGGACGGCGGACGGGGAGAAGGACAGGCGAATCTGAGAAGGCTGGGGATAAAAAAGATCGGGGCGGTTTTCGGCGGCCTGCTCCTTTCCGTTCCAATCCTGTTCGTAGTATTGCCGCTGCTCGCCAGCGCCGATGACAATTTCGGCAGGCTGGTTTTGGAACTGCCGGAAAAAATATCGGGCGACATTTGGAGCTTTCTGGTGCGGGCGGTATTTTCTCTCCCCGTGACTGCCTATCTGTTTGGGTTGGGTTATGGGTGCATTTATAAAAGAAAAACGGACAGGATCCAACGGGAAGCGGTGCGAAAAACCGGAGAAGGAGTGCGGATCGTTTCGGATACGGCGGTGAACACAGCGTTGATGACAGTCAGTGCGTGTTATGGATTGTTTATGGCGCTCCAGGCACAGTATCTGTTTTCTGCATTTGCCGGAATACGTCCGGAAACGTACACTTACGCAGAGTATGCCAGAAAAGGATTTTTCGAACTTTGTCTGGTAGCAGTGGTAAATCTTGCGGTACTGTTGATGGCAAATCTGTTTACGAAGACAAAAAGAGAAGAGAGTCGGTGGCTCAGATGCCTGAATCTTTTGCTCTCTGTCCTGACACTGCTTCTGATCTCGACGGCAATGAGCAAAATGATTCTTTATATCAGTGCGTATGGACTGACGGAAAAAAGAATTACCACGATGGTCTTTATGGCATGGCTGGCGATTGTGTTTGTCCTGTGGTGTGCCTGCCAGAGACGGAAGCTTCCGATGATCCGGACAGCGGTGATGAGTGGTTCAGCATTTTATGTGATACTGTGTGTGCTGCCCTTGGAAAGAATCGTGACGGCGATCAATGGAATATTTTTTTACTGATCATACGGCGCCTTGCGGCATCCTCCTCACCGAGACGAAAATCACTACACTTTTCATCAATGGTCTGCTATAATAATGGGAAAGATTACGAAATGGAAAGGAAATTTATCATGGAAAAAATTGCAAGCTTTACCATTGACCATATCAAACTGCAGCCGGGCGTGTATGTGTCCAGAAAGGATCAGGTGGCAGGAGGCGTAGTGACAACCTTCGATCTGCGCATGACTTCCCCAAATGAGGAGCCGGTGATGAATACTGCGGAAGTGCACACCATTGAGCATCTTGGAGCAACTTTCCTGCGGAATCATCCGGAATTCGGCACAAAAACTGTATATTTCGGACCGATGGGCTGCCGTACCGGATTTTACCTGCTGCTTGCAGGAGATTATGAGTCACGGGATATCGTTTCGCTGGTGACGGAAATGTTTGAGTTTATCCGTGATTTCCGCGGCGAGGTGCCGGGGGCTTCCGCGAAGGACTGCGGAAACTACCTGGATATGAACCTGGGAATGGCAAATTATCTGGCGAAAAAATATCTGGAGCAGGTGCTGTATGATATCAAAGAGGAGCGTCTGGTTTATCCACAGTAAGGAAAATACGGCTGGAAATCGGTAACCGTTCCGTTGGATGAATGGTTACCGAAATTATTTTGCGGGCAGCGACAGAGAAAGGAAAAAGAGATGAGATATCCCAAATTTTTAAAAGAGAACGGAACGATAGGATTTGTGGCTCCGTCTTTTGGATGCAACATCGAACCATACCGGACCGCCTTTGAACATGCGAAGGAAATCTGGAGCGGTATGGGATATGGACTGCAGCTTGGACCCAACTGCTATGAGGGGCGTGGGATCGGCATCAGCAACACGCCGGAATTGTGCGCACAGGAGCTTATGGAATTTTATCAGAGCCAGAAAAATGACTGCCTGATCTCCTGCGGCGGCGGAGAGCTGATGTGTGAAATCCTGGGACATCTGGATTTTGAGGCGCTGAAGCAAGCGGAACCCAAGTGGTACATGGGGTATTCCGACAATACCAATTTTACATTCTTGCTGACGACGATCTGCGATACGGCATCGATTTACGGGCCATGCGCGGCGGCGTTCGGCATGGAGCCCTGGCACGAATCCATCGACGACGCTATGGGGATTCTGACGGGAAAAAATCTGCAGGTTCACGGCTATGATCAATGGGAAAAAGAAAGCCTGAAAGATACAGAACATCCGCTGGAGCCGTACCATGTGACAGAACCGCGGGTTCTTCGCCGTTTCCCGGATCAGGATGTGGAATTTTCCGGAAGGCTTCTCGGTGGATGTGTGGATTGTCTGGTGACGCTTCTGGGGACAGAATTTGACCGGGTACAGGAATTTGTGGAAAAGTACAAAGACGATGGGATCGTCTGGTTTCTGGAAAGCTGTGAGCTGAATGTGATGGCTCTGCGCCGGGCGTTCTGGCAGACGGAGCATGCGGGATGGTTCCGTTATACGAAAGGCTTTTTGATCGGCCGTCCGCTGGTTCACGGACAGGAAATGATGGGGCTGGATCAGTATCAGGCGGTGATGGGAATCCTGGAGCATTACCAGGTTCCGGTGATCATGGATGTGGATCTCGGCCATCTGCCGCCGATGATGCCGTTGATCACGGGCAGCTATGGAACTGTGTCAGTAAAAGGAAATGACATCCGGGTCCATATGGAACTGAAATAAAGTTTTCTTAATTTTGCAGTTTTAACAATTCAGAAACAAAATATGCACATTTCAAAAACATCCGAAGCGCAGAATAGCATCATCAAGTGAAACGCATGTAACAGCCCGGCAGGCTGAACTGTTAGAAACACGTTGCTGCAGATGAATGATGATAAATGGAGGATGTTGAAATGAGTGAAAAGATGGATCTGGAAAAAGAAAACTTTCAGGCACAGGTAGATGGAGAACGTCTCAGAATGGAGGCGGCAGAGAAAGCAGGAGAGAATCTTGCGGAGGGTACGGTCGAGGCATATGAAGCCATTGAACATGGCGTGGCAGGCACTTATAAAGCCATCGAACACGGAGTGGTGGATACGTACAAAACCATCGAGGACGGTGTGGTCGGAGGATTCAACAAGATCAGTGATAAATTTGTAGATGCTTTTCTGAAAAAAGAAGGGGAAAGCGTGGAGGAAGCCAAGGAGAGACTGGCAAAGGAGCAGGCGGAACGGGAAGCGACGGCAAAAGCAGCGGCAGAGAAACACAGACGGTAAAGCGCCCGCCTCTTTGTGCTTTTCGGAGAAGCGGAAGAGGAGGGTAAAATGAAGCGGTTAGGAAAAATACTGCGCAGTCTGGTGTTTCCCCACTGGCTGATCGCGATTCTTGTGATTCCGACAGGGTTTGGAATGCTGATGTACAGTTTTCTCATCGTGCCGGAGGATGATGTGATCGCCTACCTTTCTTATGCATGGTCGGCTTATGCGCTGACGATTCTTTGTACCAGCATTCCAAGGATCATCCGGTTTGGAAAGTGGTTCCGGGGAGAGAATCCCTTTGCACAAAGGTATTTTTCCGATACCCAGTATCGGATTAAATGGTCGCTGTACGGTTCTCTGACGGTGAACATGCTGTATGCGGTGCTGCAGCTGGGATCCGGAATCTATTATCATTCCGCATGGTTTTACACTCTGTCCGGCTACTATGTCATATTGGCTGTGATGAGGTATTTTCTGCTGAAGGAAACCAGACATAGGGAGCTGGGGAAAAACCTTTTCCGGGAATATCTTCATTACCGGTTTTGCGGCATTTTGCTGCTGCTCCTGAATCTTGCCCTTGGCGTGATGGCATTTTATATTGTAAGCCAGAGCCGGGGCTTCGAACATAATCCGATCATCACGATCGCAATGGCTGCTTACACCTTCTTTGCCATTACGATGGCAGTGATCAATTTCGTAAAATACCGGAAGAAAGGAAGCCCGGTCATGGAGGCAGTCAAAGCTATCAGTCTCGCGGCGGCACTGGTCTCTATGCTGTCGCTGGAGACGGCGATGATCTCCGCCTTTGGAGAGGACAACGGACCCATGTTCCGGAAAATTATGACAGCCTCTACCGGAGCCGCCGTGTTTGTGCTTATTCTTGCCATGGCGGTGTTTATGATCTGGCATTCCACCAAAGAGATTCAAAAAATCAAGAGGCAACAGATCAATGCGGACGAAACAGAAGACTGAACTGTTATGAAGAAACAGAAGATCGGAGAAAAACTACTTGACAAATCTGTGTTTTTCTGCTTATACTGGAGAAAATCATATAAACAAAGCGATGAAGAGACGAGTACGCTGTGGAATGTCCCAGAGAGAGATCCGATGTGGTGGAAGGATTTTGTCAGGAAACAGCCGAAGACCAGCTCCGAGCGGCCCCAATCCGGCCCGGTGATTCCGTTATCATCCTGAATGAAGTGGTTCTGAACATCTGCAGCATGCCGGTCCGGCAGCGGTTGATGCAGTTCAGGACAAGCGGGGTGGAACCGCGATGAAAAAGAGTAATCGTCCCCTTCTGCAGCGTTGATGATACGCTGCAGGAGGGGATTTTTGTCGTCCCCATGAAACTTTATAAACAAACATGCTCTGTGAGGAGAAATCCCCTGAGAGAACAAAAGTTATGGACGAAAAGGAGGAAAAGCAAATGATTATCACACTGAAAGACGGAAGCCAGAAGGAATATTCCGGAAGCATGAGCGTGATCGATATCGCAAAAGATATCAGCGAAGGCCTGGCGCGTGTGGCATGTGCCGGAGAAGTGGACGGAGAGGTTGTGGATCTGCGTACAGTCATTGACAGAGACTGCAGCCTGAGCATCCTCACATTTGACGATGAGGGAGGACGCGGAGCATTGCGTCATACCGCATCTCATATTCTGGCGCAGGCGATCAAGCGTCTGTATCCGGAGACGAAACTGGCGATCGGACCATCCATCGCAGATGGCTTTTACTATGATATCGACAAGGAAGTTCCGCTGACCAGCGACGATCTGGAAAAAGTTGAGGCGGAGATGAAGAAGATCGTAAAAGAAAATCTTCCGATTGAGCGTTTTGAGCTGCCAAGAGCGGAAGCGATCGCTCTGATGAAAGAGAAAGACGAGCCTTATAAAGTGGAACTGATCGAAGACCTTCCGGAGGACGCGGTGATCAGTTTTTACCGTCAGGGAGAATTTACAGACCTCTGTGCAGGCCCGCATCTGATGTCCACCAAGCCGGTGAAAGCGTTTAAGCTGACAAGCCTTGCAGGCGCGTACTGGAGAGGCAGCGAGAAAAACAAGATGCTGCAGCGTGTCTATGGTACGGCATTCACAAAGAAGGCAGATCTGGACGAGCATCTGGCGATGATCGAGGAAGCGAAAAAACGTGACCACAGAAAGCTCGGAAAAGAACTTGGACTGTTCATGATGTGTGAGGAAGGACCGGGCTTCCCATTCTTCCTGCCGAAGGGAATGGTTCTGAAAAATACACTGATGGAATACTGGAGAGAGATCCATCAGAAAGCAGGATATCAGGAAATCTCCACTCCGATCATCCTGAACCGCCGTCTGTGGGAGACTTCCGGACATTGGGATCACTATAAGGAAAACATGTATACCACAGAGATCGACGGTGAAGAGTATGCGGTAAAACCGATGAACTGCCCGGGCGGCGTTCTGGTATACCGGTCCGAACCGCGTTCCTACCGTGATCTGCCGCTGCGTCTCGGCGAGGTGGGACTGGTTCACCGTCATGAGAAATCCGGACAGCTTCACGGTCTGATGCGTGTGCGCTGCTTCAATCAGGACGATGCGCATATCTTTATGACACAGGATCAGATCAAAGACGAGATCAAGGGAGTTGCGAACCTGATCGACGAAGTTTACCGTCTGTTTGGATTCAAATATCATGTGGAACTGTCCACACGTCCGGAAGACAGCATGGGAAGCGACGAGGACTGGGAGATTGCAACAGAGGCGCTTCGTTCTGCACTGGATGAACTGGGACTGGAGTATGTAGTAAACGAAGGTGACGGAGCATTCTACGGACCGAAGATCGACTTCCATCTGGAGGACTCCATCGGAAGAACCTGGCAGTGCGGAACCATCCAGCTGGATTTCCAGCTTCCGCTGCGGTTTGAGCTGGAGTACACAGGAGCAGACGGAGAAAAGCATCGTCCGATCATGATCCACCGCGTGGCATTCGGTTCCATCGAGCGTTTCATCGGTATCCTGATCGAGCACTTTGCAGGAGCATTCCCGACCTGGCTGGCTCCGGTTCAGGTAAAAGTGCTTCCGATTTCCGACAAATATGCGGATTATGCGAAGAAAGTTTACGAGGAACTGCAGGCAGCAGGCATCCGTGTGGAAATGGATACACGTTCCGAGAAGATTGGATATAAGATCCGCGAGGCACAGGGTCAGAAGATTCCGTACATGCTGATTGCCGGAGCGAAAGAGGAAGAGGAAGGAACGGTTTCCGTGAGAAGCCGCTTCAAAGGCGATGAGGGATCCAGAACACTGGAAGCATTTATCTCTGATATCAAAGAAGAAATCAAGAACCGCGAAAACCGCAAGGTTGAAGTGGAAGTAAAAGAAAATAAGTAATGTATTTTCAGGCAATGTATTCTATATAATATAGAAGAAAAAATTTATCACAAAAGCGGCAGATTCCTGTCTGTGGCTGTGAATGGAAAAAGCGGCGGAGCTCAGACTCTGCCGCTTTTTTTGAATGAAGGTACGGTGATAGGAAAGTATGGTATTATATGATTATGCCAGGGAAGCGGAGGAAGAATCCGCGCTTCCCAGTGTGATGGTTATTGTCTTTTCTGTATAGGAACTCTGATCCGGCACCATCAGTGTCACCTCCACCTGGGAACCGGCAGGGTAATACTGCAGCAGGCTCTGAAGATCCGAAACGGAAGTAACGGTATTTCCGTCAAAACTGGTCAGGATACTTCCCGCCGTAATCCCGGCAGCAGCAGCGGCGCTGTTCTCGGAGACATTGCTGATATAGACACCCTGGGGAATCTGGTAAGCTTCAGCCACATCACTGGAAATGTCTCTTCCGGAGACTCCGATCGTGCCCTGACTGCCTTCTTCAACCTTGGCCTTTGTCGTCTCATTCATCAGGGATTCAATGATATCCTGTACCCGTGAGATCGGAATTGCGTAGCCCATTCCCTCGATCTCTGTGGAGGAAAGTTTTGCAGTGTTGATTCCGATGAGTTCTCCGTCCATGTTCAGCAGCGCGCCTCCACTGTTCCCCGGATTGATGGCTGCATCGGTTTGAATGTAAGTGCTGCTTTCCGTGCTTTCCGTGTCAGTGGAAGAGCTGTCTGAAGAACTGATGGTACGGTTGGTTGCGCTTACGATACCGGTAGTCACGGACTGACCGTATCCAAGAGCATTTCCGATAGCGACAACCTGTTCCCCGACTTTCAGGGAATCGGAATCACCGATCACTGCGGTGGAAATGCTGGAAAGCGTATCGGAGGAAATGTTGCCCAGAGATACCGCGATGACCGCAAGATCGTTGGTAGAGTCCATGCCTTTCAGAGATGCTTCGCAGACCTGATTGTCAATGAAACTTACAGAGAGTGTATCGGCATTTTCCACCACATGGTAATTTGTGACGATCAGAAGCTCCGTGTCATTCTGCCCGATGATGATGCCGGAACCGCAGCTTTCCGTTTCCTGCAGCTGAGGTTGCTGATAATTATATCCGAACGTATTGAAATAATTCTGCACTTCCTGGACCGACTGGTTGGTGATCGATACAATGGAAGGCACTGCGGCTTCCGCGATATCAGAGACATCCAGACTGCCTTTGGAGGTGCCGGAGGTTGTGGAAACCTCGCTGGCATTCAAAAGGCTGGAAGATCCGGAAGTTCCGTTTGAGGAAGTCTGCGTGCTGCTTTCGATCAGCAGGTTCACACCCTGGAAAGTACCGGCAGCCAGTCCTCCGAAGAGAACTGCGCTGAGGGCGAGGGCGCTGACTTTTTTCAGGAAAGCTTTCTGCTTTCTGTTTCGTCTGGACTGCCGTACCGGAGAAACCTCCGGGAGATCCCGGTCTGTCCCGTTGTTCTGCTGCATGGATTGTTCCTGGTTGAATTTATATTTTTTCATCATGATTTCCTCATTTCTGACGCATTTACTGCGTCATTAAGGTAGATTTGGAAGGTTACTTCCAAACTTAACGCCTCCTTGTTCTTTACAAGTCAAAGTATAAAAAAAGACTGTGAAGAAAATGTAGTAAATCTGTGATGAAATTACGATAAAAGTGTGGAAAAAGTGTGTTCTCCTGGAAAGGATAAAATCTGCAGCAGCCTAGTCGGTGAAGTTTTGTAATGAATCAACCAGAGTGTGTCTGAAAATTTGTAATAGTTCAGCTAGCTGAACTGCTGCGAAAATTTAAAGAATAATAAATGAAAAACAGAGCATACTATCTCCGAAAAGAAAATAACAGGAGGTAAAAAATATGCCAGCATTAAGTTGTTCTGCAACGACCTGCATTTATAATAAGCAGGAACTCTGTTCAAAAGGAGACATCAAGATCGGCGGCAGCAATGCCCACAAGCCGGGGGAGACCTGCTGCGAAAGTTTTCAGGAGCGGGGACAGGATGCAATGGCCAATTCCATGGCATCCGGAATGGGATGCACCAACATTGCCATCGACTGCGAAGCTCAGAACTGTCAGTTTAACGAATCCTGCAAATGTACGGCAGGAGGAATCCAGATCTCAGGCAGTGAAGCCTGTTGCTGTGATGATACAAAATGCAGCAGCTTCCGCTGCGGCTGAACTGATTCTATGGCTCTGGCTGCGGCTTGGGCAAGAGCCGGGATCTTTTTAGAAAGTATTTGAAAAAAAGCTTAGATAGCCGTAGGGTGGAAAAGCGGACGAAAGCAGCCAGGCGCAGGTGGTATGCGTGTACGGCGGGCGGCTGGAAAAGTGCGGAAAATCTAAGCGTTCCAAAGCCCCTGCGGACGGGCACCGGAGCGATTCATCAGGAATGCCTGATGCATTCCCGATTCAGCGCTCCTCAGGCTCAGTGCGGGAAGCACTTCGCCTGACCCGTCCTCCGGAACTTTGGAGCGCTAAGATTTTCTCGCGCTTTTCCAGATGCCCGCCGTACACGCATACCACCTGCGCCTGGCTGCTTTCTGGGCTTTGAAAGCGGATGGTCGCTTTGTCTACTGGCTTGACTGTGTAACTTCAAATATTTCTAGTAGAATTGGGTGGTTGCTTTTTGAGCTGTTCATTTCGAAAAATTTTTTTGCGTGAGTATAGCAGGTGTTTTATGTGGAGGCATTTAGTGAGAGTTATCGTGGATGTCATTTGCTTAATCAAATAGCTGGATTCCAGATGGATTCGTGGGCAGTATTTCATTTGCGAACGAATTGACGTATTTGTAAACATCTGAATTTTCCGGTGCGAAAAACAGAAAAACTCCCTGGGCGGGCGGCGTCCGTGTACGGCGGGCATCTGCGGGGAGGCGAGAAAATCTTGGCGTTCCGGGGCCGTTCGGACCGGGGCAGGCGGAGGGTTACAACCCCGGAGCCTGAGGAGCGCTGAATCGGGAATGCATAAAGCATTCCTGATGAATCGCTCCGGTACCCGGTCCGGGCGGTTCCGGAACGGTTAGATTTTCCGCCTCCCCGCAGCCGCCCGCTGTACACGGACGCCGCCCGCCCAGGGAGTTTTTCGTCCGCTTTTTCAATTATATGAAAAAAACAAAAAAGGTATTGACAATACCCGCCCGTATATGATAGAGTAACAGAGTGTGAAAAAGAAAGTAGAGTATCCACTCTCACCTTAGCGCAAACGGGCGACTATGGTTCAATATTGAAATATCCTTTTCTGTTGAGCAGGAAAAGCTGGTATACAATGTTTGATGTGGATAGTCTGTCTATCCGCTTTTTTTATGCTGAAAAGAGCGGATCGGCGAAGCGACTCAGAGTATATGATGGAGGTGCACTACAATTAGCGATTTGATGATTAATGAGCAGATTCGAGACAAAGAAGTTCGTCTCATCAGCGAAAACGGGGAACAGTTAGGAATTATGTCTGCGAAAGAGGCATATTTTAAGGCTCAGGAAGCAGGTCTTGACCTTGTGAAGATCGCTCCGACCGCAAAGCCTCCTGTTTGCAAGATCATTGATTATGGTAAGTACAAATACGAGCTTGCCAGAAAAGAAAAAGAAGCAAAGAAAAAGCAGAAGACCATCGAGATCAAAGAGGTGCGTCTTTCTCCCAATATTGACAGCAATGACCTGAACACAAAAGTAAGTGCAGCCCGCAAATTCATTTCCAAGGGAAACAAGGTAAAGATCACACTGCGTTTCCGGGGCCGTGAGATGGCACATATGAACAACAGCAAATACATCCTTGAGGATTTTGCGAAGAGCCTGGCAGACATCGCGGTGGTTGAAAAGGCACCGAAGGTGGAAGGCAGAACAATGACGATGTTTTTAGCTGAAAAACGTTAGAAAGTGTCTCAGGACTGCATTGGGCAGTTTACCGGCACACTCTAAGATAGCGCAGTTGTTTTGGTATGACTGCAGCAAGTAAGACTTTTAAGGAGGAAATAAAAATGCCAAAGGTAAAAACCAGCAGAGCAGCAGCAAAGCGTTTTAAAACAACAGGAACAGGAAAGTTAGTAAGAAATAAAGCTTACAAGAGCCATATCTTAACAAAGAAATCTCAGAAGAGAAAAAGAAATCTGAGAAAATCTACCGTAGTTGACGCAACAAACATTAAGAACATGAAGAAGATCCTGCCGTACATGTAATTGTCTGCGCAGAGATGGAACGTTGATCAAGGAGGAAAATAAGAAATGGCAAGAATTAAAGGCGGTATGAACGCTAAGAAGAAACACAATAGAGTATTAAAGCTGGCAAAAGGTTACAGAGGAGCCAGAAGCAAACAGTATAGAGTAGCAAAACAGTCCGTAATGCGTGCACTGGCAACTTCCTATGCAGGAAGAAAGCAGAAAAAACGTCAGTTCCGTCAGCTGTGGATCGCTCGTATCAACGCAGCAGCAAGAATGAACGGTCTGTCCTACAGCAAGTTTATGTACGGCCTGAAACTGGCAGGTGTTGAGCTGAACCGTAAGGTACTGGCTGACATGGCAATCAATGACGCAGAAGGATTTGCAACACTGGCTGAGCTGGCAAAGAGCAAAGTAGCGTAATAGTTTTTTGAAAAGAGCATCCTTCAGAGACAGAAAAGTCTCTGAAGGTGTTTTTTTTTCATAGGAAATTGCTTTCCTATGAAAAAAACGCTCCGCGAGGATCGCACCGCGGCGGAGTGGAGGAGAAAAGGGAGAGCTTATGAAATTGTTAAAACTGGTGATTGTGGACGATGAACCGATTCTGCTGCATGGACTTTTGGAAACTTACGACTGGCAGGGGATGGGATATGAAGTTGTGGGTATGGCACAGAGCGGAGAACAGGCGATTCAGGTGATCCGTGAGACGAAGCCCCATGTGGTGCTTACCGATATCCGTATGAAACAGATCACAGGCCTTATGGTCATGGAGGAAATTCAGAAATCAGGCCCGGAATGTCTTTTTGTTGTGCTGAGCGCATACCGGGATTTTGAGTATGCCCAGCAGGCGTGCGACCTGGGAGCGTTCGCCTATCTGCTGAAGCCGATTGATGACGCAAAACTTTGGGAAACCATGCGAAACGCTTACGAGGCCTGCATGGAACAGCTGGAAAACGAGGCAAAACTGGAAAGCTGGGACAAGCTTCTCTCGGAGGATGCGGCAAGTTTTTTGCAGGTGGTGGTGCAGAAGTATGTGAAGAACAGTATCCCGGAAGAAAAGGTGGCGGAAGTGTTCCAGACCCTTGGAGGCGTTTGGGAAGAGGGAGACCGTTTTATCGCGGTATGCGCGGATATCGACCTTACTTATAAGATCACGAATTCTCTTGGCTATGAAGCGGCAAGGTTTGCGCTGCTGAAATTTCTGGAAGAAGCCATCGGCGAGCGCTTTTATCACTGGAGATTCGAAGGGGAGGAAGGAAACTGCATTTTTATTGTCAAGACACAGGACAATGGGGCGGTCCGGGAGCTGAAGCGTATTTTGGAATCCGCAAAGAAAGAGGAAAAAAGCCCGGTGGTCGCGGCAATCTCCAAACCGTACAAAGGGATTGCGGGAATCAAGAGAAGCTGTGAGGAAGCACAGAAACTTTTCGGATTCGCAAGTTTGTCCGGCGCCAGTGCATTTACGATCCCGGACGATGTGGAAGAGAGGGCAGAGAGAAATTATTCCGGAGATGCGGAGATACTTGTGGTCAATGCTGTCAGAAAGAACAGTGGGAAAGATCTGAAAGAGGCCTTTATTCAGTTTATCTACGGACTTCCTCAGGGAGAAGAGCAGCAGCTGCAGTATATGCATAAGGTGATGCTGAAAGTGGAATTTATGATGGAAGATTCCTATGGAATGACGGAAGAACTGAGGGAACAATTCAAGAATTATTATTCCAATCTGCAGAATCTGAATGCGGCAAAAGCCGTGGATGTCTGCTATAAAATCCTGTGCAGCGCCATCGATGCCAGGACTGAGGATGTTCAGGGGGATAAAACACGGTATTTTAAAGAATATATGTCCGTGGCGGTGGCATATATCGAAGAACACCTGGATGACGAAGAACTGTCCATCGTATCGGTGGCATCCCATATTTACCTGAATCCTGTATACTTTGGAAGAGTGTTCAAAAATACCTTCCATATGACCTTCAAGAAGTATCTTCTGCAGCAGAGAATGGAGAAAGCGAAACGGCTTCTGGAGGAAGGGAATGGAAGCGTCGGCGATATCTGTGAACAGGTGGGAATCCACAATCCGTCCTACTTCTCCCATCTGTTTAAGCAATATACGGGAAAACTTCCCAGTGAATATAAAAAGGAATATGAAGTATGACAAAAGGGAGAAAACCGTCGGGGATCCGGAAAAAATACCTGAGAGATACCATAGCGCTGCTGATCCTGGCGCTGATGCTCTCCAGTATCGGAGGCTGGATCTATGTCAGGGAGAAAATGTCCGCAACCATCATTGATCAGTATGAATTTATGACAGAGCGGGAAGGGCTTGCGCTGGATGCGCTGTATCGGAACAGCGATGAGGCGACCGCGGAATGTATTCTGTATGAAGATGTGCAGAAGACGCTCCAGACCAGAGGGCTGGAAGAAATCAGTTACAATGCGCTGAGCAAATCTTTTGCCTATGTGGATCTGGAAGGTATCGCGGATTACTGTTACGTGGACAATAAGAAGAACGTATACAGCCGGTCCTATTCCAGCATTTCATATGAACAGGTGGAGGAAAGCGGTTTTCGGGAATATCTGGGAGACGAATACTCCAGGACCATCTGGTTTTGGACCAGCGACCGGCTGTTCGGGACAGGGGAAGAAGCACTGTTCATCGGACGGTATGTGCGAAGCCTGGAGTATGCTCATGAACCGGGAATGCTGTTTTTCAAAATGGATCCCAGATTTCTGGAGGAGATCATTGATACGGAGCGGGAGAATGAAAAAGAAACTGCCATCGGGATCATGGACGCGGACGGGCAGATCTGTACAGCGGAACAGTCGGAAGAATTTCCTGTGGGAGCGTCGGAAGAAGCATACCTGATAGAGCAGCTGAAACAGCAGCAGGGAACGGGAATGATCCTTGAGGGAGAGCATGTGAAAGGCGGCGTCCTGTCCGCCTACCGGCAGGCGGAGACGGGATTTGTCGTGTTTTCTTTTGTGCCGGACGAGGTGCTGAATCAGGGACTTGCGGAGATCATTCTCGTTTTTGCGGGGATTTATCTCGTTGTGATCATCGTCGCTGTGGTGCTGAGTATGTACTTTGCGGAGCGGTTTACCAAACCGATCCAGACGATCAACGAGGCGATGACCGGTTTTGACGGGAATGATTTCGAACGGACCATTGAACTGCACACGAACACGGAACTGGATGAGATCGGACTGTCTTACAACAAAATGCTTGCCAATATCCAACGGCTTCTGGAAGAGATCAAAGATCAGGAGAAGGAATTGAGAACCAGCGAGCTGAATATGCTGATCAGTCAGATCAATCCCCACTTTCTGTACAATACCCTGGACACCATTTATATGCTGGCGCGGATCAACAAAGAAGAGACGACCATGAAAATGATCCAGGCGCTTTCCACCTATCTGAGACTGTCCCTGAGCAAGGGGAGCGAGATCGTGACGGTGGAGGATGAACTGGAGAACGTGAAGAGTTACATGGAAATCCAGCAGATCCGCAATGAAAATCTTTTTTCTTATGAAGTGGACTGTCAGGTGGACGCTGCCCATACCTGGGTGCTGAAGCTGATCCTTCAGCCGCTGGTGGAAAATGCGATCAAATATGGGTTCTGCAATATTTTTGAAGGGGGACAGATCCGCATTCAGGTGAGAAAAGAAGGGGAGATCCTGTGTCTGGAAGTTTACAACAGCGGAACGCCCATAGAGAAAGAGATCATGGAGAAGATCAATGCCATGAATGAAATGCCGCTTTCCCAGCTGAAAGAATGCTTTCCCGACAAGAAGAGGGGATACGGCGTGGTGAATATCATGACCAGGCTTCGGCTGAAGTATGGGGACGCCGTTCGTTTCTGCTACGAGGCGGAACAGGACGGAACAAGATGTCTCATTAAAATCCCGGGAGGAGGGAAAACGGAAGAATGAGAAAGCACAGAAAAGAGAAAAGGAACAGACGGCGTCTGCTGGCGGTGGTTTCCGTTTTTGCCGTTCTGTCCACAGGCTGCGCCCGGGAGACGGAGGAAACACCGGCTGAGGAACAAGAAGTCACCATCCCCATGATCCTCACTGTGGATTCTTCCACCGGGATCAAAAATGAGGAAAAGCTGGTGGAAGCCTTCAATGAAGCTTATGAGGGAGTCTGGCAGGTGGAGGTGGACTGGATCATGGAAACGGAGGAAGAGTACCGGCAGAATCTGAAGCGGCAGAATGTGACGGATACGCTTCCTGCCGTTATTACGGATCTGAGAATGCTGCCGTCCTTTTACCATATGATGATCCAGGATGAGCGGATTGAGGATCTGTCGGCGTGGATCAACGAGGACGAAGAGTGGAAAGCAATGATCGAACCGGCGGTTCTGGAGGCGTGTTCCGAGGAGGATGGAAGCATCTATCTAGCTCCATTGAGTACCGCTGCGTTTTCCTGTTCGGGCGTCTTCTGGAATGAAGAGTTGTTTGCCGCGGCGGGTATCTCCTCCTTTCCGCAGACCTGGGAGGAATTCTGGGAATGCTGTGAGACGCTGGAAGAGCATGGTATCACACCGCTGGCTTTACATACGGAAGGGACGGCATGGGCGCCGATGCTTTTTGCCACGGCGGAGCTTGCCCAATCGGAGGAGGGCGCCGCGTTTATGAAAGAACTGTATCCGGACAGCTACCAGAACGTGTGCGGCATCCAGCTGGCAGAGACACTGAAGCGGTTGTTTGAGTATACAACGGAGGATGCCCTGTATACAGATTTTGATGTATCCTATGAAAATTTCTTTTCGGGAAAAGCGGCGATGATTCCCAATGGCTACTGGATGATGGATCAAATCCCGGAAGAATGGACGGGGAAAGTACGTTTTTCCCCGTTTCCGGGGAATAAACTGATCTCATCTCCGGAGACGTTTGGATGGGCGGTGGTGTCCGGCTACAGCGAAGAAGTCAAGGAAGGAGCCGTAGAATTCCTGAAGTTCCGCACAAAACTGAATCTGGAGGAAAAAGAGGAATTGTTTTCCAGCAGCGCGGAGGAACTGATTCCCGCGGAGCAGGATTATATCAAAGCCTATCAGGAAAACCCCCAGATTGTCCCCAATTATCAGGTGAAGTGGAACTCGATCCTTCAGGAAGAGGTGCTCGGGGAAGCCCTCCCTCTTCTGGCGGCGGGAGAGATCAGTCCGGAGGAATTTACAGAACTGGAGGATGAAAGCATTCAGAGGTTTGAGGAAGAACAGTAAGGTATTTTTTTTGATAGTATTGGTTTTTTAATTGCTAATGGTTTTGCCCTTTCTGATGATATGATGATTTCAGCAAAAGAAAATAAGTATTTTCAGAAAGGGAAGGTAAATACTATGAAAAAACGTAAAGTGTTATCGGTAATACTGGCGGCAGCGATGCTCACAGGGACGCTGGCAGGCTGTGGAGGAAATTCCGGATCTTCCGCCGCTTCCACCGCTTCCACATCATCGGAATCCGCGGGTTCTGAGGCAGAAGGAGAGGTTTATTATCTGAACTTCAAACCAGAGGCGGATGAGCAGTGGCAGGAACTGGCGGAACAGTACACGGAGGAGACCGGCGTTAAGGTAACGGTCCTCACCGCCGCTTCCGGAGAGTATGAGAAGACACTGAAATCCGAAATGGCAAAGACAAACGCGCCAACCCTGTTCCAGGTGAACGGACCGGTGGGACTTGCGAGCTGGAAGGATTACTGCTACGATCTCTCGGATTCAGACATCGCAGGGGAACTTACCGACGACAGTTTTGTTCTGATGGATGGAGACAAGATGGCAGGCATCGCATATGTCATCGAGAACTACGGCATCATCTATAACAAGGCGCTTCTGGAAAAGGCAGGTTATACGGCGGAAGATATCACAGATTTTGAAAGTTTCCGGAAGGTAGTCGAAGATATCACGGCAAGAAAAGATGAGCTTGGATTCTCCGCATTTACCTCCGCAGGTATGGATGGTTCTTCCGACTGGAGGTTCAAGACACACCTTGCGAATCTTCCGATCTACTATGAATATCAGGCAGACGGAATCAATAATACGGATGCGATCAAAGGCACCTATCTGGACAACTACCGTCAGATCTGGGATCTGTACATCAATAATGCAACCTGTGAACCGACCGAAATCTCCACCAAAACGGCAGATGACGCTACCGCAGAGTTTGTGACGGAGGAAGCAGTCTTCTATCAGAATGGTACCTGGGAGTACAACAACATTGCGGATGTCGGCGAAGAAAATCTCGGTATCCTTCCGATCTATATCGGTGTAGAGGGAGAAGAGAATCAGGGTGTCTGCACAGGAACAGAAAATTACTGGTGTGTCAATGCAAAAGCGTCAGAGGAAGACATTCAGGCAACGCTTGATTTCATGAACTGGTGCGTGACTTCCGAGACCGGTGTGAATGCAATGTGCAAAGAGATGGGATTTGTCATTCCGTTCAGCTCCAATCTGGAATCCGAGAATGTACTGGTCAATGAGGCAAATAAATATCTGGAAGACGGCAAGACTCCTGTCACATGGGTATTCTCCACAATGCCTTCCGAGGAATGGAAGAACGGAGTTGGATCTGCCCTTACTGCATACGCAGCGGATCAGACCGATGAAAACTGGGATGCAGTGGTGACGGCATTTGTTGACGGCTGGGCGACGGAAGCAGCGGCAGCAAAATAATTTACGAATGCGGCGGGCGATGGCGATTCGCCCGCCGCTTTTGAAAGAAGGAGGGCGTTTTTGTGGAAAAAGCGATCAAACGGTATATGCCGATTTTTGTGCTTCCGACCTTATGTGCATTCATCCTTGGATTTATCGTTCCGTTTGTCATGGGAATCGGTTTATCTTTTTGTGAATTTACAACGGTTACCGATGCGAAATTTGTCGGAATTTCAAATTATGTAGCAGCGTTTCAGGATACCATATTCAGACATTCGTTCTGGTATACCCTGCTGTTTGCGCTGGCATCACTGGTGGTGATCAATGTGATCGCGTTTGCGCTGGCGCTGGCATTGACACAAAATATGAAGGGAACCAATATTTTCCGTACGATTTTCTTTATGCCGAACCTGATCGGCGGTATCGTACTGGGATATATCTGGCAGCTGATCTTCAACGGAATCCTTTCAAAGTACAGCACGGCGCTTGCTTTGAATGAATGGTATGGGTTCTGGGGTCTGATCATTCTTGTCAGCTGGCAGCAGATCGGATATATGATGATCATCTATATTGCCGGCCTGCAGTCCATTCCAGGGGATGTGATGGAAGCGGCACAGATTGACGGTGCGACAGGCATTCAGAGACTTTTCCGGGTTACGATCCCGATGATGATGCCGTCGATCACTATCTGTATGTTCCTGTCCATCACCAATGGATTCAAACTCTTTGACCAGAACCTGTCTCTGACCGCAGGAGAACCGGCGAAGATGTCAGAGATGATGGCTCTGAATATCTTTAATACATTCTACGGACGTTCCGGATGGGAAGGCGTCGGACAGGCGAAAGCTGTGATCTTCTTTGTCATTGTAGTGGCGATCGGAATGGTACAGCTGAGAGCAACCCGTTCGAAGGAGGTGCAGCAGTAAATGAAAAGAAAAAGCAGAATGAGCATGGTTGGGACCTGTGTGTTTACCGTTTTGGGAGTGATCTATATCCTGCCGATCCTGGTCGTGCTCATGAATTCCTTCAAGAAAAAGATTTTCATCAACAAGGAGCCATTTACCCTGCCTGCCGAAAAAACATGGAATGGCATTGAGAACTACCTGACTGCCATTGACAAGTATGGACTGCTGGATGCGGTGGGATGGACGATCTTCATTACCGTGGGCTCCGTGCTGGTGATCCTGATCTGTACGTCCATGTGCGCGTGGTATATCACCCGGATACAGACCCGGTTTACCAAAGCTCTTTACCTTTTATGTGTATTTTCCATGGTCGTGCCTTTCCAGATGGTCATGTTTACGCTTTCTCTGGTGGCAGACCGCACAGGGCTGAATACCCCGTGGGGAATTATCATTATTTATCTGGGATTCGGCGCAGGACTGGCGGTTTTCATGTTCTGCGGATTTGTAAAATCCATTCCGCTGGAGATCGAAGAGGCGGCAATGATCGACGGATGCAATCCTCTGCGCATGTTCTTCTCCATCGTGCTTCCGATCATGAAGCCAACGTATATTTCCGTCGGTATTCTGGAAACCATGTGGGTTTGGAACGATTTCCTTCTGCCGTATCTCGTGCTGGATCTGAATCGCTTTAAGACGATTTCCATTGCCATACAGTATATGAAGGGAAGTTACGGACGTGTGGATATGGGTGCGATCATGGCGGCGCTGATCCTCGCCGTGATTCCGGTGATTATTTTTTACCTTGCCTGCCAGAAACATATCATTAAAGGAGTTGCAGCGGGAGCTGTCAAAGGTTAATCGAATTGTTTGGGGTCGATGCACAAAAAAAGAGCGCATCGGCTCCTTTTTTTGTGCAAACATAAAATTATACTATAATATCATAAAAAATTGCTTAAGAAAAAAGAAAATTTGATTGAAGAAATTATAAAATATGCTATAATAGAGATAGTCGGTTTGACCGGAAGATGAACAAAGTGCTTAAAAACTCCATGAATATCGAAGTGATATCGGCGAGTTGTACGGCGCAGAAAAGCTTTGGACATCAGATATTCAAGGAGGAGAAAATGTATGGCTAACACACAAACAACTACGAAAACAGTGACCCACCGTAAATTCGGGCTGCTGGACCAGCTGGCTTATGGAGCCGGAGATTTCGGCTGTAACATGAGTTTTGCGCTGAAAGGTTCCTTGTCATTGTTCTGGACCCAGTTTATGGGGATCAGCAACAATACAATGGCGCTTCTTCTTCTGCTGGTGCAGGTATGGGACGCAATCAACGACCCGGTGATCGGTGCAATGGTAGACGCGGACAAACGCAAGTATAAGAGAAACAAATTTCTTGCGTACATTTGGCTTGGTTCTATCGGTCTGATGGTAGCAGGCGCTCTTTGTTTTGTTCCCTGGAAGGGCGCTCCGGGTATGGTTAAGAACATCCTGTTCGTTGTAGGATATATCTGCTGGGATGCATTCTATACCATAGCGAATGTTCCGTACGGTTCCCTGCTGTCTCTGATCACTGCGGAACCTGTAGAGAGAGCAAAACTTTCCACAGCACGTTCCATCGGTTCTATGCTGGGAAGTATCTCCTGTTCCATTATCCTGCCGTTCCTGATTTATGATGCAAGCAACAACCTGGCCGGAGAGAGAATTTTCTTCATCGCTCTTGTCATGGGCGTTCTTGGATTCATCGCTTTCCAGTTCATGATCCGCAATACGGAGATTCGTGTGGAAAGAGAGATTACCGTAAGTGAGGAGAGACAGAAATTTAACGTTATCAAAGCAATCGGAAACTTCCTGAGAAACCGTCCGGCAGTAGGAGCGACTCTGGCACCGGTTGGACAGTTTATCGGTATGTACGGCGCACAGATGGCAGTGCAGGTTACTTTCCAGGCGTACTTTAAGAATCCTCAGATTTCCGGTATTGCAGGTATGGTATCTTATCTGGGTCTGTTCCTGTTTACTCCGTTTGTAGGAAAGATCGTTACAAAATTCGGTAAGAAAGAAGCCGTTTCTGTTGGTTCTTTCGTTATGATCATCGCATACGTTCTGATGCTGGTTCTGCCGATCACTCCGGACGGAAAAGGACTTGGTCTCTTTATGATGTGTCAGCTGATCAGCGCAGTCGGCGGCGGTATCGGAAGCTGTGTTTCCTGGTCACTGATGGCAGATGCTATGGATTATGAAGAGTGGAAATTTGGTGTGCGCAACGAAGGTACTACATACGCAATGCACTCTTTCTTCCGTAAACTGGCACAGGGTATTGGACCATCTCTTGGTCTGGTTCTGGCTGGATGGTTAGGATACGACGGTCTGTTAGGTGCAGATCAGCCGATGAATGTTGCACTGAATATGCGTTATCTGACTGCTGTTATGTATCTGATCAGCGCAGTGATCCAGTTCGTTGCATATACATTTGTATTTAACCTTGATAAGAAAACACTGGCACAGATGGAACATGACCTGGGACATGATAAAAAAGAAAATTAATGCATGAACCTTGATACACCGCAGGAAAATTTTCCTGCGGTGTTTTGGTGTATGAGAAGTTTTATGGGAAGACAAGACGGAAAACAAGATGGGAAACAGGCAAAGTCTGTCAGGGAAAAGGAGTGAAAGTCATATGCGTATCACGGAACTGCATATTTATCATTTCAAATCGATCCGCGAGATCCATCTTACAGAAATTGAAAATGTACTGATCCTGGTGGGACAGAACAGTTCCGGAAAAACCTGTATCCTGGATGCGATCCGTGCGGTTATGGGAAATTATGTCATTGCGCCGGAAGATTTCAATGAAAAGCGGCAGAAGATTGAGATTGAAGCGGAGATCGAGCTGGATGAGGAAAGCCTGCAAAGCCTTCATGCCAGAAAAATCGTGAGCGGATATAAAAGGTATGAAAAGTGGCTGGCGGATTTTGGAAACAAGCTGCCTTCCTGGAAAGACGGGCGTCTGCGTTTTACGTTCCAGGCGAGCCCGGATGGGGACATCCGGTATTTTGACGAGGTGCATAAAAATAACAGGTATATCTGTCAGCTCCTTCCGGAGGTATTCTATCTGGACAGTCAAAGAGATATCCGACAGATACAGGAGACGATCCTGATGTTTCAGGAGGACGATCTCCTGAAACGGATGCGGACCGGCTGCTGTATGTTTGACAGCGGAAAGCCATGCAGCCACTGTTTTTCCTGTATGGGGCTGATTGAACGGAAGCGTCCCGATGAGATGAATGCTTTTGAGGCGGAAAAGCTTTTGGAATACAAGCTTTATCAGATGAACCTGGATGGATTTTCCAGAAGAGTAAACCGGATCTTCCGGAGAAACAGCGGAAGGCAGGAAGAAATCTGTTATGAACTGCAGTGCCATGCCAATCAGATTTTTCAGGTGGAAACGACGGTGTATAACCCCAATCGGGAATATGGGATGGCGGTGGATCAGATGGGCAAGGGTATGAGGAGTATTTATATCCTTTCTCTTCTGGAGGCATGCATGGAGGAAGAGGGGAAGCTTCCCGGGCTGATCGTGGTGGAGGATCCGGAAATCTTTCTGCATCCGAGACTTCAGAAAATTTCCGGGGAAATCCTGTTCCGGCTGTCGAAGAAGAGCCAGGTGATCTTTTCCACCCATTCGCCGAATCTTTTGTCTCATTTCAACCGCAGACAGATCCGGCAGGTTGTGCTGGACGAGGAAGATTATTCAGTCATCCGGGAGAAAACGGATATCTCCGAAATTCTGGACGATCTTGGGTATACGGCAAACGACCTGCTTAATGTGAATTTCGTCTTCTTTGTGGAAGGAAAACAGGATAAGAGCCGTCTGCCGCTGCTGCTGGAAAAATATTATTCGGAAATCTGTGATGAGCAGGGCAATTTGTCGCGGGTTGCGATCATCACGACCAACAGCTGTACCAATATCAAAACCTACGCAAATCTGAAGTATATGAATCAGGTATACATCCAGGATCAGTTTCTGATGATCCGGGACGGAGACGGAAAGGATCCGGAGGAACTGACCCGTTCGCTGTGTAAATATTACGACGAACGGCGGATGGAGGATGTGGACCGCCTGCCGCGGGTACGGCCGAGGAATGTGCTGATCCTGAAGTACTACTCTTTTGAAAACTACTTTTTGAATCCGGAACTGATGACAAAAATCGGAGTGCTGAAATATCCGGAGGATTTTTACCGGATCTTATGGGAAAAATGGCAGGAGTATCTCCACCGGCTGTCCAGCGGACGCCATCTGACCCAGGTGATGGGGCGGGAGTTTACCGGGCCGGAGGATATGAAGGAACATATGGAGGAGATACGGATTTACCTGAGAGGGCATAACCTGTTTGACATTTTTTATGGGAAATATAAGGACAGAGAGCAGGAACTTCTGAAACAGTATGTGGAACTGGCGCCGCGGGAGGAATTCAAGGATATTCTGGACGGGATCGACCGGTTTATCTATTTTTACAATCGGAAAATGGAATAATAGAAAAAACTCTTGACCCGGAGCGTGCCATAATTCTATGATAGTGTTGAGGGAAAACTGTAAGACCTGAGAACTCGTCAAGGGATTTTTGGATGGAGGAGGGAGTCTATGGAGCCAAGAAAGAGAAGGAGACCGCAAGATGATCACGATTAAGGAACTTGCCAGTGAGTTGGGCGTCAGCCCGACTACGGTGTCCAATGTTATCAATGGAAGAACGGGAAAAATGTCACCGGAGACCAGAAAGAGGATAGAGATCGCGCTGGTGGAGCACCATTATACCGGAGAAAACCGCCGGGAGAATCCGAAGGAGATCCGCCTGATCGCAATGGATTTCTGTCTGGGAGAGAAGAGGAATGTGCTGACCGATCCTTTCTGCGGTGCATTGATGGAGGCGGTGATCGAGAATCTCCGGGAGTATGGGCGTTATGTGGTCAGTGATTCTCCGTCGGGTGAGGAGGCGATCCTGCAGAAACTGGAGGCGCGCAGTATCGAAGGTGCGATTGTCCTTGGATATGAACCGGATCAATGCGAGGAGCTGGCGAAGCGGTCGGCGAAGCCAATTGTTTTCATTGATTCCGGTGACGGGGAATATGACAATATCGGACTTCAGGATCGGGAAGGGGCTTCACAGATGGCTGAATATCTGATCCGTCAGGGCCATCGCAGGATTGCTTTTTTTGTGGATCAGAAGGAGGATTCCGTCTGTAACCGGATGCGTTATGAAGGATTTCGGGAAACCCTGCGCAGCCATCATCTGCCCTTTTTTGAGGAAGACCGGTATCCTCTGCCGCTGAACCGGAATCTGCGCAGTGAGATCCTCCGGAAGTTTGCGCGGGAAAAGGCGGGCAGGGTCTGTACCGCCGCATTTTTCACCGATGATCTGTATGCCAATGAGGCGATCACTCTGATGACAGCGGAGGGGATCAGAGTGCCGGAGGATCTCTCTGTGACAGGGTTTGACGACAATATTTACGCCCGCCTGTCAAGTCCCATGCTGACTACGGTGCGTCAGCATCCGGAAGAGAAAGCCAGTGAGGCGGTGCGGATGCTGATGAAACGGCTGCACGGCGAGCAGGTGCCGGTGCGTTCCATTCATCTGCCGACGGAATTGATCGTACGGGACAGTGTAAAGAACATTCTGGAGCGTGTCTGAAAATTGCGGGAATGCATTTTCAAACACGCCCCTGTGTTCCTGTGCGGCGTGTTTGGTTTTGCACAAAACCTGTTGTATAACCTTGCAAAACCAGATACGATAAGAGCAGGAAAAACTTTCTGAAATCCTTTGAATCGACGGCAGAAAACACGGAAGCGTGAGAAGAAGCAGGAAGGTCAGAAAGCAGGGAAATACTGGAAAAACGGAGGTTGTCATGGAACTGAAGCAGAGCTATTTTGAATTGTATGGGGAAAATGAGATCACGCAGCACCGTTGGAAGCAGCTGCAGGAGATCATCGCTGCAGCGAAGGCGGGGAGAAGTCCGGAACTGAAAAAGCAGGATAAGGAAGGAAACCAGTGGTATCTGTCCGAAAAGATGGCGGGAATGATGCTGTACGTGGACCGGTTCAGTGAAAATCTGAAGGGCTTTGAGGACAAGATTGATTATCTTGCGGAGCTTGGGATCACTTATGTGCATTTTATGCCGCTGCTGAAATCAAGAGAGGGAAACAACGACGGCGGTTACGCGGTGTCGGATTATCTTTCGGTGGACCGCAAATTCGGAACCATGCGTCAGCTGGAACGGGTGGTGAAGCTGTTAAAGAAACGCGGAATCCGCACCTGCATCGATTTTGTGCTGAACCATACGGCGAAGGAGCATGTCTGGGTACAGGAATATAAAAAGGGAAATCATGATTACGACAATATGTATCATATGTTCGACGATGACCGGATCCCGCAGGAATATGAAAAGACGATGACGGAGATTTTTCCGGGTGTTGCGCCGGGAAATTTCACCTGGTATCCGGATCTGAACAAGTATGTGATGACCCGTTTCTATGAATTTCAGTGGGATCTGAATTATTCCAATCCGCAGGTGTTCAACAAGATTGTGGAAGTGCTGCTGACGCTGGCAAACAAAGGCATCGATATCTTCCGGCTGGATGCAATCCCGTATATGTGGAAGGAAATCGGAACCCGGTGCATGAATCATCCGAAGGTGCACACGCTGCTTCAGATGATGTACCAGATCGTGCAGGAGGTCTGCCCGTCTGTCATCTTTCTGGGCGAGGCGATCGTGGAGCCCCATGAGATCGTCAAATATTTTGGAACCAAAGAAGCGAAAGAATGCAATGTGATGTACAACGCATCGCTGATGGTCCTGCTTTGGAGTTCGCTTGCCACCAGGGATGTGCGTCTGATGGAGCGGTCTCTGTCGAAAGATTACGGAGTGCCGGCGGACGGTGTGTGGATCAATTACGGCAGATGTCATGACGATATTGGATGGGGATTTGAAACGGATCTGCTCAGTGAGCTTGGCTGGGATCCGGAAGCCCACAAACAGTTTATGATCCGTTTTATGGAAGGGCGGTATCCGGGCAGCTTTTCTACCGGAGAGCTGTATGAATTCAATCCGGTGACGCTGGACGCGAGAAACAGCGGTACCTTTGCTTCCATGTGCGGGCTGGAGCAGGCGTTGAAGGAGAAGCACAGCTATAAGATCGAGCTGGCAGTCAAGAGGATCCTGCTGCTGAATTCCATCATTATTTCCTATACGGGAATTCCTCTGTTTTACAGCGGAGATGAGATTGGTCAGCTGAACGACTGGAGTTATAAGGAGGTTCCGGAGGAGGCCGGAGATTCCCGGTGGCTGCACCGGCCGAAAATGGACTGGGAGGCGGCGCAAAAGCGTGAGGATCTGACGACCGTTCAGGGACAGATTTTCCAGGGCATCCGCCGGATGCTGGAAATCCGCCGGAACTGTGAGTATTTCCGGTCAGACCTGAAATCCACCCCGGTGGATCTGGACAATCCGGCAGTCTTTGGGTTCCATAAAGAAAATAAGATGATGGTACTGGCGAATTTCTCGGAACAGGAACAGTGGGTGGATGCCGACCGGTTCAGCTGGTTCGGTCTTCCGGGAGAAATGACGGATATGCTGACCGGCCGGCCGGTACGCTCTTACAGCAACAAGATTCTGCTGGGGCCGTATGAGTATTTGTGGCTGGTATAATGGAAACGTATTTGATGAGACTAGAATGCAAAAGGAGAACAAGAAATGGCGATTATTGAGAAGAAAGAGTCCGGAACTTTTACGCTTCAGACACGGACGAGCACCTATCAGATGAAAGTTGACCGACATGGCGTGCTTCTGCATACCTATTACGGGGCAAAGACAGACGAAAGTGATTACTCTTATCTGATCATGCCGGCGGACCGGGGATATTCCGGACAGCCGGGGGATCTGGGGAATGACCGTACCTATTCTCTGGATTTTTATCCCCAGGAATACCCGGTCTATGGAGATGGAGATTACCGGATCACCGGATTGAAAGCAAATCTGGAGGGACAGGTTCCGGCGCTGGATCTCAGGTATCACAGCAGCCGGATCATGGATGGCAAATACCGTCTGGAAGGTCTGCCGGCGATGTTTGCCGGTGCCGGTGAAGAAGGAATCTCTACGCTGGAGATTGTATTGAAAGACCGATACGAGGAACTTTACGTCCACCTGCTCTATGGTGTGTACGAGAAAGAGGATGTGATCACACGTGCAGCTGTGATTGAGAACCGCACCGGAAAGACGGTAGAATTGAAGCGGGTGATGAGTGCCTGTGTGGATTTTGCAGAGGGTGGTTTTGATCTGATCCATTTTTATGGAAAACATGCGATGGAACGCCAGATGGAACGCCGGGCTCTGCCTCACGGAATCACTCAGATCAGCAGCCGGAGGGGAACCTCCAGCCATCATCACAACCCATTTGTGATTCTCAGCCGGCCGGAGACCACGGAGGACCAGGGAGCGTGCTGCGGATTTTCTCTGCTGTACAGCGGAAGCTTCCAGGCGCAGGCAGAGGTGGATCAGTTGGATCAGACACGTCTGGTCATGGGAATCAATGAGGAAGAGTTCTGCTGGAGACTGGCAGACGGAGAGCGTTTTACGACACCGGAAGTCTGCATGGTTTACACAGAGGAAGGGTTCACCGGCCTTTCTCACCGGTTCCAGCGCGCATTCCATCAGCGCCTGATCCGCAGCCCGTGGAAGGATCGGCTCCGTCCGGTGCTGGTCAATAACTGGGAGGCAACCTACTTTGATTTCAATGAAGAAAAACTGATGAACATCGCCCGCCAGGCCAGCGACCTTGGATTGGATATGCTGGTATTGGACGACGGCTGGTTCGGAAAACGTGACAGCGACAATTCCGGTCTGGGCGACTGGAAGGTCAACGAAGAAAAACTGGGATGTACCATGAAAGAGCTGGCGGAGAAAGTCAATGCCCTTGGCCTGTCCTTCGGTCTTTGGTTTGAGCCGGAGATGATCTCTGAGGACAGCGATCTGTACCGGGAACATCCGGATTTCGCTCTGCAGATTCCCGGAAGATCTCCGGTGCGGAGCAGAAACCAGCTGGTGCTGGATTTTTCAAGAAAAGATGTGAGGGAATATATAGAACAGCAGATATTCCGGATCCTGGACGAAGCGAATATTACTTATATCAAATGGGACATGAACCGCAGCATCGAGAATGTATACAGCGCGGCGCTGCCGGAGGGCAGCCAGGGAGAAATCCTCCATCGGTATGTGCTGGGCCTGTATGAGATGAGCGAACATCTGCTGGAACGTTATCCGGACCTGCTGCTGGAAGGATGCAGCGGCGGAGGCGGAAGGTTCGACGCGGGAATGCTCTATTATGCCCCGCAGATCTGGTGCAGTGATAACACCGATGCGGTGGAACGTCTGAAGATCCAGTACGGAACTTCTTTTGGATATCCCATGTCCAGTGTTTCCGCTCATGTCTCTGTGTGCCCTAACCATCAGAACGGCAGGGAGACACCGTTTAAGACCAGAGGAATCTGCGCAATGCAGGGAGCGTTCGGATACGAACTGGATCTGAGCAAACTCAGTGAGGAAGACAAGGAAGAAGTCAGAAAACAGGTAAAGGTTTACAAGGAAAATTACAAGGTGATCCAGAGCGGCAGTTATTATCGATTGACTTCTCCTTGGGAAAACCATGATGTGACTGCGTGGAGCTATGTGGCGGAGGATCAGGATAGAGCCATTCTTGCAGTCGTTTATACGGATCTGCACGGCAACCCCGCGCCGGTGCGCGTCCGCTGGAAAGGGCTGAAACCGGATGCTGTGTATGAGGTGGAAGGCAGCAGTTATACCGGGGCGGCGCTGATGAACGGCGGCTATCTGCTTCCGGTTCCGAAGTGTAATTATGATTCCTGTCTGCTGATCGCGGTGGAGCGGCAGGCGTAAAACAGAAAATTTAAGATCCGTAAAAAATGCCGAAGCGCGGCAGGGTTTTCAGACTCTGCCGCGCTGTTTTTGTGCCTGACAGGAACGATGCCTGCGGCGGCGTCTTGCTTTTGAAGAGAATCCGGGCATTGGAAAAAATTGTATGACATTTCGTGAAAAATCTGGGGAACCTAATTTAAGGAAATAGAGTCAAAAACCCCGCAGCAAGCTACGGGGCATCAAACTTGTAACGCAGCAGAGCTGCGGGGTTTTTGACCCTCGCGGCAGTCGCCAAATGGACATGCAAGCATGTCCGCTT
>OLQE01000321.1_pt1 | contig 41524 bp, 36 predicted proteins | sample 1643161 | NCBI WGS metagenome assembly OLQE01 (sample SAMEA3136650, study PRJEB25190) | human gut metagenome
TGTTCGAAATTTTCAGGGTTGTGTTGTCTATTGTTTAATTATCAATGTTCTGTTTGCTTTGCTCTCTTGCGACAGCTATATTAGCTTATCACATCTTTTTATCTTTGTCAACAACTTTTTTCATCTTTTTTCAAATCTTTTCTTTTGTACTTTCGTAACTTTCTCTGATTCGGTATTTTTCGACGTTTTCCGTTGTTTCTCATCTGTCTGCTCTCTCGAGCGCTCAGTTATCATACCATTCTTCGACACGAATTGTCAATAGTTTTTTTATTTTTTATTTTATTTGTACAATTCATACAATTTCCACCCCTGCTTTCGTCGGTTCTCCGTGATTTTCTATCGAAACCATTGCAAAACCTTTCTCGATAGGCTATTTTTTACTTTTTCGTAAACTTTCCACATTCTCCTCGTTTTTTCTTTTCTTTGAGAACAAAAAACTTTTCACTACAGTGGTATTTGTGGAAATCTTTTTTCAAAACTATGCTATAATATATTATAGAAGTTGACAGGTACGTTTCATGTGTGGCAAGAAATATGCCCTTCTTCAGAGTTATCTTCTCTGAGTAAAAAATGGATTCTGTTCATTCACACAAATCTCGGTACATAAAACAGCCATTTTCCTCTATGATTGTAAGGGGATCAGGATTGTATCTCGGGTTCCTGATCCTCTTCCCACATCTTCTTTTAATTTTTCTGTATATGAAAATACCAACATTAAAAAAGCACAAAGCGCCAAACTATCTATCCGACATCATTTGTCTCGGGCATCATATTATATTTTCCTTGACCAAGAAGAATTTGAATATGATCTGTATATGCTTCAAAAGCAGCTGGAATCGGATAGTTTCGCTCAATCTCTTCCGGATGTACGAACAGCATTTGTTCTGTACATTTTTTCTCCAATTCATCCACTCTTACTTTATATCCAATCATATTCCATTCCACATGACTGAAAATATGTTTTGCCGCCCCCAAAGCTTGAATCCGGATAGGTGCAAGCCCGATTTGTCTGCAAAACGCAAGCGCTTCTTCTTCGCTTAAATGTCCGTCTCTGCCTGGAAGTTCGTACAGACCTGCCAACAGCCCTTTTGCAGGGCGCTTCCGAATTGCAATTTTCTCTCCATCTTGAAAAATGAAAATCGTTCTTTTCTCAATTCTCCTGGCTTTCGCTTTTGTTTTCACCGGAAGTTCCATCACCTTGCCAAGCTTTCTTGCCCTGCACAAATGCTTTACTGGACATTCCTCGCATTTTGCCATGCCATTTGGCACACAGATAAGCGCACCAAGTTCAATCAAGCCCTGATTAAAATCACTTGCCGCCTCTTTCGGAATGACCCCCTCCAACATATACTCTATTTTTGTCTTTGTACTCTGTTTCATAATGTCATCTTCACTTGCCAAAATTCTCGATAACACACGCAATACATTTCCATCCACCGCCGGCTTTGGTATCCCATATGCGAACGATGCGATTGCCCCCGCCGTATAACTTCCGATTCCTGAAAGACTACGGATCTGATCATACTGCCTTGGGAACTCTCCCGAAAATTCATCCATAATCTGTCGTGCGGCCTTCTGCATATTTCTGACCCGATTGTAATATCCTAATCCTTCCCACAGTTTCAGGAGTTTCTCCTCTTCTGCCACAGCAAGTTTTTCCACCGTAGGCAGTTCTTTCATAAATCGTGCATAAAAGGGCCTCACCGCTTCCACTCTCGTCTGCTGAAGCATAATCTCAGACACCCATACCCGATAAGCACTCGGATCTTCTCGCCACGGAAGTGCTCTCTTATGTTTCCGGAACCATTCTACAAGCGGATCCGCAAGCGCCTGAAGTTCTTTCGGCTCCAACAGAACTGGGACTTCCTTTCGGATTTTAATTTCATCTTTCTTTACTTCACAATCATACGCAACAATGTGTACGCCCTGTTCCCGCGCCTTTTGCAGCGCCTCCCCAAACTCTGGGTGTGTCCTTGTATTTGGTGTAAAGTATTTGACATTCTTCATCTGGACCACAAAGAAAATATATGCTTCATATCCATCCCGAACCGCCTTGCACAGTTCTTCCACATGTTTTACTCCACGCTCTGTTGGCGCATCCGGAAATTTTACCACTCCATCTTCCTCGAGTGTCACGCCTTTTACTTCTATAAAAATTTTGCGTTCCCCTTCTTCTGCATATAGGTCAAATCTGGAGTTCCCATATGTCACTTCCTGTCTGAGCATCGTGGGATTCTCGCAAAGATTTCCCGCTTCTACCCACTCTTTTACAGCTTTATTTGGAATCTGCGAATCCATATTGATCAGGCGATTCCCTTTTTTCACACAGATCAGATCCCACTTTGTCTTCCGTTCGGGATTGTCGCTCCTCTGTACATAAACGGTCGCCCCAGGAACAAGCAATTCCGCACACCTTCCTGTATTCTTCACATGCACGATTTCCTTCTTCCCCCGGATCTCAACCTCTGCAATGAAGCGATTCGGACGTTCCAAAAAATATCCCTTCTCTATTCTCTCATATTTCATTTTCTACTCCGCCAGTACACAGGCTTTCGCCCACTCATTCTCCTTAAATCCTGGAATTGCAAAATCTTCCCCTAGAAGAAGCGGTCTCTTCACAAGCATGCCGTCTGTTGCCAAAAGCTGATACTGCTCCTCTTCCGTCATCGTCGGAAGCTTATCTTTCAACTCCAGTTCCCGATATTTCATTCCACTTGTATTAAAAAATCGCTTCAGTGGAAATCCACTCTTTCTGTGCCATTCCCGCAGTTCCTCCTCTGTCGGATTGTTTTCAACAATATGTCTCTCCTCGAATGCAATCCCCTGCTCCTCCAGCCAATTTTTTGCTTTCTTGCAAGTAGAACACTTTGGATACTCTAACAATAAAATACTCATGTATATAACCTCCTGCTTTTAACTTTTTTTGATAAATTCTGTGTGACACTTCGGGCAGGTAATGCAAATCTTTCCTTTTCCTTTCGGCACCCGGATTTTCTGTTTACAAGACGGACACTTGTAAATATGATGTGTCTTCCTCTGCTCGAAGTACTCTTTTTCCCGCTTCAGAAATGTAGCTGCCTTTCCTTTCAGTTCTAAAAATTTTTGATTTTCCTCAGCCCTCTTCTGATAATTTCTGGAAAACATCCGGAAATAACAGAGAAGGACAAGCAGACATGCGAGTGTATTTAAAAAGTTATTTCGAAATCCCATCGCAAAAACCAACAGTACTACTGCGGTTCCAAGCATGAACTTGCTCAACGAATCTACCCCGTAGCGGCCTATCATAAACTTTCTGAACTTCTCTTTCATCTTCCTTCGCCCCTTTGCCTTGTTCTTCCTACATCTTCGCTGAAACATTCAAAAAAGTCAATCCATTTTATTGAATCTTTATAATCTACATACACTTTTAATAGCCGCCTAAAACCTAGAAAATTCTGTCCTGAAATCATCTGCTCTGAGCACAAAAATTTTCTATCATATAATAAAAAACAGGAAAAACTATCTTTTAAGCGTTCTCTACTCTTCTGACAATTTTTCCTGCTTCTCTATTTTCTTCACTTTTCAACTGTTTTATAACACTTTTGATAAAAATTCCTTTAATCTCGGATGCTGTGGATTCTCAAAAAATTCCTGCGGTGTGTTGCTCTCTTTGACTTGTCCTTCATCGATGAACAGAACTCTTGTCGCCACCTCTCTTGCAAATCCCATCTCATGTGTGACAACAACCATTGTCATTCCATCGTCTGCAAGCTCTTTCATCAATCCAAGCACTTCACCTACCATCTCCGGATCCAGCGCCGATGTCGGCTCATCAAATAACATCACATCCGGATTCATTGCCAATGCCCGCGCGATTGCAATACGCTGTTTTTGTCCTCCCGACAGCTGTTTTGGATATGCTGCTGCTTTATCCGGAAGTCCAACACGTTCTAACAGTTCCTCTGCTTTCTTTGATGCCTCCTGCTTTGACAGCACCCCAAGTTTGACCGGGGCAAGCATAATATTTTCCTTGATCGTCAAATGAGGGAATAAATTAAACTGTTGGAATACCATCCCCATTTTCTGTCTTAATTTATTAATGTCACAATTTTTGCTTGTAATATTGTTTCCCTCAAACCACACTTCCCCGCTTGTCGGTACTTCTAAAAGATTCAGGCAGCGGAGGAATGTAGACTTTCCAGAACCGGAAGGTCCCACTACTACTACTTTTTCACCTTTTTCAATATGTTCATCAATTCCTCTGAGCACTTCATGTCCATGAAATGATTTTTTTAAATTCTTAGTTATGATCACCTTGCGCCATTCTCCTTTCAAATAGATTTAAAAGTTTTGTCAATCCTAATACAATGACAAGATAACATACTGCTGCTACATAAAGCGGCGGAAGAATATCGTACGTTGCAGAACCGATATACTGTGCTGCTTTCGTCAGATCTGTCACAGCGATCACACCTGCCACAGATGTCTCTTTGATCAACACGATAAATTCATTTCCAAGCGCCGGAAGAATATTTTTGATCGCCTGTGGAATGATGATTTCCTTCATGGTCTGAAGATAATTCAGTCCAAGAGAACGTCCGGCTTCCATCTGTCCTTTATCGATCGACTCGATTCCCGCACGGATGATCTCTGCTACATAAGCACCGGAATTAATTCCGAAGCAGACCGCTCCAACCAAAAGTGCATTGGTATCCCGAGACGTAAATATAAGATTATAAATGATCAACAGCTGTACCATAACCGGTGTGCCTCGAATGATCGTAATGTAAATGTTACATATCTTATTAAAAATCCAAAGCTCTTTTCTCTGTACAGCACTTACTTTTACTACTGCCACTAAAAGTCCGATCGCAATTCCGATCAGAATCGCAAAGATGGAGATTAATATTGTAATCTTTAATCCATCCAAATATGCCAGATATCTCTGGTCTTTGATTACCGCTTTATAAAAAGCATCCGAGAAATTTTGAAAAAATCCCGTCATCATAATTCCTTTCATTTGTTTTCTCCTTTTCATTGACCCTCAAAGGGGCTGCCGCAAAATCCAGTCTCCCCTTCCTGTCCCTATTCAGCTTGAACACGCTGGGAAATCCGCTTTTTGCAGCAGCCTCTTTTTTAGTTTTCTCTGTCTTACTGTCGTTGCCTTCTGAACTGCTTATTCACTCTGTACGTGATTTGCTGTGAATTCTTCAATTTTTCCTTCTTCCACCAGCTTATCGATCACTTTGTTGATCTCATCTAACAGTTCTTTGTTTCCTTTTTTTACGGCGATTGCATACTTATCTTCAAATAAAGTTCCATCTAATGTTGTCAGTGTATCATTTGCCGCTACCAACTCTTCCGCCGGATATTGATCCATTACGATACAGTCAATCTTGCCATTCTTTAAGTCTTCTGCCGCCTGCGCAAATTTTGTGTAACGCTTCACTTCTTTTGGATTACAGTTATCTTTGTTGGATACCCAGATATCTGCAATATTTCCCTGTTGTACTGCGACAACTTTTCCATCTAAGTCAGAACCTGCCAGTTCTTCTCCTGCCGGAGTCACCGCCGGATTTTCTTTATTTACTACAATGACCTCTGTAGAATTTACATATTCATTAGAGAAATCCATCGCTTCCTCACGTTCCGGACTGATAGATACTCCTGCTGCCACAAAATCTACTTTTCCACTCTGCACCGCTGCAAGTGCTCCGTCAAAATCCATATTCTTAATCTCCAGCTCTTTGCCCATCTCATCGGCGATCGCTTTTGCGATGTCCATATCAATTCCGACTACTTCGTTGCCTTTCATATATTCATATGGTGCAAATCCTGCTTCTGTTCCTACGATCAGTTTCTCTGATTTTGCCCCTTCTTCCTTTCCACCACATGCTGCCATGGAAATCATCATTGTCCCTGCTAATAAAATTCCTGCTACTTTCTTTATCTTCATAACGCTTCCTCCACTTGTTTTTGTATGTTTATTCGTCTATATTGCATATTATACTATGTTTTTTATAAAAATCAAGTGGTTTTTGCAAATTTATGCATATTTTATGCAAATACTGTAAAATACAGTAGAACAAGAGCTCCAAGAATGATCCGATAATAGCCAAATACTTTGAAATCGTTCTTCTTAATATAGCCCATCAAAAACTTAATCGCGATGACAGATACCACAAATGCGACCAGACAGCCAACCAACAGCATCGCCGCTTCCATCGCAGTAAAGGAAAGACCAAATTTTAAAATCTTTACAAAACTTGCCCCGAACATTACCGGGATCGCAAGGAAAAATGTAAATTCTGCTGCTACATATCGAGATGTCCCGAGCAAAAGTGCACCAACGATCGTTGCTCCCGAGCGAGATGTACCCGGAATTAGCGAAAGTACCTGCCATCCACCGATAAGCAATGCTGTCTGATACGATAACTGCGACAGTTTTGTCACCTTCGGTGTCTTTCCTTTGTTCCAGTTTTCTACGACAATGAATAAGATTCCGTACAGAATCAACATCGCAGATATAATTTCAGGTTTATGCAGATGTGCTTCCATCCAGTCATCAAACAGAATTCCTATCACCCCCGCCGGGATACATGCCACAATGACCTTCATCCAAAGCTGAATCGTCCACGCTTTCTGTTTCTGTGTTTTCTTCGGCGAAAATGGATTGAGCTTATGGAAATACAGTACAACAACTGCCATAATCGCACCAAGCTGGATCACGACATTAAACATCTCTTTGAATGCCGCACTCGCCTGAAGTTTAATGAATTCGTCTACGAGAATCAAATGCCCGGTACTACTGATCGGGAGCCACTCTGTGATTCCCTCCACAATACCAAGCAGGATTACTTTTAACATTTCTAACATTCTTTCTCCTCCTAATCTTTCTGAAGAATCTTCTCAATTATTTTTGCCACACCATCTTCCTCATTGGAATCTGTGACAAGATCTGCTGCTTCCTTGACCGCTTCCTGTGCATTTCCCATGGCCACTCCGCATCCCGCCTCCTGGATCATCGAAATATCATTCCAACCATCACCAAATACTATCATTTCTTCGCGGCGGATTCCGAGCAGCTCTGCCAGCTTTAACATCCCCTTTCCTTTGTCTACTCCCTCTGCATTTACTTCTATATTATTAGATAATGCTCTTGTAACTGTAACCTGTCCCATCTGTTCCAGTTCCCGGAGCGCACACATCTTCTCGTTTTGGTCTGCGAAAATTGCATGCACCTTATCTACTCCTCCCGGCAATTGTCGTGCTGTCTCTCTGATATTCTTAACCACTTTCCTGGTCGAACGAACATATTCTGCCATCGCAGGTGATTCCATCATCTGATCTACTCTTTTCAGATCATGCTCACTGATATAACCGACACCTTGGAAGTAAATCTCTTGTAATGTATCATATTTATCATAGATATCCAATATCTTTTCTGTAATTTCTTTTGGGACCGGTTTCTCGTACACTATAGTCCCATCCTTTGCATCTACGATCCTTGCTCCATTTGAAGTCAGTGCATACCGTATTCCTTTCACTTCCATAATTTCCTTTGGAATTCCCGAAAACGGTCTGCCGGTCGCAGGAAGTACGATCATCCCTTGTGCAATCGCCTCCTCCAACGCCCTCTTGGTACGTGCTGTCAGTTTCTTTTCTCCCGTCAGGATTGTTCCATCCAGATCAAACCCTAATAATTTATATTCCATTTTCATGATGTCTATCCCTTCCTTTTCTCGCTCTATTTCTTTGCTCCTTTTCTCACCATTCAAGTTTTGTCTATTTTATCAAACATTGAAAAAGAAATCAATTTATACTATAATGTAGGGCATTAAGCATACCGAATGCAACTTTTAAGAAAGGACTCCGAAACACATGTATGGTTATCACAAAAAACGATATCACCGCCTTTGTATCTGCCTTCTGTCTGTGATATTTTCTATTTCCTGCCCTGTCTATGCAGCGGACACTCCTCCTTCCTCAGACACACTGTCAGCACACAATACATTGCTGCTTGATACTGCACAATCACTAAGCACAATGACTGACCGCACAGAAGAAATGAAAAATTTGCTTATAGATGCACAAATCCAAGAAGCCAGACAATATCAAATGATGCGGCTGCGAATTCAGTGGCTCTATGAAACAGGCTATTCTTCCTTCTTGGAGCAGCTACTTGGCGCCTCTGATTTTCCAGATTTTCTAAATCGCTCTGAACAGATCCGCTCGCTCATCACCTATGACAGGAATCAGCTCACAGAGCTTTCTAACCTTCGCAGTTCTATCGAGGCAGATGCCGCGCTCCTCACAAAACAGTGTGACTTACTGCGCGCTTCCAGAGATGCACTGTCCATGGAATACGAAAAGCTTCTTATTCTTTTGAATCAGCAAAATACTGCTTCCGGTGTATCCGTTTTCCCTGAAGTATTCAGCCGAATTCCCGAACTGATTGCCCGTGCTGATGAACAAATCGAAGAAGGACAACTTGCCGCCGATCAGGGAATCCATGCTCCTTCTTCGGAAATCCGCGACCCAGATCCATCTCTGAACGATGATATTTCCGATAACACTTCTAACGTGGCAGACAGTGAAAGTACCGTGGATGAGAATGAGGAAGATGACGAAATCGCCCCTCCACCTTTTGCTCCTCCCCCGTCTTTCTCGGTATCTGCCTCTGAAAGTCTGCTTCTCTCTGCGTTAATACAGTGTGAAGCAGGTACGGAAGACTATACTGCCATGACTGCACTTGCATCCTGCATTCTCAACCGGGTAAGCAGTCCACTATTTCCGAATTCAATTTCAGGTGTCATCGAATCAGAACCACTGTTTTCCTCTGTATCTGACGGAAGAATCGAGGCACTCCTCTACGGGGATATTGACTCTGTATGCCAAAATGCAGTTTTTGATGCGATATCCGGTACGAACCCAATTGGCAGCTGTCTGTACTTTTCACCTGCTTCCTCCTCTGCTTCCGGAGCGACGTTTGGAAGCTTTACATTTTATTAATTTGCATATTTTATGATTTTATTGTATAATAGACAAACAGGTTATGTACTAATGTGAAAGGAAAATATGGCATGAATACAAAAGTAAAGCGCATGATGCGTACATTGCTCAGCTGCACACTTGCAGTTTCAATGTATCTTCCATGCACCAATGTGTATGCTACTGACACGGTCGACAACCTCGAGAAGAAGACAAATGAGCTCTCCAGTGAGCTCTCTAAAGTAAATGAAGAATTGTCTACTCTCAGCAGTGAACTAGATTCTACCATTTCTAAAGTAGAGTCTACCACTAACGCAATCGAACTTACCAAAGTCAGTCTCGCAGATGCACAGGCAAAAGAAGTTCAGCAGTACAGCGATATGAAGCTTCGTATCAAATATATTTACGAAGCCGGAGATCTTTCTTTTTTAGAATTGCTCTTTTCTGCTGAAGATATGACCGATTTGTTGAACAAAGCCGATTTCATTCAAAACATCAGTTCTTATGATCGCAAGATGTTGGACGAACTGCATAACACCAAAGTAGAAATCCAAAAGCAACAGACACTCCTGGAAGATGAGAAAGAAGCACTGGTCACTCTCCAGACACAGATGGACCAGAAGTGCAACGATCTCCAGGCAAAAGCAGCTTCAACAAGCACTGAGCTTAATAATTATTCTGATCAGTTGGCACGTGCAAAAGCCGCTGCCGAAGCAGCCGCAAGAGCAGCCGAAGAACAGCAACGTCTCGAGCAAGAACTTGCACAGCAGCAGCAACAGCAGCCTGCTCCTAGCCCAAGTGTTCCTGATCAGCCAGTGACTCCTCCTGTGAGTCCAGAACCAAGTCCGCAACTGCCGGATTCCGGAAATACTACTCCGCCATCAGGTACAAGCCTCGGAGTATTTAAAATTACACACTATTGTGCCTGCTCCATCTGCTGTGGAGAATACAGCAATGGAATTACTGCCAGCGGTACCACTGCACAGGCAGGAAGAACTATCGCGGTTGACCCTTCTTTGATTCCACTTGGAAGTTCCGTAGTGATCAACGGACATACCTATGTCGCAGAAGATACGGGGGGCGCTATCAAAGGAAACCGCATTGATGTTTTTGTCAGCAGTCACAGCGAAGCTCTCGCAAATGGTGTTTATTACGCAGAGGTCATTTTACAATAACAACTATTGAAAACTGAATATCGAAAAACTGAATATTGCGAAACTTAATAATAAATAGCACGAAAAAGTACATAAAGTGGGAGAACTGTCATCTTTCAGTTCTCAAAAAAGGATTCCGGATCGGGGCTTACCGCCTCTTTCCGGAATCCTTTTTCTATGCATATTATTGATAATCGAATACATCGATCCATTTCATCAGGAACTCTTTCTCCATCTCATTTTCCTTAGAAAGTTGTGCCGCTGCTACAATCGGAAGCCACTGTTGCACATACTGCTTTGCAGTATCACTCTTCTTGCAGAATAACTTCAAATAGAGGTCTGCCTTTTTCTGGTCTTTCAGCGCAAATAGGAGATAAGTCATCGCTGCGTCTGCACTTGCATTTCCCTGCGTAGCATGCGCCCAGTCAATCACTGTCATCTTTCCAGTTTTACCGACGATCACATTACTTGGATTGAAGTCTCCATGGCATACTTTGTCATGCTTTGGCATACTCTCAAGTCTTGTAAGCAATTCATATCTTGCTGTCGCATCCAGATCCTTCAGTTCGTTGATCTGCCGTGCAAGCTTATCTTTCAACTTATTCAAAAGAGGATTTCTCTTGCTCTGTACCTGGAGCTGGAGATCTACAAAGTCTTCCATATACTTCTCAAGATTTGCCGGATCGACATTCATCATCTCTTCCAATGTCTTTCCCTCTTTGCATTCGATCACAAGTGCCCATCTTCCGTCAATCTGTGTCACCTGTTTTACCTTTGGAATATCAAGACCAGTCGCCTCTACCCTTGCGGTATTCAACGCTTCATTAAATACATCTGCCTTTGGATGTTCTTTCCCAAAAATCTTTACAATTCCCTCTTCTGTTTTATACACTTCTTTGTGTGCACGTTTTACGATTAAGTTGCTCTGCTCTAACTTCATGTGGGTTCCCTCCTAATAATACAATTCTACTGTCATTGTTCGCAGACTGTATCCGAACTGCAACAAAATAATCTGTAAACAACTTCAATATTTTTTATTGTTCTGATTTGATATTGCTATTATATACCTTTTCAAACGATTTGAAAAGAGTTTTTGTATAATTTTTAACATTTTTTTATGTACTATTTTTATTGTTATTTTATTATCAATCTAGATTTATGCACTTATCTATTTATTACTAGAAGTTTCTCCTACTCTCCCCTTTGGCAAAAGCTCCAAAATCCTCTCTGCAACTTCATCCGGGGTTGCATTTTCCTGCGGTGATGTACAGATATACTTCGGATAACTACTGTCTTTTAACCCTTCGATCAAGATGATATCGGCCTCCGGGAAAAAAGAAAGCAGCATTTCTGCAGTAATTTCCGGAGCCCGTTTTGTGACAAGAAACTGACTTTTGGAAAACACCGCTGTTCCGTAGGCACCAGCTTTCTGATGCTGATAGCTATCGGTTCCCGGCACATCACTCTCAAATTCATGCCCGTCATGCTTGATGACTGCCACCTGATATCCCTTTTCAGTTAGAATCGGAATTATTCCTGTAATCAGTGTTGTCTTTCCTGTATTTTTATAGCCACTCACGGCAAAAATTACCGGCTGGATAACATTCTTACCCATACTTTCTCCCCTTTCTTTCGTCCCTCTCCAATCCCAGGCGGAATTTCCAACAGACAATTGCAGCCATTGAGTGAACTTAAGATTCCTGAGGCATTTTGCCTTTTCCACACTACCGTTCCATTCTCCCATCTCGCCCGTACAAACCGCGGCACTTTCCCGGTCTTTTCAAAGGTTTCTGCCAAGGTTCCTTCCCTGTACTCTACCCGGTATCTCTGGCTTCCCGTCATCTTTTCTAACACCGGAAGCACAAATAATTCCATATTAACAAAAGTACCATATGGATTTCCCGAAAAACTAAGCATCGGGATTTTCTGATAGCTTCCGCCCATCATCGGGGATCCTGGCTTCATCCTCACTCCGTGGAAACAGATCTCTGCACCAAGAAGTCCATATGTTTCCTCCACAATATCCTTCTGCCCAACCGATACACCGCCAATTGTCAGAATCAAGTCTGCATCCATCCTACATGCCTTCTCTATGGAATCTTTAAGACATCGGGCATCATCTTGCACGGTATCCATCCACACTATTGATACTCCAAGCTCTGTAAGCCTGCTACACACAAGATACAGATTCGCATTATAAATTTTGCCGAACGACAATTCGCTTCCCGGCTCTGTCAGCTCACTCCCGGTTGCTATCACCGCCGCACGCACATTGCGCACCACTTTTGCATGAGAATACCCCATCGAGGCAAGTAGTCCACACTCTGCGGCCCCTACGGTTTCCCCACGCGTTAACAAACAGGTGCCCGCCGAATAATCTTCCCCCGCATAACAATAATTTTCATAGGCATGCTGTTCTTGAAAAACAGAGATCGTGTCCCCCACTCTCTCCACATCCTCCTGACGAATCACAGTGTCTGTCCCCTGTGGAATCGGCGCACCTGTCATCAGGCGTACCGCCTCTTTTTCTCCTACTTTCTTCCCCGAAGCTTCCCCTGCATAAATCGTATCGATCACATGCAGAGAGACTCCGTGTGTATCATCCGCTCCGATGCTGTCCTGACTTCGGATTGCATAACCGTCCAGAGGGGATCTCGGAAATGGAGGCTGGGCATGTCTGCTATATACATCTTCCCATAGCGTGCGCCCGGAAAGTTCCAAAAGTGGAAGTTCCTCCCACGCATCCAGCGGGCGTACTTCCTCCAAAATTTTTTCTACAGCCTCTTTCAGAGAAATCCTCACCAGCTCTTTTCTTTCTATTTTACTTAAATATGCCCGATACTCTTCTTCTGTATTGATATTGCCACCCCCATCTCTTTCGTCTTCCAACCAGACAATCTTCTCCTCTATCTCGTTCAAAAGATTTTGCAGTTTATAATCTTTTCGTTCCAGCTGCCGTCGGATCCATGGAAGCATCTCCTTCGTATAGATGCCTGGAAATGGACATCTCTTCCCATCTCTTATAAGAAAAATCGGCTTTCTCTCACGAACCCATTCGCCTCTCATAGTATCTACTAATTCCTGATCCACTTCCGGCATATCGCATGGTACAAAAAGAACTGCCTGCTCCTCACTGGCCGTAAGAACACTGTAAATCCCACCAAGAGGTCCTTTTTCTTTTTCCAAATCTTCCACAAGCGGAAATCCCTCAAAGCCACACTCTCCAACATCTGCTTGTGTTTGTTCGTATTTCTTCCGGTCTTCCACAGAAATATAAATGGCAGAACATCCACTTAATTTTGCAGCAATCTTCTTCCAAAATACGGTTTCTTCCACCGGCAAAAATGCTTTTTTTCTGCCATTCATACGGCTGTTTTTTCCACCTGCCAAGATACATGCTGCGATATCAGCCTTCCTATCTCTGTCTTTTCCCTTATCCATCGACCTTCTCCCATGTGATCGCACCCGGATAACAGGTTCGGACACATGCAGGTTCTCGTCCCTCTTTGATCCGTTCCACACAGCCGTCACATTTTTCCATCTTTCCTGCTTCATTAAAGTGGATCACCTGAAGCGGACAGACTGCCTCACAACTTCTGCAGCCATTGCAAAGGTCCTGATCTACGAGAATAAAACCTGTCGTTTTTTCCCGGTAAATTGCGTGTTGCGGGCAGACATGCTCACATTTTCCACAGTGAATGCACCCTGGACACACTGTTTTTTCAAATGTCCCTGATAAATCTGTCACCTTCTGAAATGCCCGGAAACTCGGCACAATTTCCCCTACAGAGTGATGTGCATCCAGACAGGCTATATGGCATGCATAGCAGCCGATACATTTTTCTTTATCAAATTTCAGTCGATATGGCATCTTCCTCTTCCTTTCTTCTTACATTACAAAAATAACTCTTATATCCCGGAAATCCGGAAATCGGATCGAGATAGGTAAGCGGAATCAGCTCATTCGCTTCTCCCTTCTTGTTTCCATGGTAAATATGTACCATCCCCGGCAGATTGTTTCTGACGGCTGCCGCAATTCCTTCCATGCTTCCTCCTGGCGAAGTCACTATTACTCGGTCGCCTTCCTGAATCTGAAGTGATTCCATATCGGATGGATGCATTTCCACCAAAGTCGCCGGTTCCAACGCCGCAAGCCATGGAAGACGGTTCACACGTGCATGAAAATACTGAGGTTTTCTGGAACCTGTATTCAGGATCCACGGATAAACTGTTCTGTCCACCTCACTTACTTCTCTGAAATCCCGGTAAACCGGAAGACCGTCATACCCATAAGCATCCTTATATTTTTCTAACACTGTAGAGACAAATTCTGCTTTCCCTGTCGGTGTAGCAAATCCCTCTCTCTCATAACTTTTCTCTGTCCCGAATACCAAATGTTTTGCCTGTACTCCTCCTTGATGTCCGCGCAATTCCTCCACAGAAAGTCCGGTCGGTTTGAGAATATAATTCATATATTCCTCATAGGTTCCAGAAAGCACCGGTTCAGAAAGTCCCATTCTGCGTGCCAATTCTTGAATGATCTCAATGTCATTTTTTACCTCCCCGCACGGACAGACTGCCGCTTCTGAAAGACCGACCATACCTCCTCGCATTGTCCTTATTTCTTCCCGTTCAAAAAAGGTTGCCGCAGGCAGAACAATATCTGCCATATCGCTAGAGTCAGAAAGAAACAGATCTACATTGACATAAAACTCTAATTTTTTCAGTGCCTCCTGAAGATACGACGGCTTCGGCCACATTCTGTGGTTCATTCCAAATGCCACAAGTGCTTTCAGCGGATACGGTTCTTCTTTCAAAATATATTCTGCCAATCTTGTGCACTGCGCCTCCTCACACGGAAGCGCAAACCATGCCGGAAAGTCTTTCTGACCAATTGCTTCCTCGCCATCGTATCTCTTCACTTTCCCAAATTCATTGACCGGAGCAGACACCGGTGGCCTTGCCAGATGTCCGCCTTTTCTGTCGTAATTTCCACTAAGTCCTACAAGTGTATGAACTGCCCGATAATTCTGTACTCCATTAATATGATGTACGACCGTCGCCGCGGAGAACATGATTCCCGCCGGACCATTTGTCGCATACAGCCTTGCAGCCTCCAAAATTTTCTCTGCCGGAACTCCAGTGATCTTCTCTGTATACTCCGGAGTAAACTGCTTTACATATGCCCGGTATTCTTCAAACCCGTGAACATATTTTTCCACAAACTCATGGTCATACAGATCCTCTTCTATCATCACCTGTGCCATTCCAAGCGCAAGCGCTCCGTCTGTTCCCGGAAGCAGGCGTAAATGGATATCTGCCTCTCTTGCCGTGACCGTGTTTCTTGGATCTACCACAATAATCTTAACCCCTCGTGCCTTCATTCCCCGATAGCTTTTGCTCATCGGTGTATTAGAGTGATATAAGTTGGAGGCCCACAGCATAACTGTATTGGCATTTGCCAGATCCGGAAAGCAAATATCATTTCCATAGATGGACTTCCACGCCATATTAGATGCCTGAAAGCAAGTGCTTGACTCGGTACAATAATTCGGTGATCCATACGCATTTGCAAGACGGAGCAATGCTGGACGATACCATTTCGGATATCCTGCATAAAAAATCGTTGACCGTGCACCGTACTGTTCCCGGACTGACAGTAATTTCTCTGCGATTGTCTGATATGCTTCTTCCCAGCTGATCCTAACAAACTTTCCCTGTCCTTTTTCCCCAACTTGTTTCATCGGATAAAGCAATCTTTCCTGATTATATATGTACTGTCTTGCAGCTGCCCCCTTCGCACAAAGTCCTCCGCTCTGCCCAGGCAGATCTTTGCTTCCTTCTACCGAAATAATCTTTCCATCTTCTACATAGACATCCATTGGGCAGCCGGACGCACAGATACCACATACTACTTTTTTTACCTGTTTCTTTCCATGTTCTTTCTGACTCAATATCGTTCCTCCCTCTTTCGTTCATTCTCTACTTATCTCAATCTCTCGAAAAAAGCTACTGTTTTATTTATAGAAATAACCGAGAATCCACGAACTGTGAACTCCCGGTATTCTGATTTCCTATTTTGTTTCTTCCGCTGCCTTCACTGCAAAAGATTCATCAATCAAATCTCCTTTATCCACTGGTTCTTTGATTAACCCTGAATCCATCGCCATCCGGTTGATTGCCTGTACACCACTGTCAGAGAAATTTCCATCTGTAGACCAGATACTATTTTCTTTACACTCTTTTACTGCATTTTCCAACATGTCATTTTCTGCAAACAACTCTTTTAATGTTTTTACAATCTCTTCTGTACTGCTGTTTTCAAGATACTGTGCCCCCTTATAACATGCATTTACAAATGCCTGTGTAATCTCAGGATTCTGCTCAATGTAACTCTTCTTTCCAAATACAATATACATCTCATAGCTTTCCGAATCAAGCAGTTCTTTGTGCACTTCTTTGTCATAAATATCAACAGAAACTTCATATCCTGCTTCAATCAGCTGCGCTCTTAATTCTGGTGATGCATAGGTTGCAGAAATCTCTCCACTTTCTAACGCCGCAATCACAGCACTATTTTTCATATTTACATAATTCACATCATTATCTGGATCCATTCCTTCATTGCTGATAATACTTCTGACAAAAGCTCTCGGAGAAGAACCACTATCTGCTCCATTTACATTTTTCCCTTTCAAATCTTTTACAGATGTTACATCTTTTCCAAGGAAAAATGAATATGGATAGGTATCGGTGCATGTATAAATTAATTCTGTATCCTGTCCTTCCTCCACGAATTTACAAATCATTTCTGGACCATACAGACCAAATTGTGCTTCATTCGCAAGCACTGGTGCTGTAGGCATATCACTTTGCACAGTCGTAATTTCTACATCAAGACCTTCCTCTTCAAAATAACCAAGTGCCTCAGCAGCATATACCGGTGCCCACAAAATTCCTCTTGTAGGTTCGCAGACAGAAATTTTTGTTAATTCTGTCTCTTTCTTTTCTTCTTTTTGTGTGGAACTACTTTTTGCTGTCTCTGCCTTTTCTTCTGTCTTTTTCGTGCCACATCCTACTGCTCCTGCTGCTACCATACATACAGCAAGTCCCAGCGCAACTAACCTCTTTTTCATTGTTGTTTCTCCTCTTTCTTATGATTTATCGACAGACGGTCTCCATTTTAAAACCGACTTATCAATCTTTTTTACGATTGCATCTAAAATAAACATAATTACCATTAAAACAAGCACACATGCAATCACCCTTGTAATATTATAATATCCTCCTGCTGTTTGAATGATCCAGCCAAGCCCTGCCGATGCTCCTAGATATTCTCCAACAATCGCTCCCAAAACTGCTGCTCCCACTCCTGCTTTTAAACTGGCTATCAACCATGGAATACAAGAAGGCATAATCACTTTCAACATAATCTGAAGCTTAGATGCTCTCATAAGTTTCAGTGTATTGATTAATTGTACATCAACATCTTTCACTCCCGCATACACATTAAAAAATACAAGGAAAAAGACATTGATTGTCGCCATAAAAATCTTGGATTTCATCCCGATTCCAAACCATACAACAAACAATGGTCCTAATGCCAGAAGCGGCAGTCCGTGGATTCCCACAAATACAGGTTCCAAAATATTTATGAGCACCTTATTGTTTCCCACTAAAAATGCCGTAAGTGTACCAAACACAATTCCATAAAACAAGCCAAGAAAAGCCGCACATAATGTCACTTTCAAATGCGGAAAAATGTATCCGCTTCCAAACATTTCCTTTAAATCTTCCCATACTGCTTTTGGAGAACTAAAGAACATCTGATTAATCATTCCTTTCTCCGAAAGGAACTGCCAAATAACGACAAGGATCACAAGGAGCGAACATAAGATTACCCTTGATTTTAGCTTCGTTTTATCCACGCCTTTTCCTCCTCTTCTTCGGTATCATCAAACCGTAATTCATCTTTAATATCGCTCCAAATCTGTTTCTCCAGTTTCAAAAACTCTGGATCATACTTACATTCTTCAATATTTCTCGGCCTCGGAATGTCCACAATATACTCTGCCTTAATTCGTGACGGACGATAACTCAATAATACGATTCGATCTGCAAGTGTGATCGCTTCTGAAATATCATGCGTAATATAGATAATTGTATTTTTTCGTTCCATCCACATCTTCAAAATCTCACCTTGAAGCTTCTCTCGCGTAAATACATCAAGCGGACCAAATGGTTCATCCATATAAATAATATCCGGATTTTGTGCCAGAGCTCGAATGATCACTGCACGTTTTCTCATCCCACCAGATAATTCAAATGGATATTTCTTCTCAAATCCTTCCAATCCACTTGTCTTCATCAATTCTCTCGCTCTTTTGATCCGTTCTTCTTTTTTAATTCCTTCGATTTCAAGTCCAAGTGCAACATTGGACTCTATTGTTCTCCACGGAAGAAGTGTATCTGTCTGAGAAATATATCCAATCTTATGATCAGATTTTTCAATGGACTCACCATCAATCAATACCTCCCCTTTTGTTGGTGCGAACATTCCACACATAATGTTGAGTAATGTACTTTTCCCACATCCACTTGCCCCGACAATCGCTAAAAATTCTCCCTCTTTTACATCAATACTGATATCCTCAATCGCCTTTGTTTCTTCCCCCGCTGCTGAATAATATGTGTGTTGAATTCCTTTCAACGACATCTTTATTTTTTCAGTATGTTTCACTCTGGTTCCTTCCTGCATCTTAACACCTATCTCCAAGTATTCTTTCTGCTTCTCTCGCTGCTCTTATCATTGCCCGCATATTTTCCGGCGGAGTATTCCCCGGGAGGCCACAGTCTGCACTCAGGATAAATCCGCCTCCCTCTGCTGCCGTCAGACACTGTTGCAAACTTTCCTGATATACTTCTTCCGCAGATTTCATCAGCATTGTAAACGCAGCAGGTACTTGCCCCATCAACGCAATTTTCTTTCCATACTCCTTTTTTAATGTTTCTAAATCCGCTTCAGACACATGCAAAGCATCCGCTCCTTCTTTGCTTGCAACATCAAATCTGTCATTCCAATTGCCACAAGTATGTAAAATAATCTTCGCTCCCGTTTTTCTGATTTTTTCGATAAATTGTTTATTATAAGGAAGACATAACTCTACATAATGCTTTTTAGACATACAAGTACCACCAAGTGTCGGCATCGGAAGCCATACAATATCACATCCTGCTTCTACCAACCTTGCTACACTCTGTGCAATTGGTTCCATTAAAATTTCTGTCACTTCACGGACAAACTTTTTATTTTTTATCAAAGATACATAAAAATTGGCCCCATCCATCATTGCTGCTGCCGACATCGATGGGTTGTCTGCGATCGCCATCACCGGACAATCTGGATCCATCTGTTTCAAGAATCGAACTTTCTCCATCATGATACGCAAAGATTCGCATTCATCAATGTTGTATGCATGAAGTTTCTCAATATCCTTCTCTTTTAACACAGTCCGTTCTCCATTGACAGAAACTTTCCCGCTTTTATCTATCAGACCCTTTCCCATCTCTTCTACAACACCTTGAAAGCACCCCACCGCATTGGCATCATACCCAAACTTCTTCCTAACTTCCACATTTGCAAGAGCAAATACTTCTGGATTCTGTGCATACTCTTTTGGCGAATAGCTACATTGATTTGCAACAAAAGCAGAAGCAGTCGGAATCACTGGAATATATCCTGTCTTTTCCAATTGCAATGTTTTTTTTACTTTTTCAGTAATTGTCAATTCTCTCATACCTCTTCTCCTTATTTCCCCTCACAGTATTGTTTTGCAGCTTTTACTGTGTCCATCGCACTTACGCAAAACATATCTGCACCTATTTTCTCACGAAACTCCTCTGTAATGACTGCCCCTCCGATCATCACTTTCACTTTATCCCGAAGGCCTTCTTTTTTCAGCAGTTCAATCGTATCTCCCATTGCTCCCATCGTTGAAGTCAGCAGTGCAGACATTGCAACAATATCCGTGTCATGTTCTTTGACATGACGTACAAATTGTTCCGGTGCTACATCATGTCCTAAATCCGTAACTCCAAATCCAGATGCCTCCAAAAGCGATGCCACAATATTTTTCCCAATATCATGCGTATCCCCTTCCACCGTTCCAATTACTACGTTTCCATATCTTCTTGTCTGACTTTTAGAAATATATGGCAGTAACATATCCATTCCCTGATTCATAATTTCCAGTCCATAGAGAAGTTCCGGAATAAAATATTCCCCCTCCTGATATAACTCCCCGACATTCTCGATTCCCGGGATCAAAGCCCGATTTACAATTTCAATCGGCTCTTCTCCTACCTCAAGTAATTTTTCAATATACCCTAGCATCCCCTCTTCTTCTAGATCAGAGATGCACTCCTTAATTTTTTCTATGTAATCCATTCCACATTCCCTCTCTGTCCTTTTATATAATACAATGCTCTATATAAGATAATATATTTCTTTAATTTTCCAGTCAAATCAATATTTTTTATATACTTATTCGCTTCATCTATCTGTTTTAGGTATTGACAAAGCAAACTAAATTAATTAAAATAGCAACATGAACGCTGTTCATTTTGAAAATGAGGCTTCATCAGTCAGATTGAAAACACTATTATTCACAAAAACATTAGGAGGTTATTTTATGCAGGCAATAGTTGAAACAGTATTTGACGCATGTTATCTTATAGGGGTCGTTACATTGGGAATTCTTATGATTGCTAAAAGTCATGGGAATAAGCAGTACCGCCTCTTTGGAATTATGGCAGTTGTATTAGGATTCGGAGATGCATTTCACCTGGTTCCGAGAGCAGTTGCATTATGTACAACAGGATTAGACAATTTCACAGTTGCATTGGGAACAGGTAAATTTATTACATCTATCACAATGACCGTATTTTATATCATTCTATATTATATTTGGCGAATCAGATACCATGTAAAAGGGAAAAATATCTATACTATATTCGTATATGGTATGGCAATAGCTAGAATTGTCCTGTGTCTGTTTCCACAGAATGCCTGGACAAGTTCAGCCTCTCCATTATCGTGGGGAATTTATAGAAATATTCCTTTCACAATTATGGGGCTTATTATTATTTATCTGTTTTATAAAAGTTCTAGAGAGCAAAACGATAAATTATTCAAAAATATGTGGCTGACAATCGTCATTAGCTTTGGGTTTTATTTGCCTGTTGTATTATTTGCCGATCTTATTCCTATCATCGGAATGTTAATGATTCCAAAAACATTGGCATATGTTTGGACTGTTTGGATTGGATATCACGCCATGAAAGCTGAACAGGAATAATCACAAAAAAGACAGAAGACACTGACTTTCGTCAGTCCTCCTGTCTTTTTCTAATGCCCTTTTCAGCCTTACGTCTTCTTTTTCTCTAACCAGGTAGCTACACTATCTTTCCTGAAATTAGTTTCCGTAGTAAACTCTTAAGTACATTTCTTTAATTTCTTTCATCAGTGGATATCTTGGGTTTGCACCTGTACACTGATCATCAAATGCCTGTTCTACCATTTCATCTAATGTATCCAGGAAGTATTTTTCATCTACTCCGTATTCTTTGATCGTCTTTTTGATTCCAACTGCTGCTTTTAATTCATCGATCTTCTCAAGGAATTTTTCAAATGTTTCTTTGTCGTCTTTTCCTACAACGCCAACGAATCTAGCGCATTCTGCATATCTTTCTAATGCGTGTGGATACTGATACTGAGAGAATGTTCCCATCTTTGTAGGCACATCTGTTGCATTGAATTTCATTACTTCGTTGATCAGTAACGCATTTGCAACACCATGTGGTAAGTGGTGGAATGCTCCTAATTTGTGTGCCATTGAGTGACATACTCCTAAGAATGCATTCGCGAATGCCATACCTGCCATGCAGGAAGCATCTGCCATTTTCTCTCTTGCGATCGGATCGTTTGCTCCGTTTTCGTAAGCAGATGGTAAATATTTGAAGATATTTTTCATTGCTTTTAATGCAAGACCATCTGTATAGTCTGTTGCCATGATAGATGCATATGCCTCTAATGCATGTGTAAGTGCATCAATACCGGAAGCACTTGTCAGTCCTTTTGGCTGGCTCATCATATTATCAGCATCGATGATCGCCATCTTCGGTAATAATTCGTAGTCTGCTAATGGATATTTTACTCCAGTCTTTTCATCTGTGATAACTGCAAATGGTGTCACCTCAGAACCTGTTCCTGAAGATGTCGGGATTGCAACGAAGTAAGCCTTCTCTCCCATTTTCGGGAATGTATATACTCTCTTACGGATATCCATGAAACGCATTGCCATATCAAGGAAGTCTGCTTCTGGATGTTCGTACATTACCCACATAATCTTTCCGGCATCCATTGCGGATCCACCACCAAGAGCGATGATCACATCTGGCTGGAATGCTGTCATTGCTGCTGCACCTGCTTTTGCACATTCCAGTGTCGGGTCTGGAGCTACTTCATAGAAGCATGTGTGCTGGATTCCCATTTCATCTAATTTTTCTTCGATACCTTTTACATATCCATTGTGGTATAAGAAGCTGTCTGTTACGATGAATGCTTTCTTTTTGCCCATCACTGTTCCCAGTTCATCAAGCGCAACCGGCATACATCCTTTTTTGAAATAAACTTTTTCAGGAACTCTGAACCAAAGCATGTTTTCTCTCCTCTCGGCAACTGTCTTCACGTTGATCAAATGTTTTACTCCTACGTTCTCAGATACAGAGTTTCCTCCCCAAGAACCACATCCCAATGTAAGAGACGGAGCTAATTTGAAGTTGTAAAGATCACCGATTCCACCTTGAGAAGAAGGTGTGTTGACAAGGATACGGCATGTCTTCATAGCTGCTGCATGTTTTGCAAGCTTCTCTGTCTCTGCAGGGTGTACATAAATGGAAGCTGTATGTCCATATCCACCGTCAGCTACTAACTGCTCTGCCTTTGCGATCGCTTCGTCAAATGTCTTTGCTTTGTACATTGCAAGTACCGGAGATAATTTCTCGTGTGCAAATTCTTCTGAGATATCTACAGATTCTACTTCACCGATCAGAATCTTTGTATCTTCCGGAACATCCACTCCTGCCAATGCTGCGATTGTGTGAGCAGACTGTCCTACGATTTTTGCATTTAATGCACCGTTGATGATGATTGTCTTACGAACTTTTTCAATCTCATCTTTTTTGAGGAAGTAGCATCCTCTGTATGCAAATTCTTCTTTCACTTCTTTATATACTTTTTCCAGAACTGTCACAGACTGCTCTGAAGCACAGATCATACCATTATCAAATGTCTTTGAATGAATGATAGAGTTTACTGCAAGCTTCACATCTGCTGTGTCATCGATGATAACCGGTGTGTTACCAGCTCCAACTCCGAGTGCCGGCTTTCCTGAAGAGTAAGCTGCTTTTACCATTCCAGGACCACCTGTTGCAAGGATGATGTCTGCATTTTTCATAACTTCATTTGTAAGCTCCAGTGATGGTACATCGATCCATCCGATGATTCCTTCCGGTGCTCCTGCCTTTACAGCTGCATCTAAAACTACTTTTGCCGCTGCGATCGTAGCTGCTTTTGCACGTGGATGTGGGCTGATGATGATTGCATTTCTTGTCTTTAAGGAAATCAATGTCTTAAAGATTGCTGTAGATGTCGGGTTTGTTGTCGGAATAACCGCTGCAACAAGACCGATCGGCTCTGCGATCTTCTTGATTCCGAATGCTTTATCTTCCTCGATCACACCACATGTTTTTGTATCTTTATATGCATTGTAAATATATTCTGCTGCATAGTGATTTTTAATTACTTTATCTTCAACGATTCCCATTCCAGTTTCTTCTACTGCCATTTTTGCTAACGGGATACGCATTTTATTTGCTGCCAAAGCTGCTTCAAAAAAGATTTTATCTACCTGCTCTTGTGTAAATGTAGCAAATTCTCTCTGTGCTTCACGCATTGCTTCCATTTTTGCTGTAAGAGCTTCTACACTGTCAATAATTGCTGGTACTACTTCTTTTTTCTTTGCCATACCAATTTTTCCTCCTGTAAATGAGTTAAGTAAATTCTTTTCTACATCCCATAGTATATTTTCTCGTTAAAAAAATGTCAATAGAAAAATTGATATTTTTTTAACTATCATTGTTTTTCTTATATTTTGACGAAAATGATTGTTTTCTCTATCTTTTTCTTGTGCATTTCACACGCAAAAAGCAAATTGGTTTTCACAAGTGTCTTTTTATTGTTAAAAATAATTCGAACTCTTCCACTTTTCCTCAGCAAGACCAACCCATACTATATAAATTTTCTCACAAAATGAGTAATTCCTTTTCCAGATTATGCTATACTGATATAGAAACAGTAAACCTTTGTATGGCAAACTTTTGCCGTTCAAGACAATCTCAACTACTAGCAGGAGGGAATAAATTGAAACTTGTCATTTATGGAACAGACACTTGTAAAGACTGTGTAGATGCAAAAGCGCTGCTTGATGCAAAAGGGATTCGCTATCTCTTTCTTGAATTTTCTGACAGCATTGGCAATCTCAAACGCTTCTTAAAAATCCGTGATACCAATCCAATGTTTGATGCAGTAAAGGAAAAGGGTGGCGTTGGAGTCCCACTCTTTGTGCTGGAAGACGGAACGATGACTTTCGATGTCGAAGAAGTCATAACCAAAGTGGAAAATGCATAGCAACACATCCTGAAAAGAAAAGATGCAGCCTCTCTTCCTGTCCTTGTTTTCCTTGTGTAGAAATACATAGACAAAGATTGCAAAAGCTGCATCTTTTTCTTTTTGAATTTTCTTCTACTTTTTCAATGGAATCCGCGTGAAATACTCTTTTTCATTCTCATGATGAATGTAAGCTCCATTTTTCTTCTGTACGTTCAGAGAAGCCGGATTATCCTTATGAACCGAAAGATAGATTTCTTCCTCCGGAACAATCTCTCCTGCAATCTCCAACAACATTTCCAGACCTTTGGCTGCATATCCTTTTCCCCGGTACTTTGGAGAAATCCCATAACCGATATGCCCTGCGCCATGTATGAGTCCCTCCGTCAGTCGATGACGCAGATTGAAAATTCCAACGTAATTCTCTTGCACTTCCATAAGATATACGGTATCCGGCACAAATCCTTCCGGAAGATTCACTCCCTCTGAATTCTGCTTCCGTAACTTCACATACTCCTGAAACTCCTCCCTGGAAAATCCATAAGCTGAATTGATAAATCCATTTTCATCCTGCTCAAACGTATTCTGAAGCTCATACGCTCTGTCAAAGTCTGCTTCCCAAAGTTTGATCAGTTTCATCTCTTCCCACCTCATTCTTCTTTTTGATGATTCTAACATAAACCATTCCAAAGAGAAAGCTTTTGTTCAATTTTTTAAAGAGTTTCGATTCCTTTCTTCAGATTTTCCAGTGCACCTTTTATCTGCGGCAATGGGCACGCTAAATTGAAGCGTACAAATCCTCGGCCTTCTTTTCCAAAAAATTCACCATCATTCACCGCAATCTTACATGTATCCAGCAGGAACTCACGGACTCCCTCTTCTTTTATTCCAAGCTTTCGGCAATCTGCCCATACCAAATAGGTTCCCTCCGGTCTTCTTACTTTAATACCTGAAATTTCTTTTTCTATGTAAGATACAAAATAATCAATATTTTGATCCAGATAATCATTGAGTGCTAACAGCCATTCTTCTGACTCATCATAAGCGCCACACAAAGCTGCCTCTACAAATGCATTATTCTCTGCTGCATGTGACCTTTCTGCAATCTCCATAAATTTTCCACGCAACTCTTCATCTGATATAAAACAATTTGCCACATGGATTCCCGCCAGATTGAATGCTTTCGATGGCGATGTACAAATAATAGATCTCCTCCTCACTTCTTCCGAAAGGGAACTGATAAATGTGTGTTTCTGCCCTGCTCTTACCAACTCACAATGAATGTCATCAGAAATAATGTACAAATGATGGCGCATACAGATTTCTGCCAACTGCTCCAGCTCTTCTTTTGTCCATACTCTACCAGATGGGTTATGCGGGTTGCATAAAATGACTGCCTTCGTCTTAGGTGTAATCTTCCGTTCAAAATCCTCCATATCCATAGTATAATATCCATTTTCTTCTTTCAGCTTACTCTCCACAAGCACTCTTTGATTATCTTCCACTACACGGAAAAATGGTCCATATACCGGTGTCTGTATGATAATCTCATCTCCTGGTTCTGACACTGCCTGCACTGCAAAAGACAATCCCAGTACTACATTTGGCACATAGCAAATTTCTTCACGCGCTACCTTATATCTATGTCTCCGCTCCATCCAGTTGATAATCGACTGATAATAGTTCTCAGATAAAAACTGATATCCAAATGCTCCCTGAGATGTTATGTTCTTCAGATTTTCTGTGATCGCCGGAGCCACCTCAAAATCCATGTCCGCAATCCACATAGGTTGCACTCCTTCTGTCACAAACGGAACATCCCACTTGACACAATTTGTCCCTTTTCGATTGATTCCTTTTTCAAAACGCTCCATTTTACTTTCTCCTAAATTCTTCTAAATTTCTTTTGACTTTTTATAAACATCATTGGATTCCACTTTTCTGATCCTGCACGGAAGTGATTTAAATGTCAAAAATCCTGAGAGTGGATCACTATATTCCATACTGCATATATCATTGACATTATGTCGCTTCCACTCACCTTCCATATAGCTGCTTCCGGCACCGTAAGCAATATGTATACACCCTTCTGCCATCTTGCAAATTCTTACTATAAACTGCTGCTTGCCAAATACTGTTTCAATTTCTGCAGTCTCTCCATCTTTCACCCCATATTTCTCAGCATCATTTTTCCCAATGTCAATTGTTGGGACCGGTTCCATCTCTGCAATCTCAGGTATCACTGGTCCAAAAGAACTAAAACGTACACCATTTCTCGCTGCGGTGGTAAGCATCAACGGATATTCTTCCTTGGATCCCAGCTCCTTGATTGAGCGGATGTCTTCATATCTTGGATATCCTTCATAACCACATTCCTCAATATGAACGGAACTGATTTCAAATTTCCCCGATGGAGTTGGAAATCCAGGCTTCCCGTCTTGTCTGAGCTCTCCGGTTTTATACTTTTGATATTTCAACTGCTGATGTTTCACAATTCCATACTCATTTTCTTTCAGGAAATTCAATTTTTGAACATCCCCATCTACCATCCACAATTCTAGTTCTTCGTCTGTTTTTGGATAACATTCCCCAAATCCAAGTCGCTCTGCGATTCCCTGCAAAATAAACACATCATTTTTTGCCTCCCCCACCGGTTCTGCCAATCGGTTACGCATCCGTATTCCTCCGGGAATAGCTACAACCGACTGATTTTCAAACAAAGTGGTTGCTGGAAAAATTACATCCGCATATTTTGCATCCTCTGTCATAAACCGATCCAAGACAACAAGACATTCCAATTTTTTATACACTTCATGCCACAGATTCTGTTGCGGATAAGTCACAGCCGGAGAAGAGGCTGTAATCAGCATCCCCCTTACCGGATATGGATCATCTCTCAAGACTGCTTTGGGTACTTCTACAAACTGCCCACTCCCAGTCAATCGTGAAAAAAGAGGATATTTTTCTGCCCCCACTGCTCTTTCCTTTCCTCTCATTTCCTGCATTTCCATTACTACTGCGTTCTCTGCCGCAAAGCAAATGCCGCCTTCTACATCCAATTTTCCTGTAATCGCCCACAGGGTCTGAATTGCCCGGTTATTCTGTACCCCGCTGAGCTGATACTCTAATCCAGTATACGATACAAGCGATATTTTCTCAGTACTCATAAATAACTCTGTAAGATTCCGAATCTGCTCAACAGAAACTCCGCAATATCCTGACATTTCTTCTAGAGTGACACTTTTTAGATAAACTGAAAACTCACCAAATCCTCTTGTATAGTTTTCTACAAACTCTTTATCATACCACTCTTCTTCCACAATTAATTTCAACATTGCAATCGCCAGCGCCCCATCTGATCCCGGCACAATTGGAATCCAATAATCTGCCATCTCTGCCATTCCCTCTCCTCGCGGATCGATTACAACCAGTACCGCACCTCTTTTCTTTGCCTCCTTGATTGCCTGAAGTGTAAATAATGGCCCTGAATCTGTTTTAGAATTTTTCCCCCATACAAAAACAACTTCACTGTGCTCAATATCCTGTACAATCTGAAAAGTAGGCAACCCATAGGTCGTCACTGGGGTAATAAAATTGGAAGAGACATTACATATTGATCCACATCCCATATCATTTGGCGAACCTAACTGTGAGAAAAATGCATCTTTTCCGCGAAAGCATCTCATAATAGCATCTTCTCTCCCACTTCCCCCAATGTAACTGACAAGTGCCCTTGCTCCATATTTTTCATAGACCTTCCGGAATCCTTCCGCTGCGGCATCCCATGCCTCCTCCCATGTAGCCTTCCTAAATTTTCCACTTCCTCTCTCTCCATCCCGTATCAATGGTGTTCTGATTCTCTTTTCAGAATAAATAATCTTTGGTGCCATTGCTCCTCTTTTGCATACTCTTCCTCTAGGGGAATCTTGATCCGGGTCTACTCTTGTGATTTTCCCATCATTAATCGTTACTACCACATCACACTTATCCGGGCACATCCCGCATATTCCCTTCTTTTTCACGCAACCACCTTTCCCTTTCTTTTAGCACAGTTCTTTCTGATACCGATGACACGCTACAAAATGTCCTCCTTCCACTTCCTGAAATTCTGGTACATTTTTATGACATATTTCTTCTGCATAACGACAACGATTACAAAAATGGCATCCCTGAGGCGGATCTATTGGACTCGGCACTTCTCCTTTAAGCCGAATTCTTTTCCTTTCTCTTTCACTTCTCGGATTTGGCAGTGGAATCGCTGACAGTAAGGCCTCTGTATACGGATGCAATGGCCTTTGATACAATTCTTCTGAATTAGCCAATTCTACAAGATTACCAAGGTACATAACACCGATTCGATCTGAAATATGTTTGACCATCGATAAATCATGCGCAATAAACATACTTGTGAGTCCTCTTTCCTTTTGCAGTCTTACAAGCAAATTGACAATTTGAGCCTGCACAGATACATCCAGTGCAGAAATCGGCTCATCACAAAGTAAAAATTCAGGATTGACTGCAAGTGCTCTGGCAATTCCGATCCGCTGTCTCTGGCCACCTGAAAATTCATGAACATATCTTATGGCATGCTCGGGATTTAAACCTACCTGCTGCAGAAGTTTCTGTACTGCTTTTTTTTCTTCTTCTTTTGAATGCACCATTTTGTGAATACGCATTCCTTCTGCAATAATATCATGTACTTTTTTTCTCGGATCTAAAGAAGAATATGGATCCTGAAAAATCATCTGCACATGTTTTGTCAATTCACGTCTCTCCGCTGGTTTCATTTTATAAATATTTTTCCCTCGATAAAGCACTTCTCCATCTGTGGCCTGATACACTCCAATACAAGTCCTTCCACATGTTGTCTTTCCACAGCCTGATTCACCTACAATCCCCAAGGTTTCTCCTCGATAAATAGAAAATGAAACATCATCTACCGCTTTCAATATATGCTTTGCATCTATTTTGAAATATTTTTTCAGATGTTTTACTTCCATCAATACTTCTTTTTTGTCCATCACAATTCCTCCTTGGAAAAATCAATTTCCCGATATTCTGACTGCGGATGATACAGCCAGCAGCATGCTTTATGTCCATCTTCAAACTCATATTCTGGAGGCTCCACCTCTGTACAGATACTCATACAATACTTACATCGCTCTGCAAATGGACACCCCTTTGGTGGATGAATCAGATCGGGAGGTGTTCCTTCTATAGAAAATAATTGTTGTTTCCTTTCCAGTTCCAAACTTGGAGCCGCATTTAAAAGCGCCCATGTATATGGGTGTCTATGTCCAAAAAATATTTCTTCACAAGTTCCCTTCTCCATGACTTTTCCTGAATACATAACAACAATCCGGTCTGCAATATTTGCTACTACTCCCAAATCATGCGTGATCAATAAAATGGTTGTTCCTAATTTCTTTTGAATATCCTTCATGAGATCAATAATCTGCGCCTGAATTGTCACATCAAGTGCCGTCGTTGGTTCATCTGCAATGAGTACTTCCGGTTTTCCTGACAATGCAATTGCAATCATTACCCTCTGCCTCATTCCTCCCGATAATTCATGCGGATATTTTTTTAAACAAAGTGCCGGATCCGGAATTCCAACAAGTTCAAGCATTTTTTCTGCCTGCTCTTTCGCATCTTTTTTTGACACATTATAATGATTTGTGATATTTTCCATAATCTGTTTGCCAATATTCATTGTCGGATTCAATGCCGTCAGGGCATCTTGAAAAATCATCGAACATTTTGCCCCGCGATACTTTTCCCATTCCTTTTCTGACTGTTCCAAAATATTTTTATCACGATAAATAACCTGGCTTCCTTCTTTGATTTCCCCTGGTGGTGTCATGACCAACCCCATAATTGTCTTTGCCGTAACGGATTTTCCACATCCTGATTCCCCAACAATTGCAAGTGTTTCTCCCTTTTCTATAGAAAAAGATACGCCTCTGACAGATTGAACTTCTCCTGCATAAGTATGATAAGAAACTCTCAAATCCTGAATTTCTAAAATTTTTTCCATTCCGCTTCCCCCTCACTACTTCATTCTTTTTGGTTCCAATGCATTTTGAAGTGCATCTCCAAGAATATTGAAGCTAAATACGGTCAATACAATAAAGATTCCTGGAAATACAGCCAATGTAGGAACGTCCATAATGTAGGTCTGCGCCCCTTGAAGCATTGTTCCCCACGATGCTTTCGGAAGTTGTACTCCAATTCCCATAAAACTGAGAGCTGACTCTGTCAGTATAGCACGTGCTACTGCAAGACTTCCTGCAACAATGATCGAAGAACTCATATTAGGAATGATGTGTCCAAATATAATCTGCCAATGCTTTGCTCCAAGATGCTTTGCTGCAAGCACAAAATCTCTTTCTTTCAAGGACAATGTTTCCGCTCTTGTAATTCGTGCAATCTGACACCACTCAAACAATCCAAGAATAATAATCATAAAATATACCTTCGGAGGAAACAATGTATTTATGACTACCATTAATAAAAAACTTGGTACTGACATAAAAATATCTGTAAATCTCATAAGAAATATATCAACTTCTCCTCCCATATATCCACTAACTGTTCCAATCACTGTTCCAAGTATTGTCGAAAGCAGCATGGATAAGAACCCAACAGAAAGGGAAATCTTTCCACCATATAATGCTCTTGTAAAATAATCTCTTCCAAGTTCATCTGTACCAAACCAGTGCTCTGCTGACGGCTTAAGTAGTTTCTGTGTCACATCCTGTGCATCAGGATCATAAGGGCTAAGAGGTGCAAGGATAGAAAGAATCACAATCAGCCCTAAAAGTACTGCACAGAACATTGCCAGTTTATTCTCCCTCAGAGAACGTATTGCATCTGAAAACAAGCCTCGCTCATATATCACGGACTCTTTTTCTTTCTTTTTCTCTACTCGTTTAAAACTATCCTGATTGATTGTATATATCATTTCTTTATCCATTTCTCTTCCTCATTCCTTGTCTAATTCTAGGATCTGCCACCGCATACAAAATATCTGCAAAAAAATTCCCAAGCAAGAGTATGATGCAGGAGAACATCGTAAATCCCATAATAATTGGATAATCTCTGGCATTTACTGCATCCATCGCAAGTCTTCCAATTCCCGGCCAGGAAAACACAGTTTCTACAACAAATGATCCGCACACAAGCCCTGCAATATTAATTCCCGCCAGTGTAATAATTGGAAGAAGGCAATTCTTTAACACATGTCTGAACAATACCTTCGTTTTATTTGTTCCTTTTGAAACTGCTGTCAGTACATAATCTTCCTCCAGCTGCGAGATAGTATTTGCGCGGATATATCTTGTGAATACAGCCATATTATTCAAACTCAATACAATAGCTGGAAGAACAAGATGCATTAGAAGATCCGCTGTTGTATTCACATTGACACTTCGCATCCCTCCACTTGGGAAAATCTGAAATTTTAACGCAAACAAAATGATAAAAATCATTGCAAGCCAAAATGGCGGAACTGATATCCCTATATATGATAAAATTCCGATGACATTATCTGCCATCTTGTTTTTCTTCATTCCTGCCCATAATCCAAGAGGAATCGCTGCCACCAAAGAAATCAAGAGTGATGTTCCCATCAGAAGAAGTGTTGCTGGAAGTCTCTCGCCGATCATCTGTGCTACTGGTCTGTTCTGTGAGATGGATGTTCCAAAATCTCCTCGCAGAACATGACCTGCCCATGTTAAATACTGTTCCACAATATTTCCATCTAAATGATACTCTTTTTTGATAATTTCTATCTGTTCTTTTGTCATACCAGGTTTCGAATAATTATCAATTGGATCCCCCGGCGCTGCCTGAATAATCAGATAAGAAAAAATACTTACCAGTATCACTACCGGTATTAATTGTAAAAAACGCTTTAAAATATAACTTTTCACAGTCTTCTCACCTCATCTGTATCTCTTCTAAAAAGAGACCGGCGCAAAATATCAAATTACCTTGCCTATATACCATTCCTAATATATAGACATCTTATTTCACGACAGCCTCTTTTTGCATACATTATTCCATTGTAATCTTCAAATAATCCTCAAAAATCGGAACTCTCTTAATTTCATCCAATCCCTTGAACTCTTTTCTGGCAACAATTACATAGTTTGTGTTTGCCATCGGGTACATTGCATAATCTTCATTCATCTGCTCCTGAAGATCTTTATACTTTGTCTCTCTCTCTTTCAGATCAAGTGACTGTGATGCTTCCTTCCAAAGTGTCTTTGTTTCCGGACTTACATAGAATCCGTTCTCAACAAGTTCTCCCTGCCAACCAGTCATTTTTGTTGCTGGGTCTGCATTCATCTGATCCATACCATTGGAAGCAAGATCCCATGAAGTATCTTCCACTGTTTCTCCTGTTATCCATGCTGCAAACAAATGTGGGAAAAATGCCGAGCCGTCCATTCCTTCAATCTCAACTTCGACTCCGATTTCTTTTAACTGCTGCTGCACAATCTGCGCTGTTTCTTTCATATTTGGACGATTTTGATTGTAAATATAATGTAATGTTTTTCCATTCAACCCTGATTTTTCTGCAAGTTTTTTTGCTTCTTCGATATTCTGCTCATAGCCTTTCATCTCATCATTATAATATAAGTTTTCTGGAGAACAGAAATTCTTTGCCGGAATTGCCAGCTCTTCTGAGCCATAGGCACCAGTAATAATCTCATCGACATTCAACGCAAGACAGATTGCCTTTCTTGCATCCATATCTTTCATAAGCGGACTCTGATAATTAAATGCCATATAATTCAGACGTCCCTCTGGAATATTATATACGGTATAATTATCATCTTTCTCATACTTTTCCAACTTTGTTGGATTTGTAATACGCATCATTGACAGTTCCCCACTCTGAAGTGCGGCTTCCTGTGCGCTCTCATCCGGCATCATTTTGACGATTACCTGATCTAAATCAGCTTTCCCTCTGTAATAATCATCATAGCGCTCATATACGATACTTTCACCTTCATTATTTTCCTTAAGTTTAAATGGACCTGAACCAATTCCCTTATTCAGTGCTTCTGTATTGTCTTTTACTTTTACATTTCCATCAAAGACATGCTCTGGAAATAACTGAATTCTTCCAAATTCTGTTTCAAACGCACTAAATGGCTCCTGCAATGTAATATCTGCAGTGAGATCATCTACCTTTGTAACTGCAATTGCCTTTCCGTTATAGCAAACACTGCTTGGATCTGTTCCATTTGTAGGTTCCAGCAATGCATTCACCGTAAATACTACATCATCTGCAGTAATTGCTTCTCCATCATGCCACTTCAATCCCTCTTTTAATTTCAACTGATAATGGCAGCCGTCCTCTGATGTAGGTTCCAAACTTTCTGCAAGATACCATCTCGTTTCATCCTTATTAATAATAAATAGTGGATCAAAACATGGAGAAGATGCAATCAATAAATCATCACTTCCATACACATTATATGGCGTAATAGATGCAACTGCATTTGTATTAATTGGAAGAACAAATGTTTTTTCTCCCTCTTCTTTTCCTGCACTACTACTTGCTTGTTGTGCTTTGTCATTTCCACCACATCCTGCAAACGTCGACACTGCAAGTAATGCCGCAAGCAAAATGCTGACCATTTTCTTTTTCATCTTTTCCTCTTACCTTTCCTCTCAATATACTCATATGCGTTTCCACATGTACGCTTCCATTTTAACTCTGAAAAAATATTCCGTCCAATCAATAAAGTTAATATACTTATACATATTTTCTATATCTAGGGAACTCAAAACTAAAAATCTCCCATAGAACACGAGATGCAAAAAGCATAAGGTTCTACGAGAGATTCCTAGTTTCAGATGAAGAATGGGATCGGCATGAGCCTGTTTTTCACACTTCTCATCTGCCTAAAACTGCCATCCATTGAACTTAAATGTTGTTGGTGATACGTTCTCAGGATCATAGCGTTTTAACATTTCTTCATACCGTTCTTTATAATCATTGTCAATTTCTGCCTGTGGGATTACTTTACTTGCCTCATGGAGGAAGTGGAAGGAATCTCTTCCCATCTCTTGTCCGCGGCGTGTATGTTTATCCAAAGCCACATCCGGAATCTCCGGAAGCTCTCCCATGGCAAATCCTTTGATACAGATATTTTTCAGTAAGTCGCTGGATCTGTCTTTCTGTGACTGAACGAGATAACGGATCGCATGAATAAAGTAGATCGGGCGGTCTCCGTCTGCATAGTCAAATTCTTTTCTCATTTGGAACAGACTGTTCACTACAACTGCCGCCATCGGATTTCCCATTCCAATATCTTCTACAGAAATCGTAAGGAGTCGTCTCCACATCTTCTCTTCTAACTCCGGTGATGTAATATACAACTCATATGCGAACTTGCATGCGTCTTCTTCATTTGCACGTCGGATACTTTTCTGTAATGCAGAAATCACTTCATCACAGCAATATCCATTCCGTGTTGTGATCGACTGCCACGGATCATACATTGTCTTTTTTACCATTCGAAATCATCCTCCTCTTCGGCCTCTTTTGTTTCTTTTTCTACTGCCTGTTTTTCATATACCTTAAAGAATGGGTAATAAATCAGCACACTCAATGCGATACATAAGAACATAAAAATTACATTTCTAAAATCCATTCCGGACATCCATCCTTGTATAAAAAATGGAATAAAGGAAGGGTCTGCAATATATCCTGGTGTAATCCATCCAAATACCTGCGCATAATATCCAAGTACAACACAAATAGATGGTGTGAAAATATATGGAATTGCAAGCACTGGATTGTAAGTCATCGGCACTCCAAATGTAATCGGCTCATTGATGGAACAGATTCCCGGCACAATAGAGATTCGTGCAAGCGATTTCAGCTTTGCGGATTTTGATTTCCACATCAGCAAGATCAAACCGAGTGTTCCTCCGGCTCCTCCAAGCATTGCGTAGCGGAATAACTGAAGGTTCATCGGATTGGTCGGTGCAAGCCCTTCTGCTACAAGAGCTGCATTTGCTCCTGTTCCAGCAAGTCCAATCATAAATACGATTGAAAATACAACGGATGTTCCATTGATACCAAAAAACCATAAAATATTTGAAAACATAATGATTCCGGCATACACCCAGATATTATTTCCGACATCGATCGCAGGTGTAAGTAAGCTCATGATCGCCTCTGGAATAGATTTTCCGATCAAAGAGATCAAAATCAGATTGATGCCATATACAATAACAATATTTACAAAAAGTGGAAGCAATGAGTTTACAAATGTAGCAACCATACTTGGTACCGATGCTGGAAATTTAACCTTAATTCCCAGTTTGTCCACCATGCGGTTAATCTCAACACATACAAAACTCAGCACCAATGCAATAAACAATCCATCGCTTGTCAGATACTGGGATGTAATTGCTGAAATCGCAGCATCTTCTCCCACCGGAACTTGAACCACTTTGGAACATACAAGTAAAAATACGGACATGGACATAATACCATTAACTGCCGCATTCATCTTGTAACTCTTTGCCAAACAATAGGCAACCGAAAATGCAGTCATCAATCCCAGCATTCCAAATGTCATATTGTATGGCGCAAGAATCCATTCGCTGTTTGCTACTGCCCACTCTTTCCAATTAATTAAAAAACGGATAAAAAGATTGGTCGTATTCATATCCACCGTTTCTAAATTAATCGGAGGATTATTCAAGATCATAAAAATAGAACCAATGACAAGCAATGGCAGTGTCATCATCATACCATTGGACAGTGCCTGCAAATGTCTTTGATTACCCAGTTTCGCCCCCAAAGGAGATAAATATTTTTCCAAAAAACCTGTGAATTTTTTCATAAGTATATATCCTTTGCCTCTCCGTTTACTCTTTTATTTCCCAACTGCTCTCATCATTTTGATTGCAGTTTTTAAAACTTTCTCTCCATTCATCATTCCATAATCACCTGAATCGATCACTGCAATCGGAATTCCTGTCTTTCCATATTCTTTCACTGTCTGATCGTACAGATATTTCACCTGTGGTCCGAGCAAAATACAATCTGGATGTTTTGCTGCGATGATCTCTCCGATCTGCTCATGTGGAAATGCTGCGACTTCCATATCTAATTGGTGTGAATTTGCAACTTCCTGCATCTTTGCAGCCAGCATACTTGTTGACATCCCTGCACTACAAAATAAATACACTTTTTTCATATCTTTTTCCTCTCTTTTATGCTTCTTTTGCTTCTAAAATGGAAATTCGTCTGTAAGCATCCATCAATTCCACTGCCAGAATCTTGCACGTCTCCGCTGCCATCAACTGATCCTCCGCATGGATTAACAATAAATTTGGTGTTTGCTCCATCTCTCCGGCGGCTTCCTTATGGATCAGATCTGCATGAACCTTATGTGCCTGCAAAAATGCATCTCCACCTTCTTTGATCAACTTCTCCGCCTCTTCATAGTTTCCTTGTTTTGCTGTTTGAATCGCTCCCATATAAGCACTTCTCGCTTCTCCCGCAAAAGAAATAATCTGAAAACAAACCAGCTCAAGTTCTTCCATCTTCTGCACCTCCTAACCTTTACTTAAAGTATATCGTAGATTTTTTTATTTTCTTCCAATGTTTCTTCCTAGTATTAGGAAATGCTGCCTGTTTTTAGAAACATGCTGCCCCTTACAAAAGTGTATTCACAAAGCTCTGATAATCCTGAACCTCCAAAAGTCTCGCAAATTTCTCAGGATTGGAAACGATATCATCCAGCCAGTCAAAGAAAATCTTTAAAAAATTTCTATTTTCTTCTGTGATTGCCAGCAACAGCACAAATCGAACCTCATAGCTCCCCCATTGGACCGGCTGCTTTAAAATTGCAGTGCTGATTGCAGAATGAATTGTCTCCTGATGAGACATATTGTGCGGTATTGCAAAACCATGAAAAAAAGATGTTGGAGAAAGACGTTCTCTTTTCAGTACTCCCTCCTTAAAATTTTCTTTTACATACCCACGGGCATACAGTTTGTCACACATATCCGATATAATCTTTTCCGGTTCTTCTACTGCCATATTTGCTGTAAAAAACTCTTCTCTGATCAGATTCAAAATAAAAAACTGAAAATTATTTCTATAACGGATCTGATCTAATCTATTCAATGTCTGAAAAACAGCTGCTTCATCTGTATGAGCAAAAAACATAGATATTTCTGTTGTCTCAATATCCAGCGCATGTGCCACTGGTTGTGTCGTCAGTATCAAATCAAGATTTTTCTCCCTGATCAGTGATTCTTCAAAATAGCTCATACAATCCACAATTTCCATACGATCCTGAAAACGGTTCACGATTTTCTGTATGCACAAATCCTTTACTGTCTGATTGTGAGGACATATTAACAAGCATCTGTATTTTCGTCTTAAATTTGCTCTTTCATATGCGGAGCCAAGATGTAATGCAATAAAAGAAATCTCATTCTCACTGATGATGATATTCAAATGTTCTTCCATAATCTTGCATACCCACACGCCCATCTCAAAAATGAGGGGATATTTTCTCTTCACTTCTTCCAGACATGTATGATCAATTTCAACATTTGCATAGTGTCTTTTTAATAAGGAAACTGTATGTACTTCCAGTCCAAGTCTGAATTCACGATCTTCACTGAAATCAATATCAAAATGTTCCCGAATCTCAACGATAATATGCTGTACCAAATCCGAAGCTAATCCTTGTAGCTGTTCTTCTTCACAATATCCTTTTCTTTTTCCATGTTCCAAATAAATGGCAAAATCACAGATCTCTGCCTCCCGAACTTGTAAAGACAGTCTAGCGCCGATTTTTTCAAAAAAATGTCGGGAAATTTCATATTCCTCTCTTCCATATTTCCCCTGCTGCTCTTCATCCTCTTTTAAAAAATGACAAGCAAAATTTCTTTCCAAAATCACTCCTACATGGATCAATAAAGTAGGAATCCTTACTTCATTCATTTGATAATGAAATTCCTCAAAAATATCTTTTAAAAGCTCCTTTACTTTTAGGAGATCAAAGCGCATAAAATTTTCTGCAACTTTATTTAAATTCCACAGATTGCCGCTGATCTTATAAGAGATTAACTCTTCATATAAATGTCTCTTTTCCCGTTCTTCTCCGGAAAGTTGCAGCATATTACTTTGACGGATTACCTTTAAGCCTTGATAATTGTCCAGTAATTTTCGGATTTTATTCATATCATTTTCCAGTGAAAACTCTGAAATACACATCTGGTCTGCTAACTGATATATATTTACCTGATTATGCTCCACCAATGTTTTCAGGATCAGCCATCTTCTTTCTTCCCCTGTCTCCGGAATTTCCTTTTTTGTCTCTTCTGTAAATCTTTTTACTTTTTCTCCCTGAATCCGGTATCCTTTCCGGATATTAGATTCAATCATCGTATCTGCGTAAAACTCATTGATCGCAGCAATATCATTGCGGATTGTCCGATCAGATACATTCAATAATTTTGCAAGATCTTTTCCTACGATCCAATCCTTTTGATTGTTCATGATGGTCATAATCATATTTTGTCTTTTGGTCAGCATGGGCACCCTCCCGTTCTCTCTGAGATCATTAGATCATTCTCATTCATCTCTTCCATGATATCGGGTCGGAGAAGTACTGTCAATGTACCAAGTAGCTCATTTGAATTCTCTATCTGTACTCCTGCGAACTTAAAAAGTGATTCTAAAAATAGAAAAAGTCCATAATATCACTTTTTCAAAATGATATCACAGACTTTTTCTTAAAATCTTTTTAGGGTCAGGATATGTGCCTACTAGCATCCCGAAGAACATACCGGTGAACCATTTATTCTAGTGCTGCCTTGACCTGCTTTACGTACCTTTACTCTTGTGTATTTCATTCTCACTCACCTCCTTTCAAATGAATAACCTGATCATAATATTTCTGTGTATTTTCTTTCATATTATGAGTAATCAGGATTGTTGTATATTCTTCTGTTTCTAACAATAATCGCTCGATAATAGCTACGTTTTTTATATCTAATGCAGACGTTCCCTCATCCACTACAAAAATTCTTTTCTTTTGTAACAATGATCGTGCAATCGCTAATCTCTGCTTCTGACCCCCGGAAATATTTTTCCCATTATCTCCGAGCATGGCATCCAAACCGCCTTTCTCCGTTAAAAACTCTCCCAGATTAACCATATTAAGCACATCTTTTAACTGAACATCTGTATATCCACTATCTCCCAAAGTTAAATTAAAACGAATTGTATCATTAAAAATATAAGCCTCCTGACTAATATAGGCAATCTGTTGAAATATAGAGTCTTTGTTATACGCCTCTTTACTGATTCCATCAAAAAGAATTTCTCCCGTATAATTATCATTTATCCCTATCATTGCCTTAATCATAGATGATTTTCCAACTCCACTTTCTCCTATAATTGCATACTTCTTTCCAATTTCAAAACAATAATTTTGATGGTCCAGCACAATATGATTGTCGTATTTAATCTGTAAATTTCTTACTTCAATGCTATTTTTAATTTCTGGACAAGTTGTCCGGTTGTCTTCGGGCATATTTTTTGGAAATTTTTCAAATATTTTTCCGCTGCTTTTTAAAATTACCAGATTGGAAAAAATACTATTAATCCCATTTAAAAAACGATTACTGATATTTGCAACTGAAAATACTGCTCCTATTCCAACTATTTTTAAAAATGCAAGCACCGCGGTGAGACAACAAGTTACTCCTTCTAAAATTCTAAAAATTGCCACACTATACATTCCCATTTTTGCTGAACGTCTGAGAAGTATTTTCTTTTCTTTTTCTAAAGCTATCGAGATTCTATTATTCTGTTGAATAAATTGCTCTCTTCGATGTGCTGACACAAAACTTTGAAATCCTGACAGTGTATCATGGATTTTCTGAGAAAATTTTTCATTAATCTCAGAAATATTAAGTGTACTTTCTGTAATACTCTTTTCAAAAAATTTCGGAACAAAATATAAAATTACCGTACTAATAATACATGTAGCTAAAATAAGCGGATGCATATAGAATAATGCCACAATACTAAATAATACTGTACTAACTGCTTCACAAATTAAAAAGAAAGAAGAAAAACACTTATCCTCAATCTGGTGAATATCATTTGTCAGCCATGAAGCATATTCCCCCGGTTCTTTCTCTTCATATCTCTGGTATTCCATATGAGCGAGGGAATAAATTAGTTTTCCTTTCATCTCATTGTTAAAACATTCTCTCACTCCTGCTTCGTAGCGATCTGCAAAGTATGCCATGATAACAGAAAATACTCTGATTAAAATCATATAAACAGAAAACCTTACTGCCCCTTGAATATCTGATGCTGTCACAATATCATAGTACCAGGCTAATGTATATCCGGCATAAATATCAGCACCGGCTGCGGCAATAATCAATAAAATCAATATTACTGTCTTTTTCTTATACTTCAATACCAGTTGTTTGAGACTCATCTTTCATACTCCACACTTTTGCATTTGCTAATCTACATAATCCATCTGCTTTTTCTCTTATATTGCCATTTTCAAGTTGACACTCCCCACAGCTAAAGCAGGAGGATTCTTGCTTCAACCACTACTGCATTGGAGATAATACCATGCGGTATTTCAAT